>CERN01010845.1_pt1 | contig 30003 bp, 27 predicted proteins | sample 530761 | NCBI WGS metagenome assembly CERN01 (sample SAMEA2620947, study PRJEB7988) | marine metagenome | isolation source: saline water (ENVO:00002010), including | reverse complement strand
GCTCGTGCCGGGATTACCGGCAACAAGGACGAAAAGGCCGCACGTGAACTGGGGCAACTGACGCTGCTTTATCAGGCGCTGCGCCAGCTTGGCGGTAATGACGTTCAGGACATGAAGCGCGAAGACCTGCTGACCATGGATGGTCAGATCAGGGCGCGCAAGGCGCTGAACCGTTTTGCGACATCGACCGGTTTGGAAAATGATTCGATCATCGATACCCTGGGTGACTGGAGCATCCTGAGCGCGCCGGTAGGCCTTGCGATAGAGGGGTGCGAAGGGCCGCTGCGTCATTTGACATTCGGTTTGCAGAAACTTGCCGGCGATGTCGAGGAATGGTCGATTTCCGAACAATCCGATTTCCGCTTTATGGCGACACGCGTGATCAATGCCGCCAGTGCCACCAAGGACCATGCCTTGCGGTTGCTGCGCAAGATTGATTTGTGGAACAATGAACTGGGCAAGGTCCTGCAAGACTGGGCCAAGGCCAAGGAAGATATGCAAAAGCATATTGACCGCTTGTGGTGGGTGCTTGACGGGTGGCAGGAGCTGATTGATCTGTGGCGGTCGCGTCCGCAACATGATCGGGTTCGGCAGCGTGAAATTGTCGAGGAAATCGCAAGTTTTGCGCCGGTCCTGCCGATCGAGGCACTAGAGAAAATTGAATATGAATTCTGGGTCGATGTCCGTGTTAACCAGATGTTGTGGGCGTCCGAGTTGCGCAAACTGGGCAGTGGTGAAATTGACGCCGACATGGTCGACCGGCTGGAGCGGTTCCGGAGGCAGTCGGCGTGAAGGTTGAAAATGCCGCTAATATGGGTGTTTCCCAGCTTGGTGATCTGTTTGAATCGCTGAGCAGTTCGGAAATTGCCCGCTTTACCCGCGCAATCGAAAGTGACCGCGCCGATCCCAAGCTGCCGTTGCCGCATGAACAGATTTTGCAAATCCTGCGCCCGCGTCTGGCGTCGCTGAAGCCTGAACGCTATCCGACGCCGATGCGCCAGTTCTGCGATCCTTTCGAAGATCTGCTGACTTCGGCACCACCGGTCGAGAAAAGTATCCGTATCAGCCGTTCATCCCTGATGCCGATCTGGAAGGTGGTCGAGGCCACGGGCGGCCCTGAAATGACCAAGGCGATTGCCGATATCGAAAAGGCGGCGGCCAAACGTGATCAGGATATGCTTGAGCAGGCAGAACGCCGGATGTGGAAGCTGGCGTCGGTGTGCATTGCGCAGGAAATCGAAAATTCGCTGAACGGGGTCAAGACCGAACGCGCATTGGCAACGCGGCTTGGTTCGCGCAGCCATCTTCCCGCATTCGAGCAGATCGGCAAAATCCTGAATGTTGGCGAAGAAATCACTGCGATGCGCAAACGGTTCCCATCGGCCCCGATCAGAAGTCTGGGCACGGCCGATATCAGTTGGCTGCGCGACCGGTTTGTTGAGATTTCCGAAGAAAAACCGGGATACGAGCCGGTTTACCTTTTGGCTGTTCTGGCCCGGCTGCTTCGGCCAAGCGAACTTTTCAAACTGATCCGCGTGCTATCAAGCAAGGCCGATGACCGAACGATTTCCAGCACCAATCTTGCGACCACCGGTGATCTGATCATTGATCTTCTGGCGGAAACCGTGATCGAGATCGAACAGGGGGTCGGTGCGGGCAAGGGCGAACATCACATCCTGTCGCTTGCGCGCTGGTATGCGTCGGAATTTACCCGCATCACGCGTGAATTTAACATCCGCAAGGATGGCCGCTGGGGCGAGAAGCTTCTGGAAACGCGCCGTCGGGTGTCCAAGGCGATGGCCAATACCATGTTTGGTGCCAGCCCTGATCGCATCATCGATGCCCTGCCGCAGATCGAAACCAAGCAGGGCCCGGGGTCCGGCCGGCAGGGTGTGCGCCCGATTTTTGCCCAGCCCTTTGACGAGGAAAAGGTTCTGGCCGCTGAACAATCAGCCGAGGCGATTGCCGAAACCGCGCGCATTTCGCATGTTCTGGCCGCGCAAAGTTCGGCGACAAAGGCGGTGGTGGAGCTCAAGAAAAAGCTTAACCAGATCGGGCGTGCCGGGGTGGATGGCATGGGGCGGCTTGATGCCGACGAACTGGATAATGCCCAGCGCAACATGATGGCGATTGTCCGGCTGCTTGAAATCATCGATGGTCCCGAAGAAGCCGATCTTCTGCGCCGTCGCGGCATGAATGCACTGCGCGCGCTTGAAGGCAGAAAGGCAAGTTGAGCCTGCCTTTTATGCCGTCAGTTCTTCCTGTTTTTTGCGCTGATCAAGCCAGGTCATGAAAGCCCGGATTTTCGGATTGCGTGACCGGCCGACCGGGCTTGTCGCGTAATAATGAAACGGGCTTGCGCGTGGCGGGCCAAAGGGGGCAACGATCCGGCCATTGGCCAATTCATCCTCGATCGCGAATGTCGGCAGCAACGCCACCCCAAGGCCTGCGATGGCGGCTTGCATCGCCATGGTGAAATGTTCGAACTTCGGACCGTTTTCCCCATCAATATCGGTAAGGTCACTCGCTGCCAGCCAGTCGCTCCATCCGCGGGGGCGGGTGGCTATGTGTAAAAGTGAATAATCACGAAGATTATTTGGTTTTGGTGAGTAATCCAGATTCTCGATCAGCTTCGGGCTGCAGATCGGGACCATTTCCTCGCCATGCAGCAAATGCGCATCCAGCCCGGGCCAGTTTCCATCGCCAAACAGCACCGCAATGTCGATCTGTTCACGGTCAAAATCGGGAATGCCGATCCGTGAAATGAAGTTGATGACGATATCGGGATGGCGGCCGCGAAAATCGGGCAGCAACGGGATCAGGCAGCGCGACCCGAAAGTCGGCGGGGCGGCGATGGTCAAAACCCCGCCCTCGGCTCCGCCAGACAGGAATGTCAGGGTGGCGGTTTCAAGCTGATCCAGCGCCGGGCGGATTGCCTGTAAATAACTTTCGCCTTCGACTGTCAGGACGAGGCGCTGCTTCTGGCGGGCAAACAGTTTGCAGCCCAGCCAGTCTTCAAGCCCCTGTATCTGGCGGCTGACGGCACTTTGCGTCAGGTAAAGCTCCTCGGCGGCGCGTGATGCGCTGCCAAAGCGGGCGGTCTGCTCAAAACAACTCAGCGCTTTAAGGCTCGGGATGCGGCGGCTCATGATCTGATTGCTCGAAATATGGCGATATTTGCGCTTTATCTGGGCTTGTTGTCGCTAGTTTATGAGTTTTACGCATAAACTATATCCGATTTATCATTTGCAAGCTTGCCTGCCAATCCCTAGCTTTAGCCCAGAAGCGATAAGCTTTCAGGGATGATGCCGTCTCGCCCTTCTATGGCGTCATCCCTGCTTTGGTTTCAAAAATTTCATAAGGGATCAGGACGATGGCAAGCCGCGCACCTTTTCACTGGGAAGACCCGCTGATGATTGAAGATCAGCTGAGCGAAGAAGAACGCATGATCCGTGACGCGGCGCGCGCCTATTGTCAGGAAAACCTTCAGACCCGTGTTCTCGAAGCCAACCGGCACGAGATTTTCCATCGCGAAATCATGACCGAGATGGGCGAACTTGGCCTGCTTGGCCCGACCATCCCCGAAGAATACGGCGGACCGGGTGTCAACCATGTGGCCTATGGCCTTGTCGCGCGCGAAGTCGAACGCGTCGATAGCGGTTATCGTTCGGCGATGTCGGTGCAAAGCTCGCTTGTGATGCATCCGATCTATGCCTATGGCAGCGAAGAACAGCGCAAGAAATACCTTCCGAAACTGGCGACCGGTGAATGGGTTGGCTGTTTTGGTTTGACCGAGCCGGACCACGGGTCCGATCCGGGCGGCATGAAAACCCGCGCCCGCAAGGCCGACGGCGGTTTCACCCTGTCGGGATCGAAAATGTGGATCACCAACAGCCCGATCGCCGATGTGTTTGTCGTCTGGGGCAAGGATGACGAAGGTGTCATTCGCGGTTTCATCCTTGAAAAAGGCATGAAGGGCCTGAGCGCGCCAAAGATCGAAGGCAAGTTTTCGCTGCGTGCGTCGATCACCGGTGAAATCGTGATGGATAACGTCTTTGTCCCGGCGGAAAACATGTTGCCCAATGCCAAGGGCCTTGGCGGGCCGTTCGGTTGCCTGAACAAGGCACGTTACGGCATTGCATGGGGGGCGATGGGGGCTGCTGAATTCTGCTGGCATGCGGCACGTCAATATACCCTTGATCGCAAACAGTTCGGTCGTCCGCTGGCCGCCAATCAGCTGATCCAGCTGAAACTGGCAAACATGCAGACCGAAATCACCCTTGGTCTTCAGGGCGCGCTTCAGCTGGGCCGTTTGCTGGATGCAGAAAAAGCCGCACCGGAAGCCATTTCCCTGATGAAGCGTAATAACTGCGGCAAGGCGCTTGATATCGCGCGTGTTGCCCGTGACATGCATGGCGGCAACGGCATTGCCGATGAATTCCATGTCATCCGCCATGTGATGAACCTTGAAGCGGTCAATACCTATGAAGGTACGCATGATGTGCATGCCCTGATCCTTGGACGTGCCCAGACCGGCATTCAGGCGTTCAGCGCCGAGGGCTGAGGACTTCGATTACGGGCGGCACCGATCTTTGGTGTCGCCCTTTTTCCTTTTTGATGACGATCCCGGGATGGAATGATGACCAGCGCGCTTTCTGGACTTCGTGTGCTTGATCTTTCGCGTGTCTTGGCGGGGCCTTGGGCCAGCCAGACACTGGCCGATATGGGTGCCGAGGTGATCAAGATCGAACGTCCGGGTGCGGGCGACGACACGCGTGGCTGGGGGCCGCCCTATGCCAAGGACGTTACAGGTAAAGATACCAGCGAGGCGGCCTATTACCTGTCGGCCAATCGCGGCAAAAAGTCGCTGACGATTGATATGACCAAGCCCGAGGGGCAGGAAATCCTGCATAAACTTGCCGCTGAATGCGACGTGGTGATCGAGAATTTCAAGGTCGGCGGGCTTGCCAAATATCGGCTGGATTACGCATCACTGTCGGAAATCAATCCAAAGATCGTCTATTGTTCGATCACCGGTTTTGGGCAGGATGGCCCCTATAAGGACCGGCCGGGTTATGATTTCATGATCCAGGCCATGGGCGGGCTTATGAGCATTACCGGCGCACCCGATCAGGAACCGGGCGGCCAGCCGATGAAGGTTGGTGTGGCGGTTGCCGATATCTTTACCGGGCTTTATGCGACGATTGGCATCCTTGCCGCCCTTCGCCACCGTGATGCGACGGGCGAGGGACAGCATGTCGATCTGGCTCTGCTGGATGTTCAGACCGCGATCCTTGCCAATCAGGCGATGAATTACCTGACGACGGGCAAGGCGCCTGGGCGGCTTGGCAATGCGCATCCCAATATCGTGCCCTACGAAGCTTTCCCGACGGCGGATGGTTACATCATCCTTGCGGTCGGCAATGACAGCCAGTTCAGAAGCTTTTGCCACGTTGCCGGGATCGGGCATTTGCCCGATGACGCACGATATGCCACCAACCGGTCCCGGGTCGCCAACCGCGAAACGCTGGTGCCGCAAATTCGTCAGGCGATGGTGATGAAAACCACCGATGACTGGATCGCCATTCTGGAAACCGCAAATGTACCATGCGGTCCGATCAATACGCTGGATCGGGTGTTTGATAACCCGCAGGTCAAACATCGCGATACGGTGCGATATCTTGATCATCCAACCGCGGGCAAGGTGCCCACAGTTGCCAATCCGATCAAATTTTCCAAAACGCCAATTGCCGGTGAAACCGCGCCGCCGATGCTGGGCCAGCATAGCGATGACATCCTGCGTCAGGTGGCGGATCTGAGCGACGCGCAGATTGCCAAATTGCGCGCCAGTGGAATTATCTGATCAAGAAATGATCTGATAATTTCGCGTTTTGACCTGCTTTTCGGCGATATCCCTCTGAATTGGTTGGAACAATTGCACGGATTTATGATTTCAGATTGAATATTCGACGGTTTGACTTCGCATTTTTGTCAGAAGCTGCGGAATAGCCTGTGTCGGGCGGGTAATATGCGCCACAGCGTTGCATGACATCCCCCTTCCTGTATGATTTTTAGAAAATCAAATCAGGGGTGCATATGCCAGAAATTGTTGTTGCGGCACGATCTGTCAGCAAGTCTTTCGGCAGTGGCACAGGCGCTGTCAAGGCGCTTGATGATGTCTCTGTTGATATATTCCATAACGAATTTTTTACGATGCTTGGCCCGTCGGGTTGTGGCAAGACCACCTTGCTGCGGTTGATCGGCGGGTTCGAGCAGGCGACATCGGGTGAAATCCTGCTCGAAGGTGCGGCCTTGCAGGACTTGCCGCCCTACAAGCGGCCGATCAATACGGTTTTCCAGTCCTATGCGCTGTTTCCGCATTTGACCGTGCGCCAGAACATCACATTCGGGCTTGAGATGAAGGGCATTGATCGCAAGCAGGCCAATGCGCGCGCAGACGAGATGCTGGAACTGGTGCAGCTTGCACAATATGGCGACAGAAGTCCAAGCCAGCTTTCTGGCGGGCAGCAGCAAAGGATTGCGCTGGCACGCGCCCTTGCTCCGGCCCCCAAGGTTCTGTTGCTGGACGAGCCATTGTCCGCCCTTGATCTGAAATTGCGCAAGGAAATGCAAATCGAACTGAAACGATTGCAGACCGAAACCGGCATCACCTTTGTCTTTGTCACCCATGATCAGGAAGAAGCGTTGGCGATGTCTGATCGGATTGCAGTGATGCAGGCCGGTCACATTTTACAGATCGGTGCCCCGCGCGAGATTTACGAACAACCGACCCATCGCTTCGTTGCCGATTTCATTGGCGAAAGCAATTTCCTGACCGGGGAGCTTTTGACGTCGGCGCAGGGCGATCTGATGTTGCGGGTTGACGGTGTCGGGGACGTGTCGCTTGGCGAAGCGATAACCGCGCCGCAGAAATCCGGCCAGGTAACGGTATCCATCCGCCCGGAACGGTTAAGCCTTGATCCTGCTGGCGAGTCCAAAGAAGGCCGATTGGAAGGCCTGGTTTCCGGTGTGGTCTATATCGGGACAGATACGGCCTATCACATTGAACTGGGCGGCGGGCAGCAATCCTTGCGGGTCAGGATGCAGAATTCCGGCGGCACTGCAGATGCCCAGACCGAAACCCGCAATTTTGCCAAGGGTGACCCCGTTTCGGTGACTATCCCGGCCGATGCCGCCCGCGTGCTGGTGGATTGATCATGGGCAATCTGTTTCGTAGTAAACGATTTTGGCTGATTGCTCCGGCGGTTGTTTATATCGGGTTCTTTATGGCCGTGCCGCTGATGCAGATGGCCTATGTGTCGATCCTTGAACGCGGGGAATATGGCGGGGTGAACTGGGGCGTCTTTTCGTTTGATGCCTATATCAGTTTCATCTTTGAACGCGACCTGATGGACAACCTGATGATCAATACCGATTATCTTCAGGTCTTCGCGCGGTCGTTCGGCCTTTCGGCCATGACCATGGTCTTTGCCCTCGTTCTGGGTTTTCCCACCGCCTTCTACATTTCGATCCAACCGCAAAGCCGCCGGAATTTTCTGATTTTCCTGGTGACCATTCCGTTCTGGACCAACATCCTTGTGCGCAACTATGCGTGGATCCTGTTGCTGCGCAATGGCGGGCTGTTTGACAATCTGCTGGGCGCATTGGGGTTGGAAACCGGAGGGCTTGATATCCTTTACACGCCCTATGCCGTGTCGATCGGGCTTACATATACCTATCTGCCATTCATGGTTTTGCCGATCTATGCCAGTCTGGAAAAGCTTGATCATCGGTTGATCGAGGCAGCATTCGATCTGGGCGCGGACAAGCTGCGCGCGATGACACGGGTGATCTTGCCATTGGCGGCACCGGGGATTGTTGCCGGATGTATTCTGGTGTTCGTGCCCTGTCTTGGGGCCTATGTCACGCCGGAGCTTCTGGGCGGTGGCAAATTCATGATGATCGCCAATCTGATCGGCAGTCAGTTCGGATCAGCGCGTAACTGGCCGTTTGGGGCGGGGCTTGGCTTTGTTCTGCTGGCGGTGGTGTTGCTGGCGATGATGGCCTATTCGATGAAGTTCAAATCCCTGCCGGAGGAAAAATCATGAAAGTTGATTCCTCCAGCCCGTTATGGCGGTTTCGCGGCGTGACGCCGATGGCGATCTTTTTCTTTGCCTATCTGTATCTGCCGATTGTCGTGCTGATTGTTTTGTCGTTTAACGAAAACCGGCTGGCGACGATTTGGACCGGCTTTACGACCGACTGGTATGTGGTGGCACTTGGCAATGACGATATGTTGCGCGCGGCGCGAAATTCATTGATCATTGCTGTTTCGGCAACCGTGGTTGCGACCCTTGCCGCGACACTGGCGGCATTGGGCATGTCGGGCAGGCGGTTTCGCGGCGAAACCGGCGTGGCGGCGATGCTGGCGCTGCCCTTGCTGGTGCCCGAAATTGTGACCGCGATTGCGACCCTGCTATTCTTTGTGGCGCTGGGCGTAAAGCTTGGCCTGATCAGTGTGATTGCCGCACATACGGTGTTTTGCATTCCGTTTGCCTATCTGCCGATTCGAGCCCGGCTTGAAGGAATGGACCCATCCCTGGTCGAGGCGGCAACTGATCTTTATGCCAATGAATGGAAAGCGTTCCGGCGTGTGACATTGCCGTTATTGTGGCCGGGGATCATGTCGGGTGCGATGTTGTCCTTCATCATTTCGCTGGATGATTTCGTCATTTCCTATTTTGTCGGCGGAGCCGGGGCGACAACATTGCCGATCTATATTTTTGGCATGATCCGTATTGGTATCACGCCAGAGGTAAACGCGGTTTCGGCCCTGATGCTGGTCGTGTCGATCCTGTTTGTCAGCGTTTCGTTCCTGATTGACCGCATTCGTTACTGATGAGGGACCATTCCCCAGAACGCGACCGTTTTACGGACGGGCCGGTCGCAAATAATCAACATAGGACCGTCCAAAACAGGGAGTCTTAGGATGAACATACGTTCTGTACTTCTGGGAGCATCGGCACTTGCGTTGTTGTCTGCCGGGGCGGCGAAGGCCGACGGCGAGTTGTTCCTGTATAACTGGTCGAACTATTTTCCGCCGGAACTGATTGAAAAGTTCGAAGCCGATACCGGGATCAAGGTGACGCTTGATGTCTATGATTCCAATGAAACCATGCTGGCGAAATTGCAGGCTGGGGCATCGGGATATGATATCGCGGTGGCATCGGACTATATGGTCGACACCATGATCAAAGACGGGCTTGCGACCGAATTTGACGCTAAGAGCCTTGAAAACTTCAAGAATGTCGCCAAACCGCATGACACGATGCAATACGACCCGGACCGGAAATATTCGGTGACCTATTTGTGGGGCACCACCGGCTTTACCTACGACGCGGCTGGGACTGATGCCGAGATAGAGCAAAGCTGGAAAGAGTTTTTCGAGCCGCGCGAAGAGTTTCAGGGCAAGATCGGCGCGCTGAATGACGAAGTCGAAATGTATAATGCGGCGTCGTATTATATCGGGGTCAAAAAATGCACGGAAGACCCGGCCGAGGCGCAAAAGGTTCTCGACGTGTTGCTGAAACAAAAACCCTATATTGCGGTTTACAGCTCTGAAGGCACGATTGACCGCATGTCGGCCCGCGAAGTGCAGATGCATATGCAGTGGAACGGGGCGGCACACCGAACCAAGGAAACCATTCCCGAGGCAGTGTTTGTGTATCCCAAAGAAGGCCTGACTTATTGGTCGGATCATTTCGTCGTGCCGACTGGTGCGCCGAACCTTGAGAATGCGAAAACCTTTATCAACTGGATGATGCAGCCGGAAAACGCCGCCGCCGCGTCGAACTATGCCGGTTACATGAACGGGATCAGGGGCGCAGACGCCTTCATGGATGAGTCGCTGAAAAATGATCCGGCGGTCAATATGCCCGAAGAATATGCCGACCTTCTGATACCGGGGCAGAATTGCTCGGCCAAGGCGCGCGATTTGCGCAACCGTGTCTGGACCAAGCTCAAGAACTAGGGGTGAGGCAGCTGCCTTAAGAAAAGATGTGTCACCGGGCGGCTTTGTGCCGGTCCGGTGACATTTGCGACAAATGGGACAAGATGACATGACGACCGATATGCCAAACCGCGATAGCGTTTCGATTGCCCTTTGGGCGACCAATCTGGGGGTGCCGTTGAACGGTTTGCAGGACTGGGTTGATCACATCGATCACAAAATGGCCGAGGCGGACGGGGCGAATATCTTTGTCATGCCGGAATATGCATCAGAACAGTGGTTGGCGTTCAAGCCCGACGGCTTGCGCACCGATCAGGAAATGGCATGGATGGCCGATCATGCCAGTGCGGCCTGCGATCACGCGGCAAAACTGGCAATAAAGCATGACATGGTTCTGGTGGCAGGCAGCATGCCCCATCATGTCGATCCGGCAAAACCGGAACGGGGCCAGACCAACAGCGCGATGATTTTCACACCCGAAGGCACGCGCATTGTTCAGGATAAAATGTCTTTGACGCCGGGTGAACAGGAACCCGATAACTGGAACCTGACACCGGGCAGCAGGTTTGCGACATTTGACTGGCGGGGATTGCGGATTGCGGTGCTGATTTGCCTTGATATCGAAATGCCAGCGCTTTCATGTCTGCTGGCACCGCTTGATATCGATGTATTGCTGGTGCCTTCCATGACGGCAACGCCATCGGGATATCATCGCGTGTTTGGCTGTGCCAAGGCGCGTGCGGTTGAATTGATGTGCAGCATTGCGGTATGCGGCACGACGGGAACCGCCAACCAGACCACCCAGAACCCGACGAATTATTCTGGCTGTTCGGTATTTACTCCTTGCGAGCCGCAGCTTGGCCATACCGGGGTTTTTGCCCATGTCGCGCCGGATTTTGACGATGGGGGTGACGGGCCGCTTTTGCTGGCGCGTGATGTTCCTATCGGTTTGATCCGCGAGCTTCGCGGCGGGGATGCGGAAGTTTGGCCGGGGGGCTGGAAGGCCGATCATGTGTCGGTTGTGACGTTGGGGGCTTGATCTGTGGCGGAAAGTGTCGTCGATTGATGCCGCGTTTGACATCTGATCGGCGCAAGAGCTTTGATTGGTAAAACCACATGCAGGATACCAGACATGAAAATCGCGGTGATGGGGGCAGGGGCTGTTGGCTGTTATTACGGGGCGATGCTGGCGCGGGCCGGGCATGATGTGACCCTGATCGGACGGCCAGCCCATGTCGATGCTGTCAATCGAGATGGACTGCTTCTGGAATTTGGTGGAACGCAGCAGTATATTGAAATGAATGCCAGCGCCGACGTGGCGGCAATTGCTGGTGCCGGTCTGGTTCTGTTTTGCGTCAAATCCACCGATACCAATGATGCCGGGGCGCAGATCAAGCCGTTTCTGGCCCCTGATACCATCGTCATGAGTCTTCAGAACGGGGTTGATAACGCCGAACGTTTATCGGCCGTCATTGGATTGCCGGTGATCCCGACCGTGGTGTATGTCGCGACCAGCATGGAGGGGCCAGGTCATGTCAAACATCATGGTCGCGGTGAACTGGTAATCGGGCAGTCTGCGCAAAGTGCAACCGTTGCCGAAACGCTGCGCCCGGCGCATATCCCGGTCGAGATTTCGGATAATGCCCAAGGTGCGCTTTGGGTCAAGATGATTTTGAACTGTGCCTATAACGCGTTATCGGCAATATCGCAGATGCCCTATGGCCGTCTGGTTCAGGGCGAAGGCATTTGGGATGTCATGCGCAATGCGGTTGATGAATGCCTTGCGGTCGCCAAGGGATGCGGGGTGACCGTACCCGGCGATGTCTGGGGGGCGATTGAAAAGATCGCCGAAACCATGCCGGGGCAATATTCATCCACCGCACAGGATCTGGCGAGGGGCAAAACCAGCGAGATCGATTTCCTGAACGGCTATATCGTGCGCAAGGGGGCGGAACTTGGCATTCCAACTCCCACCAATCTTGCCCTGCATGCGATGACCAAATTGCGCGAAAGCCGGGATTGATCCGGGCTTTGTAATGGGCCGGGGGCTATTTCGGGGGCTATTCCCCCGGCTTTCCCTGTGCCTGGGCGGCAGTGATATCGGGTTTGGGAACGGGCACACCGAGCTTGTCCCCAAACATCACGATGGCGGCGGCCAGCACGATCAGGAAGGCACCAAACAGGGAAACCGGTTCGGGCAGCAGGCCAAATACCGTGACATCCAGCAACAACGCCCAGATCATTGCGGTATATTCGAATGCCGCCAATGTGGATGCGGGCGCACGTGCCAGTGCCTCGGTCATGAAGATATGGGCAAGACCGCCGGTAAGACCCGCTCCGATCAGCCACATCAGGATTTCAGGCGACGGATCGGCCCAGCCGAACGGCAGGGTCAGCAAACCGCCAAGCGAGCAGATCACGGCAAAATAAAATGCGATGGTGCCCGATGATTCCGTGCTGGTCAGGGCCTTGATCTGCACCTTGGCAAAGGCGGTGGTGACCGCCATGGCAAGACCCGCCCCGATGCCGATCAGAACGCCGGTATCGATCCCCGGTGTCGAGAATGTTGGCCACAGCATCAGGAACACCCCGCCAAAACCGGCAAAGGTCGCGGTAAAGACCGCCATGCCGGGCTTTTCACGCAACATGATCATCGCTACCGGCAAGACGAGAAGCGGGGCGAGGAAGCCAAGAGCCGTCGCAAGGGCAAGCGGCAGATAGGCGAGCGACAGAAACGAAAAGAACATCGACACAAGGCCGAAGGTGCTGCGTTTCAGGTGCCCGAACGGTCGGGCGGTGCGAAGGCCGCGCGGAAACTGGCGTCGCCACATCAGATACAGGACGATGGGGATCAGGGCGACAGAGCTTCGCCAGAACATGATTTGCCCGACCGGTGCCTCGAACGAGGCCAGACGGACAAACAAACTCATCACTGCAAACAGACCGGTGGCGGCAAGCCGCAAGCCGATCCCGGACCATACACTGCCCATTTTCGGGATTACCCTGCATTTGGCGGGAAGGATGTCCCGCTTATCAAGCAGTACCCTGAATAAGTCGTATGAAATACTGAGATTTTTTCATATCAGGGTCGAGCGAAACTCAGTGGTCGATTTTAGGGATCGCGCGCAGTCGATACACCAATTTGTCATCTGTTCGCGGACCCGTCTGGATTCATGCCTTCGCAGGAATGATGATTGTGAGGGGGGTAATTAGTGGCTTTTGCCATCGACATGATGCGGGGTCAGGCTGCGCGGGTCGACATCGTCAAGGCAGTTGACGTTGATGGCGGCCATTTTGCTGCCGTCGGGCAGTTGGCCATAGGCAAAGCTTTGGATGCCGCAGGTTTTGCAGAACTGGTGACTGATCTTTTTATCGTTGAAAAGATATTCGGTCAGGTTCTGCCCGCCGGATTTCAGTACGAAATTATCGCGCGGCGTAAAGGCCAGAACCGATCCGAGTTTCTGGCAGCGCGAACAATTGCAAGTGATCGATTTATCCAGATCAAGCTTGTCGACACGATAACGCACCGCACCGCACTGGCAGCCGCCATTGTATGATTTTTCGCTCATTTCATCCTCCTGCGTTACCGGAAATACCCACCCGGCGTTTTGCCGGTGGCCTTGCGAAACATCGCGATAAAGGCCGAGGTGTTTTCATAACCGAGATCAAGAGCGACCTCGGTGACCGGTCGATGATGGGCCAGTTTTTCAAGCGCGTAAAGCAGGCGCAGCTTTTGCCGCCAGTCGCGAAACGGCATGCCGGTTTCGCGTTGAAACAGGCGGGCCAGCGTGCGTGACGATGCACCGCAATCGCGCGACCAGTTATCAAGGGTTCGGTTATCAGACGGATTGGCCTGCAACTGTTCGCAGATGCGCGCCAGGCGCGGATCCTTGGGGGCGGGCAGATGCAGGTTATCGTCTCTGGGCGGTTTAAGCTGATCAAGCAGCACGCGGATCAGCCGCCCCTCAGCCCCGGCTTCGTCATATTCAATCGGGATTTCGGTTGCGGCCCGGATCAGTTCACGCAGAAGCGGGCTTACATCCAGCACCGTGCAGCGATCCGGCAAATCGACCGGGGCATTTTTATCGATATAGATATGGCGCGCACGGGTGAAGGTGGCGTGACTGACGGCATGTTCAACGCCCGGCGGCACCCAGACCGCGCGCTGGGGCGGGACGACCCAGATGCCGGCTTTGGTGGTGACGGTCATGGTGCCTTCGATGGCAAAAATCAGTTGATGCCAGTCGTGACTGTGCGCGCCGATGCTGTACCCGGCGGGAAGGTCGCTCATGCGGACATAAACCGGACGCGGCAGGTGATCGGGCCGGGGACGGGAATGTTGCGGATATTTCGGGATATCCCGTGATCCATCCATAAGAATGTCCTGTTTGCAATATATGATGGCAGATTATCGCAAGACAGACGTGTGCGGCAACGCTAGTTTGAAGTCCTTCCAACCAAACAGATAAAAGCACGTGCCCCAATTGCCACCGGTTCCGTGCGGGGAAACATCATGTCCAAGGATTTACAACCGGAAACAAGCACCCATGCCGCCCCCATCGAGGTGCCGGGCAATCCCGATCTGTCGGGTGGGGCGGTTGCGCATAAGGGATGGCGCAACCCGGAAGTGCTGCTGATTTTCATGGCGGCTGCGATGCCGTTGTCGTTTTCGACATGGATGGCGTTGTTAAACAATTTTTCGGTCGAGATGGCGGATTTTACCGGTCGAGAGATCGGGATTTTGCAGTCGTTACGTGAAATTCCGGGTTTTATGGCCTTTACCGCGATTTTTGTGCTGATCATCCTGCGCGAGCAGACCTTTGCGCTGATCTCGCTTCTGGTGCTGGGCATCGGGGTGGCGATTTCGGGCTATTTCCCCACCGTCGTCGGGCTTTATTGCACGACGGTTCTGATGTCGATCGGGTTCCATTATTTTGAAACCATGCAGCAGGCATTGTCGTTGCAATGGGTGAAAAAGGACCGCACCGCGATGGTGATGGGCCGACAGCTTTCGGCGAAATCGTTATCGTCGCTGGTGATGTTCGGCATTGTCTGGGCGATGCTGGAACTTCTCGATGTCGAATATCGCTATGTCTATCTGTTTGGCGGGGCCTTGACGGTTATTGCCGCGCTGTTTGCCTGGATGGCCTTCCCGAAATTTGCCGATGCCCACCCGCAGACCAAAAAACTGATCCTGCGTAAACGGTACTGGCTTTATTACGCCCTGACCTTCATGAGCGGGGCACGCCGCCAGATTTTCACGGTGTTTGCCGGGTTCCTGATGGTCGAGAAGTTTGGTTATGATGCCGCCACCATTACGCTTCTGTTCCTTCTGAACCATGCGATCAATATGGTGATGGCCCCCAAGATCGGGAAGCTGATCGGCAAGTGGGGCGAACGCAAGGCCCTGACATTTGAATATATAGGGTTGTTCATTGTATTTGTGTCTTATGCCTTTGTCGAAAGCGACAAGCTGGCCGGGGCGCTTTATGTCATCGATCATCTGTTCTTTGCGATGGCGATTGCGATCAAAACCTATTTCCAGAAAATCGCCGATCCGGCCGACATTTCATCCACGGCGGGTGTCAGCTTTACCATCAACCATATTGCCGCAGTGTTCATCCCGGTGGCGTTCGGGTTGTTGTGGCTGATTTCGCCGTCAGCGGTGTTTTTGGCCGGGGCGGCGATGGCGTTGGTGTCACTGGTTCTGGCGCTGAATGTGCCCGATGACCCGGAGCCGGGGAAAGAGGTGGTTATGGGATATAAGTCCGATCAACCAATGCTGCGCCCGGCGGAGTAACAAAAGCCGCCTGAACTGGTGCAGAATTTCAATATGGAAAACGCCCGCGATCATCTTGCGGGCGTTTTCATTTGTGTTTGCCTTGCTATTTTCGCAAAATCTTCAAATCCTGACCAAACGAACAATCATAATGTCAGGCACGAGCATCGCTTCAACAGGGACCCTTTCACATGTCATATTTTCGTCTGGCCGGTCGTGCATTTTTTGGTCGCGCAGTTGCGGGATCAGTCTTGTCACTGACGGTCGCGCTTGCCAGCGGCACGGCATTGGCCGACAGCGCCGTATCGTTGCGCATTCTGGAAACCACCGATATCCACACGCATCTGGTCAATTACGATTATTATCGTGACAGTTCGTCGGATACGGTCGGTCTGGCCAAGGTCGCGACCCTGTTGAAAAACGCGCGCGGTGAGGCCGAAAACGTCGTCCTGATCGATAATGGTGACCTGATCCAGGGCAACCCGCTTGGCGATTACATGGCAAAGCGCCACGGCCTGAAAGAGGGCGAGGTGCATCCGGTTTACAAGGCGATGAACCTTTTGGGTTATGACGCGGCCAATATCGGCAATCATGAATTCAACTATGGTCTCGATTTCCTGGGCAAAAGTCTTTCGGGGGCCAAATTCCCCTATGTCAGTGCCAATGTGTTTGCCGATGACGGCGATAATGATGCCGAAAATGACAAACCGTATTTCCAGCCCTATGTGATCCTTGATCGTGAATTTACCGATGGCGACGGCAAAAAGCACAAGGCCAAGGTCGGCGTGATCGGGTTTGTCCCGCCGCAGATCATGCAGTGGGACAAGGCCAATCTGGAAGGCAATGTCGTGACCAAGGACATTGTCGAAATGGCCAGAAAATACGTGCCGGAAATGCGCGAAAAGGGCGCGGACATCGTGATTGCGGTGCCGCATTCGGGCCTGTCGACACTGGCACGTGAAGGTATGGAAGAAAACGCCACCTATTATCTGAGCCAGGTTGACGGCATTGATGCCATCCTGTTTGGCCATGCCCATACGGTGTTCCCGTCCGATGCCTATGCAAATATAGACGGTGTCGACCTTGCCAAAGGCACGATCAATGGTGTGGCCGCCGTTATGCCGGGCTTCTGGGGCAGCCACCTTGGCGTGATTGACCTGACACTTTCGGTCAATGATGCCGGGGAATGGAAGGTGACCGACAGCTTTTCGGAAGCACGTCCGATTTATCACCGAGAAGGCCGTGATATCACCCCGCTGGTCGATGCCGACCCGGAAGTGATAGAGGCGGTTAAAGAAGAGCACGAGGCAACCATTGCCTATATGCGCGAAGGTGTCGGTACGACGGTCGCCCCGATCAACAGCTTCTTTGCACTGGTGGCCGATGATCCGTCGATCCAGATCGTGACCAATGCCCAGAAATGGTATCTGGAACGTATCCTGAAGGGCTCGGAATATGACGGGATGCCGATCCTGTCGGCGGGTGCACCGTTCAAGGCCGGTGGCCGTGGCGGCCCGGAATATTTCACCGACATCCCCGAAGGCAAGATCGCACTAAAGAACGTTGCCGATCTTTATATCTATCCCAATACATTGCGGGCGGTGCTGCTTGATGGTGCGCAGGTCCGTGAATGGTTGGAAATGTCGGCCGTACAGTTCAATCAGATTGACCCGAACAGCCGGGAAGAGCAGCCGCTGATCAACGAGACATTCCCGACCTATAACTTTGACGTCATTGATGGGGTCAATTACCAGATCGATGTAACCCAACCGGCCAGATACAACGCATCAGGCGAGGTGGTAAACAAGGACGCGCACCGCGTCATCAATCTGACCTATGATGGCAAGCCGGTTGCCGACGATCAGAAATTCGTGGTTGCGACCAATAATTACCGTGCTGGTGGCGGGGGCAATTTCCCGGGACTTGATGGATCAAGCATCATCATCGAAGCACCCGATGAAAACCGTACGGTTCTGGCGAACTATATCCTTGAGGAAAAGGAAATCGATCCGAAGGCCGATGGCAACTGGAGCCTGGCCCCCATCGGGGAGGCATCCAAGGTGACGTTTGTCACCAGTCCCAAGGCATCCTCTGCAATGAACGCACCCGACAATATCAGCTTTGTCGGCGAGGACGAAAACGGCTTTGCCCAATATGTCCTTCAGTCGAAATAGGACTGGACCCGAAACAGAAAAAGCCGCCCATCGGAAGAGGGCGGCTTTTTAATTGGGCGTGCGCGAAGACCGTGAAGGTCAGCGACAGCCAGACTGTTACTTTTTGGGACCGTGCGACATATGCGGCGCATTCGGGCGACCCGGAACATTCCGCGGGCCGTCTTCGCGCGGGTTTTTGCCGTTCAGATAGGCGGCTGCGCAATGTTCGTCGCAGTAAGGTTTGCTCGGCACAGATTTCTTGCCGCAGAAATGGAAGTCTTCATCGCCCGGATCACCGAACGGCCAGCGGCACATACCGGCACCGAGATCAAAGATGCTGATACCTTTGCTCTGTACTTTCGGGGTCGGTGCCTTTTTCGGCTCACTCTCTTCGGCGCGGCGCTGGATCGGGGAGGGGCGCTTGGGCAGGCCAAGGCGGTGCGCCTTGCCAACGACGGCGTTTTTGCCAACGCCCAGTTCTTCACCGATGCGTGCTGTGGTCCAGCCCTGATTCCAGAGCGAGGTCAGCAGTTCAATCTTTTCCGGCGTCCAGCTCATTTCGAGTATATTCCGTGTTTCTTTGTCTGCCCGGTGGAAAATCCATAGGCAGGTGCTTATTGTCCGAAGTCAAACAGGGATACAGACGTATCCGCTAATATCACGCGGCGCAAGGGTCTTAGCCATTTTGGACCAATCGGGACCAGTTTGACGACCGGTTTGCTGCACGCGGAAAGATGCGCAATTTGCATGACAGCGCGTCAATGTAAAGGGGAGATCGTCATTTGACATGGTTTTTCGTTTCAGTCGCGGTGTTTATGGCGGGGCATATCGTGCCCGGTCTTCTGCGTGGTGCGATCACGGCAAGGATCGGTCACACGGCATATATTATAACGTTTTCGGTCACGTCGCTGTTCCTGCTGGGATGGGTGATTTATGAAGTGCGTCATGCGGACTTCATCGCGCTGTGGCCCTACGAAATCTGGCAAAACCATGTGACGCTGACCTTCATGCTGCCTGCCTGTATTTTGTGGGCTGCGGCGATTATTCAACCCTGTCCGTTGTCGATAGGACGAAAAAAGGGCTTTGATCCGGCGCGACCGGGGATCAATCGTTTGACCCGTCATCCGCTGCTTTTGGGCATGATGTTGTGGGGACTTGGGCATATCGTGCCCAATGGTGATCTGGTGGCTTTCATGTTCTTCGGCGGGGCGACGGTTTTTGCCATTGCCGGGTTCTGGCGTATGGAAAAAATCCGCGCCCGCCACATGGACGTGGCCGAATACAAGGCAATCCTTGACGGGACTCGACGGTTTGATGTCGCGGGGCTTGCCAAAGGCGCGCTTGGCTGGCGCGATATCGGGCTGGGAATTCTGCTTTATGTCGTGCTCCTTTGGGCGCATCCCTATGTCATCGGGGTTGATCCATCGGCGGTAATCGGCGGCTGAACCACCATTGACCGCATTTTGCGGTTGTGAGGTCTGATGCAGAAAACCTTGCCGCAATGCTTGAAGTTCCAAGGTTTCATTGGAATACTGGTTCGCAGAATGTCCATCCTGGACAGGTTATTTCTGTGAGGTGTTATGACGTCTCCTGAACTTGCGACCAATCTTGCCCGTTTCGCCGAGATGGAAGGCCGCCACCCCAGACTGCTTCTGGCGACGGCATCGTCGGCGGAAGAATCCCATCACAAGCATGTCGCGACCCTGTTTGCCGATGGCGGGTTTGACGTTGATATCGCCCCGAAAAATTCCGACGCACAATCGATTGCCCGTCAGGCGGTTGATTGCGATGCCGATATTCTGGTTCTGATCCGTTTGTCGCTGACGGCTGAAGACCGGGTGGGGGTAGCCGATGTGATATCGTCGCTGGCCGCCCTTGATGCGGAATATATCAAATTCGGCATTGTCGGGAAAACCGATGACCCGGCGCGTGACAATGTTGATTTCGTCTTTGATCTTGAACATCTGGGAACGGATGATTGCGAGGCGCTGGTCGGTTACATTCTTGAGATTGAAGAAGACCGGGTTGCGCAACATATATAAGGCGTTGCGATATTGCTTGCCGGCCGCAGGCAATGATTTTGAAACCCTTTGGGTGCATGATGGTTGCCTTGTGATGCGGGCAACCAAACCATAGCAGGAACGATTGATGGGAATGCTCAAGGAGACGCTGCTGCGCGTTTTCGTAGGAAAACGCGGACGGGAGGCCCTTAAGGCCTATGGCGATGCACAGTCCCTTCAACTCAATGATCCCGAACTGGCCGCACGCAGTGCTGCCCAGGCCAAACAGGCACGCCGGATCGAAGACCGCGCGATGGCCTATCAGGAAAGTGGCATGTCCTTTGAGGAGGCCCGCGCACAGGCCTTGGCCGAGACCCTGACAGAACAGTCGGATAATCCGCAGGCCGCGATCCTTAAGGCTCTTGAAGCCGCCGATGCCAAGATCGGCAAAAAGAAAAGCCGGATGCCAAGTGCAGCCGACGATGCGCGCGCCAAACTGATTTCCGAAGCATTGGTTGCCATCCGCAACAAGCAGGAAGATCTGGACAAGCTTGATCCGGAATTGCGCGCCAAATTGACCCTGATGGCGGTTGGGGCGCTTATGGGCGGTCCGCCGACCAAACAGTAAGTTTGGGGCGCTTTTGCGCGGGACAAATCAACAAATCCCTATCGGAAAATATTGCGATGCAGCCCGGTGGTCAGCTGGCTGTAATCCGGTTCATTGTCGGCGGTCAGGAAGCCGTGGCGAATCAGGAAATCGATGATCACCAGCGCGCAATTGAATTTGAAATCAAAACTGCTGCGTACGATTTCGGCAACCTCGGCCAAAGGCATCAATTCAAACCGTTCGACTTCGCCGTCCGCACATCGCGGCACGAAATCGGCGGGCAATTCCAGATCATAATTGACCATGACATCGGGCTTTAGCCCTTCGGTGGTTTCGTAAAGATAGGAAACGGTACCGACCGGTTTCAAATTTCTGGAGAGGTTTTCGGGGATGGCGGCTTCTTCGGCACATTCCTTGATCATGTTTTCAAGAAAACCAAGTCCGGTCGGCTGGCCGCCTGCAACCATATTGTCGAGCATGCCGGGATAGGTCGGTTTGTCCTTGGCGCGGTGGGCAATCCACATATGGATGCCATCATCTTTTTGCACATAGCCGTTCATATGCACCCCCCAGGACCGGAACCCGAAATAGGGCATGGCGGACCGATCCAACTGACACAGGGGATCGTGACCCAGTGTCGGGCGAATATCGAACCGTTCGCCATGCAGACGACGGATGACGCCCTGATCGCAAAGCGCCTTGGTGGCGGTATCGAGCGAACGGTTGCGATCATCAAGGGTTCCGATATGTGACGCAAAGCAAAATTCGCCATTTTCATCGCGGACAAAGTCCGGGCCAAGTGCGGACAGGGCGGTGGCAAAGTCCGGACGCAAGGCACCCAGAGACATTCCATCAATGCGGAATGGCACATAGCGCGATGGATTGGCGTTGTTGCAGGCTTTGATATGGTCAAGATAGGTCAAGACGGGCTCCGTCGGTTGGGGCGCACTGCAACACGATCATGTTGCAGTGCCGCGACCCAGACAGACTAAGCGTCCAAGGCCTAAGCGCCAAGGGCAGAGTTGGAATAACCCTTTTCCGATGTCAGAACCGTATTCACATGCACGATCTGACGCAGGCAACGCGCGATATGTTCGGCAACTTTGGTTTCGAGTTGCTGAATCTGGATATCGATCTGCAATTCGCTGAAACCGGCATGGCTGTCGGCGACGGTGGAATGCCAGCTTGCGGGGACAAGATTGCGTTTGGAAAACAGTTCCAGCACACGCGGCATAACATCGGGTTCTGCGGCGGCGTGAACGGCGAAACAATAAACGGATTTGGTCGGCTGCGCGCTTTCAAGCGGCGCGAGAAAGGCATGATCGGTCATGACAATGCACACACATTTTCATTGCATCCAGTAGGCGAAAAGACACGTCCCGGGGTCCTCAGACCACCGGGCTGGTAATTCGCGTAATGGCAACGATGAAAAGGCGGCGGTTGTTCATGAAGATGTTCTTGAACTTTCGGGTCGTTATCCCCGATTGGCTAACGACCGGTAAAATGACAAAGCGCTTGGATAAAGATCAGAGGATCAGGAGCGATGCAATCAGGGCCAGAATGGTGCCAGCAAACAGGATTTCCATCGAACGGGCGATCTGCTGTTCACGGGCAATGGCGATAGCAACGGCTTTGCGCTTATTCATCATTTTTACTCCGTCTTATGACAGGTATCTTTTAATGCACCACACGGTGCACGACTGAAATATATGCAGGCATATGGTCCCGATACAAGTGCTGTCCTGATAAAAACGTCAAAAAACTTTCAACCTGATGGAAAAGGCCAGCTTTTCTGCACCTGTTTTGGTCACAAATAACCAAAGGTTGATGGTGCGGCGCATGAAAAACGCGAGAATCGGAATTGGCACGTGGCTCAGTTGCTGCCGATTCCCGCGATATTGGCATGCTGTGCTGCGATACCCGTCGGCAATGTCCATGTTATCCGCAGCGTTATCGGCGGCGTTGTCAGCGAATGGCAAGCTCGGTGATGCCGATTTCCCTGGGTGGTTGGCCGGGGCGGGTAAAGGTGACTTCACCGCGATAGGCCCCTGCGGGCCAGCGATCACCGGGGCGGTTGATATTGACGTAAAACCACTTGGCGCGCGGGCCGTTATCGTTTTCGACATTGATGGTGAAATCGCGGTGTCCGCCAATGCCGTTCGGGCCATCCATGCTTAATCGGATGATATCGCCGTTGCTGGCACCAATCAGATAAGCCCAGAAAAACAGGCCGGGGCTTGAGGCGGGGAGTTCGCTGCTTTTGCCATAGCCGCGTTTAATGTCGGTGGCATTGGGTTTGGCCGACGAAAATCCCGACGCATAAAGCGTTATGGCGCGATAGGACATCTGTTCCTTGGCGGCCTCGGTCCAAAGAACGGCGTTACTGGCATTGCAATCCTGCGGGGTGACGGCACCCATCGGAGTACCGCTGAACGGATCGACCAGCTGGTTATCCTTGCGCAGGTTGAAATGAAGATGCGGGAAGGTGGCCTGACCGGACATGCCGATCAGTCCGATTGTCTGACCGCGTTCGACCGTATCACCTTTTTTCACCGCCAGCGATCCGCGGCGCAGATGGCAATACTGGCTTTGCCAGCCGTCATCATGGTTGATCAGAATGCCATTGCCGCATTCGATCCCCTTAAGCGCATCCCCGACCAGACGGCCGGCGTCGATATCCTCGACCCCGTCGCGGGTGGCGATCACGGTTCCGGCGGCAACTGCATTGACCTCGACCCCGCCAATCATGGTGGCTTCGTCAGGAATGGAAAAATCGGTTCCGCGATGGCCTTCATAGGTGGTGGTGCCACAGGCAAAATCACGGATTTCAGGGCCGGGATCGTGATCGACATAATGAACCACATCGCACTGGCCATAAAGGCAATCGACCGGCAGGTCAAAAGGCGGGCCATCAGCGCGGGCGATGGTCGCGAACGGCACGAGGATCAGAACCCCGAATAGCATTGCCGCAATACGTCCTGTCGCCTGACCCATCAAATCCTCCTGCCGGTGCCCCGCGACAACCGGTTCAGAAACGGTTTTTGGCAGGACTGCTTCGTCACACATCCTTCATCTAACATAATGGTGATGGACTTGCGATGGGCAAGGTACTGTATTGTTTCAATATCATCGACTATGACCATAAAGACACAGTCGTCGTTGCAGTGCGTGGTGTTTGGCAGGAACAAGATGGATCAACAGGCAGGGTTTTTAAGATTGGGCATCTTTGCCGCCATCCTTGTCGTGATGGCAATGTGGGAGGCGTTAATGCCTTATCGTCCGGCGGGTGGGTTGCGCAACCCGGGGCGGTGGCTGACCAATTTTGGTTTGCTGTTGATGGGGGCTGCATTAACCCGTTTCACCATCGGGGCCGCGATGATTGCCGCGGCCATTCTGGCCGGGCAGCAGGGCTGGGGCGTGATCAATCAGGGCGAGGAATTGATGAGCCTGCCCGGGTGGCTGAGTGGCCTGATTGCAATCGTCGCGCTTGATTGTGCAGTTTACTGGCAGCACCGCCTGACGCATATCGTGCCGGTTTTCTGGCGGTTCCACAGGGTGCATCATTGCGACATCGAATTTGATGTCTCGACCGCGGTGCGGTTTCACCCATTCGAGATTTTGGCATCCGCAATCTACAAATCGCTGTTTGTTGTTTTGCTGGGGGCCGACCCTTGGGCGGTGGTGATTTATGAAAGCATGCTAAGCGGATTTGCGCTGTTTAATCACGGCAATGTTCATTTGCCCGGCGGGTTTGACCGGTTATTGCGCCGATTGATTGTGACGCCTGATATGCACCGGGTCCATCATTCCAGCCTGATAGGCGAAACCAACAGCAATTACGGAAATATCCTGTCAGTTTGGGACCGGCTGTTTGTCAGCTATGTCGATCACACGCAAACCAATGATCATGGCATGCAGATCGGACTTGAGGAATTTCGCGACAAACGCAGTCAAAGCCTTTGGTCGGTATTGTGGATGCCGTTTCGCCGGTCTTGATGTAATCGTCGCCTATTCCCCGACGATGCCACGCACAACCATGGCGGATGCGACCAGCGACCGGCGGCCATCATCCTTGCCCCCCAGATAGGACCGTTCGGTAGCGGTGCGCAGCTGCAGGGCCAGTTCCGGATCAAGATCGTTAAAGAAATCGCGGATCAGGCTGTGTGCCCCCAGAAGCGACTGCCAGTAATCCTCGAAATCCAGAAAATCCATGCGGATCGACAAGGTTGCGGTATCAACATCGCCCAAACCCGCATCGGACCAAAGATCAAACAGGGCGTCTTCGCTTTGATAGGGGATATCAAAAATCCTGCTGCGCAATTCATCGCCTGATGGATAGGCGACAACCGCGGCAGCATCCAGAAACAGCCGGATAAAAGATAATCCCCCGGCACGGTCCCAGACACTTGCCGCAATCCGCCCGCCCGGTTTCGTGACCCGGACCATTTCCGAAACAGCACCCGCCGGACCATCCAGATCGTTTAACAGCAATTGCGAAAAGGCGGTGTCGAAGCTGTCATCGGCAAAGGGCAGGTTGCTGGCGTCGCCGGTTTCAAAGCTGACATTCTCGGCAGCGCTGAGAAGGGCTTCGGACAGGTAATCGGGGATCAGGTCCACCCCGACAATCCGGGCCTTGGGATAGCGCGTGGCGGCGGCAAGTGTGAGGCTCCCGGTACCGCAACCGACATCAATCAGCGCACCGCAGGATGGGGCGGCAACGAAATCAAGGAAGCTGCGCGACAGGCGGCGGCTCCATCGGCCCATGGCGATTTCATAGATGTCAGCAGTGGTCGCATTCATGGACGTTTTCCGCAATTTGTTGTTCTGAGAGGCAGTTTGCACCGTGACGGGGCGTGACGGAAGTTCCCATTTGGGCAGGCATAGCCGATATGGCAAGCCGGTTAAATTACCCTGTTCAACCAATTATCCATTGCCGAAAAAAGAAAACACGAAATAATATTGCGAATGCTGCGGCGCAAAAATAAATCAGAAGTCAGACGTGGCGATCGAAAACAGGCAAGGAAAGTCAGGAAATGAGAGAGATGAACGGACTGGAAGGGCTGTATCTTGAGGATATCGAGATCGGCATGGTCGGCAGCTACGCCAAAACCGTCACCGAAACCGATATCGTGATGTTTGCCGGATTGTCCGGCGATACAAATCCGGTTCATCTTAATCAGGAATTTGCCGAAACCACGATGTTTGAAGGCCGCATTGCGCATGGCATGCTGTCGGCCGGTTTTATTTCAACCGTTCTGGGCACGCGTCTTCCGGGGCCGGGCACGATTTACCTGTCGCAGAATTTGCAGTTCAAGGCACCGGTCCGCATTGGCGATACCGTTACCGCAAAGGTCACGGTGCGCGAAATCATCGCGCCCAAGCGCCGTGTGGTTCTGGAAACCAATTGTTATGTCGGCGATAAATGCGTGATTGCGGGCGAGGCGATGGTGATGGTGCCGTCACGCCAATAAGCATCTTTTGTCGGAAAAGTCTTTACGCTTCGGGCTTGCGCGCTTTATAGCTGCCCGCTGGACCGTGCGGATATGCGATCTGCCGGCATGATGACGAGCAAAAAAAGAGAGACCGGCGCGGATGCGCGTTTTTCGATCTTTTGACAATCTGACAGATGACGCACGCGGTGCGGTCGTTGCGATTGGTAATTTTGACGGCCTTCACCTAGGCCATCAGACATTGCTTGATCATGCGCGCGAAATCGCCCGCGATCTGGATGCGCCGCTGGGGATCCTTACGTTTGAGCCCCATCCCCGGATGCTGTTCCGGGCGGGCGAACCGGAATTCCGCCTGACATCGGCTGATGACAGGATTACGGCGGCGTCTGATCTGGATATTGAGCTGTTTTTCGAAGCCCGCTTTGACCGCGATTTTGCCGCCATGAGCGCCGAAGAATTCATCGAGCGCATTCTGGTGAACGGGCTTGGTGTGCGCCATGTCGTCGTTGGCTGGGATTTCTGCTTTGGCAAGGGCCGGGCGGGAAATGTCGATCTGCTGCGTGCAATTGGCGAAAAGTCCGGTTTCGGCGTGACGGCGATTGAGGCGGTGACGCATGATAACGGGATCATCTATTCCTCGACCGCGATCCGACAGGCGCTGCGCGATGGCCGCCCGCAGGATGCGACCCATTTGCTGGGGCGCCCGTGGGAAGTAGCCGGTGTGGTGATCAAGGGCGATCAGCGCGGCCGGACGATTGGTTTCCCGACTGCCAATGTTGCACTTGGCAATCATCTGCGTCCGAAATTTGGTGTTTATGCCGTTCAGCTTGGCCTGATATCGGACGCAAATGACGAAACCGTTGAACGCTGGATCGACGGAGTCGCAAATATTGGTGTTCGCCCCAGCTTTGGCGGGGATGCGGATGCCGGGCTTGAAGCCCACCTGTTCGATTTCGATCAGGACATCTATGGCCGTCGCGTTCGCGTGCGTTTGCACGGCTTTATCCGGGGCGAACAGAAGTTCGACGGGCTTGATGCACTGAAAGCCCAGATCGCCGCGGATGTGATTGCCGCCAAAGAGATTCTCGGCAAGATTTGAATTTGTCGACGAACCCGTTATGATCCGCGCGCCTTTACGGGGGCAGCCAGTATCACCGGGGGTTCGCCCTTGTAATTTGTTTAAAGACGACAGGACCGTCACGATGAGTGTCGAATACAAAAAGACCGTTATCCTGCCCAAGACCGATTTTCCGATGCGGGCGGGTTTGCCAAAGATGGAGCCGACCCTGCTGGAACAGTGGGCGAAAGAGGACCTCTATGGCAAAATTCGCGGTATTTCGGCGGATCGTGAAATGTTTGTCCTGCATGATGGCCCGCCCTATGCCAATGGCCATCTGCATATTGGTCATGCACTCAACAAAATCCTGAAAGACGTGATCACCCGTTCGCAGCAGATGCTGGGCAAGAACGCGGTTTATGTGCCGGGCTGGGATTGTCACGGGCTTCCGATCGAATGGAAGATCGAAGAACAATACCGTGCCAAAGGCAAGAACAAGGACGACGTGCCGATTGCCGAATTCCGCAAGGAATGCCGCGAGTTCGCCCAGAAATGGCTTGATATCCAGCGCGAGGAATTCAAGCGGCTTGGCGTGATGGGCGACTGGGACAATCCCTATGTCACCATGGATTACAAGGCCGAGGCATCGATTGCCCGCGAGCTTGGCAAATTCCTGATGAACGGCTCGCTCTATATGGGCTCGAAGCCGGTCATGTGGTCGGTGGTCGAAAAAACCGCCCTGGCCGAGGCCGAGGTCGAATATCACGACCACACCAGCAAAACGATCCATGTCCGGTTCCCGGTTGTTTCATCCAAGGTCGACGCCCTTTCCGATGCGACGATCCTGATCTGGACCACAACCCCATGGACGATCCCCGGCAACCGCGCGATTTCGTACGGGGCCGAGATCGACTATGTCGTGATCGAAGTGACCGAAACCGCCGAAGAAGCCTGGGCCAAGGTCGGCGAGAAAATGGCGATCTGTGCCGATCTGGTCGAAGACGTTTGTAAAAACGGTCGCATCACCGGGCACAAGGTTGTTGGCAATTTCAAGGGTTCCGACCTTGAAGGCACCATTGCCGCCCATCCGTTCCGTGGGCAGGGTTATGAGTTTGACGTGCCGCTTCTGGCGGCGGATTATGTCACGACCGACACCGGTACCGGCTTTGTCCATACCGCGCCGACGCATGGCCCGGACGATTACCAAACCGGTCTGAAATACGGTCTTGAAATCCCGGAAATGGTGGATGGTGAAGGGGCTTATTACCCGACCGTGCCGCTGTTTGCCGGCAAACGCATCTATGATGAAAATGGCAAGGAAGCCGATGCCAACGAAGCGGTCATTGCCAAGCTGGTCGAGGTTGGCGCGTTGCTGTCGCGCGGGCGTCTGAAGCACTCCTATCCGTGCTCCTGGCGATCCAAGGCGCCGATTATCTATCGCACCACACCGCAATGGTTCATTTCCATGAAGGATAATGACCTGCGCGAAAAGGCGTTGAAGGCGATTGATGAAACCCGCTTTGTGCCGGAAGGCGGGCGTAACCGTCTGCATTCGATGATTGCCAATCGCCCGGACTGGTGCGTTTCGCGCCAGCGTGCCTGGGGGGTGCCGATCACGGTGTTCATCAATAAAAACACCCGTGAACCGCTGCGCGATCAGGACGTGCTGAACCGTGTTTACGACGCCTTCTGCGAAGAAGGTGCCGATGCATGGTTCACCCGCGATGCGCAATATTTCCTGGGCGACAGATATGACGCCAAGGATTTCGAACAGGTCACCGACGTTCTTGACGTCTGGTTTGATTCCGGTTCGACCCATGCCTTCGTGCTGGAAGAACGCCAGGACCTGAAATGGCCGGCTGATCTTTACCTTGAAGGATCGGATCAGCATCGCGGCTGGTTCCATAGCTCTTTGCTGGAATCCTGCGGCACGCGCGGCCGTGCGCCTTATGACGCGGTTCTAACGCACGGTTTCGTTCTGGACGGCGAAGGCCGCAAGATGTCCAAGTCGCTTGGCAACGTCATCGCGCCCCAGGACATCATCAACAAGCTTGGTGCGGATATCCTGCGTCTTTGGGTGGTCAGTTCCGACTATCACGATGACCTGCGCATCAGCCACGAGATCATCGAACGTCATTCGGACATCTATCGCCGCCTGCGTAATACGCTGCGTTTCCTGCTGGGCAATCTTGACGGCTTTACCGAGGCGGAAAAGGTTGCGGATAACGAATTGCCGGAACTGGAACGCTGGGTCCTGCATCGTCTGAGCAAGCTGGACGATCTGGTGCGCAAGACGACGGCGGATTTCGATTTCCATACGCTGTTTATCGAACTGCATAACTTCTGTGCGCTTGATATGTCGGCGTTTTACCTCGATATCCGCAAGGACGCGCTTTATTGCGACGCGCCAAGCAGTGCCAAACGCCGTGCGGCGCGTACCGTTATGGACCGCGTGTTTGACAGTCTGGTGCGCTGGCTGGCACCGGTTCTGTGCTTTACCGCCGACGAGGCATGGCGCGCGCGCTATGGTGCCGACAGTTCGGTTCATTCCGAGACGTTCAACACGATCTCGGATGGCTGGAAAAACGACGCGCTGGCCGCCAAGTGGGAAAAAATCCGCAAGCTGCGTCGCGTTGTAACCGGTGCGCTGGAACTGGAACGTGCCGAAAAACGCATCGGGGCCAGCCTTGATGCCGCACCGAAGGTCTATGCAACGGCGGAATATGTCGAAGCGCTCAATGGCCTTAATCTTGCCGAAATCGCCATCACATCTGATGTAGAACTGATCACCGGCGACGCACCCGAAGGGGCCTATACCCTTGAAGAAGTTACCGGCGTTGGTGTGGTTCCGGCATTGGCCGAGGGCGAGAAATGCGAGCGTTGCTGGCAGACATTGCCCGAAGTCGGCAGCCACCCGGTGCACAAAACCGTGTGCCTGCGCTGTGCTG
>CERN01056524.1_pt1 | contig 30270 bp, 32 predicted proteins | sample 530761 | NCBI WGS metagenome assembly CERN01 (sample SAMEA2620947, study PRJEB7988) | marine metagenome | isolation source: saline water (ENVO:00002010), including | reverse complement strand
CCGCTTTCTTTCAATTCCTCAAACACCAGATTTAGTTATAACTCCTAGGAGAACCGATGGAATTGCATGAACACCAAACCGCGCTTTGCGACCAGAACAACACCGATTTTTCAGATCTCAGGGCCGTTTTCTTCAATTGCACCCTGAAGCTTCCCGATCAGGAATCGCATACCGCGCTGCTGATGGGCGCAGCCGCCGAGATCATGCGCCGCAACGGCGTCGCCGTCGACGATATCCGCGGCACCGCCCACTTTTGAGATTCCCGAGTCGTCAGCGTGAGCGCTAACTCTGAGTCGCTGTGGCTTGGGGTCATTGATTCCGAAACGTAGTGTTTGTTACATAGTCTGAACATTTCCTTGGAGACATCAGGGATATCAAGACAATGAGCGGCTTGTGACGAAACTCAGCCACATGCATCTACTTGAGGTGTGCAGTCGCTGACGCATCTGCACCACCAGCCAACCCTGAAAAGGATACAGGAATGAGAAATATCCCACATCCAGGCAGCGACTTTCTCCGCATTGCCCTGCCCACGATAACTGGAGAATCAGTAACACTGGGTCAGCCATCCAGCAACCAATCACAGTTGATCGTGGTTTATCGCGGCCTGCATTGCCCCATCTGCAGAAGTACTTGGGCCAATTGAATGGTATGAAATCGGACTTCGAGGCCATGGGTGTTCAGCTAGTGGCGGTATCGACAGATCCCAAAGAAAAGGCCGAGAAATTTGCGGCAGAAGCGCATCTGGATATTACCGTCGCCTATGATCTCGCTATCGAACAGGCGCGTGAACTGGGACTCTTCATTTCAACGCCCCTGAGTGCCCAGGAAACCGATGCCGCGTTCGCGGAACCCGGCATATTTTTCGTGCGTTCTGACGGCAGCCTGCATTTCAGTGATGTTGCCAGCGCCCCGTTCTGTCGCCCCGATCTGGACATGATCAAAAAAGGTGTGACCTACATTAGCGAGAAAGGCTATCCGCCGCGCGGTACCAGCTGACCGGGGCAAGGGAAAAGGCTTTCTTTGAACAAGGCTGCCGCTTAGTTGCGGTCCCGAGGCTGTGTCCTCCATCCACTCGGTCAAGCTACACTCTTCGCCGTACATCCACTCTCAAGCGTCTCGCGGTGCATCCAGCTGTGCGCGGGCACAAAGTTCACGCACGGACTACTACAATGACGCCACTGTGAAACCACCAGAGCGGAGAGTGTTGGTAGCAAATAAGTCTGCCCGAACAGATTATGTGTCACTACCACCACCTGAGCGGCGAGGCTCGCAGAATTGCCCCCACTCCTCCATCATGCCCCGCCGTTCTTCCAAAAGCTCGCCACGGGCGTATGCAGCCCTGGTCTGGTCACTGTTGACGTGAGCCAGCGCCAGCTCCGACCATTCATCGGGAAATCGATTGTTCTGCCGGCACCAGTCTTTGAAGCTAGAGCGGGCAGTTCCGTGAGGCGTGGCTATCCGATCCAATTGAGGGTCGATATGTTGATGAACGGCTGGAAGAAACGGTCTAGTTACCGGCACAGACTCGCGCGCAGCGTCTGACCGCATGGGCCGCTGTACCCGGAGGGAACTACTGGAGGCCTTCAACCCAACGGACTCGGGGGTTTGGTCGGTGTATCCACACAACCGGCATCTCTCAGCCAAAGTGCGCATGTTTATCAGCCATCTTGTGGATCATCTTGCCGACGCCGCAACGGCTCTCGCTCGGTAATTCAGTGCTTCAAGGACCACCAGCCGATTCGGCTGTTAGCGCTGATTGGACCGTAGGGTTCTAACCCGCTGTTAGAACTGCCATTCCGCTTGAGCACGGCGCAGGACGAGTAATACCAGCCGAAGCGTTTCACCGGGCACCTGCGACCCTCTAAATGGTATCACTAGCGCGCCCGGATCTTATTCTCCTTACCCTTGGATGGCAGTCCTTCGCGGCAAAATCGCTCCCAATCGGCCATCAGCTTGCGGCGCTTTTCGATCAATTCGGACCGGGCATAGGCGGCGCGGGTGGCATCGCTGTTGACGTGCGCCAAGGCGAGCTCGCAGACTTCTTCTGGGTAGCTAGTGTGTTCCTGTGCCCATGTGCGGAACGTGGCCCTAAAGCCGTGCTGCGTGACCTGATGCCCCATATCCTTTAACACCTTTGTTAGGGTCATATTAGATAACATCTTGCCGGTCGGGCTCACAAATATCACCTCGGAGTCATGGTCGCGGGGCAGTGATTTCAGCAGATCTACCGCCTCGTGGCACAAAGGTACCTTATGGTCGCGACCGCCTTTCATGCGCTCACCCGGAATCGTCCAGACTTTGGCTTTGAAATCGATTTCGCTCCACATGGCGCCGCGTATCTCGCCGGACCGGGCAGCAGTCAGGATAGCGAACCGCAGTGCCATTGCACCGGTGCTGTCCTTGGTGGCCAAGACGTGCATGAATGGCGGGATCTCATCGACGGGCATGGCGGCCAAATGCCTTACCTTTCTCACCTTGTCCGGCAAAGGCAGGGACAAGTCGAGGTTGCCACGCCAACGCGCCGGGTTGTCGCCAGTGCGGAGCCCCTCTGCCCCAGCCATATCAAGGATGCGCTCGACTGTGGCTCTAACCCTGGTTGCGGTCTCAGTTTTGGTCTCCCAGATGGGGGTCAGCATTTTCATGATGTGCGCCCGCCCGATATCGGACACCAGCAGATTACCCAATATCGGATAGGCATAGGTTTCGAGGTGTGAAGTTAATTTCTGGACTTGCTTTGCGGTCTTGAACTCCTTACCTTTCTTAACGATGAACCTATCAGCAAGGGTGCGGAACGTGACTGCCTTGGCCTGTTCGGCGACCAGAGCCGAGGCGAGCGCCTTTCGAGTCACACGTGGATCAATGCCTTGCCTGATCTGTTCTTTGAGTTCCCGGGCCTTCTGACGTGCCACGGAAAGCGTTACTTCAGGATAGGGACCTAATCCCAGCTCAGGTATGTCTTTACCGATAGGTGTTTTCAGTATCCAGGAGCGGGCAAACGTGGTGTTAGCGGACACGGGTGGAGCACAGTGCAAGTAGAGCCCTCCAACGCCACCGACCGCGTGCAGTTTGGTACAGGCCGCCCCCTTGTTGCTACCCGATTGGACCCTGGCCCATTTCAGGCGGCGGACTTCGGCATCGGTGAGCTCCCGCGCGAGTCTCGGCATCGTCAATACCCCAAAGGTGATACCGCATTTTTGGGAACCGAACTTTCAGGTCCCCATTTCTATCCCTATATAGGAGAATCAATTGGATGCTACAACATGAAACGGGGAGAAACAACGAAATTTAGGAAACCTCTTCATTTATAGCGTTTTTACGACAGATTGAGACATACTGAGACTGGCGGAAATTCATATCTCCGGCACCACCCCCTAGTTGTGAACACCGCCATCCACCTTGACCACTTCACCGGTCATGTGGGCACCATCCTCCGAGGCCAGCATGGCGATCACCGCCGCGACACTCTCCGGCGCGCCAAACACACCGTCCGGTCGCGACAGGTGGCCGAACAGGCTCATGTCGAATTCGCCCATCCTTTCCCCCTGGGCGGCAACCATCGGTGTCAGGATGCCCCCCGGGGCGACCGCGTTGACGCGGACCCCCTGGCGCAGGTACTCCCAGGCGAGCGTACGGGTCAAGGCAAACACACCGCCTTTGCTGGCCGCGTAGGCGGCCATGTAGGGGTGGCCGAACTGGGCGGAAGTCGACGCCGCATTGACGATGCAGCCGCGAGTCTCCAACAGGGCCGGCAGCGCTTCGCGACAGCACAGGAAGGTACCAATCAGGTTCACGTTGAGCACCGACTGGAAGAGATCCAGGGAGGTTGATGTTGTCGGTTCCGAGCGAAGAATCCCGGCCATGTTCACCAGCACATCCAGGCGCCCTTCTTTCTCCAGCACACCCGCGACCAGCGCCTTGACGGCCGACTCGTCGGCCACCGAACAGGCCACCGTACGCAGCAGCGAAGGCGCAGCCCGGTTGTCGCCCTCACTCGCATCTCTTGCCCGGTCGGCAGTCTGCGCCAGTCCCTCGGCACTGGTATCCACGCCCACTACATGAGCGCCCTCCGCCAACAGGCGCAGAACCGTGGCTTGACCGATACCGGAAGCGGCACCTGTGACGATAGCGACCTTGTCGCTGAAACGTTGCAATGCTGTCATTCAGAAAAACCCGTTGGCGGTGGAATTCACGTCGATTGGCCGCTTGCACCGGCAATGCCGGGCAGCCGCACACAGACTAACGATCGTTAGTGTAATTCAGGTGACCGATACCGTGCCAGTGAAACCCCGCTTTAGGCGGGGACTGGCAGCGCGCCGCTTCTATTCACTCCGCCGATGCGCCGTCCACTGTGCCCCGTCCCACCAGCGCAACATGCCAGGCTGCTCACTGTCGGGGTACCAGCCCTCCGGCGGCGCAGTGGGAGGCGGCGCATCCCGGCGGCTGGCGGCATCCGGTGCCGGCGCGGATGTTTCATCGGGCCCCGAAGCCGGGGCCGCCGTCGGCTGGGCAACCCCCGCCCCGACGCCTGCAGCGGCGCTTTCCAGCAGACTAGCCAGACCCTGGCTGCGCCCCTTCTGCCCCGCGGCGGTCTGCTCGACATCCACACCGCCCTCGCGCGCACGCTGCGCGAGGGACATGAGATCGGCGAAAAAGCCCTGGCTGCTGCCAGCCTCCTGTCGGTCCTTGCGCCCCTGCAGGAACAGCCAGACGCCGAGGGCAATCAGGGCAATGCTGACCAACAGACTGAACAGGGACAAGACCAGCACCAGCAGGCCAGCACCCTGGAATATCAGGTGGAAATTGCCGTCCAGGCCGTCGGTGCGGTAGGCGTTCGCTGGCTGACTGGCGGAATAGACAATATCCACCGGCTTACCGATGGTCGGGCGGCCACTCGAGCGCACCCCGGAAGTGAATGTGTAGTCCTCGCCATTCACGGTGTAGCGGTAAACCGCGCTGTACATGGTCTGCCCATCGCTGTCACGGCCACTCTCGACGTCCACGATACTGCCCTGGACTTCCACCGGGTCAGCGAGTTCATCGGGGGACATCAGCCCCCCGAAACCCATGAATACCGCCCCGAATATGACCCCGAAGAGACCACCGAGCAGACCGCCTTTCTTTTTCTTGCCGGCACTGGCCACGCCGCGGAGGGTGCCAAACAAGCCTTCCGCGACCAGCACGGCTCCCGCTGTCATCTTGGCGGCACCCCGGGCCGCGGGATCCTCCGACCAGTTGGTGGAAACCGTATTGAAAAAATGCTTGATGCGCGCCAGCATGCCCGCCCCCCTTGGCTGTTGTTATCCTATGCAGCTTAACTCAGGAGGCCGATGATGCCAGTGTCTCCAGGGGGTTGAAAAGCGAGTCGTCCGCGGCGCGCAGGAAGTGGCCGTCGTGGTAGCGACACTGGGCCACCAACAGGCGCTTGCCATCCACCCGATAGACCAGGCGGTGCTTGCGGTCGATACGCCGGGACCAGTAGCCGGACCAGCCCGCCAGCAGCGGCAGGGGTGCGCCCAGCCCGGTCTCCGGATGCAGCCGGATATCCGCCAGCAAGGCATTGATGCGGGCGTGCACCTGGGGTGCCTGGCGGGACCAGTACTGGTAATCCTCCCAGGCAGCGGGCGACCAGTAGAGGGTCACAGCTCGAACAGGTCGCCCTGGACCTCCTCCCCGGCGGCAATCGCCTCGACCGCCCGGTTCAGGCTCGCCGTGTTGGCCGGGCTCTGGGTCAGGTGGGCCATCTCTTCCCAGGCCTGGTAGTCATCCAGGCTGACCAGTACCGCGGGGCGGCCGGTCTGGCGGGTGATCAGCACCGGCTTGCGGTCATCATTGACCCGGTCCAGCACCGAGGCGAGATGGCGCCGAAAGGCGGAATAACTCATGGCATCCATGGCGGGACCCTGCACAAACGAACAAATTCTTGTACCTTCTAACAAAGGCTCGCCGCACCGGCAAGTGCGAGGGACAGAGCTTAATGAGAAAACACTTAAAAATAAATGTATATACTAATGTTTTATAGGACTTTATTACTGATCCCGCAAGATTTTTGGCAACTATGCGTACAGGTACGTGCAGTTGCACAAACTCACAACTGACCCAAGCACCAGGAGGACGCCATGCACAGTTCCGACCTGCCCTTTTCCCAGGCCTGCGAGAACAACCAGGCGCCCATTCTGGTGGTGCTCAGGGACTGGCTTGCCCACAGCAAACGGGTACTGGAGATCGGCACCGGCACCGGTCAGCACGCGGTGCATTTTGCCACCGGGCTGACCCACCTTCACTGGCTGCCGAGCGATCATCCGGAGACACTCTGGCAAAGCCGCGAGCGCCTGGCGAGGGACGCGCCCGTCAATCTGCAGCAGCCCGCACTGGCCCTGGATGTGGCACAGCGGCCATGGCCGGACCTTCAGGTGGATGCCGTGTTCTCCGCCAATACCGCGCACATCATGAGCTGGTCGGAGGTTGAGGCCATGTTCCGGGGTGTCGGCGATCTACTCCCCGCCGGAGGCTGCTTCTGCCTCTACGGGCCCTTCAATCAAGATGGCCGCTACACCAGCGAGAGCAACAAGCGCTTTGACAGCTGGTTGAGAGAGCGATCGCCCAATCAGGGTATTCGCGATCTGGAGGCCCTGAAGAGCCTCGCCGCAGGTTCCGGGCTCAGCCTGGAAATGCGACAGCCCATGCCGGCCAACAACCAGCTGCTGCTGTGGCGGCGCGTATCGCACTGAGGTCGCTTTCGGCTATGCTGTGCCGGCGGACGACCGCCTACCGACGAGACAAGGAGAACATCAAATGATCGGTTACATCACCATTGGCGTGAAGGATATGGCCCGGGCCAAGGCCTTCTATACCGAACTGCTGTCCGGACTGGGGGCCAAGGTCCTCATGGAAATGGACCGCATCGCCATGATTGGCCCGAGCATGGAGCAGCCCATGCTGGCAGTCTGTATCCCCTACAATGAAGAGGCCCCCAATCCCGGCAACGGCAACATGTTTGCGATTACCGCGGCCAGCAAGCCGGACGTGGACAAGCTCTACCACAAGGCGATTGAACTGGGCGCCACCTGCGAGGGCGAGCCGGGTCAGCGCATGCCCGACATGTTTTATGGTGCCTATGTCCGCGACCCCGACGGCAACAAGATGGCCTTTTACGTCTTCGGCTAGTCGGCACGTCCCTCTGGCGGGGCTCGGCACGGCGCAAGCTGGCTGCCGGGCCCCACCTTCATTCCTGCAACAGACGCGAGAGTCGCCGCTGAAGCTGACGGTTGTCCCGTTCCAGCTGCTCGCGTGTGCGCAGCAGATCCACCACCATGGCCACGGCCACCCATTCCAGCTCCAGGTCGCGGCGCAGTCGCAGGGCCTTGCGCAACCAGTGAATGCTGTCGACATCAAAGGTCCAGTCCTCCACCGAGGCCCCGGCCAGCGGGAAGGCAACCTCGTACTCGACCAGGCTGACAACCGCCTGACGGGAAACCCCTTCGCACTCGCAGAGCTCCAGGGCGGACATGCGCGTGGATACGTCTTTCATGCTCATCTCTCCCATCCCGCGCGGGGATCAAAGCCGGAGTTGGCCGCGGCAAGCTGCTCCCAGAGCTGCCGCTGCTCGCGGCCCGTCTCTTTGGGCAATACAATCCGCAGGACCGCGAGAAGGTCGCCCCGCCCCCCGGGGCCAGGCAGTCCCTTGCCGGCAACCCGCAGCTTCTGTCCCGACTGACTGCCTGCGGGCACCGACAAACGGATGCGCCCCTCAAGTGTGGGCACATCGACCCGGGCACCGAGAGCCGCTTCCCAGGGCGCGAGGGGAACACTGATGACCAGATTGTGCCCCTCCACATCGAACAGCGGGTGGGGAACCAGTCGGACATGCAGGTAGAGGTCGCCGTCCGGTGCACCACCGCTACCCGGTGCGCCCTGGCCCCGGACGCGTATACGCGCCCCATCGGCGACGCCCGCGGGGACCGTGACCTTCAGGGATTTGTGCAACTCGCGGCGCTGACCGCCCTCGACCACGGGAATGCGGTACTCCACAGGGCGCGACTGTTTGGCGAGGGTTTCCTCGAGAAAGACCGGCAGTTCGATCTCCACATCCTGCCCCGGCCAGCCACCCGCGCGCCGGCCACTGGCGTGCCCGCCTGCGGGTCCCGCACCGGCGTCGAAACCGCCGCCGAAAATGCTGTTGAAAAAGTCGGAAAAGTCACCGCCGAACTGCTGGTACTCGCCGCCCGAGGACGACTGCCACCCCGGCGGCGGCTCGAAGCCGCCCGCGCGCCGCCCGCCCATGCGTCGCAGCTCATCGTACTCGGCGCGCCGGCCCTCGTCCTTCAACACTTCCCAGGCCTCGGCCACCTCCTTGAAGCGTGCCTCGGCCTCGGGGTCCGCATTCAGGTCCGGGTGGTACTTGCGCGCCAGCTTGCGGTAGGCGCTCTTGATCGTCGCCGTATCCGCCTCCGGTTCGACCCCCAGAATGCTGTAATAGTCCTTGAATTCCATGCGCTTTTCCCGCGACGTCTTTCCGTAAAGGATTACACAGACTGGATTCTTGTGGACAAATCCATACCGCGGTTAAGGTACCCTCCTCGCATCCCCCAAACAAGGTATGCCCACCGCGGGCTGCCTGTTTAGTATGCGCCCGCACAACAACACATGCCATGACGAGGATCTCGCTATGCACGCAAGAAAAAGCCTTTCCATGCTGGTAGCCGCCTGGGTTGCCAGCGGTGCCGGCACTGCGCTGGCCCAGGGCCTGGAAGAAGTGGTGGTCACCGCCCAGAAGCGCGAGCAGTCCCTGCAGGACGCGCCGATCTCCATCGCCGCCTTCGGCTCGGACGCCCTGGAACAGAAGAGCGTCAACAACATTGAAGACCTCGGCACCTCCGTGCCCAACGTGAAGATCACCCGCAGCCCCTCCAACACCACGGCGGCCACCATCGCCATCCGCGGTTCCACCACGATCAACCCGGCCATCACCTGGGAACCCACCGTGGGTATCTACATGGACGGGATCTTCATCGGCAAGAACGTCGGTGGCATCTTTGACGTCGCGGAGCTGGAGCGTATTGAAATGCTGCGCGGCCCCCAGGGCACCCTGTACGGCAAGAACACCCTGGGCGGTGCCGTCAACCTGATCACCAAGGCCCCCAGCGGTGAGTTCAGCGGCAAGATTCGCGGCGGCGTCGGCAACCACGACCTGCGCACCCTGTTCGGCACCGTCGACACCGGCATTCTGGACCTCGAGGGCCTGGGTCAGGTCATGGCCAAGATCACCGGCTCCATCCGCGAGCGCGACGGCTTCTACGACAACGTCTCCGACCCCGTGGGCATCCCCCTGGCCAACGAGCCGATGATCGACGAGCTCAACAACCTGGACAACGAAGGTTTCCGCTACGATATCCTCTGGGCCGCGAGCGACCGCCTGGAGATCCGCTACGCCTGGGACTACAGCAACATGGACCTGGCGCCGCCGAAGAACCAGCTGACCGGCCTGGATCCCACCGATTCCGCAGGTATCAACGCCCTGCTGGCCCCCTACCTGACCCGCGCCAACGACAACGTGGATGCAGTCAGCCTCGACCAGCACCAGTACGAACGTTCGAAGTCCATTTCCCACAACCTTTTCGCGGACTACGATGCCGGCAACTGGGGCGCCCTGGGCGATGTCACGCTGAAGTACCTGGGCAACACCCGCAAGCTGCGCTGGGATGACAACATCGACATCGACGGCTCGCCGCTCAACTTTTTCACTTCCTCGCGCGACATCGACTACGAGCAGGAATCCCACGAGTTCCAGCTGACCGGGATGACCGATCGCGTCAACTACGTGCTGGGCTTGTACTACTTTGAAGAGCAAGCGGACGTCTACAACCCGATTTCCTTCTTCCCGCTGTTCGGTGCCCCGACCTCGGAAAACCGCTACGGCTTCGAGAACGACTCTATCGCCGCCTTCGGCCAGGTAGAGTGGCGCCCCGGTGCCGACATCTTCCAGGATCGCCTGACCCTGACCGTGGGTCTGCGCTACACGGAAGAGGAAAAGGATACCTACATCGATCACCCCCAGGATGCACCGCCCTTTGCCGGCCGCGCCAAGGACACCTTTGACGATGTCTCCCCGACCTTCGTCGCCGCCTGGGACCTGACCGACGAGATCAACATCTACGGCAAGGTCGCCGAAGGCTGGAAAGCCGGCGGTTTCAACGGCGAGGCAATCTCCCTGGAGAACTTCAGCACGCCCTACGATGCCGAGGAAATCACCTCCTACGAACTGGGTATCAAGTCGCGCTGGCTGGACAACCGCCTGCAGTTCAACGGTGCCGTGTTCTACAACGACTCCACCGACATGCAGATGTCCATCTTCGTCGCCGGCAACAGTGCCGCCTCCGTGGTACAAAACGCCGGTGAAGCCGTCCTCCAGGGTTTCGAGTTCGAAATCGTGGCACTGCCCACCCCGGACCTGGAGCTGCAGGCAACCTACGGCTACCTGGATGCGGAGTACAAGGAGTTCATCGACAACGGGGTCGACCGCAAGGACCAGAAGGACTTCCCCTACGCGCCGCGTCACAGCGCCAGCCTCTCCGCGGAATACACCTTCGCGCGTGGCAGCTGGGGTGATCTGACCGGCCGCCTGGACTGGGAATTCGTGGACGGCCATGTACCCTATATCGAGCCGGCGCAAAATGCCTTTTCAGAAATCAAACCCTACGCTCTGCTGAACGGTCGCCTGACTCTGGCCAACCTGCCGGTGGGCGAGAACCAGAACGTCAAACTGGCTCTGTGGGGCAAGAACCTGCTGGACAATGAATACCGGGTGAACACGCTGCCCTTCGGTATCTGGACCGTCAGCTACTTTGGCGATCCGCGTACCTACGGCGTGGAAGCTACCTGGGAATTCTGATCGACCCGACACGGGTGGCGCCTCGCCGGGGCGCCACCCGTTTTCCTTTTTACAGGGCCGGCATTATGCTTTGCCGGACCCCCTTCCGGAGACACCCCATGGACAAGCGCCTCGAAGAACAATTACAGGCCCTGCTGGACAAGCAGGCGATCATGGAACTGATCAACACCTACTGCAACGCCGCCGACCGGCACGACAACGAGAAATTCCGCCAGCTCTATCACGAAGACGCCATCGATGACCACGGCTCCTTCTTCAAGGGCCTGGCCATGGACTTCATGGAAAAGCTGCCTGACATCCAGGCCAACATGGAGATCCTGCATCACAACGTCACCACGGTGAACATCAAGCTCGACGGTGATCGCGGCGAGGGCGAGGTCTACATCATCGCCTTCCACCGTGTCAGCACCGACGAGGGCCCCATCGACCTGCTGATCGGTGGCCGCTACTTCGACAAGTACGAAAAGCGCCAGGGCGTGTGGAAATTCAGCCACCGCGCAGTCGATGCCGACTGGGCTTATCTGAACAACCCCTCCCAGGTCAACCTGGACAACCCCATCATCCAGGGCGCGCACATCGGCAAGCCCGGGCAGGAAGATCCCTCCTACAAGATCTTCGAGCTGCTCAAATGGGGGCAGCGCTGAGCCATGGACAAGCAAGCCCGCCTGGAATACAACAACTCGCTGCTGCCCCCTTGCCTGCAGGTGCTGAACGCGGAGCTGGTGGACTTCGACATGGAGGCCGCCACCTGCGAAATGCACTTTGCTATTGGTGAGCAGTTCTGCCACTCGGTGGACACCATCCAAGGCGGTTTCATCACGGCCATGCTGGATGCCGCCATGTCCCACTCGGCCTTTATCAGCCAGCCGGACATCCTGGCCCTGCCCACCCTGGAACTGAAGGTCAGCTTCCTCGAGGTGACCCGCGCCGGGCCGGTGACCGCCCACGGCCGGGTGGTCAAGGCCGGGCGCAGCACCGTGTTCCTGGAGGGCCACCTGGTCAACCGGGAAGGACAGGTATCCGCCACCGCCAGCGCCACAGCCAAACTGGTGCGGCAGAAAAACACCTGACCCCGATCAACCCGGCGCCCTGCGGTGCCGGCGTCGGTCAATCCCCGTATTCCGATCGAGAGCTTCCGCCATGTCGACACTTCACAGCATGCGCCGCCACCTGACCCTGGGCCTGCTGGGGCTGTGCCTGGGCCACCTACCCGCCGCAACCCAGGCCAGTGACAGCTGGTCCCACTACGGCGGCGACCCCGGCAATCGCCAGTATTCCGCCCTGGACCAGATCCACCGCGGTAATGTCGAGGCACTGACGCTCGCCTGGCGCTATGACAGTGCCCACGGCGCCGAGCTGCCCGCCAGCTCGGAACTGCAGGTCAACCCCATCGTCGTCGACGGGGTTCTCTATGGCCGCAACCCGCTGCACAACGTGTTTGCCGTGGAAGCCGCTACCGGACGCGAACTCTGGACCTTCGAGCCCTCGGCGGAATACGCGGGCATGTCCAACATGCGCGGCGTCACCTGGTGGGGCAATGACGAGGGCGGGCGCATCCTGTTTACCACCGGCCACTACCTGATGGCCCTGGATGCCGCGACCGGCAAGCCCATCGAGGACTTCGGCGAGGCCGGCCGCGTCGACCTGCGCCACGGCCTCGACCGTGACCCGGAGACCGTCAGCCTCAACGTGCCCTCCCCCGGCGTCATCCACGACAATCTGATCATCCTCGGCTCCGCCGTGACCGAGTCGGCCGGTGCCGCCCCGGGTGACATCCGCGCCTTTGACGTGCGCAGCGGCGAGCACGTCTGGAGCTTCCGCACGGTGCCCGCCGCCGGCGAATTCGGTGCCGAAACCTGGCCGGAAGGAGCCCGCCAGACCCATGGCGGCGCCAATGCCTGGGCGGGCCTCAGCATCGACCGCGAGCGGGGTATTGTCTATGCCCCCACCGGCTCACCCGCCCCGGATTTCGACGGCTCCGGCCGCAAGGGTGCCAACCTCTTCGGCAACACCCTGCTGGCCCTGGATGCGAATACCGGAGAGCGTATCTGGCATTTCCAGACCGTGCATCACGACCTCTGGGACCGCGACCTCAGCTCCGCGCCCACCCTGGTCGACCTGCGCCGCGGCAGCGAGACATTGCACCTGGTAGCCCAGGCCTCCAAGGAAGGGGTGGTCTACCTGCTGGACCGCCTGACCGGCGAACCGCTGTGGCCGATTCCCGAGGTGGCAGTGCCGGGCTCGGACATTCCCGGCAGCTACAGCTATCCGACCCAGCCGCGGGTGGAACTGCCGGAGGCCTTTGCCCGCCGCGAAATGAGCGTGGATGACCTCACCGACATCAACGAGAAGGCCCACACCCATGCCCTCAAGCAGTGGCAGGAGGCGCAGGATTTTGCTTTCATGCGCCCCCCCGGCCTGCAGAAATCGGTGCTGCTGCCCGGCTTCTACGGCGGCGCCAACTGGGGTGGCGGCGCCTATGACCCCGATTCCGGGCTCTACTACATCAACGCCATGAATGCCCCCAACATCATTCGCATGGAGGCCGTGGAAGTGAACCGCGGCAGCTCCATGGGCGTGGGAGAATTTGTTTTCCGGCAGCACTGCAGCGGCTGTCACGGGCTCGATCTCGCCGGCTTCTACCCCTATGCGCCGCCTCTGAAGAACGTGCACGAGACCCTGGACAAGCGCGAGGCACTCGAGGTGGTGGCCGCCGGTCGCGGGCGCATGATGCCGTTCAACCACCTGTCGCGACACGAGCGGGAAGCGGTGGTCGACTACCTCTTCGCCTTCAGTGCCGGCGAGCTGAAGCCGGAGCCCGCGGATGCCGCGGTGGAGAAAGAGACCATCCATGTCTTCGCCGGCTACACGGATTTTGTCGACGACCGCTACTACCCGGCGGTCAAGCCGCCCTGGGGCACCTTGAATGCGATCGATCTCAAATCCGGCAAGCGCCTGTGGGAAGTGCCCCTCGGGGAGTACGCGGAACTGACCGCAGAGGGCGTGCCGCAGACCGGCACCCGCAACTTTGGCGGCCCGGTGGTGACCGCCGGGGGCCTGCTGATTATCGCTGCGACCTCGGATGAGAAGCTGCGCATTTTTGACAAGCATACCGGCGAACAGCTGTGGGAGTACCAGCTCCCCGCCGCGGGCTATGCCACCCCGGCCACCTACAGCATTGATGGGCGCCAGTACATTGTCATCACCTGCAGCGGCGGCAAGCTGGGTACTCCCACCGGTGATGCCTACCTGGCCTTTGCCCTGCCGGAAACCTCGCAAGCGTGGTGACGAGGCTTCCCGCCCGCGGGGGGCCGGCCCGCCATGTCCGGCCATTCAGCCGCGGCGATAGGAAGTAAAAGGGCGCCGAAATGGCGCCCGTAAAACAGCCGCTATCGTCAGCGCTATAGCTTGTCGGCGCGTTCGAAATAGGCGGGCGCGGCGGCCTCAATCTTGTCCGCCTCGCCGCGCTCGGATGCCTGGTGGATGATTTCCAGGTCATCCTCCATTGCATCCAGCTCATCTTCCAGCCGTTCCAGCGCGTTTTCCAGGGTATAGGTGATCTGGTGGATGTCGTGGAAATCGTCCCCGGCCAGCTCGCCGCCTTCAAGGACCGCTTTCAGTCGGCCGTTGTACTCGCTCAAGTTTTGCAGGGCCTCTTCCAGGCTACGGGACGGCTCCCCCTTGTAGTGCTCGACTCGGTCGTCGTCGGCGAAGGCAGGCACAGCCAGCAGGGTGGCGAAAACCAGGGGCAGGGTCAGGCGCATAACAAGGCTCCGTGTTGATGATGAGAATTGTTTTCAATTAAAGCACAGGTGCGCAAGCACGCCAAGCGCGGGCAGCCGCGCTGGCTTCCGGCTAAAGACGTTTGGATGCCCGGCGACGACCCCGGGGGCGCGATCCCTTCAACCCGGGCCTGGCCCCAGGACCTCAAAGCTGCCGATATGCGCGCGATTCAACTTGGTGCGATGACACATGCGCCAGACGCCGTCCTCCCGGCGCCATTGATCGTGATAATCCCCGAGGGTGCTGAAGGTCTTGCCCTCGGCACCACCCTGCCCCAGGTGCATGTCACTCACGTAACAGCGGCTGCGGGCGCTATCCCCCTCCACATCGATCAGAACATTGCCGAGCAGATGCTGGGTCGGTCCGCAGTCATCCAGGTAAGAGCGAATCACGTGAATGATTGCCTCGACACCCTGCAGAGGCCCCGTGCCCATGTCGGCAGTGACGTCCGCCGTGGTCAGCTCCCGCAGGGCGTCCCAGTCCCGTTCGTCCATGGCCCGGGCAAAACGCACCACGGCGCGGTAGATCTCGCGTTCCGCCAGTAACTGTTCCAGTGTCATGTCGACTCCTTGTCTGATCAGGGTTTGAGCGCGGCGCGCATGGCATCCGCCATGCTGAACAGGGCATCCCGGCGCGGCATGCTTAACATGGCATCAAACATCTGTCGGTTGTGCTCGCCGGCAATCCAGACCGGGCCATCGGCCAGGTGATCGAGGGCCTCGCCCGCCACCGCCTCGGGGCTCATCATTCCTTCCAGGGTCGAGCTGTCGATCCCCTGCAGGGCGTGGGCCTCGGTGTCGGTGCTGCTGGGGCAGAGGGTCAACACATCAATTCCCTGCGGCGCCAGCTCTCCCCAAAGGGCTTCGCCCAGGTTGTTGACGAAACCCTTGCTCGCGGAATAGGCCGCGGAGAACGGCATGCCCATGAGCCCCTCCACCGAGCTGGTAAACACGATCCCACCGCGCCCCCGGGCCACCAGGGCCGGTATCAGGCGCTGGCAGAGCTGGGCCGGGGCCGCGCAGTTCACCTGCAGCATGTCGGCCATGCGGGCGGGGGCAGTGTCCTGGTGGGCCCCCTTCAGGCCAAACCCGGCATTGCTGACCAGCAGCCCGATATCCAGCCCCCGGGCGGCCTCGACAATACGGTCCACCGCGGCCGGGTCTGCGAGGTCTGCCTCACACACCTCCACTCGCACGCCGTATTGTTCATGCAGTGCCCCGGCCAGCGCCTCCAGGCGATCCCGACGGCGCGCGACCAGCAGCAGGTCCAGGCCGCGGGCAGCCAGCAGGCGAGCGAAGGCATCGCCGATGCCGGACGAGGCACCGGTGACCAGCGCGACGGGTCCATAATGCTCTGCGAAAGCCCTGTCTTCCTGCTTGCCCATGTCTGCCGCTCTCCTGTGTGATTGTTGCAGCGACAGTAACAGCGCCTCGCGGGCGCGGGAAGCCATCGCTGGCCCCCCTTGCATGCTGTGTGGGCCCGGGGTTCAACTATTCATCAAATTAATATACATTCATTAAACTTGGCGTGGCGGTAACGGCAATCTGGCATAGGATGGTCAGCCGCCGGACGACACCGGTCGCGACAGCCTGGCTGTCACAACACAAGCAGGAGAGAGAGATGAAGTTCTGGCAAGCGCTGGTCTGGACCGAACCGGAGCAGCTGGTCCCCCTGGCACAGTTTGCCGAGGAACTCGGCTTCCACGGTGTGTTCAATGCCGATCACGCGGTGTTCCCGGAGGAGGTCAAGGCGCCCTACCCCTATGCCGCCGACGGCAAGCCGCCCATGACCCCCGATGCGCCCTACCCCGATTGCTGGGTCAGCATCGCCTTCATGGCAGCGGCGACCCAAAAACTGCACTTCACCACCTCGATCTATGTTCTGCCCCTGCGCAACCCCTTCGAGGTCGCCAAGGCCACCGGCTCGCTGGATATTTTCAGTGGCGGTCGCTTCGCGCTGGGCATCGGCGCCGGGTGGATGGAAGACGAATTCGAGATCTACGATGTGCCCTTCAAGGCGCGCGGCAAGCGCATGGACGACATGATCGACGTGATGCACAAGCTCTGGCAGGGGGGCATGGTCGAGCACGACGGACCGGTATTCCAGTTCCCGCGCCTGTGCATCAATCCCGCGCCAGGCCACAAGGTCCCGATCATCGTCGGTGGCAACAACGAGGCCGCACTGCGCCGGGCGGCCTTCCGCGGCGACGGCTGGATCGGCGCCGGCAACCACCCTGACGAGGTGCCGGCCATTCTCGAGCGCCTGCGGGAACTGCGCCGGGAAGCCGGCCGCGGCGACGAACCCTTCGAGACCATCGTCGGCCTGACCACGCCGCCGGATGTCCCTACCCTGCAGCGCCTCGAGGAAGCCGGAATGACCTCGGCGGTCAACCTGCCCTTTGCCTTCGCCCTGGGCAAACGCTCCAGCCTGGACGAGAAAAAGCGCTTCATGGAAGATTACGAGAAACGCATCATGCGCCCCATGGCCGCGCAGGGGCAGTAGTCAGACGCGGAGGCACAGCCCCTGCGGAGCTGCCAGCACCTCAGCTCCGCAGGGGCAGGTAGTACTGCTCGTACCAGCGGCGCAGCTTGTTTACCGGGCCGTCACCGTCGCAAAGGATGGGGTCGGCCTGGTAGATCTTGTCCTTCCAGATCTCCACATCCTGCCCGAAGGCCGCGTGGGCAGTATTCGCGTAAAGCTCGACAAACTCGGCTGGCAGCGGCTCATCGGTCAGGCTGGCGAGAATCACCGCGCTGCACAGATCCACTTCATCATCGTTCACCGGCGTGTGCCAGTTCACCCACCAGGTGCGAAAGCTGACCAGCTCACTGCGCGATTCGGCGCAATAGGTCATAATCGCCGGTCCGTGATAGGTGGCCTCACCGGTGACTTCGGAGCCCGCCGCCACGGCTTCGGCGGTAGAGGCGGCAAAATCGAAAGCCAGACCCGGGGGAATGATCCGGCGGGCACCGGCGGTCTGCCTGACCCGGGAGCGCTGGGTCACCGTGCGGTCGGTGAAGCTCGCCTCGAAGCTCTGCACCTCCCCCCCGTGGACATGGGCAAAGTGAGCGACGTCGACAATGTTCTCGATCACGTCGCAGGGCTGTGCCCGTATGCGCGAGCGATGGAAATGCCAGTCGCCCCAGCCCGCCTGACCCCAGTCCGGAATGTCCGGCAAATAATCCTCGGGCGGGTTGCCCTCGGGGTCGTGCCAGACGGCGATATAACCGTCCTTCTCCAGGACAGGCCAACCCCGAAGGGCATGCCGCGCCCTCTCGGGAATCCGCTTCGCGTAGGGAATATCCACGCAGCGTCCCTCGGGGTCGAAGGTCCAGCCGTGGAAGGGACAGGCAATATTGTCGCCGATCAGTCGTCCCCCATCGCTGGCCAGGTGAGCGCCGAGGTGCGGGCAGTGGGCATCCAGTACCACGGCCCGGCCCGATTCACCGCGGTAGAGGACCAGATCCCGGCCGAAGTAGTGCAGGCGCTGTAACTCCCCTGTCGCGAGCTCGCGGGAGAAGCGCACGATGTGCCAGCCGCGGGCAAACTGGCCGGGGGCGAGAAAGGCATAGGCAGGTTGCATGGTTGTTGTCTCCTTATGCGATGGCCTCGCCATCCTGCATCGCGTGATCTTCACTGGGCGAGGTGGCGCGACGGGTGCGCTCGGGCGCGCCGGCTTCGGCGCCCAGGGCGTGCCGCGCCGCCAGGTAGCCAAAGGTCATCGCCGAGCCGATGGTGGCCCCGGCACCGGGGTAGGTATCACCCATCACCGCCGCGCTGGCGTTGCCCGCCGCATACAGGCCGGTAATCACGTTACCTGCTCCGTCGAGCACCCGGCCGTACTCGTCGCAGGCCAGCCCACCCTTGGTATCGAGATCACCCGCCTCGATTCGCAGGGCGTAGAACGGCGCCTCCTCCAATGGCCCCAGAGAGGGATTGGGCTGCACCTTGTGGTCGGCGTAAAAACGATCGTGCAGGGTGGCACCGCGCCCGAATTCGGGATCTTCCCCGCTGCGGGCATGCCTGTTGAAACGCTGCACTGTCGCCAGTAGCCCCGGAGCGTCAATGCCCAGCTTCTCCGCCAGGCTTTCCAGCGAGTCCGCCCGGGTCAGCAAGCCGGAATCGAACCATGCCGCCGGAACTCGCCAGTCAGGCTGCATCCAGGCCGGCTTGACCGGACCGGCGGCGTAGCGGCGCCGAAAGCGGCCATCGAAGATCAGCCAGGCCGGCACCGCCCCCTCCCCACGAGCCTCGCTCGCGTACTGGTCCTTGACCACATCCTCGTAGGGCTGTGCCTCGTTGGTAAAACGCCGCCCCTGGCGGTTGACCATGATGGAGCCGGGATAGGCCTTGCCGCTGATCAGGGCCTGGGCCGTGCCACCGGGCGGCCGATAACTGGGGGACCACCAGGCGCTGCCCATGAAGCCCAGTTGCGCGCCGACAGCCTGCCCCAGGCGCACGGCGTCGCCGGTGGCACCCGGCGCCGCGGCACTCCAGACATCGCTCACCGGTGGCTGCTGCCAGGTCTCCCGCAGGGCGAGGTCGCGGGCGAACCCCCCGGTCGCCAGCAGCACACCGCGGCGGGCGTGTACGCGCAGGGTCTCCCCCTCGTGGGACACCAGGGCACCGGAGACACGGCCATCCTCGACACACAGCTCCTCGACGGGCGTGCTCAGCCAGAGGGGAATATCGCGCTGCAGGAGTCCGTAGCGCAGTTGCGCCACCAGGCCCGCGCCCAGGCTGATGCGGCGATCGGGTTCCCCCCGCAGGCGCGCTGGCAGATCCAGCCAGTAGCGCAGGGCGAGACGCGCCCCAAGCAGGAAGGCACCGCCGTCCATGGCACCCAAACGCAGCATCTCGCGCACGGTAATGCTGAAAGGAAACAGCGTGATGTAATCGTCGCGAATGCGCCGTGCCTCATCACCGAGCAGGCGGCGGTCGAAGGCGCCCGGGTCCATGGAGCGGCCCCCAGGCTTGTAGCCGGGACGGGACTCGTAGTAGTCCATGTAATCGGGAAGTGGCGTGAAATCCACCGCACTGTGCTGCAGCATGAAGTCCAGCATTTCCCGAGCGCGCTCGGCATAGGCACGCAAACGCGCCTCGGGCACACTGTCGCCGATCAGGCTGCTGAGATAGGTCCAGCCCTCTTCCACGCTGTCCTGTACGCCCCACTGCGCCTGCCGGGAATTGGCGGGAATCCAGGCGACCCCACCCGACTTGCAGGTGGTACCGCCGTAGCGCGCTTCCTTTTCCACCACCAGCACCTTGCCGCCAAGCTGATGGGCCACGATTGCGCTGGTGAGGCCGGCCGCGCCGCTCCCTGCCACCAGCCAGTCGGTTGTAACGTCCCTGACCACCGGATCACTGCCTGTTATTGTATGAATGGCCAGCTTAGGGTGAGGTAGCCGCGCAACTCCAGCCTGCGGGCGGCAAAAACGGCTTTTGGTACACCAGTCTGACCGGCGCTCTCAATCCCCGTAGCAAGCCTTGACCGCCCGGAAGCCCTGTTCGCGGATGGCCTGGTACTTGTCGCGGAAACCGCGATCGACAGCCCGCAGGTAGTCATTGCTCTGCTCCGGCGTGCGGTAGCGGGTCAGGTGCCGCGGCCCACCGTTGTAGACGGCATAGCTTGCAAAGGCCAGGTCATGCGTATCACCCCTAACCTCATGCTCGCCACGGCGCAGGGCGTAATCCACCAGGTAGTGGGCGAGAATCTCGTTCCCGGCACGGGCGTTGTAGCCCACATCCTCCCGCAAGCGGGTCAGGTCATAGACGCCGCGCCAGACATGCTGGTTGATCTGCATCAGACCGACCGAGCCAGCCGAGGACTGAATCGGCGCAATCGCCCCTTCCTTACGCACAAAGTGCCGCCAACAGGTTTCCTGCCAGGCGGTCGCCCGCACCAGGTCCTGGTAGAGATCAAAATAGGCTGCAGGCACCTTGCCGCGCTGCCACTCGGCGCGAATCGCCGCGTCCAGTAGCTCCTCCATCACCGGCAGGTAGCGGTCGATATCAGCGCGGCTCGGCGCCCAGGGTGTCAGACGCTCGACCAACGCGGGGTTCAACCCGGCTGCATGAGCCGGGGACATCAGCCAGGCAAAAGGGAGCGCGGCCGGTGCAGGCACCTCCTCCGGCACGGGCTCCAGCCCCAGTAACTGCCGCAGTACCGGGTCCACCCCGAGCGGCCGGCCCAGGTCCTCGTCACTGACCTGGGGCGCTAGCATGCGCGCCATATGGCGCAGGCTCTGGCTATCCAGGTTCAGCCCCAGGTGAGGCGCGGCCGTATCAATCGCCCGCAAGGCATCACCAGCGCTAAGGAAGGTTGCCAGCTGCAGGCTGCGGCTCCCGGGCAGGTTATCGGGATACTCGCGCAACAGGGGGGCCAGCCGTTCCCAGGCATCCAGGAAAAGCTGTCGCACCGCATCGCCGTCGGGCTGTTCCCGGGACAGTGCATCGCGCAAGGCATAACGCGCCTCCACCAGCAATCCCCCGAGAGCATCTCGCAGCGCGGGGTCCGCGGCGACCGCCAGATCCTTGATCAGCCAGGTCACGAAGCCATCCCAGGCCTGCCACGCCTGATCCCAGCGCGCCAGTTCCTCCGCGCTAAGAACGGGCTGAGGCAACGACTGCCAGCCGTCCGGTGCCGGCGGCACCTCAAGGGCAACCACAACCTCCAGCCCCTGCTCGCCGACACGCGCGTCACGAATAGCCAGAGAGCGAGCCACGGCGTCGCGGGTCTCCGCTGCTACCGGCAGGGCCTGGCCCAACAGCAGGCGAAGGTCGTTGATCGCGGGCTCAAGGTTCAGAGTGACCGCCCCCAGGCGTGGGTGTATATGGTCTTTCACCCAGTCCCAGGCAAGCCCCGGCAGCGCCCGGCGCTGCTCGTCCGCGCGCAGGATCCGCGAGTCCACCACGCGAAAGGCGATACGCTGATCCGCCTGCAGCTCCACGCGCTCCAGGGTCTCGATCACCCCTTCCCAGCGAAACGGCAACAGGCAGCGCTTGCCCAGTGGCGTTCCGACCTGGGCCTCGAGGCGCGTGGTCAGCCGCAACAAGCCGTCTTCAGCCGCGGAGAGTTGAGGGTCAGAGAGGGCCACTCGGTTGCATGCGATCGCATCGCGGACAATCTCGGCACGCCCCGTGTGGGTAAACAGTTGCGCCTGCAGGGCCTCGTTGACCACCGCAAGATCCAGGCGAACCGGCACCTCGAGGACCACGGCACCCAGCCCCTGTGCCCAGGCGGCAAACAGGATCGCGAACAGCCCGCGACGCAGCGTCGCGAATCGTATGGAGCGAAACATATCGGGGTACACCAGGCAGGCGAAGAGGTGCGAATAATAACCGTGAAGCGGTCACGTCGAGAAGTGGAACAAAGCCGCAAATTCAGTCCCGGGGGCCAACTCGGGAACGCCGACAACCGGGTGACCCGTGTGCCTCGACGGGAACTGTGAGTCGCATCACAAATCCGGTCGCTGGCAAACCGTCCACATTCAAGCTGACTTATTCTCCGGTATGACAATAACGAGCTACAGGAAGGCTCTCCCCATGCAAAAAGCACTGACCGCTGCCCTACTCGCCGCCACCACGATTCTGTCGGGCTGCAAGATCCAGATGAGCACCTCGCCAGGAGGCACCATCACGACGCAATCTGGCAGCTTCACCTGCCGACCGAATACCCGTTGCCCGACGATTGACGTTAACGATATCCATTTTGACGAAACCTTCGTGGCACGCCCACAGGCGGGCTACGAGTTCGTCGGTTGGAAGAAGCGGCACCGGGGAATGTGTGGCGGCAACCGCAAGCCCTGCCGTCTGTCCACAGCGGGCTTCGCGGGCAACGATGACCTGATGGCATTTCTGGAGCGACCGAACGAAGTATTTTATCTGGAGGCGGTTTTTCGCAAGAAGCCGCAAACCGGTAGCGGCGATGCCCGCAACTGCTTCAACGCGGCTCTTGTCACCGCCGACACCGTCATCGTTGCGCGCTATCGCAGCACCGATGCTTCCGGCGCGACCCTGACCACAAACTATGAGCAGCGGATACAGGCAGGTGCCCGTTTCAACGGTCGCAACACCTTCAAGGGCAGCAGCGACACACGCGTTACCGGCGCTGCGCCCTCCACCTCAACCACCGACGCCTATTTTGTACCGGACGTCGCCAATTACCGGGTCACGCAGGTCGGTGTCGAGGTGGCGTCCACAAGCCCGGTGTCATCGGAAACCCGGATCGTGTTCAAGCCCCAGCGCCTTGACCGTTTCGACCTCAGTGCCGGTCAAAGCTACAGCCAGAACTACACCACAGAGGTGACCACCCGGGCGAATGGTTTCAACAACACCACGAACAATGCCACCGCCACCAAAACCACCTTCATCGGGGTAGAGAGTGTGACGGTACCTGCGGGAAGCTACCAGGCCTGCAAATTCCAGGTGGAAACCACGGACAGCGGCGGAAACACCCTGCGCAACGAGTGGTTCGGGGTGGGCAACGGCATGCTGCTGAAATCCACCGAAAGCGGCGACACCAATGTGTTGATCTCCGCCAGCATCAATGGCGGCGCTATCTAGCAGCCGACCGTCGACCGCAGGGGGATGTTCCGCCGACAACGGGCGGGCCTCCCTGCTACCGACCGTGGTCGACGGGCACCCCCACGACAGGCGAGTCAGCATGGCGCCAACGCGCGGTCGACCAAGACTTTAAGTCAGTCCTGGCCATCGGTCTCGTCGCTGTCGGGAATTGCCGCATCGATGACCGCACCGGTTGTTTTCGCGGCGACACTGACTCCCGTTGCAGCCACTGTGACCACCGCATCGGCGACGCTGACAACAGCACAGCCCGGAAGCAAGGCGAGAGAGATCAGTAGAAGAATTGTGCGCACTGCGATAAGACTCCAGAGCGAAAAAAAGCCGCACATCTTGCCATCAGCTCCGGGAGATTGACAGTAGAGCGATCGTGTCCGCTATAGCGTTTGACCCGGTTTGCTTTTAGCCAAAATCGTCAATGGATCACACACAGTGCGTTGATGATTTGACACCCAGGTGGCACCCCGTTTAGAAAGTACCACGGGATCACGAAAAACAATCCAATATCAGCGAGATCTCGACAAGGGAGCGTGACCCGAGATGGACAGGATAGCCAAGTTTGTTGAGAGGATGGTGTCCTACCGGGATCCGGACCTCGCCGGTCATCACCGCCGCCTCGGCAGCGAGGCCTACAGCTTTGCATTGCACCTTGGCTGCTCGGCAGAAGAATGCGAGGGATTCAAGCAGGCCGCGGAAATTCATGATATCGGCAAGATGGCCATACCGGAGAATATTCTCAACAAGGCATCCCGACTGACACCGGCGGAAATGATGCTGGTCAAACAGCACACGCTCATCGGTCACGAAATCATATCGCCGCTAGGTCTGAGCCAGAACGTCGAAGACGCCGTCCTCATGCACCACGAAAACTTTGACGGGAGCGGTTACCCGCGGGGGCTGGGCGGGACAGATATTCCTTATTTTGCCAGGATGATGCGCATCTGCGACAGTTTTGACGCCATCACGGAAGACCGCCCCTATCACTGGGGCGTTTCCTGGCAGCAGGCACTGAACATCATGGACAATGATCGCCGCTTCTACGATCCGGAATTACTCGATGAGTTCGGCGAGCTGATACGAACACTGCGCGAGGAAGCCCCGGGCTAGGCAAGATTCCGCCACCAGCATGTGCCGCAGAAAAGAAAAACCCGCGAAGTCAGAGACTTCGCGGGTTTCGGATATGGCGCGCCCGGCACGATTCGAACGTGCGACCGCCTGGTTCGTAGCCAGGTACTCTATCCAGCTGAGCTACGGGCGCTTTGCGTTGTGAGATGCGAACTATAGGGATCTGAATCGCTTACGTCAAGGGGTTCATGGTAATTCCTGATCCGCGTAGCCCGTACCGGACTCCAGATAGAGCCGCAGCGGCAGCGAGCCATCGTCGCGCAGATGGATCACCAGCCCGTAATAGTCGTTGTCGTAATCGTCCACCCACTCGTAACGGAACTCGGGCAGCTTGATATCCACCCCGCTGTCGGGGCGCTGGGCGGTGACGCGCACCTCCTCAATGTCCCCTTCGTGCCCCGAGAGGGTCTGGCGCGGAATGTACAGCGTAACCTTGCGCGTGCCCTGCTGATCCCCCGGCTGCACATCGGCAACCGTGGCACCACTTTTATCGTCAAGGTGCCCCTTGACCAGTTCCAGCCAGCCAGTCTGCGAGTGAATCGGCTCTGCCGACACCTGCAGCCCACACCCCAGCAAGGCCAGAAAGACGACCCGCTTCAGTAAGCTGTACATAGTGTTCTCCTGCATCGCTGCCCGCGTGCCATCGTTCTTGCTCACAGGCAGCGATGGCAGAAAGGCCTCAGCCTTCCATCGCACTCTTCATGTCGTCGGCTGCCTCGTCGGCGGCATCCTCGGCTTCATCGGCGGCCTGCTCGGCTTCGTGGCCAGCGTCCTCCATGGCCTGCTCGGCGTCGTGCATGGTGTCCTCGGTTGCCTGCTCGGCGTCGTGCATGGCGTCTTCACCCCACTCCTTCGCGTCACTGGCGGCATCCCCGACGGCCTCGGAAGCGTCAGACATGGTTTGACCGGCCGCATCCATCGCGTCACTGGCAGTCTGGGAAACGCTGCTGGCAGCTTCGGAGACAGACTCCTTGGCGGATTCGGCATCGTCCTGGCTACAGGCGCTGATGGACAGCGCTACCGCAGTGGCAAGGAGGGTGCGAGACAGTAATGTTCTGTTCATGGATGATCCCCTATGGTTGTGAATATCTGGGAGCTTTCACCTTCCGGCACCGGTCGCCCGTCCGGCCGCTCCGCGAGTGATTTCGCGAAGCAGAGCCATGAGACTACACAGACACCTGCGGTGAGTAAAGCTGTGGTTTCAGGTGAAGTCCTGTTTTTCCATCCACGGAATAATCCGCTCGAAGGCTTCCTCGATCCTGTCGATGGAGGTGGAGTAGCTGATCCGAAGCGCGTTGGTACTCCCCTCGCCGAAGGTGCCCCCGGGAATCGTACACACGCCGGTCTCGCGCAGAAGCCGAAGCGCCACGTCATTGCCGTCGACCCCCTCTGGCAGGGAGGGAAACATGTAAAAGGCCCCTTCGGGCCGGTAGCCGCGCAGACCGGGTGTCTGTGCCACGAGTTCCACCAGGCGGTCACGACGGCGGGAATACTCTTCCAGCATGCTGTCGACGAACTCACTGCCACCCCGCAGCGCAGCCACCCCGGCCCACTGGCAGGGGGTATTGGCCACCGTCGTGGTAAACATGTGGTAGCGACGCAGCTTGCGGATCGCGCCCTGACTGGCCACCAGCCAGCCGACGCGCATGCCCGCCATGCTGTAGGTTTTGGAGAAGCTGCTGATCACCATCACGTGGTCCAGGTCAGAGCAGCAGCCGAGGACGCTGGGATAGGTCTTGCCGTCGTAGATCAGGTGGTCGTAGACCTCGTCGCTGATCACATGAATATTACGGTAGGCCGCCTCCTCGACAATCGCTTCGACGGTTTCTCGCGGGTACACCGTGCCCGTGGGGTTGCTGGGGGAATTGAGCACCACCGCCGCGGTATTGCGATCCATCGCCGCAATCACCTCGTCCGGGTCCAGCTGATAGCGGTTCTCCTGCCGCAGGGGCACGTTATAAACGGAGCCACCCTGCATGCGGATCAGCGGGGCGTACAGCATGAAGCTGGGGTCGGGCAGGATGATTTCCCGCCCCGGCGCGGACAGCGCGGTGAGTGCCAGATAGATCGCCTCGGTCGCCCCGGTGGTGATGAGGAAGTTTTCCGGGTCCAGCGGCCGGTGGTAGCGCTCCGCGTAGTACTCGGCCAGCGCCTCGAGGAGCTCCGGCAGCCCGGCGTCCATGGTGTAGCCGGTCTGCCCGGCCTGCAGTGCCTCGGTCGCCGCATCCACCACGTGTGCGGGAGCCGGCATGTCCGGCTGACCAATGGACAGGTGGATGACATCGTCCAGGGTCGCGGCCAGGTTGACCATGCGCCGTATGCCCGGCATGGGAATCGCCAGGAGCGCGGGATTCCAGATCGGATCCTGGCTATCGTCGAAGTCCAGATCGAGATCAATCTCGGTATCGGCCATACAGCAACACCTCCGGCGCCAACAGGCTTCCAAGGTACGCAGCTGTTTTGAGACCTGTCAACTGCCAAACCCATGCGTTTCCCGGAACCTCCCGAACGGGGTACACTTGATCACTTCTGAATAAACTGCAAAAAAGGAATCGCCGTGTACCGTTTCAGCCAGCAATCCCTGGAGCTGCAGGCCCGCCTGAAGGCCTTCATGGATGAGCACATCTATCCCAACGAAGCGCGCTACGAGGAGGAACTGCACCAGGCCAGCTCACGCTTCGCCGCCCTCCCGGTCATGGATGAACTGAAGACCAAGGCGAGAAACGCGGGCCTCTGGAACCTGTTCCTGACCCCCGAACACGCCGCTCACGCCGGGGAGTACTGCGACCACGACGGCCTGAACCACTTTGACTACGCCCCCCTGGCGGAGATCATGGGCCGGGTGCTCTGGTCGCCCGAGGTGTTCAACTGCAATGCGCCGGACACCGGCAACATGGAAGTGTTGATCAAGTACGGCAGCGAAAAGCAGCAGGCAGACTGGCTGCCGCGCCTGCTCGCCGGCGAGATCCGCTCCGCCTACGCCATGACCGAACCCCAGGTGGCCTCCTCCGACGCCACCAACGTCCAGCTCAGCATTCGCCAGGAGGGTGACGAGTGGGTGCTGAACGGGCGCAAGTGGTTCATCACCAACGCCATGTACGAGCGCACCAAGATTTTTATCGTCATGGGCAAATCCGACCCCGACAACGCCAACCGCCACCTGCAGCAGAGCCAGGTCCTGGTGCCGGCGGGAACCCCCGGGCTCACCCTGGTGCGCCCCCTGACCACGCTGGGCTATGACGACGCGCCCCTGGGCCACGCCGAAATCCGCTTCGACAATGTGCGCGTACCGCTGGAGAACATCCTGCTCGGCCCGGGCCGCGGTTTCGAGATCGCCCAGGGTCGCCTGGGCCCCGGCCGCATGCACCACTGCATGCGCCTGATCGGCGTCGCCCAGCGCTCCCTGGAGCTGGCCTGCCGGCGCGCCACCCAGCGCGAGACCTTCGGCCGCCCACTGGCCAAGCACCAGTCCGTGCGCGAGGAAATCGCCCGCTCCTTCTCGGAACTGGAAATGGCCCGCCTGCTGGTTCTCAAGACCTGCCACAGCATGGATGAAAACGGCGTGCCGAAATCCCTCGACCTGATCGCCGCCAGCAAGAGCAGCGTGCCGCTGATGATCCAGAACATCATCGATCGCTGCATGCAGATTCACGGCGCCGGCGGCCTGACCGGCGACTACTGCATGGCCGAGGGCTTCAACTACGCCCGCTGGTGCCGCCAGGCCGACGGCCCCGACCAGGTCCATCAGATGGCCCTGGGCAAGATGGTCATCAATCGCTACGCCGATGTCTGAACTGCACCCACAGCTGCAGCAGGACTGCCATCACCTGGCTGCCCTCCCCTCGGGCAGCCTGCTGCTGATGCGCAATGCCCTGCTGCACTGGTTCATTCTGGTACCCGATACCCGGGCGCAGGACCTGCTGGACCTGCCCGCCGTGCAACTCGCGGCGGTCATGGCGGACTGCCAGCGCGTGTCCGCCCTGCTCAAGGGCCCACTGGGCTACCCCAAGGTGAATTTTGCCGGACTCGGCAACCTGGTACCGCAGATGCATCTGCATATTCTCGGGCGGCGCGAAGGGGACCCCTGTTGGCCACAACCGGTGTGGGGCAACCTGGCCCAGGGGTCCGACTGGAATCCACAGCAGCTGGCCGAGCTGCAGGTGGTACTGCGGGAAAGCGGGCTCTAGCGAGCCCCCCGCGGCACCGCCTACCGCGCGGCGGCCAGGGCATGCACGGTGCGGGCCTCACTCCAGCAGACCCGACTCCCGCAGCGCCCGGGCGATCCCCTCCGCCAGCACACGATAGCCCGCGGCATTGGGATGAATGGCATCCGCGCGCAACTCGGCGTCGGAGAGAACCTCCGAGAACACGTCGGGCACCAGCAACACGCCTGTCTCCTGCGCCAGATCCGCGTAGAGGGAAGCATCATTCAGGGCGCCCACACTGGCGCGCAGCAGCGAAAGCCGGGGCACCGCCACCAGCACCGGCAACGCGCCATGCTCGGCAACTTGCGCCAGTATCGCCCGGAGATCCGCCTCCACGGCGTGGTCGGGGCGCTTGCGCAGAAAATCGTTGCCGCCCAGTTCGACAATCACCAGCTGCGGCTGATGCGCGCGCAGCAAGCCCGGCAAGCGCTCCCGCGCAGCTTGCGCGGTATCACCCGGGACACCCGCATTGATCACCTGCCAGCCGCTGAGTGCCGCCAGATGTCGGGGGTAGTCGGCACCCTCCGGGGCTCCGGTGCCATGGGTCACGCTGTCGCCAAAAGCCAGTACCACGCTGCCTTCCGGCAGTGTCTCGTGGCACGGTGCATCACTGCAGGCGACCAGCAGAAGCGCCAGCAGAACACCCTGAATGGAAGCGGCTATTGTCATGGCACGAGTGTAGCGGGGGCCGGCGGGCATCGCCACAGCGGACCCGCGCCACTCGACGTGCGCCCCCCAAACCCGCTAAGCTTCGCGCCCAAGTCTTTCCCTGGAGCCCCGCGTGGACCTGCTGGTATTCGACCTCGACGGCACATTACTCAACCGCCAATCCGAGATCAGCCCCTATACCCGGGATACCCTGCGCCTGCTGGCAGAGCGCGGTATCGCCTATACCGTGGCCACTGGCCGAACCCTGCACGCCTCCCGGGACGTACTGGCCGGCCACGGCTTCCAGCTGCCGCAGATCTACAAGAATGGCGTGGTGATCTGGCAACCGGATCTGGAGGACTACAGCCACACGGCGTTTCTGACCCAGGAAGAGATACAGCACGTACTCGAGGCCGTGCTGGCACGGGAGGTCACACCTTTCGTCTTCACGCTGGAGCCCGGCAACCGACACGCCATCTACCACCCGCCGGTGCAGAACAGTGTCGAGGAGCACCTGGCACAGGAATTCGGCAAGCGTAGCGATGTCCCCGTGCTGCCGATCGCACAGCTGCCGGCGAATGCCGATATCACCAATATCAGCGCCCTCGGCGAACCCGGCGCCATCGACACCATTGCCGCGGCAATCCTGGACGAGGCCAACCTTGTAGCCTATTGCGGCACGGCGATCGAAGGCCGGGGGCTGAAGTGGATTGATATCCACCACAGCGATGCCAGCAAGGGCGGCGCTGTCAGCCGTTTGAAGGAGGAGCTGGGGGTCAAGCGGGTGGTCTGTTTCGGCGACGGCGAAAACGATCTGAGCATGTTCCAGCTCGCCGACGAATGCTACGCCCCGGACAATGCCGACGCCGCAGTCAAGACGGCTGCCTCCGCGGTAATTGGCCACCACGACGAGGACGGCATCGCCCGTTTTCTGCGCGAGCGCTTCGAGCTGCCACTCTAGCCCGGATTTTGCACGAAGGTAGGTAGAAAAAAGGCGGAAACTCCTTAAAAATCAGTGTGCGACCATTGATTCAAAGA
>CERN01008175.1_pt1 | contig 31138 bp, 21 predicted proteins | sample 530761 | NCBI WGS metagenome assembly CERN01 (sample SAMEA2620947, study PRJEB7988) | marine metagenome | isolation source: saline water (ENVO:00002010), including | reverse complement strand
GATTGGATCTTGTTGGCATTCGAACAACCACTGCATGTCATCAGGGTGAATTACGGTATCACCAGATGTATTGAAGTTGCACTCTAGTTCCTGTGCAATTTGTCTACGAGACATATTCTTTGTCTCTTTCTCAAACCACTCTTGGTCTCGATCAGGGTGTACATCCCAAGGTAAATTTATTGGGTGAAAATCATTATCTTCTGCCTCTGCATCAACGTAAGTCTTGTGGAACCAATTCCCTACCCCATTTGGGGTTGACAATGCGATACAACGCCCACCAGTTGACAAGGTAGGGTAAAGACCGGTCCATAGATCTTCCAGGCCGTCTACGTGTGCTGCCTCGTCTATAACGAGCAGTGATAATGCTTCCGAACGACCAGCATCACCAGAGGTGGTTCCTGCTTTAATTTGTGATCCATTACTAAGTTCAAATGCTGTCCTGTTATCAACAGAGATTTTTGCAATCTTGATAAAGTCTGGTAGATTGTTTGTAATTGCTTTTACTTTCTTTACAAGGTTTGCCGCTGTCTGAAACTTAGTTGCAATGACGAGAATGTTCTTGTCTCGATGAAACATCATAAACCAGACAATGTACCCGGCTGAGATTGTCGAGATACCTAACTGTCTGGCTTTCAGAATGATGTTGAAACGATAATCGTTAAAATCCTTAAGCAGATCCTTCTGGTAGTCGTAAGTCTTAAATGGAATCAGACCGTGCATAGGATGAGAAATGCGACAGTAGTTATCAATGAAGTATTGAGGACTCTTGCCGCATCTAATTATCTCTTGAACTTTTTCGTTTTTGGAAAGTTTATAACCCATTTAATCCTTTTATAGATTTCCCTGCTGCTTCAGGAGGTTTTGTATTTCTTTAACAAGTGAATCCGAAATGTCTTCTTCTAATTCCTCTAGTTCATCGGGAATAGCGGCGAGCGCTGCATCAACTGCTTCCGGATCATTACGCAACAAATCAACCGAACCTGGGGTCTCATCAGGGAAAAGAAGTGTGTTTCGGAGAATAAATGCTTTAAACATTTTAGATAGGCCTTCATCACCCAGTGCATCAATCTTTTCAAAGTCTGTCGCTATTTGGGCCTTGTCTTTACCACCGCTGTAACGTGCATATAATTCTGCAAAGGCCTGTTGAGAGCCTATATCAAAACCAAGACCAGGCTGATTGCCCAGAACGTCATCAGCGCTAATGTCTTCGATACCAGCACCAACAGGATCAGCATGTTCTTCTTCTTTAATTCTCTCATACTCTTCTTTGACGATTTGATCAAGTCTTTCTTTTGTAATCTTAAGTTTCATTGTTCTTTACCTCTTGTATCATTTGAAGGTCTCTTATCAGAGAATTGTTCTAAAAATTTTCTTGTGACATCTCGCTCAGTGTCTTCAGAAGGCTGAAGGATTGGATCTGCCTTCATCCCTGAGATTGTGTAGTGTTGGTATGCCTGAACGAAAGTTCGAACGCGAGAGGTGCTTTGTACGAGGATTTGAGGTTCTCCCTTAGCAGACAAGCGAACAGAGTTTCCTGTAAGTGTTTTGTACTCTCTTTGAAGAAACTTCTTGATCTCATTAAGCATTCTAACGATTTCTTGATCGTACTTAGGATCTTTAACTTCCTGCAATCGTACATCACTTTGATAGTTAATGATCATTGAGTTTCCGTAGAACTTAACAGAAAAACCATCGTTAACTCTTTTATCAATAATTGGATGTCCTTGCTCTCGGTTAAGGCCAACTTTTCTGATTTGACCGTCAAGAGAGTATCTCTCATCGTGTGCGCCGTCATAGGCATTTGCGGCTGCTTGAGCAAGCCCTTGAACAATTTCGTATGTTGAACTCATTTATTTGGTCTCCATCCCGTTTTCCATCTTTCTTCTCTGCCCTCGACCCATTGTATGTAACATTCTTCGCAACATTCAAATTTGGTCATGTACACGTCATCATTTGATTTAAACGAATAAGTATTACAAACTGGACAAGAGCGACTAGACTCTTCTTTAACTAGTTTTCTCGGAATAAAAACGCCTTCGACCTCAACTTTGTCATAGTCTTCTAACGTCTCTCTCACGTAAGTTTCTTTGAGTCCAGCAACGTACTGTTGTTCTTTTTCGTTATCCCATAGAGATTTTGGGTTTACAACGGTATCTTTGCCGTATTTTTTTGCAATTGCCTGCTCTACCTTAACAGCATAGTTTGGATCTTTATTGGGCACTCTCACCTCTCTCTTGCCAATCGTAAGAAATAGTGTCCTCCGTAATTGGGCCGCCCTTTGCCCATGTTCTGCACGAACGTGCGCTATGGCACTTAAAGTGATGCATCCAGCAATACCCTAGACGGCCATCTTCATCAGATACCTGGCCGGGCATGCAGTCATCCATTCTAGGGCTGATGTCAAACGCAACACAGTTACCACATAAAGACTTCTTTGCTGCCTTCTCAGTGGTGTTCCAGTACTCAGCGATGTCCTTCCAGTAATCACCCGGCTCATCTACATTAAGAGGGCCGTACTGAATGTGTTCGGCTTTGATTGAAGCATCACGATTCTTTGTGTTTAACTCCAAATCTTGAGTTGCTTCGGGACATGCAAATCCCATAAGTTGCTTCATTGCTTTGATAATTCTAATTTTAATCATTGTATGTTCTTCGCTGCGTAATAAGTCGCAATCGATGCTCCTGTTCCTAATCCAAAGCCTGCTAGAAACCAACCAATTGTGCGGTATGGGCTTTGTTGCTTCTGTAGTAGTTCTATTTGCTCGTCTCGTAATCCAATTAAAGTCTCGCTTTTCTTCTTTTCAATCTCAAGTTCTGCCTTTACGTATTCCATTTCTAGCGCATGTTCAGCGGCCAGAGTTTTACCTTGGTATTGTAGAGAGATTTCGCACTGATCTTGTAACTTTTCGTTACTGGCAATTAAATTAACAACTGCTTCGTCGTTGAATAGTCTACCATCAATAGGGGCAGGATCACCCTTCTTTATAGTATAACTCAAAGGCTCAGCAATTGCAAGTGAAAAAAACAAAAAAATCATTTATTTTTAATCCCAAATTCTTTGTAGAGTATGTCGTCGATAACTTTCGGGTCATGACTGTTCTCTACCAATAGTTCCTTAACCCTCTCTGCTCTTCTTTTCTCTAACTCATCACGAGACTCGTGCATCTGCCTGTCAGCAACTGCTATTGCCTTCTTGTATTTCTCTTGTGCTTTTTGCTTAAGATCATCTTCTTCGGCATCTAGATTTTTTAGAGCCTCGCGTTCTTTCTTGTACAACTCTCTTGTTGACTTAAGTTGCGCTTTGGCTGCTGCTGTTCTTCTGTTTCCAGCAAGAAATGCAATTAAGATGGATGCACCGATGACCAGCACTTTCCAATTGTGTTTACACCACAGTTTAAATGCTGGCCACCAGGTCATTATCCGTGTCTCCAAGTCTTAGCAAGGTCAATGGCAGATTGACCACCGATGTACATCATTGCAATAAGTCCCCAAGTATCCGGGTCAAGGTTTGACCAGATCATAAGAGCGGTTGCAACACCAAACACAAGAAGTTTTCTTGAGATTAGTTTTTCTTGAACAGCATCCAAAACGCCCAACTCTGGGTCATCAAGGTGCAACTCAGCAGCAACACTTTCGCAATCGATGTTTTCAACGACAGCCTCTACTCTGTCTATTACTTCTTCTTTTAAATCCATTTTTTAGTCCTCCTTAATTGTTAGGCGATCCAGAACGTCTTGGTCATCCCTAGACAATTTCTTGATATAGTTATAAACGTCCCGTTCTACATCATATTGTGTCTTTTTTTCATTTTCTATATCTTTCCGAATCATCATCAATGTTGGTCTCGCAGCGAGATCAAGCGCACGCTTGGCAGTACGCTTGGCCTCTTCTTCTTCTGTTCCTTTTTTTCGTGGTTCCATTGTTCCAGGTCCCCCAGTTCGTCTTTTCATCCTAGCCGCCCTTCTTTGAGCACGACTTAAAGGCTGTCCGGCGGAACCCCTATACGCCTCTCCCATCGCATCAAGTTCCTCTAAGATCATCTTTACTAATCTTTCTTCTGTAAGTTTCATTTTTAGTCTCCATAAACAAAAAACCTATCTAGATTTTACTCTAAATAGGCTTCAAGTTTAGATTTGGACGTGTGCGTATCCGTCTTTCTTCTGTATGTCAATTGTCATATCAACAACGTCTTTGAGGGTTTCGAGGTGCGAAATCAACAGAACCGTCTTAAATTGTGACTTAATCATTTGAAGAAGTCTGATAAAACCGTCCATGTGTTCTGCATCCAATGCCGTTGCCGGTTCGTCAAGAATAAACAATTCCGATTTTGGAAGATTGGTTATCGAGATTAGACCTAAGCGAATAGCCATCGAAGCAATTGTCTTTTCTGCTCCGGAACCCATCGATAAAGGTCGAGGATCGTATTTTGGATGTTTAATGTAGATTTCAAGTTTGCTGCCAACGTTATCAAAGAACACTTCAAAGTCAACAATACTGTTTAGAATCTTTGCAATCTCTGAGTTGATGACTGATAGCATTGATCTGATAACCCTGTAAGAAACCCCGTTGGGATGCATTGCTTGAATGAAAAGATCGTATGCAATGTAGTCTCTCTCGTAAGTTTGAATCTCTGCTAGTTTTGCTTCTGCCTCCTTTATTTGTTGTCGGGTTGCGCCCTCTTCGGATACAAGGCCCATTGTCTTCTTTTCGCATCGAGCGAGGTCACGAGTCTTGTTTTCAATCATTGCTCTGACAGATCTAACGTCTCTTTTTAGAGAGTCAATGTTGTCAAAGGCCTCTTGATTTTCATAGTAGTGATCTTTCTTCTTTCTTAATTCTCTAATCTCCGATTTTACAAGTTGCTTTGTTGCATTCCACATTTGAATTTGAGTTGTGATCTTTTGAATCTTGGCTTCAAAGTCTGTCTTTTGTTCCTCAAAACTTGCAAGTTGATCGCGTTTTTCTGTTATGGTATCAAAATCAAGCGCCTCCATTTCAGACTCTAAGAATACAATCTCGTCCTGTAGTGTTTTGATTTGCTGTTCAATAACTGGGGCTTCTCCCTTTGCTTTATTAGCATCCTTAACAAACTTGTTATCACAACAGAACCTACAATCTGGATCATACTCATGGTCATGAAGCATAGCAATCTTTTTGTTTAGATTACGCAACTTTGTTTCTTTTGGCTTGAGATCAAGTGACATTTGTTCATGTTCGTATAGCAACTCTTTGTGTTTTTGGACCAAGCCATCCAATCTAGATAACTCTTCTGGGTTTAGGTTATTAATGGCAGATCTGAGTTTGTTTTCAAATTCTAATCGGGATACGTTCATTAATTTAATTTTACCAACGAGATTAGACTTCTCTCTCTCTTTTTCTTCTAAGTTAGATTCAACCTGAGTTATATCAATCCAACCATCCTCTACAGAACGCAATTGGTCTCCAATAAGGTCAGATTCTTCTTCCAGTTCTTTTATCCTTGCTTTGAGTTTTTCGCACAAACCAGACTGCTGTTCTATCTCCTCTAAAATTTCTTCTAGTGCCTCTTGGCCATGGACCAGTTTCTTATTCCAATCAATGGTACTGAGGTGTTTTATGATACCCTTAAGTTCTGCGGAGTCTTTCTTGGCCAGTTTATGTTTCTCTTCGAACATTTGTAAATCAAGAAATTTTGCGAGAATCTCTTTACGTTTAGTGGACCCTTCGTTAATGAAACCTAAAGAATCAAGTTGGGAGGACATAGAGGTGATCATGAAATCCTCAAAGGTACCAAAGGCTCTTCTGATGTTCAGGTCTGTCTCGTTACGAGTTGTGCCGTTCTTGCTCTCTGCCATTGTTCCAAGTGCATACTTGGTAAAGTCTAGGTCTGTTTTTGCTTCTTTCGTTATGGTGCCTTTACTCTTTTTCTCGTATGCCTCAAGTGAACGAGTGATCTTGAACGTATCGTTACCAACTCCAATATCCAGTTGTACCCTGGCCTTCTCTTTGTTCTGATTAATCAAATGCACATTTTTACGCTCGGTCTTTGATGTCGTATTGAACATGCCAAAAAGAACAGAATCAATAATGCTTGATTTACCAGAATAGTTTTTACCAAAGATACCAACAAGTCCGTTAAGTTTTGTAAAATCAAGTTCGTTCTTTTCACCATAATTAAACAAGTTGTTCCATTTCATTTTACGAAGTTTCCAGATAATGTTCCTAGATACATCTTCACTAGTTTCAATTTGCTTATTATAGTTTGAATTAAGTTCAATAATCCTGTCTAACACATCATCAGTAATCTCTTTGTCTGCCAAGAACTCTTTGATATATTTTTCTTGTGTATTTGGGTCTCGCATGTTGATAATTTTACTGTCTGGGTTATTTCCATCTAGTCCCAGTCCAGAATAGCCTGCCTTGTTGACGAAATTGACCGTATAGGCACTCCATTTGGTTCGGGCATAGTCACAGGCCCTACGCAACTTTGCGAGCGGTAGATTGTAATGTGAGACCAATCTGAGCCTTGCGTTTCTTGGCACATCAGTTTTCGGTAAAGTGCCGTCCTGGTTTACTTCCACAGTGACAAATGGTCGCGGTGACATAAACAGTCGTGGTTCAACTTTAAACTTCTTTTTGCCTCGGATGTCCCACAGCAAATAACCTTTAAGCAAAGATTCGCCAAAGTTTTGTTGTACTGTAGATCCGGCATACCAGATGCGACCTTCTTCATCAAGTTTTTGTCGCCTGTGGATATCTCCAAGCATAGCATAGTCAAACTCATCAAAGATATTGATTGAGTCCTCGCCGCTTTCTAAAGTAAACCCATCAGAAATTTTGCAACCACGGATTGCCCCATGATAAAGTGCAATGTTAATTCTAGACTTGCTGCTTGGAGCCTTCCAGTTGTCTCGATCAAAGACCGAAAGAACATTAAGGGTGATCTTTTTTCCCAACCTTGTTTCTCCTGAGTTTTTCAGTAGATGAAGATTAGGGTGGCCTAGTGCCTCAATGATCGGCGTAATTGCATCCTGTCTATTATCATTCTTAAGATTCCCATCGTGGTTACCGAGAATGACATAGGTTGGTGCAATGTCTGCCAAGTTTTTAAGAAAGTCAGAACACAACTCAAAATACTCTGGGGACAATTGCGTTTTTGTGTGAGCAATATCTCCCGTATGGATAATGTAGTCAGGTTGTTCTCTTTCAAGAGATTCGTAAATCTGTTTGAAGACTATTTTATATTCTTCTTGATACTTTACATTTCTAATATGTGTATCGCTAATGTGAGCAAATCTAGTCATTGTTCCTCCTGCGTATAGATTCGATATCCTCGGGACTATTTAGAAATACCGGGGGTCTCATGAATGAACTGGTTGGCTGTTTTTTTAGTCATGATAATTGCAATTTTTTCAACTGATCTTATTAACTCTGTTAGGGATCGGCGACAATTTGATCTTACGGATGACTACGTGACAGCACCAGTTTTTGGAATTATTTTTCTTGCCGCTTTATTAAGCGGACTCTTCCTCTAAGCCATCTAGAGGTATTTTTAGTTGTTCTAGTGCCTCTACTGCTGCCATGACATCATCATAGCCTTCTCTTATAAACTCATAGTAGATAGCCTGAACGTCGTCCTTTAGTCCGTAGTTATCTGCGTGACGTTCTGCGGCCTCCAGCCAAGTCTCGTCTTCATCGCGATAAAGCGGCATAAAAATATCCTTACTCATGAGTTCTCCTTATTTGAATTAATGAAACCATTGATCTCATCTGTACCTTTGGCACCAATAAGTTCCGCGACATCTTCACCGTTGACAAACATAAGTAGTCGAGGTACAGATCTAACATTGTAATGATTAATTAGTGATCTGTCCATTGAGTCAATGTCCACTTTGTAAAAATAAACGTCTGAGTGTTCAGGTGTTACACTAGCCATTGTCCTACTCAGAACCTTGCACGGTTGACACCATCCTGCTGAAAACTGTACTATCACGTTCCCTGCGGAAGTTAACTCTTCAAATTTCTCTCTATTGTCTATAACTTGCATTGTTTTTTTCCTTTGTTGATATTGGTGGGATTGGGGGGACTTGAACCCCCACGCTCAATGAGCAACAGATTTTAAGTCTGGTGTGTCTACCGATTCCACCACAATCCCATACTTGTAATGTAACATGTTTATAATTTTTGTCAAATATTATTTAGCATTTTTTCTAAAAAATACATTTCATTGTCTATCGGTACTGATAGTCGTAGTTTGTCCTTGAACGTTTCCGGACTCATTGACCCGATGTCTTCATAGTCGCCAATGGGGACTTTATAAATCTCAACATCGTATTGAAGCATCGACATAATAATCCACCTTGCTTTCTTCTCTGCATCTGGATCTAAGGCGAGATACACTGGTGTATCATGTGCAGCAATTGCTTGGAACAGCAGCGACTCAGTTCGTAGCGTTGAGCCAAGAATAGGAACGGCGTTATCACCAGCAACGATTGCATCAAACACGCCCTCAACAAGTATGAGAGGCTCATCCCAATCAACGCTCAACTCATTAAAGATGATATCTCTACCGCAAGGCGGATTAAGATACCTACGGTTATGCCCAACGTAAGAGCGAGCGATAAAATAGTTAACGTCCCCATCAGCATTAAACGATGGTATAATGACTCTCCCGCCATATTTTCCTTTCTCGCAGTATCCGATCTTCCACCTAAGGATCTCATTTTTTTCTATGCCTCGATTGTATAAATAGTCTAAAGCACGATTAGAACCCAAAGGTAAGTGCCTATTGCATAAAGAAACAAACTCATTTGGGAGGTCGATCACTTGTTGCTCTTCCACATCGTTTATTTCATTCATGATTTTGTCAAATTCTGACAAATCCAAACGACCGATCAGTTCAAGATACTGTTGTCGTTGCTTGTAATTGCCAAACTTGCGGACAAGACGATAGATGTTCTTGCCACGCTGATCACATACCCAGCACTTGAAAGCGTTCAGTGAAAAGTTGACTGACATCTTTTTCTTGTGATGGCCACAGTATGGACAATGGAATAGATATTCATCATTGGATCTTCTGTAAGACCCTAGAACTTCTGTCAAAATTTTAAGTTTGTTGTGTTGCATTTTTGCCTCTCATAAAAAACGTATCATGGTGGGGCAAGTTTGTCAAGTATTTTTGGTTAAATTCCTGAGAGGGCAACAATAACAGAATCAGCCATGTCGTCTGTACCGGGCTTTGGATTTCCGTGCCTCGTTAGTTCAACGACAAAATCATTAGGGTATTCGTTAGCAACCCATTCAATAATCATCTTCTTCGTGTCGTCTCCACGTTTAATCTTCAGACCAACTTTCTTTCTGGCTGATGTAGCATTCACAAGTTCGGCTTCCATCTCGAACACAATTGGAATCAAAATAGATATCATTCCATTGAATCGCTGAAGTTTACTCATTGTCATAGCAGTTGTTCTACCACCAGAGAAAGCCATGAAAGGTGCTTCAATTACAACTTTGTTTATTTTATATTTATTATTTATATTATTTAATATCTCATAAAACTCAAGTGCTCTTGTCTCTAAAGACACAGAAGACTTAAATTTCTTAAACTCACACATAAGGAGTTTTTTATCTTGATCAATTATTGAGTAGCCGATCTTACTGCTACTTACGTCTAAACCTAATATCATAATATATTATAACACATTTAACATTAAATGTCAAGTTTTAATTTAAACAAAAACTCTCTGTCTTCTGTTTTTCTCACAGGAGTTGCAAGTTTTGCATAGCCAATCAGATTCTTATCTTCATCATATAAGGCGACCTTGGAGATATATGTCTCCTTTTGAAACGGAGGGGTAGAGCCTGTAAACGGCGAATGGACAACATTAGCAATCTCCATGTTTGGCTCGGTATACATATAAGAGGAAGTTGCTTTTGTTATAAATCGCCTTGTCACATTTGTATCTTTTAAATAAGTTGGGTTGTTTGAGTGGTTGAGTTCATTATATGGTGCTTTTGCTAACATGGTCACTGTCTGAATGTCGTTGGTCCCCTGAAACTCTATACCAAAGGAAGCAGATAGTGTTGTTAGTTGGACATCTGTTGGTGTTAAGCCATCATTTGCCCCCCGACCAAAGTAAATCCACCGAGGAGTACCAGCAGTTGAATTATCAACAAGGTTTGCTATTGAGGTGGAGTCCAATTCTGCGGATGCTGTGAGTAAAATAACTCCTTCGTTGTAAAGTATAGAACCCACAACACCACCAGTAGTTGAACCAGAAACTTGAACAAGATCACCATTAAATCGAGAGTCGGATGCTTGAGCAGCCAATGTACCAGACACATACCATTTAAGATTAACTGAGCCTTTCTTAATTGATGAACCATAAAAAATACTTGGTATTGTAATCATGTTCACAGCATTAATGTTTGAACTTGGAGTTGAATAGTAAGTTTCAAAATCATAACGTGGAGAAAGGTAGGCATAATGGTTCACTGTGTTCTTGAGTGCCTGTAATCTACGATAGTCTGTGTCTGTTGTGCTATTAACAAAATATCTTGTGATAGAAGCAGAGAGATTGTAACTTGATGTTATCTGGTCTCCGCCATAACCATACTGTGTATTCCAGTCTTTCTTGTTTATTGTCTTGAAGGTATTCTTAAAGCCATCCTTTGTAACAAAAGGGTAGATTGTCTGGTTGGTGGCGCGATTTATATTATATTCATAGAGCGAGATAAACCCCACAGGCACACCCTTGATATTATCAGAGTATGTGCCGGAGATATTTGTTTCATTATTGATATATACGGAGCCACTTTGGATGTAGAAATCTACGTCCGGGTATGTCTTTAATGTATTGACGAAAAGATCGTCTTCTGTAAATTTGTAGTATGACATAACATTTTAGTAGTCCAATCTGGCACGGATAGTAAATTCTGTATCTGGTGACTTCTTCAAAGGTTCTGATAATTTAGCGGTTGCCATCAACTCATTGTTGTCGTTGTAAAGACCAACAGTGGTGATATATGACACAGGATTATCAGTTGATTGAGACTTAACTCGGATCTTTGATCCAGATACATAAGTCGGGTTCGAACTGTAGTTGAATTCATTGTGATTTGCTCGACAGAAGTAAACAGTTGAATTCAATTCAGTCGTGTTGTTAAATTGGAGATTATAAATTCTGTTTCGAATCGCATCAGCAGATGATGAAATCTCAGATCCGGACACAAATTGAAAGCCTGAAGGCCCACTAGTGGATGATAAATTAGTGCTATTAAGTGTATTGTTTAGAATACCGCCGAGAGCGGTGTCGTTAAATACAGATCCTGAGATAACAGCGATACCAGCCTGATAGAAAATCAAACCAACTGAGTATCTCTGCGCTAATCCTGTTACATCTGTTCCCTTACTTCCTGTGGCGGAAAGAATACCATATTCTCCAGCAGGAGAGTTCACTAGATAACTAGGAGATGCCAAAGAAGCACTGTAGTCTGTGATTTTTATTCTGTTGTTAAAAACAGCACCGTTTTGTGCATAGGCATCATCTATACCAAGTTCCAACTCAAAGGTTCCTTTTTTAATTTCATCTTTGACCAAAAGCCTAGAGAAATTTAAAAAGAACACGTTGTTTACTTTTCTTCCACCATCAAGCAAATTACCATCTTCATCAAATCTAAGTATTGAACCAGTGGCATCATAACCCATTAAAACTTGGGCCATTTGATTATAAATGTTCTTTTTCTTAACCGCTTGTACTGTGGTTGAGTCAAAAAGGTTAGAACCAACAGAACTCAAGCCAATGGTTATATCAAAAATATGATTAGCAGATGAACTCAAATAAGGATAATCATAAACAGATTGAAACATGCCATGAGTATAATTTTTAATGTTATTGTCGTCGTAAGTACCGGACACAATAGTTCCAGTTAATGGAATTGCTTCATGAAGCAGTGTTCTTGTTGAAACTACATCGTTTTCATTTAATGGTTTGTATGTCATTTTCTATCCTTATTGAAGTCTAATGTACCGTACTGGTACGTCTAAGAAACCACCTGTTTTAACACCGGTAATTCTAACATTTGTGTCGATGAAACGAACATTACTAGTACCAGCACCACCAGGTGTTCTGTTAGCCAAAGTATCAGTTCCGCCTAGTTCAGTAAATAGGTAAGAACTTGTATTTGTGTCCATTGAAGACTTGATCTTAAATGATACACGGGTACCTCTTGGTCCACTAATTGCCTCAGTTGTTACATTCCCATCCTCAAGAATCTCAGTTACAAAAGTATCTCCAAGATCTACGGTATAGTATGCAACGTTGTCATCGTCTATATAATCAGGGGTAGCCTCGGTACCTTCACGATCAGTTAATTTACCTAGTCTATTGTCCATCTGTATGATATAACTGGTCTCTTTCAATTCGTCGTCAAGTTTTCTCTTTGGAGAAATTTCAGTGGTGTTAAGCCCTTGATCAACTTGAATATAGTTTTCGCTAGCGAGAGTCTCTCCGCGAAGGAAACCTTGGACAATTGCACCATCCGCACTCACGGCAACACCAGTAGTGGTTGAAGTACTTCCATCATTGTCTTCAGTTTCTGCATTAACCGCGATCAAAAAAGCATTCTTTGTCGAGTGTCGCTTGGTGTTATTGTTTCTTTCATTAAGAACACAAACAGGCAAAAACAGTAACTCAAGATTATCATAAGTTAAAAGCCTAGTCTTAACGCTAGATGCGTTGTTTGTGAATGCCTCCAGTATAGGTGTTTGAAGGATTGAAAGATCATAGTAAGAACTACCACTAGGGTGATTCTTGTTGTAAAGAGAGTAGTCAATCTCTTCATCCGCAAGAGCAAATTTTGTGATCTGGAATGAACCGTCACCCTTTGCTAAAACTTTTCTTCCGTGGTCTGTAAGTACGACATCTAGAATAATGTCGCCGCTGTTGTCTAAAAAGGCCATTTAATAACTCCCATTACATCTTTAATAAATAGAATTAACTTAGAATTCTTCTTCTGATTTATTTTTCTTCAATTTAAAATTTACGTTATAATCAATTATTTTACCTGTTGTTGTAGATTTAACTCGTATTTTAAACCTCTTTCCCCAAACAGATTCCTGAGCAACTCCCAACTTTAATCGATCAATCGTCCCCTTATAAGTATCTTTATTGAACAAAACATCCTGTTCTTCCTCAAATAAAGTTTGTTCAATGACCGGGGTTACCTGAAAGAGGCTTTTGAAAGTCTTCGACAATTGATACGTCTCTTGCTTTGGAAACTCATATTTATTTACCATAACTTTGGCATTGTCTGCATCGACTAATAGTTCCACTTCAAAAATAGGCGAGGGGTTTGATACCAAGTCTTTTTCGTTTATCTTACGAAACATGTAGTAGTATTTAGTGTTAGGAGTCACTCGATCAACAAACATTGCATCATCAGTTTTAAAAGGGGCACCTATCTCTATTAACTTATTGTCCCTAAAATCATCATAAGATGTTGGCGGGATTTTTGTCTTAAAAATTTCATATAGGCCATCTTCTCGGCTTGTGCTAAATTCAAATAATTGTTTTCCTTCTTGCCTATTAATTGTCATTTCTTGAAGTTGCTTGTCGTCTTCTGATAGAACCGTGATAAACTCTCCCAACATCCGACCTTTTGTTGGAGACAAATAAATGCTTATTTTATTCTCAGAATTCATTTTTGTAACAAATCGAACATTCGGTGGTAACGATGGCGGTTGGATAACTTTAATTGTCTGGTTGAACATCTCAAAGGGAACAATAACCACAGTTGGCTTATTAACGACATCTATTAAAGCAGTGTCCTCCACAAAACGAAGGTTGGTGTATCGATAACTATTCCCTACTATAATGTAATGTGCGGTGCCCTTATAGGCATAGGTTTCACCATATTTTATCTGTGAGTCCAAAAATGTTGATATATCATCTTCTGCTGGTATGTAAATTTGCTGTAATTTAGGGTCGATTGAGACACCTAAGTACTTATCTATACTATAACAAAAGTCCTCCTTATAGCACTCATTATTTGCAACAACATCTTTAAATGTTCTAAAGTTCTTTGATAATTGTCTCACATAAGACAAAAACAGGGTTCTTTTAAACGTTTTAATCATGTTCGAGTCGTCTATTCTGTTCTCTGAGTATAAATCTGACTCAAAAGATTCGGAGTATACCCAATTTAATAAATTGTATATAGGCACACTTGTGTCGCTGGAAACAACCTGGTTGTTTTGTATGTTGAAAGATATTTCTGATTTTTCTCCCTCTAGATAGTCATTCAATACTGTCTCGTACAATCCGACTTTTCTCAAGAAGTTAGTGAAGTCATTTGCTACTCTATTCTTAATTGAAATCTCATTATAGTAAGGTTTGTCATTAACCTCTTGGTGTCCGCCTGGTAATATCATGCGTGACAAATCTGCACCTGCTGGTACATTAAATACTGCTTGAAGTGCTGCCTCTGGAAGATCAACTGAGATTCTATCATACTCTGGTGAGTTAAAATTAAATTTACTAAACACATCATATGTGGCAATCGTCTTGTTTAGAGAAATCGCTTGTACATCTAAGGCATTTTGAGGAACTTGAAAGGTGGTGTAGTGATCAGTGTAATCAGTGTCGAGGGTCAAGTTTTGTGATATTAGGTTTTCTATTGAATCACTGGTCTTTGTGGTCAACTTAATAGTTTGCACCTCTGCTATGATCCCATCTTCCTGTTTTATTCTACGGTTGCCATATTCCATATTAAACAATCGAGAATCTATCACTTTGATTCTAGAGACACCAAAGTCATAGTTGTCAACTACTTTTGCAAAACCAGTGGCAGATTTCAGGTTTTCCTGTATCGCTTCTGCTATCTTTACTTTTGGCATTAGTATCCTCCTCCGCCGCTTCTACCGCCACCACTTGATCTTGGTGCTCCAGTGCGTGGAGAAGTTATCCCTTGAGCGTTTCTAGTATCTCTGGTTGTGCGCCTCTGTCTTCTAGTGGCGGAAGAATCAGTTATCTGGCCTCTGTTTGTAACTCTAGATCCAACTCTCTGGTTTGCTATTCGAATAGTTCCGATTGCCTTTGTGGTATCAATATAAGTACCATCTAATCTCTGAGTAACTATGTTTGTGGTAGAATATTTTACAACCGGAGATATTACAATAGAAAGATCAGGAATGACTAATGTTGGTGTTTCATTGTACTCAGGCACAGACAAATCCCTGTTTGATACAATAAATGTCTGGTTGCGGACCGGAAACATTAAATCAGCCTTTGGTCCAAGATTCATTGGGGCATCCTCATAATATCTCATTCTACATAAAAGAGTCGAGTCATCTGTCACATCTGATGTCCCTAGCATTTCAAAAATCGGCTGTGTTACGATCTCTACGCCATTTGAATCAGTGGCAAAGCCAGTAATTTTTTCAATCACTTGAAGAGTTTTGAAAACAATCTCATATGTGTTTAGGGTTATTGTTGAACTCAAAGGATCAATCGGTGACTGTAGGACGTTGTTTTTTACAGCAGCAGATCTTGAATTAACCAAAGCCTTCATTTGGGCTGCCATTTTATCTACATCTTCAACAGTAATTCTTTGAGAATTTAACATGTGAGAGATAAGATTATTTGGACTACCATAATTGTACGCACTAGATCCCCCTTCCCTTTCATTACTGGCACCAGAATTATTGGAGAATGCGAGATCAATTTGATCCGATGCTTGTTTGGTATTTTGTGTTCCAGGTGGGGTGTAATTGTCATCAACATTGACAAACTCAGAGTTTTCACCTAAGTAATAAAAACTCTCTATCAGGCTTCTTTGGACCTCTTCCTCATTCTTACTAGAGGTGTCCAATACTTCAGTCTGTACTGAGGAAACACCAAACTCGTTTAAAAAGTTTTGTTGAAGATTATGGTTGTTTGTAGTTCCAACTTTTGTGCGATTTGTATGTGTTTGACTGTGAGTAGATCTTATTTTGGATGAGATCTCTTTTGCACCGGCGACAGCAGAATTTACCCTCATGAGATCCACGCTCTGAATGCTTTTCATTGGGACAGTCTCATCTTTGTATTCTAAAGACAGAGGTGAAAAATAAGATACCTTTGTTGGATCAAGATTGGCCAAGGCAGAGATCATTTCTGGCGGGAGAGACCTTAGTTCTTCTGCAACAACGTTATTACCTTGGAATTGATTTCTGTAAAAATATCTATCAAGTTCTTCGTTCCCTCTGTCTAAGATGTCCTTTGTCGTTAACACGGGTATTCCCTTTGTCGTATACGGTTTTATATAATTGTATGAACGACTATACTTGAAGAAGTTTATATTGTCCTCAAAAGTTTTCTTAAGGAAAATACGGGCTGGTATAAAACTCTTTTTGGTTGTTTTTGGTGTTTTGTAATTGTATTTGTTTAAAACACCAAAGCGTTCAAACATGAGACTACTTAAGTTGTTCAAATCAGTAACAAATTTTTCAGATGTCGTTGGATTATAAGAGGCAACAGAGAAACCTTTAATTTTTTCGTCAATAAGTCTGCTTTTCTCTGTGTCGTCGAAATCTTTAAAATACTGAAGGGTGTTGTAGTAGGTCTCTATAATACCGGTAACATCGGCAGGAACAGTGACTCCATCTCTTAACTTTCTCATCTCATAATCGTAAGAATTTTCTCTGGTTAAGGTGTAGTGAATCTCCTTCATGCTACTCAAAGAGGAGCGAAGTTGTAAAATTATGTTATCGATGTATTCTTGTGATTTATCTTTAATTGTTAATTCGACTGAGTATTTAAAATTACCCTTATTTTTTCTTGTTTTAGAGTCATCGGTAAACTCAAATGCTCTAATGTTTCTATTGGTAAACAAATGCCTTTCCTTCAATAGTTCCTGGGACCTTAGAGAATAAGGTGCCAAGTCTATAGAGGCGGCAATTATGTCACTTTTTTTTGTATTGATTGTGCTTTTCTGGAAGGTTCCCATCTTGCCCTTGACTAATCTAATGTTGGAGTTAAATCTCTTAACAATTAATTGTGAGATTTGAATCTGCATCAGAAAGTCGTTGAACATTCTCGCACTCAAATTTGCTATTTTTTTACCTAGTTTTGTTCTCGTAAGCAATAACTGTTTCATATTGACAAAGAACAATCCATTTAAATCATCATTGTTATTAACAGACAAATGAAGATTGCTGATTACTGGGTTGTTTTTGATTGAGTCTTGCTGTCTATCAGAAAAATTCTTTCCTCTTCGATCTATTAGTTTTAGGTTTTGAACGGTTCCAACTCGGAGCACGTTATGGGGTTCTGTTGTATGCTTAGAGCCTTCCATATACATTCCGTCATGTTGATGAACGGGACCTGTCCAGACCGCATCATCAGGCTTATAGAAGACCGTAGAGGACTTGATAGTATCTCCATCAACAAGAACTTTCTCGGATGCTACTGCTCCGTGGTAATGAGATAACTCACCAGTCATATCAAGTTGTAAAAAATTACTAAGTCCTTTTGTGTCAATATAACAAACAGCAAAAACAGATAAATTCTCTGAATTGATTGGTACTTGAAACTTAATTTTTTTTACATAAGCACCATTTAGTTTGGTAAACTCCTTAATTGATGCGATATGGATCTTTGAGGTTTCATCAAAGAATGGGCTTTGTTTTATTTTTGACGGCAGTGGTGAAGTACTTCCATTAGTTAAACGCTGAGCCAGAGGTGTTCTTCTTGTCTCAATTAAGGCAACTTTAAGAAAGTCTGAAAATAAAGAATTGTATCCCCAAATAGTTCTGTCGCCTTCATTGACATCGAATACTTCCAAGTTAACCGAGCATGTAAAAGACTTGGTTGTATTGTCATCCAAAACTATTCTGGAAATATAACAGTTTGGTACATTTTCTAATCCCACTAATTCATTTGACATCAGTCGCAAACCTCCACATCAGTAACTCTTGTTCCATAAATGTCAAAATCAATGGCCTCTCTATCTGGACAGTCAAGTTCCGTGTCAATAAATATGTCTTTTGACTTTAAGTTCTCAAGTCCGTCGCAGATGTCTCTTTCGGGTATCTGATTATCTGTCAAGAAATTAAAATAGTGCTCAACATAATCAGGGGAAGGATCAACTAAAGTTGGTACTGGGTCTATCATTAGGTCATTAACAATGCTTTTTTGTTCTGGTAAGAACTTAAGTGGCCTAAGAGTCTCATTACCAGAAACATCGTCATACAAAAAAACTTCTACCTCAAGGCCATCTTTAAATCTAAACCCATTTAGTTCAAGTAATTCAACAAGTATTTGTTCGTCGTCAATTTTTATATATGTATTGTCAGGCTTAATATCGCTAACCGATTTATTCAGGCTTGACAAACGACCTCTTACTTTTGGATCATTTGCTGTGTTGCCAAGGCTCATCGTGTACTCTAAGTCACAATTAATTTGCGTAATGTGCTTTTCGTAGTATGACCCAGTTAATGTAGTGTGTACGCTGCCTGTTATTTTTCCTTGAATAAAAGATGTTTTAAACCTTGGAGGCTCATCTTTTGCCGCATCGGAAGTCCCCAAAGGTTCAGTTAAAAAATGGACCCTCTGTTGCGTACTAGGTCTTCTAATTTTTTTAACTGATAAATAGTTTTCTGACTGTGTTATAGTTCCAGCAGGTGAATCAATGTCTCTTTGTGGTCTTAAGCGCGGTGTTTCTTCGATAATTCTTTTTCTGATGGCAGTATTGTCCTCGGTAAATCCACCAGCGGCAGCATCATAAAGAATATCATCATCAAAGAATGCATAGTAAGCAGGCTTCAGTCTCCCAAGAGAAAGAAGGTGGCGACCGTATGGAGTTAGTTCAATCGAAATAACATCTTGCTTTTTGTCAAAAAATGTTGTCAAAATCCAAATCCTCCGCCGCCGCTGTTAAATCCAGGACCAGAGCCACCACCAGGTCCTGAAATATCAGATGGGTCAATCTCTCCAGATGAGCCAGCCTCAGAAAACCCAGGTGTGCTCGCATTTTGCTCCGCAATATTTGTCGCAAGAGACCCAGGGTTGTCTGCGCTCATCAGCCCGGTAGGATTGGTAATTGCTTTTTGCTTTACGCTGTTTGGAACTTCGGCTGCTATTTCTTGCATTATATTATTATCCACCGGTGGAGGGAGGTTTCCGAGATTGACTTCCGCATCTATTTTAACTAGTTCTACTAGCGAAAAGAAATCGTAAGGCCAATTGTACGTGACACCCATATCATCACCAAGTTCACTTGTGCTTGAGTTTTCAACAGAAACAACAGAACTATCCATGGTACCACCTTTCTTGGCAACAACTTTGTCAAAATAATTTGTCCTTGCTCTTTTCTTTGCCTTGAAAATCATCCACTGAATTTTGCTATCAAGATTTGTTTGTATATTTTTTCTGATTTTGTCGGCTTGGATTACAGCACCACCGCCAAGAAGTTCTTCAGCAACAAGAGGGTGTCCAATGGTCGCCTCTGCCTCTTCAAAAGACCGTCCAATTTTTGGAGGCAAGTTCTGCCACATGTCAGCAAGATCTTGTTTGTCAAGAACGTGCTTAAATTCGAAAATGTACATTGCAAATGGATCGATTTCTTCATTTTTTACAAAGTCCATGGACGGTGGGAAAACATACTTTTGCATATTGCGCACCATCTCCAAAACAGTGTCCCCAACATTTGGAGGCTCTACAAATGACATTCTTTTTTCGTTTCTTATACGATCAAGTGCTGTTGTGATGTCAATCCTAGGGAGACTGAAGAACTTACGAGTTCCATCTTGTTCAATAAAAGGCACTGCCACAACGGCCTCTGATATTTCTTTTGCTTGACCAACTTCTCCTAATCGAACTGGTTCCTTTGAAAAACCGCAAAGGTCAGCGAGAGACTTAATATATTTATTTTGAATACCCTGATTAACACCGAGGGCGCCTTTCCACCATGTTGGTGGGATATCAGAGATTTCTAAGAAAACTCCTCTTGAGGGATCTTCTTCAATTTGACCATATTGATGCCACATTCCTCGAGGTACCGATTCTGAAGCAAAGGTTGGGCAAGTAAGATTTGGATCTGCTGTAAGATCTGTGTAGGAGTTAAAATTTAGCATTGGAGTTTCAAATTTTGGTTGAATAATCCAACGTGTTTTTCTTCCGCTTGTGGCTTCGGTGTTAATATCAATAATTTGCTCATCACCTTCTTCTGATGTTATAACACGAGCGGTTCCTTTACCAAACAAATTTACACTTGAATTCATTTGCATTGCATTATAATTTATATAATATGGATGTTGTATTGCATATTGACTTGGGTAATTCGCATACGCAACCCTTGTTGGGTAATTTGAGGCAAATGGTAGACCATCACCCCAATTGAAACTGGCTGCGTAATTCTGTGTATCTGCCATTTGCTCACCCTGTATAATATTAGCAGAGGATGAGATTAAAGTGAACCACGGAGATTTATCATATTGAGTATATGCCCCAGCAGCAATATCCAGGGGTTGTGACCATGGCAATGCTGTTCCTTCAGATCCACTATATCCAGACAGGTCACGTAATGCATCTTGTGTTCCGTTCCACCAAAACCTTGTATAGTAAGGGTAGAGAGAAGCCGATGCAATTATTTCATCAACAGTATATTTTTTAGTTTCAGAAGGTCTAAAAATCAGGTCTGCCCAACCCTCCCCGTGATAATATGGTGCAGTATAAGGGAAATTATATCCCCACATAGAATCCGACCCATTAATGGTAAACTGATTGGTGGTTCCATAACTACCAGTTCCATCACCGCCCCAAGTTGGAGGACTAAAAGCAGATGGTCGAGAATACATTGTAAAGTTCTCTCTAACATCAAATCTTGGATAGAGATCCTGGGGCGGAATAACTTTATCTGCTCCAAAACCAGGAAGAAAATCATTTGGTTTGTTTCTTGTCCTTCTCATTTTGACTCTCATGGCATAGAAAGAGCCAGACTCTGCGTTTCCAAACGCTGGGTTTTCTGATGGCAAGGATGTGATTGTTGTCATATTCCCATTTTTTAGAAAAAATTCTGTAGATTCTGCTAAAAAGTTATTTGCCATTTTTTTGTATAAAAGGTCGCCGTCGCCTGACCATTGGGCAGAAATGTCAGATGCTGCAAGTTCAAATGGATGAGGACCCATTGTTCTTAAATCACGACCGGCAAGGAATCTTTCTGGTTCTACTATTGCTTCAAAAGGCACTCTAATAAACGCCGAATACAACTGATCGTGATCAAGAGCATAATCAGAACCAGTGATTAAATAATTGATCCTTTTGTTTGATTCTTTACCTAAATAACTGACCTTTCCTGTATGGATATCATCAGAAAGAATAATCGGATAATCACAAGCGACTCCTGACTTAATTGTATTAAAAAGTATCCCTGGTGCAAAAAGTGGCTCAATTATTGATTGAACAGCAAAATTATCACTAGAATCTTGTTGAGCACCGTTGATATACGTAAGGATCTTATCGCCATAAGAATCATAGAATTGCTGTGACAAATTAACACATCTTTGTGCTGGGTAGAAACCTTCATACGGAAGAAACTTCTTAACTGCTTTACACCTTAATGCAATTGATATTGGATTAGCAAAATCCTCATGGTCTTTCTTGATCAAATCAAAGTGTTTTAAGAATTCACTGTTCGACAAGACTTTATAGAAAGTTGAAGAACCACTAGTGGTTGTATTCTGTCCTAAAGCACCGGACAGTTCAAAAATCTCTTTTAATTCTTCAGTAACACCTTTGGATTGATAAGTTTTAACGTGAGAACTAATCCTAAATTCAGGAACAATTGAGTACCCTTGTCCTTTCAGGCGTATATTTTGATTGTAATCCTCATAAGAATCGTAGAAAGGATTCTTCCCTGCCTGCTTACCAGCATCCCAAGCAGCAATCCCTTCAAACAAAGAGCCAGTGCTAATTGAGGCTTGACTTCCGGTTTCTACGATTTGCATACCAGAGGGGCCAACAACAGAAGTGATTGAGTTAAGAGTGTGTCGTCTAGCGTAATAACAAGAGGAAGAAAGCGCTTGACCTGGGTCTGTAATGCCGTTGAGAGTGCTGACACTGCCCGGTGAACTTCCAGCGATGTAATTTCCTCTCATAACTTGAGAGTATGAATTGCAAAGAACACCACTGCCCCCCAAAGAGGCGTTTGGGGTACCTGCCGTTCCTGATTCTGTATCTTGGCCTGTATTGAAGCCACCGAGGGTCTTACCAGAACTCCCCCCATCACCGGAACCGGATACACCACCAACATAATAATAAAATGCATGATTGTTACCAGCAGCATAAACGTTATCTTGTAAATTTGGCTCACTTCTTGTTTCAAAATCAGCGGCGGCATCCAGTGGCCACATTGATTGAAACGGAACCGTAACTCCTTGACCGTTTGAAACATTTGTCTCTGTTCTAGATGTTCTTACGTCTCTCCAGAAGGTATTAACAAAAAACGTTCGAGACCTTGTCTTGTCTAGAAAAGCATACTCTTGCTTTGGCCATATTTGTTGTTTGTATGACAAAAATGTAAATCTATCCATTGGTGATGAGTCACTTCCAAGAGCATCTTTAAGATATAATTTTTTAAGATTCTCGTAGTTCTCATCAGTCTCAAAAACCAAATCATAGTAACGATTCGGCTCATCATTTGCAAAGAACACCATCTGACTACCGAAAGATGTCTTTAAGCGAACGCTATGCTTGATTTCCTTGTCTTTAGAGGCATCATAGACACTTACCCCTCCATACAACTCAAGCGGCTTGTGAGAGGCGTTTACGACCGGTTCTGTGAATACATTAATTGCACCATAACGGTCGGTGATTTGATTTGTTCTTCCTCCGATGGTTACATCGCGAGAAGTTCCCGGTTCGGTGACGTAGGTGAAAACATTCTCTCTTCTTTGTTTTCTGGAGAGTGGGTTTTGTCCTGTCCTGATTTGTTTCCACATTGGGTAGCCGTATGGTCCATTTCTTTTAGACATCAAGGCATTGAAAAAAGATGCTGTGTTTGATAGTTCATGAGAGAAATGATAGTTCTTATAGGCGGCTAGATCGGTCGTTCTAAAACCAGTTGGAGTAATTGATAGATCGGCACCAATAAAATTTTGATTAAAATAAATATAGTTTTCAGCAGTCTCGCCAAAAAAATCAATGTGAGAAACAGCCTCTCTTCCAAAACTATAAACACTTGGTGAGAATTGTTGAGATGCGCTAACATTGTAACCATTGGGTTCATATATGAATGTATTCAGTCCAACAAAGTCTTGATAATACTTAGCCATTTAATCCTCTCCAAATAATGCTGATGATGATGGGAACACGATTGCCTCTGTGAATCCTGCTGATGAACTTAAAATACCATTTCTAGGTGCGTATCCGTGAACCTTTTGACCGTTTCGCCAATTGGATCCGCTAATCGCATTCATGACCCAACTATATTGAAAATCAGAAGCAGGAAGTAGTGAAGTAATTAGGGCTGTGTTATGAAACCCTTCTTCAATATCGATATATTTTCCTGGAAAATAACCTTGAACTATAACCAAGTTGCTTCCAGCAGTAACTGTTGTCACCCCAGGATTTGTTCCAAACGCTGGTGGAATTGAGGTTACCGTGCCCAAGTTATTTCCAACCACTAATGGCTCCAAGTCTTCTCCAAGTTGAAAGAATTGAATTAAGTTGTTTGTATAAGTAGTGTTGACATAAGTGCCATCAACATCTAACGAATAAATATCATTGAAGTTACCTGCCGTCGATGGACCATTGTGACTGTACAATGCAAGGTTTTGCAAGGTGCCTTTTAGTGAATTTGAATTGCTGCTATCCTCGCCAATAGTGATGGTGCCCAAGCCAGTGGATGGGCTGGATGGGGACCCTCCTACATTAGAATCTGTCGTTGTGGCCGCTGCTCCATTAATAGTAAGAACGTTGGTTGTGTTGTTTCTAAAATAAAACCCAATGAAATACCAAACATTATCAACCAAAGAATCACTTGACGTATGCCTTCTTTTTATCGAACCATTTCCTTGCTCGCATATGTCAATAACTAATTTTTGACTTGCGTTTCTCAAGATAGTAATTGTTGTCTGGCCGTCTCTGTTACCATCAAGTATCGTTCTTGAGACAGCAGAACCGGCGACAACGTCAAACCTAACCCAAAAATGAACCGATACAGTGTCGGCAGCAGAAATAACAGTGGGAAATGCGGCAGTGGCAGTTGTGCTGCTAAAATTTATTGCACGATTCAATCTATAAACGTTTTCTCTCCTAAACAACGTATTTCTATGCTGCTTATGAAAAGATGGTTGCGTAACATATGTTGTACTTACAACAGAACCATGTGTGGGGTCAACGCCAAATCTTCCCGAATGCAAGTTCAATAAAGATCTAAGCCCTCTTCTTTTGTTCAATTGATCATTAACTCTAATTGAGGGACCAGTAACCATGGTTGCCCTGTCAGTAGGTCTACGCGGGGCAATATCAGCGGATATCTCGCCAGAGCCAGAACCTACAACGCTCAAATTCCGGAAGTTAATTGAATTATAGACAGACATCTCACCAGTTGCAATGTCAAGATACCCGCGAGTATTAACTTCTGGGCCACCTGGTGCAGAGAATCTGGTCGTGATCATGTTCTTGGAACTGTTAATAGTCTCTTCTGGTACCTGAAAGTTTGTAGAAGCGCTAATATATGAGAGCGCCTGTGTTGTCTCTGGGAACACTGATATGTGTGTTGGTAATGCGAAACCAGATGACTTAACAAAGTGTCTTTTGTTCTTGCCAAACGAATTAAGAAACTCATAAGAATGAAAATAGTTTCCAACATTTGCGGAAGCAGTTGTGCTTTGAATGTTTTTAACGTTAACTGGTCTCTTTGCCTTTTCTTCTCGGAAATAGATTGCCCATTTTCTTGTAATGTTTGGATAAGGCCCTCCATAATCTGGACCAGCAAAACCAACAGCACCATCACGACTAGTAACAGTTTGGTGCTCTCCGATTAGTAATCGCCATGCTTCTGGTCTTGTGTACTGATCCTGTAGATTATTGAGTGTTGCTGCGCCACCTTCGGTTTTAAGAGTTGTATCATGTCTGTTAATATCAACATGTCGTGCCTGATTTCCTCCAACCCACTGATTTGTGAAAGGGCCTTGCATTGGCACTTCATTTGTTATATCAATGGTATCGGCATGTATGTTTGCAAAAATTGCATCTTTTTTAAATTCTGCGTGGACTCTCCTGTTGTATCCCGTCTTCATGCTTCCGGATATAATGTTAAAAGGCCAGTAGTGTTCTGTTTTAAGTTTCTGTTCTGGTTCCGCTAAAGGAGAAAGGGGTGACCCACCTTGAGAATCAGATGACTTACCAACAACGGCATCAGCATTAAACTTGTATAATTGATTAGGATCTAAAACGTCATCACATTTTTGCCTTTCACGAATACCCTGGCCGCCGCCTAAACCAATGCCAAATACTCTTTTAGGGGCACCAGATGAAAAGGTGCCACCATGAGGACTTGTAACTTCACGAACGAAATTACGATTCTTCTGAGGGGAGTAGTTTGTACCTCCATGAATAGAGTTATTGAACCCTATAGAAACAGCATATGGACGTGATAACTTTCTCCTTGCATAAGTTGAGCCTTGGTAGATTGTCTTATCAGTCTGTGCTAGATTAGAACTAGTTTGATTAGTTTGATTAACCAAAACTTGTCTAATAATCTCTCTGTCTGGAAGATCTGATCTTTCCTCTCGCTCTTTTTGCCATAAACAATTAACATTGTCTCTGTTTTGGACAAACTGCCCTTGGTTAAACACGTCGCTGGTCAGGGAAACACTACTATTTGGATTAATAACAAAGTTGTGATTTGACACTACATCTTGAACAAGTGCCGCTGTGTCACCGGGAGTGTCTCCCATTCTCCAATGAGCAACGACAGAATTATTGTCAGAAAATGCATCAGAAGTTGGATCAAAATAATTTCCGGCATTGTAAAGTTCATTAATTTGACTGGTGGTTAAAGTTCCAGTAAGGAACGTCATTTCATCAAATTCCATATCAAAATTGGTATTACTATTCAGCAACATTCTATTGACATCACCGATTTGAAACGCTGTTGTGACCGTATTAGAGGAAACTGTTGCTTCAGCGCCATTGACAAACAATTTAATACTAGAGTTTGGATCAGAAGTAGAGGCGGTATGTGGAATATTACCCGTACCACTAACTTGCAGTAGAACATGTACCCAAGTGTCATCGGCTATGGTTTGGCTCCAATTTATCGTATTGCCAACAGCATATGAACTGTTACCTACTTTAAGTCTAAATCTGTAGTGTGAAGCAGTAGCGTTTTTTATATCCAATCTATGAACAACATTTGTTGAGTCTTGCAACTTAATAATGTCATTATTATCAGTATTCGCATCCGACTTAAACCAAAAAGCAAGACAGTATTGATCTGACGTTGTAAAATTTGTCGTTGCAACATCATTGGCATCTTGAGCCATTAAAAGAGATTTTGTGTTCTGGTAGGCATATGTCTCATAATTTGGTGCATGACCGAACTTCCAATTGTAAGTTAACTCATTTACTCCACGAATTGACCCTTCTGTACTGTCATGTCTATCTAGCAGGCCAATTCTGTTCTGAATTTTATTCCTCTCCAAGATGTGAGACTCAACAACATTTGAGGCTGCCTCACCAAACCTGACAGATGCAGGGTAAAGTTGGGATATCATGGCAGAAACGGAAGAATCTATCCACTTATAATAGTTGGTAAATGTTTCAAAATCAATGTCTGCTGTAACTCTATTAAAAAACAACTCACGCACTTTATCGAGTCGCTTATAGTTTTGTCTATATCTATCTTCCGGTCTTCCAATTAAGTTGGCGAACTCTTGAATTGTCGAGAATGTTTCTAGCATTTTCTCAGATACAATTGCATTCATGCTTTTCTCAAGAAGGAAAAAGTTGTCAGATACATCGTCATCTTTTATGAAGTTGATTTCCCTATCACCTTTAATGAATACGTTCTCGTTTGTGTAAGAAATTTCTGGTAGTTCTTTTTTCAAAGCAAAAACAAATTTGTCTTTTAAGAACCCTGTGTTAGAAGCACCGAAGCCACGACCTCTACCTCTGTGTTCTCTTCGAATGATTGTGTCCGGCCACCCATATATTGTATTGGTTGAACCAGAGGTGATGTCATCAACTGCAAAATCACCGGAGGCATTGGATCCAGTTACTGTGTCGAAGTCCCAGTTTAAAATTTTAAGATCTTGACTTGGAATGTGTTTGTTTGCTATGGTGAACATATTAGATGTCTGAAAAGCATCACGGTTTCCAAAATTACTGGCATCTTTGTTGTGTGCTTTAATTGCTTCGTTAGGTAGAAAGTCTAGCCATGCTCGGCATCCGCCAACCATAATATCAGACTGTTGTTGGACTGAGCCGGTGAAGTTTTCTAAATGTGCGCCTAAATAAATTCTCTTTGGGTTAGATAAAAACGCTGATCCGGACGTAGCATTGATCGAAACAGTTAGGTTAATTTCATTTATTAATTCATCCAAATTATGGTTTACTGCGTAAAGATCAACTGTGTAGTTTGGTGTGTTATTGGTTACATTACCAGCATAAGGATAAGTGTTGGGTTTCACCCTAACAGCGACATTCCAGTGTGTGTTATCGTAGATATTTTCAATAAAAGGAGAAGAGACATTAATTGAGCCATCTCTACTTTTCATTTGAAACTTGGCACGCTTTGACTCCACTTCATCTCTTACAAGAAAAACCTGGAGAGATGCTGTCTCTGGAGTTACCCATGTGTACTCATGTACATTATCTGCTGCTTCATGAAACCCAAAAAGAGAAGATGATAAAAAAGTAGTGGGGAAATAGCCATTTTCATGAGCCTCCCTCTTATACGGAACAATCATATCAAGTTCCACAGAGAAAGCATTATTCTTTTCATTCGCTGTGGCACGAGACCCCGTTATGAAAGTATTAGAATTAGACACTGATCCTGTTTGATAAATTGTTGAAGAAAAATTACCTGTTGAGTTAAAATTGATGTATTTCTTAGACAGCGAAGTGTTTTTTGATTTATCAGTATAATAATGAGTCCCACCGTCTGTATAAACATTTAGTTTAACAAGTTCATCATCAACCCCAAAACAACGTATGAGGTTTCTTATTGATCTCTCTGTGCCTTTTGATTTATAGATTGCCTCAAGGTTATTATATATGTTGGTATAAATTAAGTTTTTAATCTCATCAAGGTTCTTGTTAAACTTATTTGTGTTTTCATCATAAGAAGTCAGATTCTCAAAGACATCAGAATCAATAAAAATATCACGAGTCATAAACCCTTTATCTTCAAGTACATTCTTCATGAAAGGAAGTGCTTTATAGTTACCGTCAGAACCTTGCTCAACATATTTCTTGCTTCGCAGATCAGGAAGCGCTGATATCTGAGCGTGGAGGGTGTCAAAATAACTTGCAATGACTTGGTTTATATTTTTAAGATTGCCATTATCATCTTCGTTTTTCATCCAATCCGGCATTGAATTAAATAATGACCCGCCGTAAGTTCGGTCATAGTTTGATCCGGATGTCTGCATTTCTGAAACTAATGAAATAACTTGTGGATGAGACGAATAGATAATTGGATCAGAGATCTCTGTAGTTGGAAAAGCAGAGCCAGTGTCCCTACCTTTGCCGGCATAGCCAGTCCAAGAGCCATTGGCGATACGACCAGAATAATCTAAAACAACAGCATCTGTTGTATTATTGCCTGTAATACCTTCATTGAATTTAAAATATAACCCCAAGTCTTTTGTTGCATCATCTGTATTTGCACCACCACCAACATTTTTGAAGTAATTCAAGCCAATCTGTCTGCTGGATCTTTCTGTTTTCCAAAATCTAAACTCATCAAGTGAACCAGATAATTTTCCATCTCCTGGAACTTCTGTTCCGGACCCCTGGGATGAAGAAGGTGCGGTTAAAAGTGCGCCAATACGACCTTTTACAAGTCCTCTAATCTCATTAACTGTAGAGGACCCAAGGTTACTTTGGTTTGTTCTAACACCGTTTTGATACAACGTGGTGGTAACAGCACTAGTCGTGTTCTTTAGAGTTATCGCATAGTGTTTAAAAGGATCTAGTGTCAAAGATGCAAGAGGTGCCTGGAAGAAGCCGGTTGTTCCGTTTTGCACGGTCAATAGTAAATCATTATTAGAACTAGTAAGTTCTATCGTGACCCTTCCATAGGTAGCAGAACTTGAAATCTCACCGTTCCAAAGGTCTAAAATTACTTCTTTGTCGGAATCTGAATCAAATGCTGTTTTCTGTAGGTAGAATTCAAAAGTCGCACCAGCATCAAAATCTAATTTAAATGTTTTTTCTCGATTTTTTGAAGAATCATATTTTGAATTTAATTCAAATGCTTTTGATAGAGGATCCGTTGTTGAAAAATCCGATGAAATGTGAACACCACCGTCAATGTCAATGTGTTCTAAAGAAGCATAAGTCTTACCATAACCCCTAGGGCCTTTTGCCCCCGGAGGACTGGTCAGTCCATGGACTATATATCCTGTGGTTTTGGGGTATTTCTTTTCGTACATCCATCGATCTAAGTAAGAGGAAGATAAGTGAAACTCAATCTTTTCTTTTTCAGAACCATCATATGGATACTGATTATAGATTCTCTTAATAGACTCGTCATAGTAAACTTCGGCTAAACCATACTTGACAAAATTTGAGGCACTACTAAAGTCTATTGGCGGAAGAAAGGTCACTCTCTCTTTCGCAACATTATCAGCAAATCTGGTTGACTCTACATCAGCGCTGCTGCTTTCATAACTTTTTATTGACTTTGAAAATAAATCTTTAATACTCATTCTTAACTACTCTGAACTTATATCTAAAAGGCTGCTCTTCGTAAGTGCCAACATCTGGATCGTAAATCGAGATCTTTGCCTCATATATATAATTAGGTTCAAGAATAGAAGTATCTAGATCAAAATAACTACCCGATACATCATATGATAGTCTAGTATGATTTGTCGAACCAGTACCATAAGGTACAACTACGCGATCATCAACTGTTCTGCAAATTTGATAGGAGGCACTTGGGAATACTAAAGAATCTGGGATTGTGCTGGCCACATTATAAATATTGGGGCACCATTTCTTATGTCTAGCATAAATTCTAACTCTATGTGTTTGATTATGAGCATACTTATTGTTTCTGTTACTCACAGAGAGTACATATCTACCAGTATCAGAGTATTGATAAGACTCAAAAGACTTTGGAGTAATTGTACCGGTTGCAAATTGATTGGGTGTATCACTGGCTGCTTGGACTGCATTTGCCATTTTAAACCAAACATCATTAAATTCGGTTAATGTAGTAGAACCAGTAAAGGCAAAAGATGCAGAATATATACCGGTTGAAACATGTCCCCCTGTCACAACATATTGATTTTCAGTCCTGACAAACTCGCGATCATCAACCAGTTTTAGTTCAGGCCCTGTTGGTACACCGGCAGAACTAGAAAAAATACTAACACCAATTTTCCCAGTTCCAATCGAAGGGATGTTTCTCAGTTTACCACGAATATAATTATACAAATAAATTGTATTGAGGTTATCAACACCAGGCGCCAAAGAAGAAGATAGGTAAAATTGCCCTCTATCATCTAACTTAGAACTATCATACCTGGCTTCAAGCACAGGCCGACTAAAATAAAACTCAGATGTTCTACCAAAAAACTTCTTTGTAAAGAAAGACTCGGGAGCACTCTCTAGAGAAGAAGACATGCGAACCATAAACCCATTGTTGTTTTTTGATCCGGCAACCCACTGGTCAACTAGCGTTGTAACATCAACCTCTAAATCCTCGTCTCCTACCGGGAAGTTTACAGGAAAAATTGGAGCAGCATGAGTGGCACCCCCTTGATCAGCCCAACTGGTTGATCCCTTTCTTCTGATCCAGTTTGAGCCAGTTACATCATAGGTACGATCAGAATAGTTATCCATATCCAATCCGCGACCCTCTTCCCATTCTCCGTTAATTGCAAGAACTTCCATAGTAAAATCTCTTGGCAAAGTAGACGAGTGTCTTGCGTTGAACAACT
>CERN01073914.1_pt1 | contig 31162 bp, 24 predicted proteins | sample 530761 | NCBI WGS metagenome assembly CERN01 (sample SAMEA2620947, study PRJEB7988) | marine metagenome | isolation source: saline water (ENVO:00002010), including | reverse complement strand
ATTTACACTTAACTAAACTATCCGTGAAATCGGGGTAAAACCCAATCAATGTCATACCGGTTTGAGATGGTTTTTTTGTATGATTAGTAACTAGCATTTGCTAAAAGTCACTTTCAGATTGAGTAAGCTTTGGTTTCAACGTGTTTAGTAATATAGAACGTTCACGATCGATTGACTGCCATTCAATTTTCAAGGTGACATTACTGAGCGCAAGGTTATTAATCGGTTGACTAGTCTCGGAATTTGAAACGTAATCAGTGGTGCTAATTTCCCAAAAATATTTATTATCATAAGAGCCCTCTGTTGCCTTGTTCATTTGTACACTGGCTTCTGCTAATAAAGATGCCCCGATCCGGTTAGCTATTAAATATTCATCGTAAAGAATGCTTGATCGAACCGCATTGGATTGAATGTTATAAAGGACCGCCAAACTCATCACAGCTATTGAAAACGCTACAATAATTTCAATTAAGGAAAATCCTTTTTGTTTTTTAAATGTGACCATCGTCCCTGCTTAATTCATAACATTATTCATTGATATATGACCTGTCAGCCAATTTATAGTAATAGCATATTGTTTATTATTAAGGGATAAGGTAATGGTTCCGCCAGTTGAGCTGCCATCATGAAAAAATCGTATGGCGCCAATATTCTCATCAACAAGTTCTGAATCTGCAGTGATCAAATTAATCTCGACATTTTCTGGTGCTTTTAATTTCTTTGACTTTACTGGGGACTGATATGAGAAATCTTTTACATTTAGAATGAATGCATAATCAGTATTATCCAGCATAGCTTGCTGACGTGTTAATTTAAGAGAGTCTGTAATTTCCTGGGCAGCCCCTTTTACTTGGTAATTGTCAATGACAGGCGAAAAGAAGGGGATACTCACGCTTGTAATTAAAGCAACAATCGCTAATGACACCAACACTTCGATCAGCGTATAACCTGCTACTGATCTCTCATCACTACCTAAGAACGAATTACTGAGTATTACTAATGTCCGCATTATCACTGCTCCCCCCTGGTGCGTGGTCAGCGCCTAAGGAAATGATACGGAATTGCTCGAATGAGCCGGAAGGATCAAACTGATATTGATAGTCTCCACCCCAAGGGTCCTTAGGGACATTAGAACTTCGAAGATAGGGGCCATTCCAGCTATGTAATCCAGAAGGCTGTGTTATAAGTGCTGACAATCCTTCTTCAGTGGTTGGGTAACGTCCAATATCCAGCAAAAACAAATCCAGACTTCCGCTTAAGTCTTTGATTTGCAAAATGGCGGTATCTGATTTGGCGCCATTAAATTGCCGTAAAACTTGCGGGCCAATAATGCCAGCGATTAGAGCAAGAATAGCGAGTACGACTAAAAGTTCGACAAGGGTAAATCCGTTTAAAAGATTTTTATTGTTCATCCTTAAGTTCATTTCGCTCCCTTTCCTTCTTCGACTATCAGGGCTCTAAAATATGGGTTGAATGCTAATAAAAAATATTACATGTAAAGTAATCTTTATTTATATGACGCGCAATAATGTCAAAATAATATCAAAGAGAACAAAAGGTATAGTAATTCATAGTGATAGGAAAGATAGCTAAACTAAATGCAAAAATATTGGTAATAGCTATTCAATGTCAATATAGAACTATGATTCAATAAAATTAAGTAAAAAGTATTGACCAGCAAAAAATATTGAGATAAAAAGTGAATTATGAAAATAAAAAGGAGATATGGATCTTCTTGATAAGGATGTTTGCATGTCACTACTCTACCTAAAGCAAAATATTCATTTCGTAAGGCGTCTTAATTCTTATTCATTTTTAATTCCGAGTAAGCTGTATTCATTTAAACGATGCGTAGTCGCTTCAGGTCTGGAAGCAATTTCCTTAATTAATCGAAAATGCTACAACTCTGAGCTTGTAGCGTTGATTAAATCATTATTGCGCTTAGCACTATGGTCTTTTGCTTCATTTGGTTTGGCTGGGTTAGCTACAGCCCAGATTATTGCTTCAGAAGCACGTATGGAAAATGTGCTTGTAGCGCCTTCTGAGCGCATTTATCACGTTTCACTGCCAGCACCATTCAATAACCTCAGTGTGTCTTTTAGCCAAGATGAGGAAGCACAATTAACGGCAATAGATATTCACCTTAATGAAGGCGACGCTGTTATTAATGTCGATGATGAACTATTACAAGGTATTTCATTAATTCGAGAGCCTAGCTTTTATTTTTCTGATGTGCAGTTTGCAGAAGACAATAAAATTTCCGATTTTGGTTTTATTTTAAATTATGGGGAAGTTTATATGGGAGAGGTGGGGGCGAGACCTGGTTGTGATAGGCCGTGTATGCAACCGCAAATTGATGCCGTAGCTTTTATAATTTCTACAGATTACACAGTAAGAAAACAAATATTCGTGAGAAATTAAGTTTCTGAATTAAAACAGGAAGACAAATTATAGAAGGGTTACTAAAAATTTAATATTTTAAAAAACAGCGGAAATACGTTAGCGCTAACAATTGGAGATAAAAAAATGAATGGAATGATACGTAAATTAATAGCTAACTTTTACCGTTTTTCTATAAAAACATATTTTTTAATATTTTTTCTATTGTCTACGCAGACCGTTCTTGCTGCTGTCAATATTGCTGGAGGTACTGCGGTAACAAGCTACTCAACTAGTTATAGTGTGGTTGTGCAAGGCGGATCATCTTCTTGGGATACTGATTGGTATATCTATGATACAGGCGGGTGGAGTTATTTTGCCAGTACTTCAGAAACAGGAAAAACGTTCAATTTTTCAAAATCAGCTGGCGCTTATTTCTACACATTAAAAAAAGGAATTTTCGATTGTTCAAACCCTTATGATTGTGGGATGGTATATTCTACAGCTGATTATGTGACCGTTACTGTCTCCGTCCCAACCACCCCATCACTTACTGCAATCACCCCTAACCCAGATTACGATGGATCTATTAATTTAAGCTGGTCAAATTCTACAGGTGATACTTACTATCAATACAGCAAAAATAGTGGGTCATGGACAAATACGGGCACAGGAACAACACCTGCTAAAACATTAAGTCAATCAGTTGGAGCTTCCTCTTATCGGATAAGAGCCTGTAATACTGTTGGCTGTAGCGTGGCATCAAATTCACAGTCTGTTACCGTTTCTACTCCTTCTGCACCTGGAACACCGTCTTCGACAGAAACTACAAGCTATGATGGCTCTTACACGGTCAGCTGGTCTGGGACAACTGGGTCTACATATTACAATCTGCAAGAACGAGTTAATTCTGGTTCCTGGAGTACCATTCAAGCAACTTCTGCTACCAGTAAGGCTCGCTCAGGTTTAGGGGCTGGCTCTTGGGATTATCGAGTGCAAGCATGCAGTGCAGCAGGCTGTAGTGGCTGGTCGGGAATACGGACAGTCACCGTAACTACACCAACAACTCCTACTTCTAATGCTATTACAAGCCCTGATTATGACGGCTCATTCACATTTGATTGGGCTGACTCAACGGGAAGTACTTATTACGAATATCGTGAAAAATTAGACGCGGGTAGCTGGTCAGCTTGGACAAGTACCGGAGGGACATCTTCAGTAAGCCCATCGGGGAAAGGCGCTGGTACTTGGTATTATGAGGCTAGAGCTTGCTCAACTATCGGTTGTAGTGGGGCATCCGCTCAACGTTCTGTACTTGTTACAGCGCCATCAGCACCGGGAACACCAAGTGTTCCGTCTACGGACGATGATGGGGCTTATACAGTTAGTTGGAGCGCAGTCACAGGAGCTACTTATTACAATGTAGAAGAGCAAGTTGATGGAGGAGGGTTTACCCAGATTCAAAGCAGCGCCTCGCTTTCAGTAGGTCCAACTGGGAAAAGCGAAGTGGTCACGTATGGTTATCGCGTTTATGCCTGTAATACTATTGGTTGTAGCAGTAGCCCAAGTTCAGTAGCCAGTGTTGTTGTAGATTTTCCAACACCAACGGGTACCATCGTGTTGGATGAACTACTGGGCAGCGTGGACGGTGAACTAGATCTGACGTGGAGTGCAGCCACTGGCACGGTGACTCATCATGAAGTTGAAACCACTATTGATGGGCAGTCACCCTCAGTAGAAAGTACTGGATCCTCCAGTCTACTTTTTACTGCAGAAAATTCTCCTAATGGCTATCCAAACGGTAATGTGCAGACGCGTGTTCGTGCGTGTAATGCAGATGATGATTGTGGTGCCTGGAGTAATTCAATTACCACAGTGGTTAGTGTTGCAGAAACAGTTGGCTTTGTTCCCAGCTTAACAGGGGGATCAGCAACTGATTCTTACACTGGCCTCACAGCAGATTTCAATGGTAGTTTGTCTGGTAGTTTCGGTGTAGCCGCATCGGGCGCAGCTACCTACAGTATTCCTTTGCAATTAACGCCGGGCACGGCAGGTGTCACGCCTTCTTTGTCGCTGGTGTATAACAGCCATAGTGGTGACGGAATCGTGGGTCGCGGTTGGTCTGTTGCCGGATTGGATGGCTCAGTGGCGCGTTGTAGTAGTGCGTCACATACGGTTGACTATTCGTCAGATGATAATTTCTGTCTGAACGGGCGCCTCCTGGTTCCAATTGGTACAGGTACCGATGGGAACGGTGCTTATACCGAATATCGCACTGAATTGGATGGTTTCCAACGTATCCGTTCCTATGGTACAGCAGGCAATGCGCCGGCTGAATTCCGGGTATGGAGTCAGGATGGTAGCGTCATGTATTTTGGCGGAACTGACGGCAAGCTCGAGGGTGAAGGGCCTAATAATGGTCAAGTCTCACGGTGGTTATTGGTCTCTTATACCGATACCAGCGATAACGCGTATGTTATCAACTATGAAGAAGAAACTGATCATGCAGATGTAAGGGTCACTTCTATCGAGTACGGCAGTAATGCAACTGAAACCGTAGATGCTTATGGTCGAGTGGTCTTTACTTACAGTGCTTTTTCGAATGTGATACCACGCTATCACGCAGGTTCTTTATCAGAAACGCAAGAGCGCCTGGATAAAATTAGTGTGCAAGTCGAAAAGGAGGGTGAGTCTACCTGGACTGATGTTCGGGAGTATGCACTTACCTATGATGAAGGTCTGACAGTACCAAGCTCTGGTATGGCACGTTTAACCAAGGTGCAGCATTGCGCGCCGACAACAAGTGGCACTTGCGGTGAGGCAACGACCTTTGACTGGCAAGCTGAGATTGGCGATTTTTCTCTGAGCACTTGGACAGGTCATGGTGTTGCTACTACTCATAGTCTGAACCAATGGGCGGATATGGATGGCGACGGCATGGCAGATTACATTTCCAGCGACAGCGCTTCCTCAACGCATGTTGTTTCACTTTCTTCAGGCAGCAGCTTTAGCACCAGTAACTGGACCGCGCATGCTGTGGGGTCAGAAGGCTTTGAATCATTGGGTGACATGAACGGTGATGGACTAACTGATTATGTAACCATTGATACCGATGGCACTCAGTATGTGTCGATCTCCACTGGCACGGGCTATGTCACAGCAGCATCCTGGAATGGTGCAACACCAGGAGATCATAATTTTATACTTGATCTTGATGGTGATGGGCGCAGCGATTATCTAACCAGTACGGGTACCAGCTACTCGGTGAATATCTCTACAGGTAGCGCTTATGGGTCTGATGAAAGTTGGTCTGGTCCGGATCTCGGTACGATTATTGGCAGTTCTACTCAGTCTTTCAGTTTTCAGGATATGGATAAGGACGGTTTGCCTGATATCGTCGTCACTGACTCTACGAATGACGAAATTACTATTTACTTAAACGAAGGCGATGACTTTGATGCAGGGTCCGCTTTTGATATTCATACAAGCCATGAAGTCGATGGCCACTGGGTGGATATGAACGGTGACGGGTATCGAGACTATGTCACGGTGCCCTCTTCAGGCACAACACAATACGTTTCTTTGTGGACTGGTGATTTTGGGTCTTCAACCAATGGCTTTGATAGCTCAACATGGACTGGAGTAGCTGTAGGAACCAGTGGCATCCAGGCTTTCCATGACATGAATGGTGATGGGCTTGCTGACTTTATTACGGCTGATAATACCGGCGGCACCGATGGTGAGTATTCAATCATGATGTCTAAAGGTACTGGCTATGTTGCCTCAGCAGTAGTGTGGGATGGCCCGGTATTTACAGGTACCACTGGCCAGCATCATTTCGCGGACATCGATGGCGACGGGAAAATTGATGTCGCGATGCTGGAAACCGATGGTGATGTTCGGGTTGGGATTAGTGATTGTCAGCCTATTCATTTAATGACGCTGATCACGGATGGGTTAGGCAATGAAATTGAGATTGACTATAAACCAACGACTGATACGACCGTTCACACCCAATTATCTGATGCGACCTATCCGCAAATTGATATCGCCAATGCCTCGCATGTGGTGTCTCAGGTCACGCAACCTGATGGCATAGGCGGTGATGCGGTACAGAACTATAGCTATACAGGCTTTAAATTTGAGCGTGGTGGTCGAGGTTCTTTGGGTTTTAAAGAAGTTGAAGTTGAGGATGTGAATCAGAAAACCCGCTCAGTCACCACTTACAGTCAAACCTACCCAACGATAGGTCGAGTGCTGGAATCAGAAAGCTATATTACGGATGTGAATGATGATGGCACGTTCAATGACGAGCAGTTAATGAGTGAAACCATCCTGACTTATGCGTCACTTGATGGCGTCACACAGACCTCAGGGCCTGATATTGGCTATGTTTGTGTGGATACCAGACAGGTTAAGCAGTATGACCTAGATGGCGCTGGTGGTAGCAGTGGTTTGCTGGTCACAACCTTTACGGATAATGATCCAAACAGTACAGGAGCACCCTGTGACAGTTATGGTCGAGCGACGATTACATCGGTGCTGACGACTGACCACACTAACAGTGATGCAGAACATGAAGTTGAAACCACGCGTACCTTTAATCACGATACCACTAACTGGTTTATTGGCCAGTTAACCAATCAGATTGTTAAGCAGTTTGATGACAGCGTGGGTGATACAGCTACGGATCGTGAGCAAAGCTATACCTATAACAGTCTGGGCCTCATGGCGACAACAGTACGAGAGCCCAATCAAAGTGCGCCGATTAAACTAACCACGACCTTTGGCTATGATGATTTTGGCAACCGAATAACTGAAACAGTAACGCCTTCTGAAGGTGGAGCTGCTACACGGGTTGAAACAGTTACTTATGACAGCCGTGGTCGTTTCCCGATCAGCATTGCGAATGCTTTAAATCACACGTCTACCTTTGAGTATGATGAGCTCCTGGGCTTAGTGACTGAAATCGATGGACCGAACAGTGGCACGAGTGATGTCACAGAACGCACTTATGATGTGTTTGGTCGTCTGGTAACGGAAACCCGTCCGGATGGCACCATTGATACGCGTGAATACCGACTGGTGGGAGGCAGTGCCACAGGCATTTCGGATCGCAGTGAAGCGGCGATTATGGTGGAGTCTGTGGTGACTAATGGAACCACTTCAGATCAGTTTGCACCTTCCAGAACGTATCTGGACAGCTTAGGACGCACGATCCGTACACGCACCCGTGCTTTTGATGCCACCAACTTCCTGCACAATGATACTTTCTACGACAGTCGTGGTCGGGTACTAAAAACCTCTGAGCCTTATTTTGCAGGTGATACGCCGGAATGGAACACGCCGAGCTATGATGTGTTAGCCCGTAATATTGGTCTTGCTGCAGCTGATCCTACCCTGGATAACAGTGTGGACTATGATGATTTAAGTGTAACGTCTACTGATGCAGCTGGCCGTGAGCGTGAGGTTGTGAATAATGCCCTGGGGCAGACCATCCGCTCATATGAAATTGATGATAGCAGCGGTGGTTTGGCCATTACCCAGTTCGAGTACAGTGTCGTGGGTAATCTTGAAAGAACCTCAAAATACACCCTGGGTGGTGGTTCCACGGAAATCGCCAAAACGGTCGCCACTTATGATTATGACCGGGTAGGGCGCCGCATTGAGATGGATGACCCTGATCTTGGTGTGATTGACACGGTCTACAACAGTGTCGGAGAGGTAATACAGGAACAAACTCCGCGCTTACGGGCGTATAGCTCAAGCCTGTACCGTGAAATGGCTTATGACAAGTTATCCCGTTTGATTGAACGTACTGATCCGATAGACGATTTGAGCGATGTCATTATCACTACTTATGAATATGACGATACGTATGTGTCTGGAGTGGGCATTGGTCAATTAACAGCTGAGTACATCACTGATGAGAACAGTGTCGTGACCTTTGACCGTGTGTATTACTACGATAGCACGGTAGGCGGTAGGGTCACTGATATCGATACTACTATTGGGGCTGAAACATTTAGCACCAGCCGTGATTATGATGCTTTGGGAAGATTGGCGACGGTAACCTACCCGGTTACGCCAAGCTACAGCACAGCCTTTGCAGTGGACTATATCTATAACCCTCGTGGTTACCTGGAACGGGTAGAGGATGCGGATACCAGTGAAGTGTTATACCAAACTACCGAGGTGAATGCGCTTGGACAGATTGAAGAGAACTATCTCGGCGATACTTCCCTGACAAACCGCGCTTATGTGTCTGGAACCGGAAGATTGGTTGCGACCAATGCAGCTCGTGATAACAGCGGCACAGAACACATCCAGAACCTGGTGTATGGCTATGATGCCTTGGGCAACATGACCATGCGTTCTGACTTGTTAATCAGTGTCAGTGAAACCTTTACCTATGATGATTTTAATCGTCTGACCAGTGCCACGGTAGATACGGGCTCCACAACAGATGTGGTAGATTTTGATTTTGATGATTTAGGTAATATCACCTTTAAGAGCGATCTCACGTCATTAACGTCAAGCTCCATGAGTTATGCGAATACCGGCAATGCTGGCACGCATGCTTTAACTAGTTTGAATGATGGCACGACTACCCAGAACTTTACTTATGATGTAAACGGTAACCTGCTCACAGGTGATGCTGGGGGTAATAGCCGTACCATTACCTGGACCTCGTATGACAAACCGACCTCAATTACCCAAGGAGCTATCTCACATGAATTTGAATACGGGCCAGACCGCGCTCGTTATCTGCACACGGCCAACGACGGCAGCGGCGATGATGTGACGATTTATGTGGAAAACCTCTATACAAGAACTGAATATTACGGCGGCGCCGAAGACCACAAACTGAATGTGTATATGAACGGTCAGGTGATTGCCATCGTACTGGATGATGAAGATACCGGTTCAGGCAGTGTAGATACCCGGTACCTGCATCGTGATCATTTAGGATCAATTACTGCCATTGTGGATTCAGGTGCTATTGAAGTGCTGTCTTATGATGTGTTTGGCAAACGACGTGATTCAAGCGACTGGATTGGCGCTGCAGCCACGCCAACAGAAGTACGTGGCTATACCGGTCATGAGCATCTGGATGATGTGAATATGATTCACATGAACGGGCGTATCTATGATTCGCAGCTCGGCAGAATGGCCTCACCCGATCCTGTACTGCAGGATCCGATGAACAGTCAGAATTATAATCGTTATAGTTATGTGATCAATAATCCGCTGAAATACACTGATCCGACCGGCTTCTGTTATGGGCTGGACTTTGGTTATGGCTGTGGTGGTTATAACAACTGGTTGCAGGATCTTTTAGATGAGATAGAAGATGATTGGGGGCGTGGATGTAGTTTTGATTGTCAAACAACAGTAATCACGAAAAATGATGGCACATGGACAAAACTCCCGGAAGATAAGGAATTTAAAAAAGTCCTAACAGGCAGTGTTGAAGTGGAAATGGTTAGCCCGGGTCAGACTGCTGGAGAAAGCCAAGCGAGTACCAATGGTGCTGATGGGTCTAATGGAAACATGGTTACTCCGCATATTTTAGAAGAAGTAATTTTAGTCGACGAATGGGAAAGGCCAGTAACGGAAACTTTAGATGTAACTGGTATAAGCCAAAGTGCGGCTGATGCTTTATATAGTAATAGTTCCTATACTTACACTAACGTGATTGAAGCATCTACCCAAGCGGAAATTGAATTGGTTATTGGATCAAGCGTTTTCAGAGATGTTACGAATCAAATCTATCAAGATTCTAGAGATGCAAATCGAGAATTAGGGATTCTTTCAGTTTATAATAAGGGCGAAAACTATTATTTACATAGTACAGGTAGTTTAGACCCTGATAAAGCTAATCGGATGTATATTGAAGATATTAATCTTGATTTGGGCCGTCATGTTTTTGATTGGCATCCTCATCCTTGGGGCAATACTGAGCCATCCCCCGCAGATATGGAGACGAGCTATAGAAGAGGAGCCCCTGGTGTAGTTAAATTTGGTGGTCAAGGTTGGGCTAATACAATTTTTATGGGTGTCTGCAAAGAAGGTAAAGATTGCTAATAGAGGTATTCACATGAAAGATTTTTTAAAGATACTCTCCATTCAATCACTATTTATTATTTCATCATGCAGCTTTGGGCAAGATGATGAAGGAATATATTTAAGTGGCTTTGAATATAGTGAATTCACATTATTTTGTGATACTGCTGAAATTAATTCTTCAGATTTATTTTCAAATGTTTTGCCTACTTTAAGGAGTTACTTACAAAATAATGTTGACTTAAGGGATACACTTGATGTATTAAATTACGAAAAACCAAGCTTAATTGGATATAAAATTCTTAATGATAATTCTTATTTAGTTCAAATATTTTTTACTGAGTATGTAGTTCCAAATGTAACCTTGCCTGGTGAAGGAGGAGTTGTGATAGTAATTGAACCATGTGGTAACGATATTTTATATTCTGGATTTTTCCATTTTTAATAGAGCGATTATCGATCCTTTATGGAGTTAACTTGTCGGTGCCGTTTGTTATGATAAAGTTTGTTGAAGTTAGTGCTCGACATGAAACGATAAGGTACTGACAAGTTAACTCCTTAATTCGAAATAATACTTCGCCAAAATCTATCTAATTAATCGTTGCCTTTTCCCAAGACGCAAAGGCGCGCTGTCTAAAATATCAACATAATAGGACACCCACTCTTTCTACGATCAAAAGTTTGGGTACTGACAAGTTAACTATTAAAATCGAAATAATACTTCGTTAAAATCTATCTAATTAGTCGTTGCCTTTTCCCAAGACGCAAAAGCGCGATGTCTAAAATATCGATAATTTTCTGCAGACACTAAATGTCTTCCCAGATTGAATAAATTATAAACAGCAGCATGAGTATTTAAGAATCGCTGAGCTTGTACTATAGATTTAAACTTTCTCATACCTCGCTCTCTTACTCTAGTAGGTTGATGTGAGAGTTCAGATTTATTATTGGCATATTGCGACGTATCATGGATTGTTTCTGGTATAAGCTCTCTATGTGCAACACCATAACTTCTTAATTTATCCGTCACGATCTTCCTTGGCTCACCTTTATTTTTCCTTAAAAATCGTTTAAAGAAGCGCTTTGCAGCCTTGCCATCACGTCGTTTCTGAAGATATATATCTACAACTTCACCATCTTGGTCAACTGCTCGCCATAGATAATGCTGCCTCCCATTTATTTTGATAAAGACTTCATCTAGGAAGAAAGTATCGCCATACCCCTGATGTTTCTTTCTAAGTTTCTTTGCATATTTAGGACCAAATTTATTGCACCACAGTCGAATTGCTTCGTAACTGACTTGAATGCCACGTTTTGCCAGTAAATCTTCAATATCCCTATGGCTGAGATTGAACTTGAAGTAGAGCCATACGGCATATTGGATAATTTCAGCAGGGAAGCGGTGTCTTTTATATAGTCTATTTGATGTATTCATAGGTTGAATATATCAAATTTATGGAGTTAACTTGTCAATACCGTTTATATAGTCTATTTGATGTTTTCATGAGTTGAATTATCAACTATAGGGAGTTTACTTGTCAGTATCCTCTAGCTCATCACAATCACTGAGCTCACTGTGGTTCGATCTGCAGTTGCCTGATAGCCATCAGATGTTTCTTCCAAAGCAAAGGTTGATGTGGCCAAGGATTCAGCATCGAAAAGGCCCGCTTCAATTAAACTGACATAGCGTGGCATATCACGTTTCATATGGGTTCCACCAAACTGGCTTGATAAGTGATTTTTTGAGGAATTTGTCCATCGCCCACCTGGAAAAGATACATTGCCGACTTGTCCCACTCCACAGGTTAATAAATCGCTGCCGCCTGGGCAAAGTTCCCAGGCCTGTTGTAGTGGAAGGATCCCTGCAGGATCAGGGCCTACTTCCAGTTTGGGAGGGAAACGATCACCACCAACAGCCTCAATCACGAAGTCTGGACCAAGGTGTCTTTCTCCAAAACGTGGACGTCCACCGGAATAAAACGAATCAGATTCTCCTTGACACAAATAGCGAATCTTATCAACCAATTGGTCCCCTTCAATGTTAGGATCAAAGACTGTAGTTGCCCCTAACTTTAGCGCTAATTCGCGGCGTACACTAATTGGTTCTACTACAATAATTTGCGCTGCACCCATTAGGCGAGCACCTTGAACAGCACTCAGTCCAATTGGCCCGGCACCAAATATGGCCACAATAGAACCTGGGGTTACAGGAGAAAGTGTCATTGTCATCCCGAGTCCAGTCCCAGAGACACAGGACAACATTGCCAGTTCAGCTGCTGGAAGGATGGAATTTATCGCAACGCAAGATTGCTCAAGTGTCACCATTAACTCTGCATGCCCTCCTATATTAATGTCTCCCACCACATCAAGCCCATCACTGGTCCTCGCGATAACCAGAGGAGGAATACTTATTCCATAACATGCGTCAGCACGGCCACGTAAACAGTTGTAACACTCACTGCATTCTGGTGTGACACCAACAATAACCCGATCGCCTACTTTAATACGCTTTACCTCAGGGCCAACGGCTTCAACCACTCCAACGCCACCATGTCCTTGGATGATGGGTTTCCCTGGACTGGGCATCCTAACACCTGGAGCACCGAGCATCATTCCCACATTAGAATAACAACACTGGCTTGCTTCAGTACGGATAACTACTTGACGACCATCAATCGGCAATAGTGTTAACTCCTCAACTCCACCTGTTATACCTTCACCTATCTCGCGGTGAACCCATGCGCGAAATTTTCTTCCTCCCATATTGTTTGAGTTATTTGCTGGTATAGAAGAGGAAGAGCTGGTCGATTGTGCTGCCGCTGAGTTGGCAACGGCTGCTGTGACAGCAGTGCCTACTACGGCATATGCACTATGTTTTAATGCATCACGTCTTGAAATTGAATTGGAATTTTCTATTTTTCCTGAGAGTTGCTTATCTAATATTTTCTTCATTTGCTGTCTCCAATTTCCATATTATTTTTAGTCTTCCACAACATTTTCTATTTTAATACTTGACACTTACTTCCAGGTAAGTAAGATATGCTATAACGTCACATAGTACATGGAAAATCTAGTATTGCAAGATGTCAGTTGCAGATAGTAGTTTTTAAGAAAGTAAGCTCTAACATGGTGACTGTGGGTTCTTGCGGTTAGAGAAATAGAGAAATAGAGAAAATTTACACTAGTATTATTAAAAATAATGAGAGGGGCTTATGAGGCAATACAGGTTTGTCCGAATCACTGACTTAGTCGTTTTGCTATCTGTTGTTTTCAGTGCTTCCGCTTGGGCTCAATTTCCAGAAAATGTTGGTGAAGGTTTTGATATCTCGGGAGTGTGGGCAGCAATAGTGCATGAAGACTGGTATGACAGATTGCCAGGAGGGGACTTGGGTGACTATATGGGAATTCCAATTAATGATGCGGCCAGACAAAAAGCAGAAGCTTGGGATGCTTCTATTTTGTCTCAGCCCGAACGTCAGGCTCAGCCACATCCAGCGCAATATTCTTTTCGTGGGCCATTTCCTAATTTACGGATAGACCTCATATTGGAACCAGTGACAGATCGTGTTGTTGGCTATCAAACCAACGGAGCGTATGGTCGTGCTGATCGGACTATCTGGCTTGATGGCAGGCCACATCCGTCTGAGCGATATGGTCTGCACACGTGGGATGGTTTTTCTACAGGTGTGTGGGTTGATGGTGTATTGGTAGTTACTACAACGCACATGAAGTATGGTGTTTATCAACGTAATGGCGTTCCAGCCAGCCCATATGGGCTGATGACAGAATACTGGTTCCGTAATGGTGAGTATCTGACTATGGTGAGCCATATCGAAGATCCGGTTTACTTGGAAGAGCCTATGGTTCGTAGTCAGACATGGGTATGGAATCCCCCCCAGGTAGTCGGCCCTCGTGCTCGTGATCAGTTTGAGCCTGTAGAGGAAGTTGCCATGGGTAAAGGTTGGGTTCCACACTGGCCCTTAGGTACCAAACACTCTGACACGGCTGACAGGCTAGGTGTTGCAATTGAGGCTACGGGAGGTGGCAGCGTGACGCTTTACCCTGAATATCGTGAAACCATACGTCAAATGCGTGAAGAGTTTGATCGAAATCAGGTAGATAAGTAGTAAAGGATGGCGAGAACCTTGATGCAGCTTGGTGCAGAATTGTTATGAGTTAAAAATTAATTGCCTTGAGTTGAATGACATTGGATTGAGCTCTAAATTAATTAGATAAGTTGAGAACTATTGAAGCGATAAAAATATAAATATAAAAAATTAGGAGAATGATCATGAAAAAACAAAAACAAAATCTGCTCGCTAAATTCGTTCGGGCACTTGGCTTTTATTTATTTGCTACCGGTGCGGTATTTGCTCACCACTCCTTCCCAGCAACCTATGTGATGGATGAGACTGCAACTATCGAAGGGACTATGGTTCAGTTTCTGTTCCGTAACCCTCATTCATTTGTTCATGTAATGGTGTCTGATAAAGAAACTGGTGAAAGCCAACTTTGGGCTGTTGAATGGGGCGGCGCTAGTGCATTAGCTGGTTCTGTTGACCGTTCAAGTCTGAAGCCAGGGGACCAGGTACGTATTTCCGGCCAGCCAGGTCGTAACCCAGAAGATCATCGTATCCGTATGCAAAGCCTAGAAGTTATCGACGGCGACTTCGTATGGGAAGGTGACTTCGATTAACACACAAAATATGAATTTTATAAACAGAACTTCAACACTACAAGCGGGCAAGTGCTAGGAAAGAATATTTTAAAAGTACTTTATCGGCTGTCCGAAAATGATGAATTTACCAAAGTAATCGGTAGAGGCATGCCTGACTTGGGAAGATTGTGCAGACAGGATAAGAAGTAATTAATATAAGAGAACCCTTAATGAGTATTTTAAATAAGATAAAACAAAGAAATCTGGTAAGTAATATTGCGATATTGATATTGATTTCAACTCTAACGGATTTGGTTCTAGCTCAAAAGCCTGAGCCGTTAGCTGCAAATAGCGCTGAAATTGAAGTATTACCCGTGCAGGGGAATCTTTACATGATTGGAACTGGGGGTAGTAATATTGCTGTTATGGTAGGCGAGTTGGGTTTGGTTGTTGTAGACAGTGGCAATATTGAAGCGTCTGATAATGTAGTCGATGCGATTCGTAGTCTTAGCCCTTTGCTGCCCCGATATATAATTAACACGTCAGTTTTGCCCGGGCATTTATCAGGTAATTCTGCAATTGGAGCTATGTTGCCGCCAGACACACAAGGTGGTTTCGGTATGTCAGTTATAGGGCATGCCAATGGACTGACCCTTTTAGCCACAGAGTTTGTAGAAGAAGTGCCCTTTGAATTATGGCCAAATAATACGTTCTTTGGTGAAAGTAAGGATCTGAATCTTAATGGTGAAGCCATTTTAATAGAGCATCAGCCTGAGGCTGTAACACAATCTGATGTTATGGTGTATTTTCGACAATCTGATGTGCTGGTAACTGGTGATATCTTTGATATCAGCTCATATCCCCATTTTTATCCTGAGTTGGGTGGCTCATTGCAAGGGGTGATAGATGCGCTTAACCGTATTATTGAGATAACTGTGCCTGAATTTAATCAGCAGGGAGGAACTTTAGTTATACCAGGCCATGGGCGTATTGCGAGTGAATCGGATGTTGTTGAGTATCGTGACATGCTCACCATCATTAGGGATCGAGTACGCTTGATGATTAATGATGGTAGGACCTTTGATGAAGTTCTTGCAGCCAGGCCATCTCTGGAATATGACGGAATTTATGGTGCAGGATCAGGGAATTGGACAACACACATGTTTTTGGAGGCTGTGTATGATGATTTACGTTAAGCGAATATTTCAACAAGAAGAAAGTTGGAAATCATTATTGTGTCTACTGTGTTTAATATTGAGCTTGCCTTTATCTACTTTGGTTTTAGCCCAGGAGGAATTAATTCTTGGTGGACCAGCCCAGGTAGCAGCCCCCGGCAGGCTTGAAGCGCCGATTGATTTAACCGGCACCTGGGTTTCACTGGTGACTGAAGATTGGGCTTACCGCATGTTGACCCCGGCAATTGGTGACACGATGAGTGTGCCGGTTACTGCTGCTGCTATCGAGGTGACCAATAACTGGGATCTTGAGGCGGATAACGCCGCAGGCTTGCAATGTAAGGCTTTTGGAGCTGCCCGTATTATGCGGGTTCCAACCCGCCTACAGATAAGTTGGGAAGATGACTATACTCTACGAATTGATAGCGATGCCGGTTCTCAGACTCGACTAATAAACTTTTCCAGTGAAGGCCGCCGTCCCTTAATCAGCATGATGCTGGAAGCAGCAGGCCGCGAAAGAAGCTGGCAGGGATACAGCGTAGCCGATTGGGAAAATATTATGATAGATAAAGCTTCCGTGATTTTTGAGCAAGAACAGGTAACTCCGCCCGGAGGTGCATTGAAAGTCATTACTACTCAAATGCAGCCTGGTTATTTACGGGCTAATGGTGTGCCTTATAGTGAGGATGCCATTCTTACGGAGTACTTCAACCGATTCACTGCGCCCACAGGAGAGGAATGGTTTGTTGTTACGACAATAGTGGATGATCCGAAATATTTAATGACGCCTTATGTGACGACAACACATTTTCGACGTGAGCCGGATAATTCAAAGTGGAATCCAAGTCCCTGTGAAACTTGGGCACCACTGGAAGGAGCCGTTACGCCAGGGTTTTAAGGAGTATTTGAAGAACTACAAGACTTACCATGTAAACAGTAGTTTAGTTATAAGAACATAAATGCCATGAATGCCTGGCAGATGACTTTCGGCAACTAATTGCATGATATTCTTCCTGGTTGTGAGTTGAATATACTCCAATAACTAAAATGTCTGGTTCCTATCCAGAACAGACAATAGCTTATTTTCTTTAAATGCGATCTATTATTTCGTTATAATGGCCTATGGCTTTCCGTACGTAAATAAAGAAGTAGGTTGTAATGAAAAAGAAGATATTAAAAATTGCAAAAAAGCAATTATTGGTGGGTGGTTATGGGAAACTAAATTTTGCCAATATAGCTGATGACCTCAATACTACTAGAGCAAATTTGTACTACCATTTTAAAGATAAAGAAAATCTTGCTTTAGAAGTATTTAAAGAATATGAGATAGAAATGATTACTCAATATAATGACCTTAGGAATCAATCCAAAAATAATTATGTTGATTTCTTCATTATGATAGAAAAGTTGTCTTGGAATTTTCATGCAGAGAAACATAAAAGCGGAAGTAAAGCTGTAATTATTGAGCTTGTATTTGATGCAGATTTACCAAAAAGAATCGAAAAAATGTGCAGAGAACTTTATGAGAAATTACGGAAGATAGTCGGTGGTGTGCTTCAAGATGGACTTGATTGTGGAATGATCAAGAAAAAGATTGATGTTGATAGAGAAGCTACTAGAGCGTTAGCCATTATGGTAGGTATGTTTACTAGCCGACATCATTTTCATTTTAATAAAAAATCAAAAGAGCAGCTTAATGGTTTACTAATAGATTGGGCAATAAGCTTAAATAAGTAATTTTAATATTAAATTATTCAATTGAGGGCTGGTATTAAAACGGGGGAGTTGTTTCATCAAAACTGTACGCCAAAGCTATTAATAAATAGTTAGAGGAACAATCTAGGGAAAGTACCCGCCAAATAACAAAACTAATTGACCAGAATGATAATGGGGCTTCACCCAGAGTGATGTAAGTGAAGACTTGTCTTTTAGATATACATAAGTTTAATCTGCAGGTTCAGCGAAATTGACACATTAAATTTATTAAAATAGTTCATGCTATAATTTCTTTTGAAATTACAAGCTGTTTCTTTTTCTAAAACCTGCTTTTCTGATATTTATTTCGTTCTTCGCCTTCAATTCTTCAATCATTATTTTTTTAGTACAATTTTTTATTTTAAACGACTTGACTGCTTACTTACATGAAAGTAAACTTTTACGAGTATTTAAATATAGCAGATAAGTAATATCTAAATTGGATTAAATCAATTAACTGACGGTCGGGAATTAAACTGAATGTACAGCTAAATAAAGGTGTTACATGAAAAACGAAAATAACATACATAATTGCATTCGGTTTAAGTTGGCAAGTTTTAGCTCAACAAACTTGCTATTTCTATTAGTATTTCTTGTTAATTTAACATCAGCTGCCTTTGCCAAGGATCAAAGTTTGGAACTACTTCAATTAAGACCTAACCTTTACATGATAGCAGGGGCTGGAGCAAATATTGTTGTTCAGAGTGGGGATGATGGTGTGGTTGTTGTGGATTCTGGTTCAGGTTATAGAACTGAAGATGTACTTGAGGCTATAAATCAGATTGCAGGAAATGCCCCTATGTAACTAGTCCATATTACAGAAAAGAAAAAGTTGAGTTAGAAGCTTTAGGTTGTAAGGTTTCTTTTTGAAAAAATTAAAGAATCTTTTTCGTATTTATTTAAATAATTTCAGCAGGTCAAATAGCTAACATCTTGTTACCAACTTGACGTAAATTGAGGAGGCTCTATGCAAGAAAATACAAATGATGAAAAAGTATGTGACGAAAAGTTAATGAATAAAAATGAATCTGGGGTTCAACGCCGTACGGTATTAAAGCAGGGGGTCGCTGCAGCAGCGTTTGGGCTTATCGGTAATCGAACGGCATTAGCACAACAGCAGGCACCAGCGATAGCGACTGGCACTCAGGCCGGCCGACGGTTTCGAGCTTGGGTTCAGAACGGTTTGTTACCAGGCGGAATAGACGGAGTCGAGGAGTTGACACTTCTAAATGATTTACAGCCGCGGCAAGTCCTCATTCGCACTGAGGCTTCGGCACCTTGCTACACGCTAGTGCAACAGGGCATTGGTGGTACGCCGATGATCGAGGCCCCTGGTTTCATCGAACAGGACCAAGTGCCGCAGATATCGAATCATACTGCTATAGGGTTGGTTGAGGCTGTGGGTGCTGATGTGCGCCGTGTACAACCTGGTGACCGCGTGATTATTGGAGTCGTAGCGCAATGCGGTCAATGTTATATGTGCCTGCGAGGGAGGGCTGACCATTGCCAGTTCTCGATGGGTATTGTCGATCCAGTCCGTTACTTTCCACCTTTTGCCACGCGCGATGATGGGACTGAAATCCGTGCTTCGATTGGGATAGGCGGGCTAAGTGAATTGACGGTCGCCTATGAAGAGTATTTATGTCCGGTATTCACGGAACTTCCGGCAGAACAGCTTTCACTACTGGGCGATACTGCTGCCGCAGGTTTTGGGACGGTTATGGGTGTGATGCCAATTGAGCCAGGATCTGATGTTGTGGTGCTGGGCGCCGGCCCGGTAGGGATGTCAGCCGTGCAAGCTGCGCGCATAGTGGGTGCTGCACAGATCATTGTGAGCGAACCCATCGCGCATCGCCGCGAGATGGCATTGCAACTCGGCGCCACGACGGTTCTCGATCCGAATGCCGAGGGTGATGGCCTTGTTGAGCGTATTCGTGAATTATGTAAGGGGCCAACCGACCGATGGTTCGCTGGAGGACGCGGGTGGGCTAACACCAGAACCACCGGCTTCACGAACCTTGATAATCGAGGCCCTGACTTCACAATCGAGGCGGTTGGTCGCACGGGTGATCGACCGTTGGTGGAATTGCCGCCTGATCCTTCAGGTATCCTCCCGATGCAACAGGCGTGGGAGTTCACGCGTCGAGGTGGTGAGATATGCTACCTCGGGTTTGGTCAGCCGGGAGAGGTGTCGTATCCTGCCACAGGATTTGCTAATTTTGGTCGTACCGTATATGCAGGCCAGCAAGGAGGCCTTAACATGATGCGAGACCTGCCAAGACTTGTGAAATTAGTTGAAAGCGGTGAATTTGATTTGGAAACTATTGTCACTTCAACTTGGAGTTTGGATCAGACCGACCAAGCGCTTCAAGTGGTCTCAGATCGCACAGAAATGGCGCCGGTCGTTGTGTTTGATAATTAGAAGGAAATCTTACTGCCGGATTAGATTTTCTTGTGAAAGTTAATATTTTTTCTAACGAAAAAAATGCTACATATTCATCAAGTAGATAGTATTTTTTTGAGTATTGACAAGATAACGTTTTAAATTGAAAAGTACTACTATGAGGATATTACAATGAGTGAACCGTTAAGAGCTTCAGACACGCCTTATGCTACAGATGTAGAAGCAGGCCAAACCTATTATTGGTGTTCCTGTGGGAAAAGCACCAAACAGCCTTTATGTGATGGATCACATCAGGGAACTGAATTCACACCGGTAGCCTATAAAGCAGAAGCAACAAAACAAGTTTTTTCTGTGCCTGCAAAGCTAGTAAAAGCAGCCCCATGTGTGATGGAAGCCATCAATAATTTAAAATGTAGAACTAGTCCTTTGGGGTTTTGAGTTTGCAGTAGCAAGAGCTCGAAATGGTACTGACAAGTTAACTTCATAATTATAAATTCGATTGTATATTTATAATTAGTCATTACCCTTTTACCAAGACGCAAAGGTAAGTTATCTAAAGTACCCGTTTCTCAGAGAAGCATTCATTTTTTCTTACGGATATGGATATTTTCCAGTTCGGTACGGGTGACTTTTTTTTTGGAGGAGGAGGGCCTTCTCCCTTAAATACCAGAACGATTGGTTTAAATGATGCGGGTGCTCCGGTAGATATTAGCGGAGGCGCCAAACTCAGCGGACGACTTGGTGGTTATGATATAGGCACCCTGATTATTCGTCAGGAAGAGTCGGGCGGGGTAGATGCCACTGATATTTATGTGGCGCGGATTAAACATGGTTTGTTGTCTCAATCAGAGGCAGGTGCTTTTTTAACCTATGGTGATCCCACATTCAACGATACCAGTTCGACGCTGGGGGCAGATTTCACTTACCGCAATTCTCGTTTGCCTAATAACAGAAATATTCGCACGACCTTCTGGGCATTACAAACTGATAATCCTGGTATAGATTCAAACGACGGAGCCTGGCATGTCGATGTGGATTTCCCCTCCAATGACTCCTGGTATGCCAATGGCAAAGTTGAAGAAGTTCAGGCTAATTTCGATCCTCGTTTAGGCTTTTCCAACCGCAGCGGAGTACGACAATATCAAGGGGAAATAGGTAATAATTGGATTTTCAGAGACCGCGGCAGGCTGCAGAAAATTTCAAGCAGTTTTGATGCCACACAGTACAACTATCTAGATACAGGTGATGTACAAAGTCGGGAGCTGGATCTGGAATTATTCAATCTAGAGAGCATTGCCGGTGATCAGCTAAGCATGAGCATCAAGCGTGAGAAGCAGGTTTTGCGAGCCGGTGAAAGAGCGCCTCTGAGTCGGCTAGGAGTGATAATCCCGCCTAGCGAATATAACTATACGCGCTATGAACCGAGTCTGGAGTTTAGCCAGTCACGTCCTTTATCCTTGGAGCTTCGTGGTGGTTATGGTGATTACTATACCGGTACCAGCTGGGATGTTTCCTCGACACTAGGCTGGCGACCCCAGTAAGTATTTGTCGTTTAACTTAGGCTACGAATATAGTCAATTTGATATGCCCGATATGAAAGCGGATACACGGGTGATTGAGTTTGAAAACGTGATTACTTTTAGCCCTGCACTTTCAATAGTTAATCTCATTCAATATGAAAATGTTTCAAACACCTTAGGCTTTAATGCTCGACTACGCTGGAACCTCCAATCTGGTCAGGACATCTGGTTCGTCCTTAGCCATGGCATGTTGATGAAGATGGTGACTTCTCTGATGTGCAAACCTCAGCGACATTCAAAGTACGCTATACCATGCGCTATTAATTACATATTGGGTAAGAGCAACTGCAATTTAGGGTATTGACAAGTTTAGAGCGCAGCTCGAATAAGATTATCGATTTATATTTCTATACTTCCACTGTCTCTCCCGGAATCTGTCTAGATAATTGCTCCTACAAATTCCCTGATATTCCCTGTTAATTTTCTACGGGATGAATTTAAAATTTAGTAATTCATTGAATTATAAGACTAATTGATCAACTGATAATGCAAGTAAGGTAGTAAAGTTAAGAAAATCCCTGCTTTTTACCCTGTTATTAGGGAAAAACAAAGAGGGTTTCGCAGAAGACTCCGCACACCGCCATCAAGTCTGTTATCCGGTGCTAGGTTCTCTAGTCACCGGAAAACTTCCCCCAAAATCAAAGCTTTATTTTCATTTCAGATCTCTTGGGGACTGCACTTCTTCAATACTTAGTAAAAATCTTTCAAGTTCTCCAAAGCGCAGTTCAGTAGTCCGAGGTTTTCAAAAATTCAAAGGTAAATTGGGCTAATTAGCGGGCTTTAAAGCACGCTCTGATCTGGCCAGGGTAGGGATTGAATTTGGAGTAAATCAGTAATTGTTGTTTTCGGATGTTGCCGCCCTTCAAGGATGGTATCAATCACTTTTGGTGAAAGTGAACATAAGGGGAGGATGAGCCGAATATACCTGCAGCTGATTCCTTCTTTTCTGGATAACTGGCTAATAGATTTTACCTCACGATTGAGCAGCATCTGATTCCAGACAAAGGCTCTGGATATAGCTTTGACCAACGTAGGGTTAAGCTCTTTTGCATGAATTTCGTCATTTTTGAAAAACAGCTTTTTCTCCCCTTGGCATTGTTTGAGTCTAATTTTTTCAGTCAGTTTAATGTCTTGAATATCCTGGCTTGCCTGAAGGTTTAATAATGAGTTGATTGCCTTCACCGAGATCCAAATCGAAATATCCTTTTCAGACAGTCTTATCTTGCTAATAATTTTCCTGAACAGGGTTGAGTTCTGAGTAATTTCATCTGCGAGCTCCTGGCATCTTTCAATGTAAGAGCTTGCTTTAAACTTATCTTTAGATAAGTTTAAAGCAAGCTCTTACATTGAAGATAAAGATATTGACTACGAACAGGATAATCTTGTGAAGAAGATATCTTCCACTGGTCAAGGCGTAGGAAGCGCGATGGCAAGAAAAATATTGGAAAGAGACCCAAATGGCTCAGTTAGGCTAGCCAAAGATATCCCTGAATTAAAACCTTATACAAAAGATACCGTTTCTATTTTAGAAAACATATTTCAAGAGAACGGTAAAGTTCTGCTAGAAGGTACTCAAGGAACATCTTTAAGCTTGCATCATGGCATGTACCCTCATGTTACTTCAAGAGACACAACAGTATCAGGATGCTTAGCCGAAGCCGGAATCTCACCAAGAAGAGTAAGGAAAGTAATTATGGTATGTAGAACATACCCCATCAGGGTTGGAGGCCCTTCGGGGCCGATGAAAAATGAAATATCCAGGAAAGAAATTTCAAGACGTTCAGGCGTTTCATACTATGAAATAAAAAAAAAAGAAAAAACCTCAACTACTAAAAAGGTTAGAAGGATTGCAGAATTTGATTGGGAGCAATTACAGAGATCTATGATATTAAATGGCCCAACAGAAATCGCCCTTTCTTTTGTAGATTATCTGGATGTTGAAAATAGAAATGCAAGAAGGTTTGAGCAATTAACTCCAGATACAATTCGATTTATTGAGGAGGTAGAGCGAATTTCTGGGGTTCCTGTTTCTCTAATATCAACTCGTTTTGATTATAGATCTATAATCGATCGAAGGGCATGGTAACTGGATGGAAATAAAAGAGCTAATTTCTATCTACCCTACACTATATCACATGGCTGAATTTGGTAGCTGGGAGAATATAAAAGCAAATGGTTTATTAAGCACTAGTGCTTTGCTAGATCTATATAAGATAAATGGACAAAAAAGACAACAAATTGAAACCTGTCATCGGTCAGAAAGTATAACTATAAATTGCCAAGGACTTCCTACAGCTGTTGTACGAGATCAAAAGCCAATGAGTGATTCTGCACTCCAAAAAGTATTATTAGATAACTTAACTCCTGCAGATTGGTATAGGATTTTAAATTCAAAGGTTTTCTTTTGGTCCTCTTATGAAAAAGTACTTAAATTATTAAATGCCAGAGCGTATAGGTCAAAGTCACACGACGTAATAGCTGTTGATACGGCATCATTAATTAAAAACTATAGTGAAAAGATTTTTTTATGCCCATATAACAGGGGTTCTACCATTATGAGCCCGGTTCAAAGAGGAAAAGACTTATTTAAACCGATACAAGAATATGATTTTCTATATTGGAAGAAAAAGAGAGGTAGAGCTCAAGCTGTTACAGAGGTTTGTGTTGAAGGTGGAGTAGATAATATGTTAGATATTGTTGTAAATGTTAAACAAATGAGACAGCAAGAAATTCTGGCGACCCTTCACTCATAACTAATTAAATTAATATTTATTAAGTTGCTATTATTTTATCTTTTAAGGGGTAATATTTCCGGTAAGGCGAATTACTGGACATCGCATATTTCAATCAAGTTTCAGTAGTTCCAAAGGAATAGGCAGCTCTCCTATGAAAAGTAAAGAATCTTGATCTAGAACACTAACTTCTAGTATCCTTCCGCAGATGAACAACCGCTTTCTTTTTATACTTTCAGTCTTAGCCCTGCTTTTTATCAATGCAGGCGACCTGCACAGGCATCTTTGTCTGGATGGGCAGGAACCGGCTGTTTCATATCATTTAGAAAACTTTGATGGACATCCTGACCATTCTGAAGAAGACCAAACTCTCAATGATGTAGATGGCAAGGTCTCTGTAGATGCAACTAAATCAAAAAATAGTCAATCTACGCATCATGCTTTTCTGTTATCAAATTCGGTTTTAGTAGCTGAAATACTTCAGAACTCAACTTTTATTTCAATTCCGGCAGATAGTTTTCAAAAATTAGAAGCCGATTTATCCCTTCCCCCATTACGAGCTCCACCCCTACCAGGCTAAATCTTTTCTTGTGCCGGCTCACCGGCAACAGTATTGAATTGCCTTTATAGGAGGAGATCGATGTTTCATCGATATATTGTAGTGTGCATTTTTGCCGCTTTGATAAGCAGTTACAGTTCTGCTCAGATCAGTATCCCTGATCGTTTAAGCTTGGGGGATGCAATTCGAGCAACCTTAGAATCAAACCCTGAAATGGATAGATTTCCCATTCGCAGGGAGATTTTGTCAGGAGAACGCGAAACTGCAGATTTAAGTCCTGCATTTACCCTGAATAGTGAGCTTGAAAACGCTTTTGGCAGCGGTGAATTAAGCGGTATTAGCGGCAGTGATTTCACCCTAGCAATTTCAAATGTGATTGAAATGGGAGACAAGCGTGAAGCGCGTGTCGAAACAGTTAACCGTCGTATCGATATTCTCGATGCAGAACAACGAGTCACAGAGCTGGATTTAATTGCTGAAACAACTTTTCGGTTTATTGATGTCGCAGTCGCTCAGCAACGGCTTAATGTGCAGACTGAAGCCACCGAGCTTGCCCTTCAGACAAGAAACCTGTTAGAGCCTCTGGTAGATGCAGGTCAGGCTCCGCAACTGGAGATTGTCAGGGCAGACGCTGCTATACGAAGGGCACAGATTGCCCAGCGTAGTTCAGAAGCCGACCTCGAAAGTGCAAAGATCCGATTGTCGACAATGTGGGGCAATCAGGCTCCTGAATTTGATGCGGTCGATACAAATTTCTTCGAAACTGGAACAGCAGGCTCATTGAATAGTTTATTGCTGAGGCTGGAAACGAATCCAAATATTGCCATCTATGCTGATGAAGCAAGATTTCAAGAAGCGCGAATTCGTGAAGCGCGGAGCAGGCAGAATGCTGATTTTCAGTGGTCCGCTGGTCTAAGACACAACCGCGCCTTGAATGATACTGGTCTCGTATTCAGCATAAGCATGCCCCTGAATATGGAAGAGCGGTCGGCAGGAACTTTACGTAGTGCTCGATCCAGTTTGCAGGAAGTCTCGGTTCGTCGAGAAAGTGGCTTAAATACGATGCGTGGGGAACTTTATGCATTGCATGAGCAATTAACCCAGGCAATCAGTGAAGCGCAGGTTTTACAGGATGAAGTCCTGCCATTATTGACTGATCTTATAGGGCAAACCCAGCAAGCCTACCAAGTCGGCTTATACAGCTATGTCGAATTAATTAGTACTCAGCAGGAGTACCTGGATGCTGAGTTTGCGCTTATCAATAGTCTCAGCAAGGTGCATACACTGAGAGCTGAAATCGAAAGATTGAGTGGTGAATCTTTAGGCTCATCAACTCAGGGAGAAAGATAATGAAACAACTAAAAATTTATAAACAAATAATTTGGTCTTCTATTTTGTTGGTGACTCTAACGCCAGTCTTTGCCGGAAATATTGTCCACGCCGCAGAAATGATGAGCGCTGAAGAAGTTCGCGGTGAGCATAATGGTCGCTTGCTGGAGGCTGGCAATTTAGTAATAGAACTCGCAATTTTTGAAGATGGCATTGATCCGGAGTTCAGAGCCTGGGCCTACAGTGATGGAGAATTGATTGATCCGAATGCCTGGGACATCGAGGTAAACCTGACAAGATTGGGTGGAGAAACTGACCAGTTTTCTTTCACAGATGCCGGGGATTATCTACGAGGTCAGGGTATCGTAGAAGAGCCACACTCATTTGATGTTAATGTCAGCGTCACGCATCAGGGGCAACGTTATGTCTGGGATTATGAGTCTCTGGAAGGCCGGGTGCATTTGAGTCCCGAAATGGCTTCCGCAAATGACGTCGAAACTGCTGTTGCAGGTCCAGGTACTTTGGGGATGAGTACATTACTTTACGGGAAGGTCCTTCTTGATCCTCAACAGGTCAGTCATGTCACGGCAAGATTTCCTGGGCTCATCCGCTCAATTGGACCGGCTTTAGGTGATGAAGTGGAAGCCGGAGAAACCATCGCCAGGATAGAAGCAAACAACAGTTTACAGTCGTACTCAATACAGGCGCCAATTAACGGCATCGTAATCGAGAAGCATGCCAATCCAGGCGAAATGGCAGGCACCGAGTCTCTGATGACAATCGCAAATTACGACAATCTTTGGGTCGATCTGACAGTATTTCCCGGTGATGCCAGAAGTATCCGTCCAGGTTTGCCTGTGACGATCAATATGGATGGGCTTGTTTCCGAAAGCACTATTCGTTATCTGAACCCCGGACAGGGCAACTCACCCACAGTTATAGCCAGAGTGCCCTTATCTAACCCGGAATTACTTTGGTCTCCTGGGTTACTGGTTGAGGGCTATGTCGAAGTAGAACAGATTGAGTTGCCACTACTGGTTGAAAATCGGGCTATTCAGACTTTTCGTGATTGGCAGGTAGTTTTTATCAAAATTGGTGATGAATATGAGATTCGACCCTTAAGCCTGGGGAGAAGTGACGGAACCTATACGGAGGTCATTGCAGGATTGAATCCAGGTGATTCTTATGTGGTGGGTAATGCTTACCTTTTGAAAGCTGACCTTGAAAAAGACAGCGCAACAGACGACGACTAAGGAGAGCACAATGTTAGAGGCAATCATTCAGGCTTCGATCCGGCGTCGCTGGGTCATCATGCTTCTAGTCCTTGCACTTTGTGGTTTTGGTGCCTGGAATTATACGAATTTACCGATTGATGCGGTCCCCGATATTACCAATGTACAAGTCCAGATTAATACTGAAGCGCCGGGGTATTCCCCGCTTGAAGCCGAACAACGGATCACTTTTCCTGTTGAAACTGTTTTATCTGGTCTACCAAATCTGTCTTATACACGTTCGTTATCACGTTATGGCTTGTCACAGGTTACTGTCGTTTTTGAGGATGGAACGGATCTTTATTTTGCCCGTAATCTGGTGAATGAGCGACTTGGGCAAATAAAAAGTCAGTTGCCGACAGGACTGGAACCGACGATGGGCCCTATTGCGACCGGGTTGGGGGAAATTTTTATGTATACGGTGTCTGCTGAACCCGGAGCAGTACAGGACAATGGACAGCCGTATGATGCTGTCGCACTTAGGGAAATTCAGGACTGGATAATCAAGCGGCAATTGATCCTGGTTGATGGAGTAACTGAAGTAAATTCAATTGGTGGTTTTGACAAGCAGTACCACGTTACTCCAGACCCGTCTAAATTGCTGCGTTGGGGCTTGTCGATGCATAAGGTAGTAACAGCCTTGTCCATGAACAACAGTAACCGGGGTGCGGGCTATGTCGAACGTAACGGTCAGCAACTTCTGGTTCGTTCACCAGGTCAGCTTGAAGATATACAGGCAATTGAAAACGTAGTTCTGACGGCGATTGATGGCATTCCTGTTCGGGTAAAAGATGTAGCAGAAGTTGCGATTGGACACGAACTCAGAACAGGTGCAGCGACGCGAAATGGTGAAGAAGTAGTCCTGGGAACGACTTTCATGCTGGCTGGTGAAAATTCAAGAGCTGTTGCCAGAAGGGTGGCCGAAAGGCTGGAAGAAATTAATGGGACTTTACCAGAAGGAGTACGAGCCGAAGCAGTTTATGACAGAACTACCTTAGTAGACAGGGCCATTGAAACGGTGAGGTTAAATCTGCTGGAAGGAGCATTACTCGTAATTGCCGTGTTGTTCTTGCTGCTTGGCAATATGCGCGCTGCCCTGATTACAGCATTGGTAATACCAATCACTATGCTTGGCACAATTACAGGCATGGTAGAAGCGGGTGTCTCTGCCAATTTGATGAGTCTGGGAGCCTTGGATTTTGGGCTAATTGTTGATGGTGCCGTGATTATTGTTGAAAACTCGGTAAGGCATCTGGCCTTGACTCAACAGACGGTTGGGCGAAGGCTTAGTTTGGAAGAGCGCTTGCCGGTGGTTTATCGGGCAACGAGTGAGGTTATCCGCCCCAGTCTGTTTGGCGTGTTAATTATTACCCTAGTCTATATTCCGATTTTTGCCCTTGAAGGGGTAGAAGGGAAAATGTTTCATCCGATGGCACTGACTGTAGTTATGGCATTAACGGTGGCAATGGTATTGACGCTTACCTTTGTGCCGGCGGCCGTGGCGATGTTTATGTCAGGAAAAGTTGCAGAGAAAGAAAATATTCTGATACGTGGCACCAAAGCCATTTATCGACCAGTTCTTCAGTTCGCACTTAGATTACGTTGGCTGGTAGTCAGTGCGGCAGCCGTGCTTGTTGCTATCAGTATTAATCTGGCTAACAACATGGGGACGGAGTTTATTCCGCAGTTAGATGAAGGAGACATTCTGTTACAGGCTTTACGTATTCCCGGAACAGGTCTCGAACAAGCAGTCCAGATGCAGTATTTGTTGGAAGATACCATTATGTCTTTTCCCGAGGTTGAAACGACATTTTCTAAAATAGGCACGCCGGAAGTAGCAACCGACCCAATGCCGCCGAGTGTTTCCGATAATTTTATTATGCTAAAACCCAGGGAGCTGTGGCCAAATCCAGGAAAGAGCAAGGCCGAACTGATCGCTGAAATTGAGTCTGTGGTAACGGAATTACCCGGTAATAATTATGAATTTACCCAACCTATTCAGATGCGTTTTAACGAGCTTATTTCCGGTGTCAGGGCTGATCTTGGCATCATGGTATTTGGTGATGATCTTGATCAGCTTGCAAGTTCTGCGCAAGAAATTCTCGAAGTGCTGGAAGGAATTGAGGGAGTTGCCGATCCCAGGCTAGAGCAGGTAGAAGGCTTGCCTGTTTTATCGGTGTCACCAAAACGCGCGATGATGTCTCGATATGGCTTAAATGTTGCCGATGTACAGGACCTGGTTTCAGCGGCTATTGGCGGTGAGTCTGCCGGATTGATTTATGAAGGAGACAGGCGTTTTCAATTAGTGGTTCGGCTCCCGGAAACCAAACGTACTGACTTGAATAACCTGGGTCGCTTGCCTGTGCCCATTCCTTATGCAAACCAAGAGATCAGTTATGTGCCTTTATCCGAAGTTGCCACCTTGGAGCTGGTAGAAACCCCAAACCAGATAAGCCGGGAAAATGGCCTGCGTCGCGTTGTTGTTACTGCCAATGTTCGTGGCAGAGACCTGGGGTCATTCGTGGCTGAAGCGGAAGCTGAAATTCAAGAGCAGGTTGAACTGCCTCCCGGTTATTATCTGGATTATGGCGGAACCTTTGAGCAATTAGAATCCGCCTCTGCCAGATTAAGTTTGGTTGTGCCTGCAACGCTTATCGTGATTTTTGGATTACTATTAATTGTATTAGGCACTGTTAAAGATGGGATAGTTATTTTTACAGGTGTTCCTTTAGCATTGACAGGTGGAATTTTTGCTCTATGGATTCGAGACATGCCGCTGTCAATTTCTGCAGGCGTAGGGTTTATAGCGCTATCGGGTATCGCAGTGTTGAATGGTTTGGTTCTACTGACTTTTATTCGTAAATTATGGGAAGAAAAAGGGCAGCTGAATAACGCCATTATTGAAGGCGCTTCGACCCGATTGCGTCCGGTTTTGATGACTGCCTTGGTCGCCAGTTTAGGGTTTATACCTATGGCTTTAAATACCGGCATAGGGGCGGAGGTTCAACGGCCACTGGCAACCGTGGTTATTGGTGGGATAATTTCATCCACTCTATTGACCCTGGTTGTATTACCGGCACTTTACAAAATTGTTCATGCAAAAACATTTTTAAACCCAAGGGGTGTTTGAGAAAGAAATATGCACAATCATTCGCATGACTCAAGTTCAAACCGAATCAGTATAGCGTTTTTCTTAAACGTTGGTTTTACGGGGTATACGGATTTAATGGTTGATGGGGCACCTTCACCCCATC
>CERN01036149.1_pt1 | contig 31399 bp, 25 predicted proteins | sample 530761 | NCBI WGS metagenome assembly CERN01 (sample SAMEA2620947, study PRJEB7988) | marine metagenome | isolation source: saline water (ENVO:00002010), including | reverse complement strand
ATTGCAAGTCTCATGAAGGATGTTTGCCAACAACATTGAGGCAAGCTCTGGGGTTTCCCCAAAGCCTGTAATTTCTAGTAGTCGATTGCAATCATCAACCTCTAGCCTCGTGAACAAATCTTTTGAATGGCCGGTTAAATCCTCAAAGGTTTGCTTAGTGATAGTGACAAGCTTGCTTGAAGGCTTAGCAGAGCCCTTATAGGCAGCAATAAACCTTTGCTTGTCTAGATAGTTAGTAGCGGCCCATAGCTCATCCAAGGCGGCTTCCTGATGGGGCTCATGGTTAAAGTAAATGGCAGCGTTTTTTAAAAACGACATACTTAATTAGGTTTAATAAAGAATTTTTCACTTAAGCGATTGCTACTAAAGACAAAGCCATCAGCTACGTCTTTTAGGGTAACAACAGAACCGTTGATGCTAGTAATAGTACCGGTACCAGATATTGGGTCTAGTGATATCTTTGTCTGCCTTAGAGACGAAGGTCCAACTGCGTTACCGTTACTAGCAGACCATGCGCCTGAGTCTGGTAATACTAAAGTATTGGCCGAAACATTACATGATTGGATTTCCAACTGCTTACTTACAGCAAATTCAGTAGTCCCTCCTCTAACTACGACGCCATCGATCTCCATCTGAACCCAGAAGGATCCACTGCCATTACCTCCCCCGTTCGCATCATGAATCCCAATATTGTGTAATAAAAAAGGGAAGGAAGGAATAAGGCTAGTCACATTCCTCCAGGCTGGCTGGGAGCTGAGAGGTGCCGCATTCCCACAGTTGATACCAACGTTTACGGTATTCTCTGTTGTAGATGAGTTCAGCAGCAGTGTTCCACTTTCACCCGTAATCCTTAGCCTTAGGCTAGAGGTAACAATAAAAGGATCCTTAAACCGTAAACCGCCACCATTACAACGAAGGTTTGGTCCGTTGTTATATTGATCGTTACCGGAGTAGAAGTTTCTGATCTGCTGCAGGCTAGGCTCGTTACGGGAAGCAGGATTGAAGAAGTCAATCGTGTTATCGCCTAGCTCAACTTGAGTGTTGTATTGACCTGGCTGAACAACGACTCCTTTATTGTTAATTAAAGCGAGATCATTATTGCCGGATGCAAAAGTAAGCTTATGTTGACTGGGATCCTCGGCTGGATTAAGATTGCCAGTAGAATGCTGAGGATCGACGAGACGACGTCCATCAACATAGACGGCATAAAAACGTGCTCCATCACCAGAACCTCCACCAGTAAATCCGATAGTATTAATAGTAAGAGGGAAATCTAAATCCTTTACCTCTACTATTTCGCCAGGAAGATTGGAACTGTTCTTAGGAATGATACTATTACTTACAATACTACCATTAATAATCAACTTAGTAGCATCTTGCCTTTCAGACCAACAGGCTACTGACAGCTTGTTGTAAGCAACGATACCTGAACCCACATTGAATGCAAATCCAGAAGGTCTACCACCAAAGAAGGTATCAAAAATGTTTCCAGCTTGAAAAACATTGGCAGGGGTACTTTGAGTTACAGTGCCACTACTCCCATTGTTCCAGGTTTGACCCTGATTCCAACCTGATAAAGTTGTAATACTACTAATGGTAGAAGACTCGGGAGTATAATTATCTACATTGCCGTCCTCATTGACCATACTAACTGCATCACCAACGGAAAATAAGTTGAGATTGGTGCTAGAAGAAAGGGTGATTGTTTGATCTAATGTGTCAGTATTAACAACATCTGCAAAAGTACCTGATACTAAAGGTTTGCCGTCGACATAAATAGTACCCAATCTTGCACCGTCGCCGGGGCTGCCATTTAAAAACCCAATACTAGAAATAGTTATGGGGAAGGAGATAGAAGTAATATCAGATATTGGGAAGTTACTATTGTTGGTGTATTGAGCGGGTCTTTCAGTCACCGCAGTGCCATTAATGGCCCAGTTAACATTATTAGCGGCCTGAGAAGATCCTCGGATAGACAGGCTTTCGTTAGCAACAATAGGGGTGTTGAAGGTCCATTTGAGGTTAGAAGGACGGCCTTGACCTGCCCTTGTATCGATACCATCAAATATCCTAGTAGCGTCACCAGAGTCATTGCCTGTCAAATTTCCAGTATTCAGCCAATCTTGCGTTTGGTTAACGTTGGAACTGTAGGTTACGTTAGTCTTAGAGAGTGTAATAATAAGATCACTACAACCATCAGGCAAGGAAGACTTACCATAAAAATTGTAAATGCTGATTGCACCAGATGAGACACCAGCTAGATCCCTTAAAGCAGTCTCGCCTAAGCTACTTGTAGCAGTTGCAGATCTACCAAGTTCTAAATTAATGGATCGACCGGTAGTTGAGCCACCGATACTTATTGATCCTGAGTTTTCAAGTCCCATCTATCAACCCTCCACTTGTGCTTTTAGACCGTTAACTTCTGCTTTGAGTTCCTTGATTGATTCAATTAGTAACCCAACAAGGTTGCCATAAGCAACTGATTTAATTCCGTTTTCATTAGTCGTCACGACTTCAGGAAGAACAGCCTCAACTTCTTGGGCAATTACACCAGCCTGTCGGTCAACATCACAATCTGTACGGTCAAAAGTAACACCACGAATTGCAGATAGTTTATCTAGTGCATTAGGAATTACTTCAATATTTTCCTTTAAGCTGATGTCAGAGTATGCAGTGACGTTGCCAGTTGCAGATAAGTCTCCATTATTATTAATAGTTATTCGGTTGTACGACCCACTATTTCTAAATATTAGGTTTGTAGGGTATTGGATATAAAGACTAGAACCGTGATATTGAATTTTGGCATTAGCTTCACCAGTCCAATTTCCAGCTTGTAATCTAATGTCGCTATGTGATGCGATATTTACGGCACCAGCACCACCAGCAAAAGTGATGTCACCAGTTGAAGTATCATTGGCATCACTACGAAGGAACTGAGAGCTATCAATACCATCCAGTTGGTTTGCGTTACCACCGTTGGCGTTAGTGATATATCCAGCACCATTACTAAGTTGATTATTGTTAGTAATGTAGTTAGCATTAGTAGCTCCTGTATATCCAAGATTGGCTAATGTTAATGTCCGGGTTCCGTGTGAAGTAATCACACCGTCGGTCATAGTTAATCTATCAATAATTGTAGCGCCACTTGTATCGATATCGGAATCAGTACCAATAATTGTGTTTCCACTACTGGTTACAAAACCAGCGCCATTAGTAAGTTGATTAGTATTAGTTACATTGGTTGCCCCAGTAGCAATACCATCAAGCTTAGAACCATCAGCAGAAAGATCACGACCATCAACAGTTTGTGACCCAGAGAACGTTATATTTCCTGTCATTTGACCGCCAGATTTTGGCAACTTAGTACCAATGCTATTCGCGGTTGTAGTAGCAAAGTTAGGATCATCTCCTAAAGCTGCTGCTAGTTCATTAAGTGTATCGAGTGTAGCAGGAGAAGAATCTACTAGGTTTGAAACAGCGGTATCTGTATAACCTGTGTAATAAGATCCGTGCTGTCCATCAAGTGTATCTGCATTAATATTTAGTGCATCAATGTCTGCTTTAGTTTGGTCTGCTGTTGCTGCAGTTTCAATACCATCTAACTTAGTACCATCTGCAGATAAGTTTCTACCAGCAACTGTAGTTGACCAAGAACTTACACCGGATCCATTAGTAATCAGTGCTTGTCCATTTGTACCAGTATCATTAGGTAGTGTCAGCGTATAAGTAGCTGCTGCACTATGTGGTGGCCCTTTGATCTTAATACCGTGGGAGTTGTTCTCACAGTTAAGAGTTAGTTCACCACTACCGTTTGTACCATCTCCTTTAACAATTAAATCATCTTCAAAATTAACGGGACCAGTAAATGTACCACCAGGCTTTGGAATATACCTCGCTTCAGGATCCTCAGCAAAGTACTGTTTAAACTCCCATTTACTGGTAGAAGAGTTGTATTCTAGACGCATTGTTAGGTCAGATGACCCTGTAAAACCACTAGGAATACCAGTAATAATGCTCTGAGATTCTAAACCAGTTGAATCACCAACCTCAATACGATCCGTGTTGCTAGGATTAGATGGGAAATCAGCAAAATTACCAACTGGCTCATAAAAAACAGCGCTTGCAACAGCATTAGCGGCTGAAGTTGCTGTCGCACTAGCGTTATTTGCTGTCACAACGGCCGCTGCAGAATCTGTGGTCGCAGTTGCCGATGCGGTCAAGGCGGAAGCCGAGTTTGCAAGGCTAGTATTTGCTGTATTTAGGGCTTGAGTCGAGTTCGTATTGCTTGTTGCTGCAGTGGTATTGGCTGCATTAGATGTAACTACGGCTGCCGCGCTATCTGATATGGCGGTTGCCGCATCTGAAGCGGCTTGATTAGATGTAGTAACGGCATTTGCCGATGATGTTTGAGCAGCAGAGGCTGCAACTTGAGCTGCCGTGGCATCTGATTGCGCTTGGGTCGCGAGGGACTGCGCCGACGAGGCGATGTTGACGGCTGACGTCGCATCTGCAGCACTTTGGTTCGCTGTGACGACGGCTGCGTTGGAATTTGTGTTCGCGGTAGCCACCAAGGTGGCGGAGTTATTGCTGGTAACGACAGCGGCCGCAGAATCAGACACGGCCTGCGCCGATGCCGCACTACTAGCGTTAGCTGTGGCGATTGCGGTAGCACTTGAGGCCTGAGCGGCTGTAGCATCCGCAGCGGCAGCAGCAGCAGCCGCAGAAGCGTTGTTTGCTTGGGTTTGAGCGGTCGCACTGGCGGATTGAGCGGTGGCGGCGCTTGCGGCGGCGGCATTTGCCTGCACCAAAGTTGTGGCGGCATCAGACGCGGAGGACGTCGCTGCTGTAGCGGCTAACGCGGCATTTGCACTAGCTGCCTGGGCTTCTACTGAAGATGCAGCAGCAGTTGCGGTACTTTCTTGTGATACATAAAGACCTTGTACGAAGTTATCGTTTAGATCTCGAGCACGAACGGCTGATCCAGGAAAGAAAACAGCAGCTACATCTTCAGCACTTGTAATTCTCTTGATAAGAATTGCCGCAGAAGATGCTGGGGCTGTAGTGAATTGAATTGTCGTAGCATTGGCAAAAGAATATTCAGTTGTACTGTCCTTTACATTGCCATCAACACTGACAACAACGTCGGAAACATTAATATAGGGGAATGTAAATGAATAGAGGACGGTTGTGCCGTTCCCTACATAAGTATTGGAGATAACTGGGTTAGACATACTACGGATTGTTTAGTTCTAGTAATTGGTTATAGAAAAGTTGTCTAGTTTGCGCTTTACCCGCCGCCGCAGCCGCTTGCTCTGCCCGTTTTAAATCTATACGTTGTTTTAGCTGACTAGCATCATCAGAAACACGCAAAGAATACTGAGTAACTGCATAACGACGTAGATCAGCAATCTGTTTTATTGTATCTGTGTACCACTTCATACCTTCTTTTGGACTTGGGCTATCTACCCATTCCTTGTGCATTTTTTTAAAGCCTTCGGATTCAAACCAAGAAACGAGTTTTGCCTCCAAACCAAGTTTACCGTTACCAGGGTTAGCAATAATTTTATTAATTTCTTTTTTGGATGTTGAGCTTAGCTTTACACCATTGTAGTGGTCATTTAGCTCTAAACTGTAATCAACGCCATATTTGATCAGGTAATCTACAGCTTGGCTTTCGTTGATATCTTTTCTGCTAAATGGTGTAAGGATGTTTGTACGTGCATCACCATCTGAGATAATTGGTTTACCAGAAAGTGGGGAAATTTTTTCTTCACCCAAAAATGCTTTTACATAAGGAAAAGTTTCAGCCATCCATCTATCCATATTTGAATTATATTCACGTGCTCCTGGGACTAAGTAGTTATTAAAGTCTCTAAGCGCTCCTCCATATTTAGTGAATGTGCTTAGTGTTGCTGCCAGTGCAGCATCAGGTAACTCTCCTATATTTGCAGTGCGGCGTCCATTTGTCAGCTCTTCGATATAGCCAATAGAATCAACAAGACCTTTTAGCCAAGATTGTTCAAACAAAGCTCCAGCTATAGAATAAGCTGCCTGCCCCCAATATTCACTGTAATCGTCATATCGGTGGGTATTGTTATAAACGTAGGCAGCATCGGCATACATGCTGAGAACTGTAGAGATAGGTCCTAAAAAACGATGGCTATACCATTCACCCATTATTAAAACGGAATGGCGTGGAACTGCTAGTTCATCTAACTGTCTTTCACCATAGTCCCAATGACCAGAGCCAGAAAGGACACCATTTAAAGCCATCGTAGTTGCAGTTACACCAATTATGTATGCTGCCCCTTCACGACCTTTATACAAAGCCTTTTTAAACTCATCATCACCCTTCATTACGGCATGATATTCCTTCATAAACATTCCGCCTAAATCAGTATGCTTAGCAATTCGAGGAAGAATCGGCATAAATTGTGGCGTTTGAGCTAAAATGTTAGTTGGTGTTTTAACAAAAGGAAGGATAGAAGAAGTGACTACACCACCATTTTTAATAATGCGATCAATATCAGCCATGTGACCAGTGAGATCATTCTGGAATGTATCTTCTTTAGATAGTTCTAACGCTTTTGCATTTATGATCTCCATATCAGCATCAACCATTTCGCCAATTTTGACATTAAGCTCATCAGCATTGAATGGGCGATTGTCTTTAGCAATTTGCATCATGTAGTCATACTTTGCAAGCTGACGTGCTGAAATCACGCGAAAAGCAGCATCAGTTGAGTTCATAGCCCGCGTGGCATATTGCCCAGCAGGGGTAGCCAATAAATAATATTGAGCCCTTACAAGCATAGCTGCAGCGTGCTCACCCGGTGTTTTTGCTAGACGGGACAAATTATCAACAGACGCACCCATATTTTTTTTGGACATTAAGTATCCACGGGCTACTTGCGCATCCCCAGTCTTAGCCCATTGAATCCTTGCAGCGGCGTAGGAGTCACTTAACCCACCAAAAATTGAGCCATACATTGCAAGAGCAGATTTAGCGGAATGAGGAGTAAACATTGACCCCATTGCCACTAAAAGGGGTTTGGCAGTAACGTTAAAACCTGTCCCTAAAATGTTTCGCTCATGGGTCCTCACAGAAGACAAGTATGCGTTATACATAGTTGTTCTGAAATTTTGGACACCCATTTGACGTGCATTGGCAAAGAAGCTTGCAACCATTTCTGGATTACCGTCACTAAGAACCAAAGCTTCTGATAAAACATCCATAGTTTCGACAGCCTTTGGATCCCCTGTAATTAACCCTTGACGAATTTCCTCCCACTGCCTGTCGTATTCACCTAGCTTTTTTTCTGTTTTAAGATCAGGAACTGCAGGAACATCAAACTCCCCGTCGTCGACTCGTCTTATAAGCCGTTCGATAGGATCTTCAGATCTTAAAGCAGCAAGAGCTGAGCCCTTAATACTACGTCCGCGAATTACTTCTTTACCTACAGCTTTAACTTTGTCAAGCAACATATTGGCCTGACGAGTTGCATCCCCACCTTTAGAAATAATTTCATGATAAAGAGGAACTTGTTCTCTAATCTGACCTGCAAGATCTTGGAGAATAATTTTACCTGCTGCATCACCCCAAATAGTACGAATAACTGGCATAGGTAATCCACCTTCTTGAGCAACCATGTGAAGCGCTTCAATCGGGTCTTTACCTGCTCTTACATCTCCTCGTAATTTTGCAATACTAGCTTTTGCCTCTGGAGTATTGCGTTTATTTGTAGCCCTAAATTCATCCATTTCAGGACGAAATTCTTCTGGTAATAACTGTTTAACAATATCAGATGTATCCCCACCATCAGCATCTAGCTGTTTAGTAAGGGCCTCAGTCATGATTGGATCGGTTGAAACCCTAGGTAAGGCAGAGCCGAATTCTGGCTGTGCTGCCTGTTGAGCAGTAACACCTCTTACTGGGTAAGAAGCAGACTTGCCTGATCTTTCATTGGGCTCATAGAGTTGCCGTTCTTTAGTCCCACTATTTGCCACATCTTCAGCCTTACGTTGTTCATACCCAGGACGGCGAGTATGGATGGGTTTAAATACAGGATCACCTAGTAGATCCCCCATCTCTGTCTGACGTGGGCCTGATGACATATCTAGCTCAAGCTGTTTATTGATAATTTTTGCATTTTCAATTGCTTGCTCGGCTACTTTATCACCCTTAACTTTTAATTTTAGTTCTTCAAGTTCTTTTAAAACCTCTCCGGCCTGGCGAGCTAGCTGCGGATCATCTAAGCTTGTAATTTCCTGAAAGATAATCTCACCAGCCTCGGTAACTTGAGGTGGGAGTTCTTTGGCAGAAATTTTACGGGCATCCATAACAGGCTTAAAGATATCCCCAAAGACTTTTCTAAATGCTTTATAAGTAAGATCAATACCATCCACAGCATGTTCCATAATGCCGCCCTCAGCCATATTTCTTATACGGCGAATGTATTCGTTATCTTCATCCTTATGGGCAAGAGCACTAAGGAAACCAGTCTCCTTCATAATCTTACCAATACCTAAAAATTCGGTATCTTGGGCCATGTTGATAAGGTTGCCATCCCCTGGTGTATAAACTAAATCAGCTACTGCTCCTACAGTAAAATTTCTGTACTTCCTTTGAACCTTACCAATAAAACCAGGCTTGCTGGCTACTGAAGGGCCACCAGGAATGACTGCATTAATCACTCTAGCGTTGCTCATAAAGCCTAGAAGTGCAGCTCCGAGTTCACCTATCTCAGTAACAGGCTTAGCACCAACTAAATTGAACTCTGCTCCCTCATATTCAGAGGACCAAGGAGATGGTTCATCACCACGCATACCTAAAGCAGACCCTGCCGTATCTAGTACGAGCTTGCTAACTTGAGCTGCAGAGTTAATAGGGGCAGTCAGGACAGGCATAATAGCCCTTTCTGCTTCACTTGTGGTCTTATTAAAAACGTTCTGGTTGTCGAGACGCCTTACATCAGCAGCATCGACTTCCTCTCGAATTTCATCATAGTCACGATCATCAAATGCATCCTTGATAAATGCAAGACCATCCTTAACATATTTGTCTACTACTGATTCATTCTCTAAAGCCTTTTCCCCATAAGATTTTTCAGGTTCAGCCGGTGGCTCCTCTGTAGGGGTTTCTGGTGGGGGTGTTTCTGGTGGTTTGTCAGGTCCTTCAATATCCTCAACTGTTAGCTGGGATGGCTCAATAATGTTTGCGCCTTCTGGGGCTGCGTGTTCTTGGGTAAAAGATTCTTGGGTCTGTTGCTCTTTATCCGGCATACCGGGTAAGCTATCCGCCCACTTTTGATACTCTGTACGATCATCCATTAGGATTAAACTATAATGAGAAAATAGTTGATGATCAGAAGGCGTACCGACGGATCATCTAAATTTGTTTATTGTCCCCAGCCATAAGTACGTGCATGACCAAATACAAGGCCTGCAAATTCCATTGACTCTTCATTCCCTGGGATAGGTCCACCATATTTATCGACGTTGCCTTCACCAGCGTTATATGCTGTAAGAGCTAAACGGTAATCACCGTTATAACGCTTGAGCAATCTAGCTAGATAGCTTGCGCCGTAATCGATAGCCTCAATAGGGTTAAGAGGGTTAACACCGGGGTGATATTCAGTCATGATTTGGGCAATTCCTTGAGCCCCTGTACTGCTCACACGGGTGCCGTCTATTACTTCTGGTAAGTATTGACTTTCTTGATGATATAGACCAGCCAAAATACCTGGGTCAACAGAATGCTTTGATGCTGCTGCTGCAATGGCCGGTCCATAGCCACCAGGGACACTTGCACTTAAAAATGTAGTTGTAGACACGCCCCTATGCTGAAAAGCGTTGGCTTGTCCGTTAGAGATACGGGTATCAATAACAGGAAAATCAATAGGCTGCTGCCCTTTAAAATACTCATCAATAGACCGGTTAATTTGTATATCCCCAGATAAAGGGTTTCTAAGAATGCGATAGCTGCTACGGTCAAAGGTTTTAATGTCATTCATTAAAGCTTCTAGCTTTTGACGAGGCTCTGCTTTGGCAAAATCCATACCAAGAAACTTTGTAGCCCTTTCTAATCGAATAGGATCACTAGCAATCGCATCATCAACCGCATCTATACTCATAGTGCTGACACGATCACCAAATTTTACAGCAGCGTTTTTTGTTAAACCTGCAGCTTGAAAAGTATTATATGTAGTTTGTGGAGATGAAAAATTCACTTCTGTATTCCTTGAAATGCCATCAAAAATATTCTCACTACCGTTAGCAATGGCTTGCGCTTCAACAAACGCTTTAGGGGTTATTCTGAATCGTTTGGCAGCTTTAAGTGTTCTTTCAGAATAATTATTTCCACCTTTGTTCCACACTTCTGCATCAGCTAAAAAGGCAGTGTTTGATAATATCATATCTTCAGAAGATGCTCCGGAGGGTAGTTGTTCAATTGCGACATTGGTATATGGAAAGACCATTCGACCTGTAACGCTATTAATCTGCCCCATGCGGGGGATTGCTCCAAAGTCATCGCCTAGAAGCTCGAATTTAAACCCGCCTGTGTCAAAAGCATTGATCTTTTCGTCACCTAAAATATCAGCAATTTCTTTAATTACAATTGCATACTTCCCTTCAATAAGTCTGGTCTTTTCACCTTGTGGTAAATCGGCTGGAATTTGGGCGATAAACCCCCTCATCTCATCCTCGACACGGGGAGCCAATTGGCGAGCAGTTATAGCTTGAGTTGCTTTTTGAGAGCCAATATCAGTGATACCTCCTTTAGTCATTGCAACATAATTTTTACCAATTACCGTACTTAACTTAGCTTCTATATTACCGAAGCCAGCGGCCTTCATTTCAATATTTACTTCATCTAGTAACTTGACTTTGGTTTTAAGTTTTGTAATAAATGTGGGGTCAAGCGCACCAGCTTTTTCCCAAGCCACCACATCGGCCATAGATGGTGGTCTTCCATCATTGATGTGCTCTTGTACTTCTAATTTGAGTGCTTCAGACGTTTTACCTTCAGTTGTAAGAGCAGCAATTTCAGATTCTGCAGTAGGATTACCAGAATAGTTTTGTATCAAATAATTCTTTGCTTGCTGACGTAATTCAAGGGATTTGTCTGGGTCTGTTGTATCTGCTAACTGAAGGTCAAGAGTTTTTATAACACTTTCAATTTCAAGCTTTTTTGCAGCAGCACGTTTAGACTGAAGACCATCAGGTGCCAACTTTTCTGCGATCGCTTTACGAATAATAGGGCCATAAGTTTTATCATCCCCAAAACGGGTGCCTGGGTTGTCTTTAACTTTAAGGACATCGAGCATGGCTGTAGCATCATCTGCATCCATCAGCTCTAAACTATCTTTTACTGCCTGCAATTGTCGTTCACCTACTGATTTGCGATCAAAGGCACCACTTGTGTAATAACCTTTATTGATGGCTTCCCAAGCAAGTTGATACTTTCCTGCACCAATATGAGCGGCTGTATCATTTTTTGCCGCATCGACTGCTGCTGATTTTGTATATGCACTTACAACTGCTCCCCACCTTGATTTAGCATTACTATTTGCCTGCCGAACCTTATTGCCGTAAGAGCGTATTGCTTCAGGACCATCAGCCATCGTAAGTTTATGTTGATTATTAATAACAACACCAATGTCCTCAATAGCATCAAAAACCTCTTCTTCAGTAGCACCCGCAAAGATCATGTCACGAATACTCATCTCTTGACCACGGAAAGGGACCTTGGTTTCATTTGAGTCCAAAGCACCATTTAAAGTGGCAGAGTAGTTATTACCTTTGGTTCTAATATCTGCCTGTGCATTCGCTCGGGCGGTCTGAACACGTACAGCAGGAGCCCTTAACTGTTGGGCTTCAATTGTGCTGTTTGTAGACTCAAGGATACCAGCTTCGCGTGCATTATTTTCGATATCAATTTGGGCATCGTCTATTAATGCGCCATGTACTTTTCCATCAACTTGAACGCCAGGAGGAAGTCCTTCTAAGGCATTTTTTTCTTTTTCATTTCTTTCATCTATTAAGGCTGCTTGATCTTTATAGATCTGACCACTAAATTGAATAAGACCCATTACAGCAGTCTTAACTACTTGAAAATTAGCATTATCAACATTGGCCTTAAACTGCATGTGTTGCAGTTGTAGGTTGTTGTCAGCACGTTTGGCTGCGTGATCAGACTTAAGAGCATTAGTTTCTTTAAGCTGTTCAAGCTCTAAAGAATTTTTCTCAATAATATTTTTGTATTGCAGAGCATTCTTATCTTTTAATTGCTCAATACTAACCGCACCTCTTTCAGAGGTCTGACCCATCTTAAGATCAGACTCAGCAAGCATTCTGCTAATTTCATTGTTGGCTGAATCTACTTGTTGCTCAAGTTTAAGCTCACGGGCAGCTAGATCATGTTCATCCTTAAGAGTTGACGCAATAACCTTATCGGCTGATTGCCTTTCAAGATTCTGTGTATCGGCTTTTCTTTTAAGTTCTCGGTCTTGTGTTTTTAAATTACGTTGTGTTCTTTTTCCTTCATCTAGAATTGCTTGTTGATTAGAAATTTGTGATGTAGGGTTGTATCTTACACGCCTTTCCTTGCTTTTGTATTCAGAATTGGACTGGCCGCCTTGGTAAATTCGTGACATTTAAAAAGCCAGCCCGTAGACTGGAATAGTTAGGTAGGTATCTCAAAACCAACAAAGTTAGGTACTTCAGGCATTTGAGGTAGATAAGGCATTTCAGGGTTAAATCCAACTTTGCTTTCAGCCTGTCGATTCCCCTCAAGGTTTTGTTGGAATGCGTTGTCCATGTTGATTAGAGCGGTGTCATAATCAGCCTTCATCATTGCTTCTGTGGCCGCAACATCTCTTCCGGCTTGTCGCTCTGTATCCAAAGCTAGAAGGCCTACAGACTGGCCTGTACGCCCCGTGGCTAAGATCGAACCCTTGGCTCCGATGGATTTAGCCAGAATCGTTTGTGCTTTAAATGCAGCCTCTTTACGTTTTTCTGAAAGTTGAGACTGCTCTCCCATATAAACTCTATTAGCAGCTTCAGCATTTGCTATTGATTGTTTAGTAGCGGTTTCCTGTTGGTCTTGATAAACACGACGATCGGTCTGATTTTGTTGCATGAGCATATCTCGCTCACGCTTAACTGCTTCACGTTGTTGCGTATATCTATCTTTTAAAGCATTGTTTAATTGTTGGATCTGTAAATTTCGGCCTTCAGCAGCCTGCTCAATCTGCAAGCGATTATTTGCTTGACTTTGCTGTAGGTTTAACCTTTGAGAATCATAAGCCAAACTCTGCTGTTGAGATAGCTGTGCTGCCTGTTGCTGCTGACTTAATAGCTGATTCTGAAAGTTCTGCTGCATAGACTGCTGCATCTGTTGTTGAGCCTGCTGCTGCTGCATAGCCATTTGAGAACGTTGCTGGGCGGCTTGCAACATCTGAGCTTGATTCGTCATCGCGACATTTTGTTGGGCATTCATTTGTGCCTGCCGCATTTGAGCACCTGCTTGAGAAGCCTGCATATTGGCTGAATAGATCCCCATCCCAACTGAGGCAGCAGTGGTAATACCACCAACGATGTATGTGGCTGTTGCTGCAGCGCTTATTGGTTCGCACATAGTTTTACTACTTCATAATATGGAATATTGAAAGGTGGTTGTGGAATTGCTCTTAAGGCTTTGAAGCCTAGAAATTTAAGAAACCTATGATGTAATTTGTTCCTTGAATCACATAAGGCGTACACCATATTGTATGGTTTTGTAAGCACTTCTATATGTTGCTTAGCTCGCCTAAAAAAAGTTAAACCCATTGTTTCTATAGCAGGAGTAGCGAGAGTCCAGATACCGGCGTTCCCGTCACTATCAGGTATAACTCCACCAATTCCTGCTAAATCACCGTTGTAGTTGGTAAAGGCAAAGGTGTCCTCACATAAAAGAACACCTAAGACACAATTAAAAGGGGTACGCCCTAAACCTTTAATTTCTGATAAGTCAGCAGGGCGTAGGTTCTGAGATACATAAATGGCATCCTCAATAGTGGCTTTACGGAGTTGTGGTTTCATCGTCTAGCAATACCTCGGGTGGAATAGTGGCCCTCCCATGAGTAGGAGGTCAATGCAGCAGGAAGAGGACCATCAGCCTTAATCGTTAGGCGACATAGATCACCCCTGCCATAGACACCAATGGCTCTAATTCCATCTTCCTGTAATGAAGCCGTATCAGCTTCGTAAATATCAGCCTGAACGACCTCAAGAGGTATTGTTCTGGTTGTATAACCTTTTTGAGTTACATCACAATCATATCGGCCAGACATGAACACATTGATATAGACGTTTTCAACCATAGGTGGGTTACGTCTATCTGCCCTTTTCTCTTCTTTGACATAGAAAGATGGGAGTTCAACCTTCATTTCATATCCCACACCAACAATTACGTCAAACTCTTTTAACCTGTTGGAGACAATAAAGTAACTACCTGTGGCATCGGTTTGTATATCGCCGCTCACATAGAAAGTTTCAGAGCCTTCGTAAGTAGCAGCTAGGAATAGTGTTCCACTACTCGTAGCAACTCCAGACGGGACATAGACTTTGATTGTGCCATCAGGCAGGTCGACAATTGTGACTGAGGTTTCATCAATCCAATGGTCAAGGCGTGGTTGGAAACGACTACCTAAGGCACTAATTGGAGAGCTATCTGGATCGTCTAAGAGTTCAAGTTTAGATAGAATAGTATTAGATCCATTCCTACCAACAAAGAAACCAGTATCATGGTCAAAGGCTGCTAGTTTAATTTGACTAGGCATTTCCCAGGTTGTCCAACCAGCAAGCTGTCGTTCATTTCCTGTGTTGAAGAATTTGAAAATATAAAGTACTTCGCTACCATCTCCCATAATTACAAGAGATTGGTTTGGCACAGAAACAATGTGAGTTAGATTAGGTGGTACTAACTCAGGAACAATACGGGTATTGTCTGTGATCTGTGGTCTTGCAGTAAGAGAGTCTGTAGCCAGCTCAAATACTTTAGAATATGTATCACTCTCAGTTGTAAAGAGGATAGATACACCAGTCTCTACAGGATGAATTGTAGATTTATATGCAAAGTTAGAGACTTCGTCGATCTTTACCGTGGCGGGGCCAAAGGCAATATCCTCAGACTTCATAAGAAACTGGCTGTTCTCTGCAAATAGCAAGAGACCCGCTGGTGTTCCAATAGCAGCTTTGAGCTTTGCTGGCCGCGTGGTTGAGGTCGACATGTCAATAGGATCTGCATCACTGATAGCAATGGCAGAGCCCTGGAAAAAGTTGAAGTAATCCCCAGCTTGTGACATCACAACAGTATCGTCACTTAAAAAGCCAAGACGGTTCTGATAGAAGAAGGCATCCCGAATTTTTTTATTGACAAAGGTAGGAGCGGGGTTGGTAGTTAGATCACCTACTTTTCTTGGTTGCCAAAAATTATCTTCATCAAACTCTTTCGTCAATGGTCGTAAGGTGAAGTTACCGTTTGCCTCTCTGATGAGAGCGTGCGGCATGGTTGATGTATTTAGGGTTGTGGCGATCCCTTCTTTGACTGTTTCTTCCCAAGCACCTTGTCCGGGGATGCCACCTTCAGTTTTAAACTGAACATAGTAGTCATCAGCATCCGATGCTTCTGTATTAGCAACTCTTAGACGAATGCCATCCTCACACTGTGGTGGTAATAGTGAAACATCATTGACAGCATCTTTCAGACCATACAAGGCGTTATTAGCAGTACCACCTCGAGTCATTAAGTTAAAGTCTCTGTTGTCTGTCCTTTCAATTACAATGACATTACCAATAGGTCTAGCCGTATAGTTGGTTAATGCTTGAATAGATGTGACTAGATTAGATACAATGTCATTTACGTTTAAGGTACCTGAAGCTGTATCTGCCGGTGTTGTATAAGATGCAGAAGCTTCCGATTCATAAGAATACCCGAAGACTGTATCTTCAACTGTAATGATGTATTGACGATTTGCGTGGTTAACAGTAACTGTATCTCCAACACTCCAATTAAAGCCACCATTATTTAATGTAGCCCTGACTTTGTAGACAGACTTATAATCGTATTGGGTTGACTCATCAGCTTGTTGGACGCCAATAACATTAATCTGTAGGCCGTAACTTGACCCAGCAGGTGTTATTGTTGAGTTTAAAGGATTGACAATAATATCAGTAGCAGTTGTCCCACCATCGATCCAAGTGATACCCTCCTTCCATTGCTCTGCATCTTCAGGTTGATTTAGTGTGTAGTTAAGTACACTTACACTAGAGATACTATAAAAAGCCCGCCTATTGCCATTACGATCTTCTTGTCCATAGTTAACCCGTAGTTCTACTCGGTAGTTTATATTTCCAGCTTCTGTTGCTTGGAAGTGATCTGAGTAGAGATATGAACCTTCTGCATATTGGTTAGCAAGACCATGCTGTTGAAAGCCCCAGACCTGACGACCATATTGGACACCAGGAGCCAATCCTTGAAAGTGCTCCAAACGTGTTGGATACTTTTGCCCCTCCACTTGTGTAGTAACAAGCGTTGGATTACAGGTGGCGTCGAGCCTAAAACCTAGGCCTGTGCCTGAACCACTGTCTGCATTCTCAACAAAGTTTGCAATACCTGTATCACCACAAGCCCCGTTGTCTGTCAGGTCCTCAAAGGAAGCTGGGGATACAGAAATTGATGAAGCCTTATAGACTTGGACTTGTTGTAGTGAAGTACCGTCACGGAGAAAGTCAACCGCGTAGGTTGTGTTGTAACCAACCTGATTAATAACGACCAAACCTTGATGGGTGACAGCTTGTGTTGAAGCAGCATCCATAAGTACATCTTTTTCAGAGTTAACTAAAAAGGTGTAGTCATTAACTGTTAAGGGTCGAAGGTTGTTGACATCTAATACAGCAATGTATTCTGCTGCGCTACCCTGCATAGTGACTGTTCTTTCGTCACCTGTATCTGCTGTAAATACTCGTAAGGCGTGGGGACCGCCTGTTTGTTTATAAGAACAGACAACAAATCGATCATTGTTGTCACGAAAAATGGGGAACCATTTAGCATCCGCTGGGATATTGGAACCCAGGTTTTTAATGAATTGGGTGCCTGGACGTTTAGTACATCCAAAGGTTGGATCTAAATATACATTTGTAGCATGTCTTACCTGTCCTGGTATTTTCACAGAGTCAGGCTGGGCACTCATACCCCCCAAGACATTGCCGATAGTTTGGGAGATAGCTGACATTAATATCCTGCAAGTGTGTTAATAGGTCGATATGAGTTGTATGTGGTGTAACCGTCTTCGGTGTTAAAGACGTTGTAATCACCCTGCTGGGTGTCGTATTCCATCAAAGTTGCACGGGACATAACTTCCTCCCGCTGTCCAAATGCAACAGCTTCAGAGGAGCCCACAGAACGCCCAGCAAATACATTGCCGGCCCTGATGGTGATGTATTCCTTGGCTGCTTCGGGGAGCTCCTCGAAGTCAAAGAGCCAGGTCACATCAAGTGACTGCTTTTCTGTAAAGGTATAGGTATGTGCAGCCTTGTCATATAGCTTCCCGTTGCGAATAACAAGAAATACATTGGTTAGACCATTGCTATCTAGTGCTAATACATTGTCAGGAATGATAATGTTGTTAGAAGAATCAGGTGTGAATGGATAGCCATATTCAGTATTAAAAATCCAGCCCTCAGACTGAACCGCAATGTTGACCTCAGCTAGCACTACTTCAGCCATCTCTACTAGAGGATTACCTGTTGTCAGTGCTGTCGTTGGTGCTTGACCAACATTGCTAAGAATCCTATTTACTGCGGATAAGGTTGTTGTTTTAGTTGTCATTTATTTCTAGGGAATGAGAAGCCCCGAGGACCCGAAGGTCCAAGGAGTTATTTATTAAGCAGCTTGGAGTGAACCAGCAACGGAGACACGCAAGGTGTCACAACCCATTGCCATTTTGCCCACAATCAAATCACCCTGGTATTGGCAGTTATTCCAAATCTTTCGATATGGCCCAGACTATATCTTCACCCACTTGGGGTGTCGGACGCTATCCATGTATTACGCAACAAGCGTGTTGCACCATGTAGTCGTTGCACTTTCCTCTCACGCTTGAGAGGCTTAGCTCAGGATTGCCTTAGCTTTTGCCTTAGGTTTCCCTGAATTCATCCGATTGCACATATACATTGCTGCATAAGGACGCCTAATTGACGTTAAAGTCACCAGAGGTTGTTTCGATGCTTGGGCCAATAGCTTCAACAGTGCCTGCGCATTCCTTATGGAATACCAATCCGGCAAGGTTGGAGTTATCAACTACATAGCTGTTTTCTTCACCAGTAATTGCTGCGTTATCAGTTGCAGTTTTACCGTACTGGTTAGCCAATACATTGGACTTATAGATACGAATTCCGGCGATAGAATACAGGCCTTTTCCTGAGTTCATGTCACCCTGGGTGTTACCGATTTCACGGTTCAGGATGTTGGTATCGACAGAACTAATCAACGAATAGTATTGTCTTGGCGAGAGAATCGCGCACCTGCCGTCTTGGGGGGCTGAGCGCTCATCAAGTACTGCAGCAGCTTCAAAGAAGCCGTCTACAATTGCTTGGGCACTATTAGTATTGCCCGAGCCGATGTTAACTTGGAAGCCACCAGGCTCACCAGTAACAACAGAAGATTCGGTTGCTCCTTTAGCAATAACCCGTGCAATACGGTCATCGTAGTGCAGGGCTAAAGCCTCGCCGATTTGCTTGGAGATCTCAGATCTGCTTTGATATTGAGAAAGAATTTGGTCAAGATCATAAACAAACTGGCTGCTATATAGCAACGAATCCATGACGATTGTCTTTTCGTTGCTCTTCAATCCAGCATCAGGACCGATCGGTGTGCCAGGTGTATGGTAACCCGCATCGAGCTTTCCAGTCAGCAAGAACTGTTTAGATTTGCCTCCACGGAGCGAATAGTTACGAACAAGACCTTTGAAGATCGTCGCACTATTGAACGCATTGAACACCTCTCCTGAGAACAGGGTAAGGGCTGTAGCGTACCGTGTGGCGTAGTTTTGTGAGGGTGTACGTGAGCCATTGGCTACGTTATTACCCTGAAATGCTGAAAACGACATTATGTTAATTAAGAGATTTGTTAATGAATCAAACCTCTAAGCGCTTAGAGTTATTTAGTTTTATTGTCATTGCTCTATAACTTGAGCGAAGCTTCGCCAAAGGGTTATCCCTCGTAAGGGGCCGCAGTGGCAAAGAAATAGACAGGAAGGGAATCGAACCCTTCTTCGCACCAGCTCTGTCAAGAACACCCGGCCTTCCGAAACCGGGTTCCATAAACCGCCCCTCGGGTTTTACAACCGGAAGGTACCTGTATTTAATTATCGCCCAGGGTAGGCGACTGAAAGTACCTGTATTAGTTGCCCAGGGTAGGCACTACTTTTAAATAAGACACACCGCGATAGGTGAGCTTTGCTTGCTTAGCAGCGGCCTTTTGAGCCTTGACTGCTGCACGTACTTCTACGTTTGTCATGGGTTTCTCCAAAAGACCATCTCCCCGTTCCATGAGATGGAGTAATGCGCCCATAAGGGTGAACGTACTTTGGAGAATTAGAGAAGGTCACCAGAGCGGGCGAGCTTATTTTCTACGTCCTGACGGTACGCAGGATCTGTGGAGTAGCGCGGGTCTGCAATAGCTCGGCCTAGCTCAGCTTGACTACGGAATACTTTGCCTGTACTCGTGGCTTTTTTACCTGTGACCAATGGAGCCTCATAACCCTCAACACTCTTCCAGCGGTTGCTGAGGGCCTCTACAGCAAAGGAGAGAGCTGCTGCGTTGTTGGAGTTGGCTACTGAGTTAAATGATTCAATCTCGTCAGGGCTGAGGTTTTGACCTGCCCATTGGATCATCTCTCCATAGGCTTCATCACCCCCAACAGAATCTCGGATAGTCTTTAGCTGCTGAGCCGTTGCTACTTCCTGAGTGTTCTTTGCTGATTGAACTGCGTGATATTTAAAGTAGGTTTCAATGAGTTCTTTACTATCCATCGAGGATAGCTTTTCCATATCCTCTTGGGTTAGACCACCGGCTTCATCAAACCGGGTAGCAATGTCTGTAAAGGTCTTGACGTTTTCACTAATCTCTACCGACTCTTCTGCCTCCTCCTCAGAGGCCTCTACAGGCTCCTCAGAGTCCTCCTCCTCATCTTCAGACTTAGGTTTGCCTAGCTTGCTTTCAAGCTCTTTGTAGGCCTTTAGGAGGTCATCCTGGGATTTAAATTTCCCATCAATAAGAGAGACATCTTCTTGCTCAGAATCAGTCTGAGCCATACGTCGATCACGGTCCTCTTCCTGGGCCTTAATAAGTTTTTCACCCTGCTCCAGCGCTGCCGTTTCTGCTGCCTGTTGCTCGGGGGTGGGACCCTCAGTGGGGTCGAATGCCATGCGGTTTGCCATATTAATAGGTGGTAGAAGTTACGTTGCCAAAGGTCGGACGAATCGCTTCCTTTTTGCCATACTTACCGGCGGTTGGTTGGGATGTTCCTACAACTTTTTGTTTGATTCCATAACCTACTGATTTATCAGCGAGGGCCGGTTCAATCGGTGTAGGCTCCCATGCTTGATTTAGTTTGGTATCTGGGTTGTCCCCTCGAAACTCACCATTAGGCTTGCGGGCTCGGCGGCGTTTGTTGGCTGTTTGGGTTTTGTTGTCCATCTGGATTCATCATTTGTTCAACCATTGGAGACTTGGACAGTTGTCCCGCTTGTTCCAATAGTGTTTGTTGTCGTTGTTGTTCTTGTGCTTTCTCGCGCTCTTGTCCAAGCTCTTCGTCAGACTTAACCAAACCAAGAGATTCAATGCCACTAGCTGCTGCTAGACGGCGGAGAAACTCACTGGGGTTGATAAATTGAGACATAGCCTCAGGGCCAATGCCTTGAGCAACTGTTGTGACAAACTCCATAAGAGCTTGCCGATCTTGACCACGGCCAATACCATTTAAGCCCGCGACAACAGTAGGTAACACCAAACCTTTAGGGAGCTTGGGCACACCATCCTGGCGTTGTAATGCTTGGAGTTTGCGTGCTAGATAAGGCCGCAGCAAAGTAGCAGTCAAGCCGGAATATATTCCCCCCAATTGTTCATTTAATTCCTGTGCGACGGCATTTACTTCGGCGGCAGTTGTGCGCTCAGAGTCACGAACAGAACCATCCATAACTAGAAATGCTTTAGCAAGTCTTTGAGTCAAGTTTTGGATCATCTGTTGAACAGTGCCAAAATCTGCGGTCTTACCTACTTGCACTACGCCAACATCATCTGGGCGGCCTTGAATAATAGAACCGTTAGAGGCTCGAGCTAAACTTTGTGGCTTAGTTGTAGATGAAGGGGATACCAAAAATATTACCTTAGCCGCAGCAGAGCTGCCTTCTACCATTGCTTGCATTAACCTTTCTAGGCTATTTAGATCTCCAAGGAACTCCTCAACTCTAGATCTTCCGTAGCTTTCACCATCACAATTATTAAAGGTAATGGCAAACCAGGGTGTTGTTCTTAATGGTGAAGAAGAACGAGATCCAGGAATCATTTTACCGTCACATTCCTGATACCATTTATGTTGTCCATCCTCAAACTTGACGTGGGTATAAACCACAGCGTCTTCGCTTTGGCCTTTATTCATTGAAGAGGCCACACCAAACTTAGGTCCGTCTTCGCCTACGGCGTTCACGTCCTTGTCTGTGTCTAGAGGTTGAAAACCTTTTGGCAACAATTCACGGGAGACAATCTCCTTAGTGACAATTTCTTGGACGTTACCGTCACCGTCTTTAGCAACAACGTATCTATCCAGTGGATAAACCTTTAGGCTTTTCTTAGCGTCATAGATAAGGGCATTACCTGTGACCACCAAATGCTTCATTGCAACATGGAGCTGAACACGGTCAGTGGTTTCAGCAATCTGCTGCATGACCATTTTCTCCATCTTGGATAGAGCCATATCGATCTGACTACGCATCTCGGGAGTTGCGTCAGGGATCTTCTTTAGCTCTACATCATTAATTTGTAGTTTAAAAAATGAGGTATTTAGAGGGAACAAACTAAGCATTAGCTTTGCAGCCAGTACATTTGTACCGGAGGCTCCTTGGCTCTGCCAGGGTGTAGGCAGTCGCTCACCATTTGCGTGCCCTTCCTCTGTCAGAAGGTACGGAAGCGTGAGCTTTGCACATGTACGGGCTACATCTAAGAATTGTTCTCGGTCTGACCTCAAGGCTTCATAGCGGGCCTGGGCGTTTGCTTCCATTAGTAATTAGTAAGATTAGAGGTTCCTTGGGTTGCTCTCCGTTTGCGGGCTTGTGTCGACCTAGGAGTCCTCACAATTGCCATCCTGTTTCCAGTAGTAGTCAACTCTGGAGCAGGTGGGGCAGCAATACTCATTGGAGTATTAGGGGCCGGAGCTGGTAAGAGTGGATCGTCCTTTACTTGAGGCTTCTGAACCATTGGCATACCTTGCTGTTTAGGCATATAAACCGGTTGGTTCATCATCTCTTCCATCATTTCTCGTTGTGCTTCTGCTGATGCTTTTTGATCAGCAGTCATCTGGTCATATTGACTTTGCAACTGGTCTTGTTGCTTTTTAGATTGACGGTCATACACAATTTGGCTTTCTGCACCTAATGTTTGATCAAGCGCCCATTGTGTCCTATCGTTTTTATCAATAACACCATCTCGTATTGAATTTTTCAGCGCTTTCTGAAAAGGCTTGCGCTGTGATTCTTTATCCCAACGTTCATTCAAGAGCCATTCGTCTACTTTTCTCTTATCCTTGTCCTTCTTTAACTTTTTAATACCAATAGCATCCATTGCTCTTTTAATATCAGCATCAGACGCCATCCCTGCATAGGGATTTATTGGTTTTGGTTTTGGCGGGGAAGGGGAAGTCATGATAATTTGTCGAGAATGTATTCCACAACCGAACGCTGACCAGCTCGATACATGATCGTTTTGTCATTGTCTCTAGGTGTGGGGTTGATCAGTGGATACACTTCATCCAGCTCATCGACCAGAGCTTGGATGTTGGATGAATTGCCGGGAAGGATATTATCCATACTTAGGGAGGTTTATATTCGAGGTCTCAAAAAAGCTGGGCATCCTTGCCCTTTGCGTTTCAGCAAGTCCTGCAGCCTTGCCAGAGGCGTAGAGGCTGTCGCTTTGCTTAAGCCAGAAGTCTTTGTCAAGGTACTTGTCCTCAGTGTTAGTTGATAAGCCATCCATCACCCAAGACACGGTTGCCTTGCGAAGACGATTAAGGGCTGGGGTTGATACTTCGCCAAGGTCTTTAGCGACCATTGCATGTTGCAGAACGTGGCACTGTTCGTCTCTCGATATATCTGAAGCGCACGTTCTAAGACCCATATCTCCACAAAATCTGAACAGCGGAAGTAATACAAAAAACACAGACCTTTCTAGGATCGCTGTCTTAAGGATTGGGTGGGAAGGGTCACGTAACCATGCCTCCCTGATGTTAGCGGCCTCCCGTTCATACCGTTCGTTAGTACCATGAGCAGCAACCACGTAGCCAAGGGCTTTGTCATGTTTGTCCTCATCTTGCATGTTTGATAGGAGAGCAGGGATGACACCAGGATCATCAGGTAGGTCTCGCTCTAATCCTTGGGAGAGCATCTCCTTAACTGGTAATTCAAGGGTGCGAAGAGACAGTGCCCTAAAAATTGCATCCTCAGAGCCAGCTTTAAATTCGCCTTTGTCAACAGCGACAGGGGTCCAGGTCCTCTTACGGGACATCACTTTCAAATAGTTAGACATTTACTCAGCACAAGATGAACATAATTGGTCTTCTGCGCTGTCAAATCCAAAGAGGTCCGCGTAGTCGTCACCCTCTAATAGAGAGGCGGCGTCATCTTTACGGAGGGTATCGGGAAGGACCTGCAACGCATAATATAAAGATGTTTGAGGTGAATCAAACCATCTATCAATAAAGGCTTGGTCGTAGGTCACGACGTCACTCCATGTATTGTATGAATAGCCGTGAAATAGGCCTGTTTCTTCAAAGGTACGGCAGATTTCGTCTGCCACTAAATTATATGTATCCCACCCTACTTCGCTTGCAATCTCGCACGGACCGTAGTCAAAAGACTCCACACCGAACGTGCCAGAATCTCTGTCGACATGCCTGCTAATAGGAGGAGCAATCTCAGGTGCTGTTGTATATCCGTCGAGATCTTTATAACGGTATGAGCAGCTAGCTGTAGGGGCAATGGTAAACGCTCTTTCCATTTTGTTAAAACGAGCGATTTGCGCGGCTGCTGATACAGCTCGAACCCACTCTCTCGCCATAATAATTGCAGGAGTGATGTCTGTATCTGTTCCGTCATTGACTGCCTTAAGCGCTTCACCGAATTGAAGATAGGAAACACCATGAATACGAAGAAAGTTTGCTAAACCCAAAACACCTAGGCCTACTTGGCGATCTTTCCAGGAGGGTAGATATTCACCAGTATCTCCAACTCCAGTCTTCCCATGTAGCTCACAGAGTTGGGACATACCCGCAGTAAAAGCAGGGACTAAGTCCTCTATATTACATGCACCTAATTGAACGTGTTGTAGCAAACACGAGCCCCTTGAATGTAATCGTATCTCTAAACATACATTACCAAAAAGTTTATTACCAAACCTATCGTAACTAATTTTGTTTAACCAGATATCACCGGATTGGATGGCTTTAAGAATTTTGTCTTGCAGTCGTTTTGATAAAGCGTCCCAAGATTCACGGGTTACGTCAATACATTTCTTCACCCAGGGTAGTTCTTGGCGGGTTGCATCTACAAACTCTTCGATGTCTGCATGTTCTGCAGAAAGGTGAATAACGCAAGCTCCATTTCGGAAGGATCCACCTCTTCTAAGAACTTCATTAAGGACGGAAAATATTTTTGCAAACGATACTGGGCCAGAACTGCAGAGACCCTTTCCATTCTCTGAACCCCTTGGACGGAGGTCAGATAAATGAACAGCGACTCCGGCAGCATGGCGTAGGGCATAACTGCAGAATTTAATGGCAGCCTCAATTCCATCAGCTCCCGACATTGAGTCACTAACATTTATACAAGTACATGAAACAGGTAATTTTGATTCAGGATTGTCGAGCCAACTTTGTACTCGACCGGTGCGGGCAATAAAACGATCAGTCATTAAACAAGGTCAATAAGGTTGGGTTTTTTGTAGTTAGGTCCTTTAATTACCTTTCCGTCCTCCCGCTTGATTGGCTTTAGGGCATCATCGAGTTTGGAGAGATTAGATTTATGAACACGAGTCAAGGCCTCATCGAGGTCCCAGCCTGCGGTAGCGGAATACTGGTAGGCAACATAGACCAAGTCAGCCAACTCTTTAAGACAGGCTTCTTTTGATCTTTCGTTCTGGATATATTCAAGAGCCTCACAGTGGGCCTCAAGAAACTCTTCGTATTCTTCAGAAATCAGACGTTGCTGCATTACTAGCGTGGACGGGCCGAAATGGTTGATCGGCTGATCCATCAGCTTCCTGAAGGTCACTGCTTCTTTCTGGTGTTCGTACATCTTTTAGTGCTCGGTTAAGGTATGCGATGGCTTTAAGTAGATCGTCTTCTCGGGATTCGCCGGGCTTGGCACCGGCTCGACAGACGTACTTGATCACGTTGCCGAGTAGATAATCCATGTCTTGGTCAACAATGAAGTCCCAGACCTCAATCTTTCCAAGTTGGTAATGGTCAGGGCTGTACTTCGACATTTGGTGTAAAGAGGATTGGCGTTTGTTTTTCGGCATCCCAGTCTTCCGTCTGGAGGATCCGGGCTAAGCGGAGATTACGGAGGGCATCGTCATAAGTAAGGCCTACACTTTCAAAGGCTTTGACTACTGCAGGCCAGTAATTGCCCTTAGCTTTGTCGAGAATGATTCCGGCACGCTTTGGGCCAATGGTCGGTGCTCCGATATAGCCATCTGTAGAATCTCCGGTCAAAGCTTGCTCGTAGAGTTTGCGCTCAGCATCTTTGGGTTCAACGGTCCATTCTTCTTTGAGATTAAAAAGGCGGCAGGGGATTTGCTGCAGGTCTTTGTCAGGAGAGATCAGCACAAAGTTGTCAAACTCACCAGACGTAGCTGCAATACCCAAAGCATCATCAGCTTCAAGAGACGGGATGATGATTGATGGATAAGTTTCCAACCCCCAGTTCTTAAGCTTGAGATATCCACAGGGTTTTCTCTTTGTCCTGTTGCCTTTGTAATTTGGGTCAATCTCTTTCCTAAAATTTTTTGTATCAGTGAAATAAAGGATTAGATCATTTGAGTCGAACCTTGTCGTGAGCTTCTTTAACTCTTGTTTGACGATCTGTTTACCCCGTTTAAAGTCACCAACAATCACAGTCAGATCAGGGCTGTAGTCCTGTTCATCTTCTGCTGCTGATGCAGCTCGATACCAGAAAAAGTCTGCATCGATTAATAGTTTAGTTTGCATTGGTTGGCTTAGTGGAATTGAGAAGGTAATTAAGTGCTCGCTTCACCATCACTGGAGAATCATGCAAGCAACCTATACCTAAGTTGCAGGAGGAACAAATGTATCCCCTAAAGGCATCCGTATCATGACAATGATCTAGTACCCATTGATCAGTGTGAGCCTGACAAATAGGACAGGGTCCAGGTGGAGGTGGAGGATTCTGCCTTTTTAACTGTCTTCTTAATGCTGCATGTCCACGGATACAGGTTTTACAGCGGGAATCCAGATTGTCTCTGTTTCGAGGTTGATCAGGGAATCCAATAAGAGGTTTGTTCTCTTTGCATATTTGACATTGTTTAGTGGCAGTCGGCCCAACTAGTTCCGATTTGGAACTCAGAGTCGAGAGCACATCTAAATTTAACTGCTGATTCAACGTCTTTCATTGCATAAGTAGTAATTTCGCCAGCCTGCCTTACTTGACTAGGTGCAACCGAAAGTTGAACCTCGTCGTGGATAAAACCCAACAACGTATAATCAATGCCCGCTTCCTGGAGCATCTCGTTCAGGCGGATGAGCCAAAGCTTGCAGACGCACGCTCCAGCGCTCTGAAGCAGGTAATTGGTGGCCGCATGGCGTTTACCTTGCAGGCGGATGGGTCGACCATCTAGCCCGCGAAGTACATCGCTTTCGGCTCTACTTTGGATTGCTTTGTTTAACTCAGCAAAACCATCTAGGCCTTCCATAATCCGCTTCCGGATCTCTTTTCCTTTGGCACTTGCATGACGCTTAGAGGCGCCAGCCGTGAGGCCTAATCTGTGATCGCCGGCCCCATAAATCGTTGCGTAGGTTACACCCTTCCCAGCGGATCTGGACGTGCCATAGATCTCAGCTAGGACGGTGTGGATGTCACCTTCGACCACTTCTTTGGCGAACTTGCCACCATCGAAGGGCGAAAGGTAATGCCCCAAGCACCTCAATTCGAGGCCTGAAGCGTCACTTCCCACCTGTACCCGATCCTTACCTGGAATGAATAACTTTCGGTACTCACTAGCAGACGGAACCTGGGCCAAATTTGGAGATGAATGACACTGTCTCGACGTATTAGTGTTAAGGAAGCAGGAGTGATGAATCTTGCCCTTTCTCTCAAGCTTCAACCAGGCATTCTTGCCGTCAGACAATTGTCCCAGATGTTTCTGAAGTTCAAGGATCCTGGCAAACTTTAGTGCCTCTTCCGTACCGATTTCACGGAGCACCGTGTCGTCGATCTTGGCTCTACCTGATGCTGTTCTTTCTAAGGGTTCCCACCCTCTAAAAGTTGCAAAAGCGAACGCAATGTGATCCCGGCTAGTTGGACTAAACTCTTTTAGTTTGCACATTGCACAACCCTCGTGGTAACCCCAACTGGAGTTATTACGTTTGGGTGTAAATAAACCTCCATCAACAAAGAGGAAGGTATTCCGCATCTCGTCTGAGAGTACGTCGAGTTCAGTCCTTAATTTAGATTCGAGTTCCTGAGCAGCCTTTACATCGAAGGGCCAACCCTCTCGCTCTTGCCAGGCCATAAGCGCAGCAACCTTATGCTCAGTCTCAATACAGTCTTTGTAGGCTTCAAGCTTGGGCTCAAATAACCGAGCAACAGCGCAAGAAACAATGACGTCTTGAGCGCAATACTCCAGCATCTCTGGCGTATATGTGGACCAATCTCCCGCAAGAGATTTACCGAACTCAGACTTATGTTGTCCGAGGCGATGGCCCCAGGCTTCGAGACTGTGACGTCCATAAAGGTTGGCTGGCATGTTGGCTGGACGAGAGCGAAAGTCTCTATCCAAGATGTCGGTAAAGAAGAGCCTGGATAAGATCAACGTGTCGTAGGTCTTACCCTTGAAGTCCCATTTAGGGTAAAGAGATTTAATAGCTTCATAGTCAAATTGCACCAAATTGTGGCCCCATAGTTCGTCTGCAGTTAGCAGAAACTCGAGCCCTGTTCTGATGTCATCATCCCAGCGATACTCCTCGTCAGTGTCGAGGTCGCGGGCAACAATACAGTGGATGGTTGTGATCGAACGAAGTAGTCCGTCCGTCTCAATGTCAAAAGCTAATCTCATTTAGAGTTGGCTCGCAATGCGATCAGAATCCCTTTTAAGTTGTTGCGGATTTGTTTCCCACCTGTGACCCGATCAAGCTCAAGCCCATTGGGACCAACGATAAGTAGGACTGGATAAAGAGATAGGTCGTAGGACTCAACTAAGGCTGAGTGATTTTTTTTATCCATCACAGAGATGTAGTTGCCTAAGTCATTGTCAGACTTAAACACCTCGCGAAGATAATCTTTTGTTTGGGTGCAAGGGAGGCAGGCTTCTTGCGTAAAAAGGACTGCGTGGTTTGCTGTGGTCATTTCGATAGCGATTTTCAAAAGTCGGTGTAGTCAGTGGGCTTAGTGGAATCGTCTGAGAACTCAAGAGCCTCTTGTAGGCGTCCTGTTTCTTGGCTGTAGACAAGCTGCCCGCATGGCCCTGTCCGGCCTGTGTGCCTGTTTTTCAACACGACCAGATCAGCACGGTTATCGCCTGCGCTTATGTTTCGCTGTAGGGCTATACAAAAATCTGATAGTTGAACTATGGAATGGCTACCCCTAAGCATCTGAAGTGAGATCTGTGTTCCATCCTCTGGACCTTTATCGCCCTGAGCACGGCGAAGATGACTAATTAAAATCATCCCCACATTACATTCCTCACAGAAACTGCGGAGCTTAGTCATTACCAAGTCCAGAGTTTTACGCTCGTCCATGTTCTCATTGCCTGAGATTAGGATCGATAGGTGATCAAGAATGATCCAATTAACCCCGTTTGTCTTTACGAGGTACCGAATGTCATTGAGTAGAACATCGGGATCGCAACTCCCAAAGCCATCCCGTAGAAACACATGACCACTTCCAAGGGTATTTCTGAATGCACTCTCAAAATCTTCTTTAGGGATTTCATTGTTGAGGTGTAGGGGTTTGTTAGCAGCCACCGTCATCAGACGTAGGCCAGTTCTTTTCACACTCTCTTCAAGTGCTATGTAGCCAACCTTTTCGCCTTGGTTAATAAGGCTTACGGCTATTTCTCCACAGAGGGTGGATTTTCCACAGCCGGATCCACTGCAGATAGTGACAAGCTCTGAACGCCTAAGACCCCCACAGAGATCATTAAGGCCAGCGTAGGGATAATCACAATCGCGGCCTCGCAGCGGCGAACTAACGAGATCGAATAGATCACGTCCATCGACAAGAGAAGTAGGGACATAAGGCCTCTTTTTGTAAACGGCTTGGCGTATTGCTTCCTGATCCCCAGCCATTAATGCGTCGGAGGCATCCTTGTGGCCGCCCACAGTACCGATAAAAACACGGTCAGGTGGAAAGAGATCAATGCAATCTTGGATGGCCTTCTGGCCGGGCTCATCGTTATCAAAGCAGAGGATTATCTCTTCAAATTGAAGGAGATACTTGAGCTGATATTGAAGAGCTTTGCGTGCTCCATGTGCACCATTTGCAATGGAGACACAGGGCCAATTTGGGCGGGCAGTCCACACGGCGAGGGTATCAAGCTCGCCTTCGGTGACAACGATAGTCTTACCGCTGCCAAACAAGTGCTGGCCGAAGAGCTGATGCCCTTCGTTCTTACCCACCCAACTGAAATTCTTTGATGGATCGCGCTCTTTATAAGCAACGATCTGACCGTCTAAGTAATAGGGGAAGCGCAGTGCTGCCCCCTCTTGACGAACATTAAATTTCTTGCAGGTCTCTTCGGAAATCTTGCGCTTAGCAAGTCGAGCAAAGTTACCTGTATAGTTCACCATCCGCCGCACCTTTGTTGGTTGCAGATCGGTGGATCCAGTGCCTTTCTGGTGGAAACCGCAAGAGAAGCAGTAACCACCACCGTCACTGTAAATAGCGAAAGCATCACTAGAGGTACATTCAGGACAAGGCTCGTGCCGAACAAATTCATTTTCATTCGAGTTCATCAGCAATCGCGAGGTACTCCTCGAGTGCATCAAGAATTAGATCTTTGGGAAAGCGATCTTCTAATCGAGCAACCAAAAGGTCGATTTCAACTAGAAGACTGGTGATGGAAGGTGTCATTTGAACCAATCAGGTGGGATATCAGGGAAGACACACCAAAGGAACCCGTGCTTATCGCACCAGCCTCCATACGTTGTCTTCGATTTTTTACTTAGGGTGTTATTTCTCTGGAATACAAAGCGCAGATCAAGATCAGGATGTGCTTCCCGAACAGCCAGGGTTTTGCTGCGATCTCGGGGCTTGAAGAACCCCTTGGCTTCGATGATTACGCCATTAGGTAAGAAAAAGTCTGGGGTGTATCGCGATTTTGTGACGTAGTCGAACTTCTCTACCTCGTACAGGTAGGGAACTGCGTGTTTATCTAGATATTTCCCCAGCCTTTCCTCAAGGCCGGAGCGATAGTTCATATCTAGAAGTCGTAGCTGTCCTCAGTGGCAACAGCAGCAGGTCGAACGGCAGGGCTGTCAGCCACAAAGCCATCAACCGTCCCAAACATCGATGAAATATCCTCGGCCGAAAGATCTCCTGAGTCCACAGCCCCATTGCCTGTGACCAGTTCAACGATCTGGCAACCAACCACCTTGATTGATGTGCCGATCTTTCCTGGCAAGCTGTAGGGCTTGTGCTGAATAATCAGCCGAACCTTTGAACCCCTACGGATATCCCGCAAAACGCTCATCTCTACTGGTTCCCCTGTTGTGTCTACAAAGACAGGAATCGGGTTATTTGGGCGAGCCTCTCCATAGGAGTAGCCAGCCAACCCTTCGTCATCCCACGGGGCAAATGCTTCTTGCACTCGCCCAGTTGATTTGCTTTTAGCCCAATCAAGCAACTCTTC
>CERN01004440.1_pt1 | contig 31399 bp, 26 predicted proteins | sample 530761 | NCBI WGS metagenome assembly CERN01 (sample SAMEA2620947, study PRJEB7988) | marine metagenome | isolation source: saline water (ENVO:00002010), including | reverse complement strand
AAGCAACAACCCGGCAACGGTTGCGGCCTCTTCGTCGGGCAAACGCCAGCCAAAACGACGATTAAGGTCACGAATGGTCACATCACCGCGCACAATGACCGATCCATCGGTTTGCGGCTGAACACCAACAACCTCGACGTCGGTTTCATCGGCGATATCGCCAACAATTTCTTCAAGGATATCTTCAAGCGACACGACGCCTTCGAACGCCCCATATTCATCGACGACAATCGCGAAATGCTCGTGACGTTCCTTGAACGCCTTAAGCTGATCGGCAAGCGTGGTGCTATCGGGGATGAACCAGGGTTCGGAACTCAGCATGCGAACATCTTCTGCCGTTTCAGGCTTTGCCCCGCGGACGATCGCTTTCAGCGCCTCACGCGCATGCAAAACGCCAACGATGTTATCCGGATCCTTGTCATAGATCGGAATACGCGTATGCGGGCTTGCCAATACCGTATCAAGGATTTCTTCCATCGGGCGCGTGATATCAATCATCTGCACCTTGCGACGGTGCACCATGATTTCCCAGACCCCGACATCCTCAAGGTCAAGAACCCCATGCAACATCGTGCGTTCGGCATGATGATCACCAACAACGACGTCATCCGCATGCAATTCAATGGCACCGCGCAATTCACGCTCGCGGTCGGTTCCCGGGCCGTCGCCGCTGCCAAAAAGATGCAGGGTGGCACGTACCAGCACCTGAATGGTCTGGGTAACCGGCGCAAAAACAACAACCAGAATACTCATCGGCCGGGCAACGCGCAGCGCCATGCTGTCTGCATGCTGAAGCGCATAGGTCTTTGGCAGAATTTCAGAAAATATAAGCACAAGTGCCGTCATGGCCGCGGTCGCATAAACGACACCGCGTTCACCAAAAAGCTCGATCATGACAGACGTTGCCAAGGCAGATGCCAGAATGTTGACAAGGTTGTTACCCAGCAGAATGGCACCGATCAACCGCTCCTGATACTGGCGCAACCGGTTGACGATCCCTGCCCGCTGATCTCCATCCTGTTCCTTGTGATGCATGACTGGCTTTGATGCTGCTGTCAGCGCAGTCTCCGAGCCAGAAAAGAACGCCGAAAGCATCAGCAGGATAAAAATCACGACAATCGTGATTGTCATTCAGGTTCGTCTCCAATGAGTGTACGCAACAGATATTTACTTTGTGCTGTTGCGGCGTATCAGGTCAATCTCTGATCGGGCAAGTCATCAAGTTCACAGTCGCTATTACCCCGAACTTCTGTCTTAGCCGTGGCAGGAACGGGTAATGGCAGCACGCATTTTCTGAATGTCCATCGCCTTGGATGTAAAAGCCTTGCCGATACCACGCGTCATGACAAACGTGATTTCACCGTCACGAACTTTTTTATCGCGCGACATATGGCCGATCAAACGATCAATATCCCAATGCATGCCCGGAACTTCGGACGCACATACCGGCAAACCAACCGATTTCAGATGACTTGCAATCCGTTCTTTTTCGCCAGCCGGGGCCATGCCCATTGCCGCGCAAACGTCATGGGCGATGACCATCCCCATCGCGACGGCTTCGCCATGCAGAAGCTTTGCGCCGTATCCGGTTTCCGCTTCCAGCGCATGCCCAAATGTGTGACCCAAATTCAATAGAGCACGTTTCCCGGACTCGCGTTCATCCTGAGACACGATCCGCGCCTTGGCCGCACAACTGCGCATCACGGCTTCTCGGCGCTCCGCACCATCGTTGCTCAAAACGGCTTCGGCGTTCTGTTCAAGCCAGTCAAAGAATTCCGGATCATCAATCAGGCCGTATTTAACAACCTCGGCGTACCCGGCAAGCATTTCGCGGCGCGGCAATGTATCAAGGACCGCCGTGTCTGCCAAAACAAGGCGCGGCTGATGGAATGCACCGACAAGGTTTTTGCCCGATTTCGAATTGATGCCTGTTTTGCCACCAACCGAACTGTCGACTTGTGAAAGCAGGGTTGTCGGAATTTGAACGAAATCAAGACCACGCAAAAGCGACGCTGCAACATAACCCGCAAGATCGCCAACCACCCCACCGCCAAGTGCCATGATCAGGGTCGAACGTTCGATCCCCATCGCCAGAATCTGTTCGATAACATCTTCAAATACGGCAAAGCTTTTGGATTTTTCACCGGCAGGGACGATCACTTCGCGATGCGCGATACCCGCCCCGTCAAGTGATGCCAGAACCACCGGAAGATGGCGTTCCGCCACCGTCGCGTCACTGATAACGACGACACCGGCCTTTCTGACGAACGGCGCGATATGGCTTGCGGTATCCGCTAAAAGATTGCTTCCGACCAGAATATCATAGCTGCGCGCACCAAGTTCGACGCGCAAAACGTCATGATTTGCCGCAAGAGGAGACGTCTGATTGCTCACCGGATTATATTCCCGTCTTTATCAAATGAACGGCCAAGCAGGGCAATAACCCCGTCGCGCGTTTCTTCCTTGGAGGATTCGTCACAGTCAAAAATGATATCTGCGCCGGCATAGACCGGATAGCGCGCCTCGATCAGATCGCCAAGAATCTGACGCGGATCGCCATTATTGAGCAGCGGACGATGCGTTCGCCCGCTGGTACGTTGCAGCAACAGATCAAGGTCGGCACGCAGCCAGACCGAGACCGATTTTTCCAGAATAAGTTCCCGGGTTTTTTCGCGAATAAACGCACCACCACCGGTCGCAAGCACAAGCGGCTCGCCATCCAGCAGACGCGCGATTACGCGTTCTTCACCTTCGCGAAATGCCTCTTCGCCGTATAGCTTGAAGATGTCGGCAATCGAACAGCCTGCGGCTTCCTCGATTTCACGATCAGCATCAACAAAATCCAGATCAAGTGCCTTGGCGACCATACGTCCGATGCAGCTTTTCCCGGCCCCCATCAGACCAATAAACACCAGCGGTCGGCCTTTCAGCCCTGTCCGGATATTTGCAATCACGTCATCGCGCAAACCCGACTCGGCAATATTGCTCTCCATGATCGGTTTGCAGTCCTGTCTTTAATCCGGTTATCACACAATTTACCCATTTCTTTAGGCCAGCTGCGGCCTGAACGCAAGCAAACCGCGCTGTTCACCGACAAATTCCTTCGCTAAACAAGGGATCTGAGCAATTCCGGTACGCAGCGAGATTTGTGCACCCGCCAAAAACTTTTGGCCATCGCGTTAACCCTCTGTGAGGACCCGGACCCTAAACTGCCTTTATATCGCCGAATTGGAATGTCAGGGAAAAGGTTCGGGGAACGGGGTTGGAGAAATCACAGGCTGAATTCATGGCTTTGTGCCAAAGCGGTTCGGCTCTGTCTTGCATCTTTTACCGGGCCCCGCATACTGATCTTTGCGCATATAGAACCAACGCACCGAAGTCTGGATAACCATGAAGATAATTTCGCGTCTCATTTTATTGCTGATCATTGCTGTCATCGCTGGTGGCGCAACATTTTTGGTCACTTGGGATATTCCATCGCCAACGACCCAGATGGAAGAAACCATCCCGAATTCGAGGTTCAACTGACATGCGCTTGCGTTCTCGCCTGCTGATGCAATCCTGTTTCGTCACAATGATGGCAGGGACAGGAATCACCTTGCCCGTGGCTTTTGCCAACGCGCAGGCACCGGTTCCGCTGTTTTTGAAACAGGAAGCAGAACAGAACGCAAATTCGCAACCGGATGCGACCGCCCCTGCAACAGGCGGCAATTCGGGCCCAAACAGCAATTTTGGTCAGGGTACCGGTACACTACCAGATACATTCCCAAGCGACCCCGACGCGGTCCAGACGGTTACGTTGCAAGCTGTTGATGCTGAGGCCGTTGGCACACTGGGACGTGAACGTGGCGGATTTGGTGCCGATATGTGGAACGGCACAAGCCGGGAAACGGCGGCACGTCTTCTGACAGATCTTCCGGCAATGCCCGCAACGCATACGGGCCGCGACCTTGCACGTCGCCTGTTGTTAAGCATCGCGGCCGTTCCCGATGATCACAAGGAAATCAGCATGCTTGAAACGCGTGCTGCCAAGCTGATCAATATGGGTGAACTGGACGGTGCGATTGATCTGGTCCGCGCCACACCACAAGGGGCACGGGGCTCGCTGCTGGCACAGGCCGAAGTGAATGCTTTGATGATTGCTGGAAAACTTGATGATGCCTGTGCGGCAATCGATGGTTACAGCAACAACTTCGACGATATTTTCTGGCTCAAAGCCGCTGTCATGTGCGCGCTTCATGCCAATGACCGGACATCGGCATCGTTTTCGACAGATCTGGTCCGCGAAATGGAAGGCGAAACCGACAAAACCTTCTTTAGTCTGGTATCAGCCATCCGGAATGGATCGGCCCCGTCGCAAGACATTCTGAACTCGCTGAACACGTTGCGCCCGATCGATATTGCGCTTCTTGAAATCGCCAAGCAAAGCATTCCGACCAATCAGCTTGAAACCGGTAATGCCGCCGCCATTCTGGGCATGATCAATGCGCGTGCAACGTCGACCGATGTGCGCCTTGAAGCCGCCCGCAAAGCTGAAAAACTTGGCCTGATCGAAGCCGCGCAGTTGCGCAAGATTTATAGCGACGTCTCTTTTGACGCAGATGCGATAACCAATGCGCTTGACGATGCCCCCGAAGGGGTGCAGGCCCGCCAATATGCCAAACTGTATCAGGCGGCCGCCAAAAGTGACGTTGCAGCAGTCCGTGCGGAAATCCTCGCTGCCCTTTATGAATCTGCAACCATCAATGGCGATTTCGTTCAGGTATCACGCCTGACGTCCGATCTGCTGACCGATATCCCGGTGAATAGTGATTTTTCGTGGTTTGCGATTGATGCGCTAAAATCCTCGATTGCGGCAAACAATATGGAACGTGCGTCCGGTTGGCTGCAAACCGCCAAAAACAGTTCCAATCCGGGCAACGATATCGAATCCCGTCTGATCCTTCTTTATCCGGTTCTGGCACTTGCCGGACTTGAAGATACCGGAACACCAACCGCCACCGAAATGGCCGACGGGTCGAATGGCAGTGTCACGGTTAATCTGCCCGACGATGGGGCAACAACGCCTGTCCGTTATGGACTGGGCGGTGCTGTAACTCTTACGCCACCTGCCAAAACTTCTGCACCGATGAACGACGCACAGGCCAAACACCGCGCCCGTATGACCGAATGGCAGGAAATGGACGCCGCCCGCGGCGATCAGATTCAGGCAAAACGTGATTCAGAACTGATCTTTAGCCTGTTTGACGGCTTTGGCATTGAAGTCCCGATTGCACTTTGGGATGCGCTTTTGACCGCGCCCTATCTTGATGAACGCCAAACCGTAAGCACGGCAGTCAACCATCATCTGGAAACCGCAGCAATGAATATGCAGCGCGGCAAAACCGTCGCCCTTGCCATTCATGCGCAGCAGGTTGCAGGGGTTCCTAACGGTGATCCGAAGGATCTTTCGGACGCGGTTGCCGCACTCAACCATATCGGGCTTAACCGCGAGGCGCGCCGTCTTGCCGTCGAAATCCTGATGGCTCGAAGCCAATAACGGACAGATATCGTGGCACAGCCGCTTAATAGCAATCTTGTCGCGGCCTTTCTGGAAATGATGGCAGCAGAACGTGGGGCAAGCATTCATACGCTCGACGCGTATCGCCGTGATCTGGAAGATTATGTTGCAAGCCTGAAAACGCAAAAATCGGATCTGATCGGTGCGCAGGACATCCATGTCCGGAAATATATGGCATCGCTTGGCGATGCCGGTTTGGCGCCGCGAACCCAGGCCCGTCGGCTGTCCGCCGTCCGGCAGTTCCACAAATTCCTTTATGCCGATGGATATCGCAATGACGATCCATCTGCCCATATCGACAGCCCCAGGCAGGGCAATACATTGCCAAAATTCCTGACCATTGATGAAATTGATCGACTGATTGTCACCGCCACCAATCATGACGGCATCAAGGGCAAACGCCTTCTGGCGATGGTAGAACTGATGTATGCCACCGGCATGCGCGTCTCCGAACTGGTTGAACTGCCTTTTGCCGCTGCGGCGCGTGACCCGCAAATGCTGATCGTTCGGGGCAAGGGAAACAAGGAGCGGCTCGTTCCGCTGTCCGATCCTGCCTGTGATGCCTTAAGGGATTATCTTGAAGTCCGGGCATCGTTTATTCCGGTCACCAAGGCAAACCAGCCCGGCCAATCACCCTATCTGTTTCCGTCGCGCGGCAAATCGGGTCATCTGACGCGCCAGATGTTCCTCAATATGGTCAAGGACCTTGCCGCCGAAGCCGGAATTGCCCCGTCACGGGTTTCCCCGCACGTCTTGCGTCATTCCTTTGCCAGCCACCTTCTGGCAAACGGGGCCGATTTGCGCAGCCTGCAACAGATGCTAGGCCATTCGGATATTTCAACGACACAAATCTATACCCACGTCCTCGAATCGCGTTTACGCGGCCTTGTGCAGGAACACCATCCACTTGTTCAACTGCAACGTGGCTGACTTCTCCCGCCGGAATCACAAAATTTGTCTAGCTCTCTGTATAAGAAACCTCGACCAAATGCTGTGAAAAGTGTCGGTTTTCTGCGGATGTCATATATTCGTAACTGTACTGTCATCAGGTTGTTGCCGATCCTGCGTTAGGAGCTTTGCATGTACCGTGATGCTCCTGCCGCTCAGAGGATTCAGTAAATTTTTCAAGATCGGGGAATAGCCTTGGCATTTGATGCGGAGGATGAACTGACCGCGGACAGAGCTGCCGGCTCGGCACTCCGCCTTCGGAACTGGAAGCAGATCGTCGAAAAAGTCGACTTTGCCTTTCAACCGATCGTCAACCCGCATACCGGCCACATATTTGGCTACGAAGCGCTTTTGCGTCGCTGGGAAGACAGCGGCTTTGACTCGATCCAGTCCCTTTTCGATACGGCTTGGGAAACCGGCAATCTGCACGGCGTTGACATGATGCTGCGCGAAAAGGCGATTGCAAAGTTTGCCCGCCTGCCCGAAGCACGCCGATTGAAACTGTTTTACAATTTTGACAGTCGTGTTGTCCGTACCCCGGATTATCAGCCGGGCCGCACCGCCGAATTGCTGCGTAAGGCCGGTCTTGAACGCGACACCATCTTTCTTGAAATTTCAGAACGTCACGACATCAGCAACGCCCAATACCTTCAGGATATTCTGACGCGATATCGCAGTCAGGGTTTCAAGGTTGCGATCGACGACTATGGCAGCGGCTTTGCCCAGCTTCGCGCGCTTTACGAATGCGAACCAGACATCATCAAGATTGACCGGTTCTTTATCGACGGGATTGATCGCGACCGGCGCAAGGAACTGTTTGTATCCCAAATCACGGCTTTCGCGCATATGATTGCCGCACAGGTCGTGGCCGAAGGCGTTGAAACCCGCGAAGAGTTTTTGTGCTGTCGACGGATCGGATGCGATCTGGTGCAGGGATTTTTCATTGCACGGCCATCGGTCGACCTGCCGGAACGTACAGATATCGTCCCTGCCATTTCCGGGGTTGCGATAGAAAACCGGCGCGGGGTAGAACGCGACGGCGATGTTTTGCGGTCCTATTTGCTCGAGACGCCACCGATCGAAAACAACATCAATCCGGTGGAAATCCTGTCCTATTTCCAGAAAAATACCGACATCGCCATTGCACCGGTTATCAACAGGCAGGGCGAACCGCTTGGCGTGATCCGGGATTCGGATTTCAAGGCTTTCATATACACGCCATTTGGTCGCGAGCTTTTGCAAAACCCGGCCAACCGCACAAATATCAGCCGTTTTCTGCGCCGCTGCCCGATTGCCGATATCAATACCAGTCTGTCAGAACTGCTTGAAACCTTTGTCGCGGCAAACTCGCTTGATGGTGTGATCCTGACTGAAAAGGGGGTTTACCTTGGCGTGCTTGATCAAAGTGCCCTGCTGCGCGCGGTTAATGAACGCAATACGCTAAATGCACGCGATGAAAATCCGCTGACCCGTCTTCCGGGAAACAGTGCGATTTATCGCTATGCGGCCAACGCACTTGCCAAACCGCGCCGCCGTCGCTTTGCCGTTTACTTTGATTTCGACAATTTCAAACCCTTCAACGACCTTTACGGTTTCCGGCAAGGGGATCGCGCCATACTGCTTTTCAAGGATATATTGGGCAAAGCGCTAAGCCAGAATGACTGGTTTGTTGGTCACATCGGCGGCGATGATTTCTTTGCCTATGTCCAGTCAATTGACTTCGAGGATGCCGTAAGTGCGGTTCAACGTGCCCAATCCATGTTCGATGAACAGATCAAAAGCTTCTATGACGCCCAAACCCGCGATCAGGGTTACCTGATCGGCAAGGGGCGCAACGGTGAAAGCAGCGAATTTCCTTTGATGACGGTTAGTGCGGCATTGGTACGTATCCCGCCGGAACGCACAGACATTACGCTTGACCATATCTCGATCGAGGCCGCGAAACTCAAAACGATTGCCAAAAATAGCGTGACCCGCTTTGCCGCGGGCCATTATGACGCGCCGGACAATATCGCGCCGATGATACAGGAACCCGGATAACAGGCGATACGCGTTATCGTTGCAAATAACGCTTTTCTTTAAAATCACTGGCGCTAAAATCCGGAAAATGCAGCATACCTGTTTTGCTGCCCGTCATAACAAATGTAGCGAGCCGTCCTGCCATCATGGTCAGCGTTACCAGCACTTCTGAAATTCTGCCGCCGATTCCGGTCCGCCCGGCAAGTCCGGTATCGCCACGTGCATCCCAGACGCAGCAGGAACAGAAGCAATCCGTCGAGCAGGTCGCAAACTCGATCCAGCTTTCTGACGAAGAAATCGAACGCGTTCAGCGTGCTGCGGAAACGGCACGCAATGAACGCCGGTTTCAGGATGGTCAAACTGCCCTGACACTTGAAAATAATCAGACCGATGATGCCGCCAACAGCTACGGGGCCAACGGGAAGTCCAGTCACACCTTCGCCAGCGGTGCCAACAACCGTGGCAGCCTTGTTGATTTCTACGTCTAACCTGACAGCAGCGATAACCCGGCCTTAAAGCCCAAGGGTACGTTTCCACCCATCCCAGTTCCAGATCAGTTCGGCAATCCGGTCATAACCGGCCCGGTCCGGGTGATAGCCATCTCCACGACGAAGCGCGCGCTGCCAATCCTGATCGGCAAGCGTGGTTGCATGCAGATCAAGATAAGGCACGTCAAACCCCCGCGCCGTTTCGGCATATATCTGGTTAAGCCCTTCAAGGCGTTCGTTGATTTCCTTACTGGACTTGCCGCCGTCAATGACTGCCTGAGGTCCGATCCACAAGGTCGGTGCCAATTTGGATGCCTCGCCTATGATCTCTGCTGCATTTGCCGCCGATTTGGCGGGGGAAACCCGCATGGTGGTTTCCTCGCCACGGTCTTCGGCATGATTGGCATCATTCACACCAAAACTGAACATCAAAACCGTCGGGAATTCCGGCACCATGCGAAGTTCGGCCTCAAACTTCCAACGGGCTTTCAAGCCCTCGCTGGTTTCGGCACGAATGCCCAGATTATAGATCGTCGTTTCGCGCTTGGCCTCGTCCAGCAACCGGCGGCCTAGCCGTATTGGCCAACCGCCTTTATCCCCGTCGCGCACGCCATTGACCAGACTGTCCCCAAAACAGCAAATGCGATGACCTATAACGCCTTCGGCCATGATTACTCCTGCAACTTTGCGGCATTCTGCACCGCCAAATAATTCATCAGTTCCTCGCGACCGGGCGCAAAGGCATTTGCAATCCAGTATTCTTCCGCCATCTTCAATAACCAGCCCATTGTCGGCCCGGCGGTCACAAGACCCGCTGCGAGAAGATCCCGCCCCTGAATTGGCATTTTAACATCGACCCAGTCTGTTGCCGCCTGCAACAAAGCCTGCCAATCGCGGTTTTCGGCACTGCTGGCCCGTGGCGGGATCGCCGCACGCGCCGCCCAGGCAATCAAAACCGCATCGCGAAAGGCATCCGGCCCGATGCGATAAAGATCACGCCGGATCGTATCCTCGGACAAATCGGCACTGATAAGATTGGCATTGGAAATCATTGCCGCGAAACGGTCGGCTTCGTCGTTGGACAATCGCAATGCCCTGCCAAATTCGGTTGCCGCCTGCAAATCGTCATCAGCATTTTCCGGCGCACGGTACAAGGCCGCCAGACGGCGCAACGGATCGGGCTTGATTGCAGAATCGGCAAGAGCCGTACTATCAAGCCATTCCATCATGCGAAGTCTCGGTGTATCTGCCAAATCCGGCAAGATAACCGGCAACACATTAAAGCCGATCATCTCCTTAATCGTGGCTGCCGGGCTGCGTGAACGCAGCAACTTAAACATCTCATCGCGAATACGTTCGGGTGAAATATCCCGAAGCCCTTGCGCCCCCTTGCGGCATGCTTCCGCACCAATCGGGTCAAGTGGTGGTCGACCAAACCATGCCTGAAACCGGAAAAATCGCAGAATACGAAGGTAGTCTTCTTCAATCCGGTCTTCGGCAATACCGATGAAACGTACCCGGCCTTCGCGCAAATCCGTTTCACCGTCAAACGGATCATAGATCGTCCCGTCCAGATCGCAATAAAGCGCATTGAATGTAAAATCACGACGTCTGGCATCGCCAAGCCAGCTATCAGTAAAGGCGACTTCTGCATGACGGCCATCGGTCGTGACATCAATGCGCAGCGTCGTGATTTCATAGGCCGATGCATCGGTTATCGCCGTCACCGTGCCGTGTTTAAGCCCGGTGGGGATAACTTTGAGCCCCGCCTTTTCAAGGGCAATAACCGTTTCTTCCGGTTTCAGGTCGCACGCGATATCCACATCGATCAGATCACGTTTCAAAAGCGCATCGCGTACGATCCCGCCAACAAAGCGGGCCGTGCCACCATGTGCTGCAATCGCATCAAATACACGTGCTGTATCGGGATGCGTCATCACCCCGTAGGGCTGCAGATGCCCGGTTGCTGTCAGTTCGGTCATCGGTAAATCTTTGCTGGCCTGAAACCTTGCAGGCGGATGTCTTTTTTCCGGGTTATTCCTTGGGTTCGAAAAATCCTGGCTGAACGACACCATCCTTTAATACCGGCGGATGATAAATGGAATCAGGTGATGCACCAGTCCCGAGTGCCGTTACAATCAGGATTGCCGCCGCCAGCGCCACACCAATACCAAGCAGCAAAAGCCACGGCCCTTTGTCCCAGGGCGGAATAACATCATGCCCTTCCCGAATCGCCTTTGCACGTGCCCATTTAAGCCAAAGACCGTAAACAAGAAACGGCAGGATTACGGGAATGGCAATCTGAATAATCTGTCGCAGCATTACCGATAGTCTCCAATCATTACCGTTCAGTACTCGCCTTAAGAACCTCGCTGAAATTCACCAGCATTCCAGCCGTTGCCCCCCAGATGTAATATTCCTGATACGGGATGGCAAAATAGCGGCGCTTTGCCCCTTCGAAGGTCACGGTCTGAAGTTTCTGGTTCTGCGGTTCAACAATGAATTCCAACGGTACTTCAAATACTTCTGCCACTTCATGTGCATCGGGTGCAAGGTCGAAAGGCGGTGTGATCAGCCCAACAACCGGCGTCACCCGATATCCGGTTACAGTGTAATAATCGTCCAGACGACCAACCAGTTCGATATGCGTGCGCGACAGCCCAATTTCTTCCTCGGTCTCTCGCAGGGCGGTTTCCTCAAGCGTATTGTCATGGTCTTCCTGACGACCGCCGGGAAAACTGATCTGACCGGCATGATCGCTCAGATGATCGGTGCGGCGCGTCAAAATCACATGCAGGCCTTCGTCGCGACGCACAAGCGGCACAAGAACGGCTGCCGGACGCGCAATCAGTTCCCCCTCGGCAAAGTCGCGCGCGCGTGATTCTGATCCCGGATAGTCAACCGCATGGTCCCCACGCCGTTGAAGAATATCATCACGCGGCGCATTCAATGCGGCAATGATCTGGGCCGGTGTCATTCGCCAGCCTCCAGCGTTCCGATCTCGAAGAACTGATTGTGACTGTAAACACCAATACGCATTTTGCCGGTCTCCGGTTCTTTAAGCTCGTCAGCCATATCGACCAGCTGATAAAATACAGCCCGGTTCAGTCGGGCCTCAAGACCGCGATCAAGCTTCACATAGGGCGACGGTTCACCAGTTTCGGGATCGTGTTCAACCCTTAAACCATGATTTTCATCAAGCTCGACCCACTGATCAATATTGGTGCGAAAACGGATGACCGATGCCGCGCCCTCGCCGGTTTTTTCCAGTTCGACCGCAATGAAAGCAACATCTTCGACCTCAATGCGCGCCATCTCGGCCGGGGTCACCAGCCAGTGCCCGCCTTCCTCGTCGCGTTGCAGGACAGATGCGAAAAGTTTGACAAGTTCGATACGGCCAATCGGCCCACCTTGATAGAACCAGGTTCCATCACGACCTATAGACATGGGAATGTCGCCACAGATCTGTGGATGGCGTCCGCCTGCCGGTTTTCCGGCGCGAAGGCGGGTCCAGAGCTTTTCGGCAAGATCGACGGTTTTTTCGTTACTGCTCATGCTATACACTTAGGTCCGAAACCAAAAGATTGCGCGCTTTTATAACGCTGATACCATCCTTATTGGGTAACCGGCTTCGATTACCGGCACAACAGAGGAAGCAAAGTTTCCTGTCATGACAAACGCGCCACGTTTTCCCGAAGAAATGGGTCTTTCACAAGACAGCAGCCTTGAACGCGACGCAGGGCGGCTTGACGCCTGTGTTGGCCGGTTGGACGAAGCCCGCAAGATGGTTTCATCTGTTATATTTGGGCAGAATGAAGCCATAGAGCAAACACTTATCGGCATTTTATCCGGCGGACATGTCCTGATGGTCGGTGCGCCCGGACTTGGCAAGTCATTACTGGCCCATACATTGGGAAAAGTCCTTGGCCTGCTTGATAAGCGTATCCAGTTCACACCCGACCTGATGCCGGCCGATATCCTTGGCTCCGAAGTTCTGGAAGAAGGGGCAGACGGCAAACGCGCATTTCGTTTCATCAAGGGCCCGGTTTTCTGTCAGTTGCTTCTGGCCGATGAAATCAACCGCGCCAGCCCGCGCACCCAGTCCGCCCTGTTGCAGGCCATGCAGGAACGCGAAGTATCCGTCGCCGGTTACAGCCACAAGCTTCCGGAGCCGTTCCACGTTCTGGCAACCCAGAACCCGCTGGAACAGGAAGGCACCTATCCCCTGCCCGAGGCACAGCTTGATCGTTTCCTTCTGGAAGTCCGGCTGGGCTATCCCGATCAGGATGAAGAAAGACGCATCGTAACCGAAACCACTGGCCGCTATCCTGTGCGCCCACGGCAGGTGCTTCAGGCCGACGATCTGGCCGAAGCACAGGATTTCGTCCGGCGTCTGCCGATGCCCGACCGGGTGCTGGATACCATCATTGCACTTTGCCGCGAATGCCGACCGGAAAGCACGCATATGGCCGATATCCGCGATAATGTTGCCTGGGGTCCCGGCACACGTGCGGCACAGGCCCTGTCGCTTGCCTGTCGTGCCCGTGCCATGCTGTTTGGCCGCTTCGCCCCGTCAATCGAAGATATCGAAGCCCTTGCCGTTCCGGTGCTTCGCCATCGTTTCGGCTTGACCTATGGGGCACGTGCCGAGGGTTTCACCGCCAGAGGCCTGATCACCAACGCGTTGGAATATCTGCAGGAGAAATAAGAATTGGCATTGGCCGCGGTCCACGATCATGTTGCAGCCGCACGTGCACTGGCGGCCCGATTGCCGCAACTGATCGATGAAAGCCGACGCATGGCGATCAGCTTGCGAAGCGGCCTTCACGGCAACCGCAAAGTCGGCCCTGGCAGCGATTTCTGGCAGTTCCGCCCCTACATCACTGGCGACCCGACCAACCAGATCGACTGGCGTCGTTCCGCGCGTAGCGATCATACCTTTATCCGTCAGACCGAATGGCAGGCCAGCCACAATTACTGGCTCTGGCCGGTTCTATCGCCATCCATGTATTGGTCATCGGCACGAGACATCCCTTTCAAGGCCGAACGCACCCTTGTCATTTCCATCGCACTTGCCGATCTGCTGCTGCGCAACGGGGAAACGGTCGGAACATTCGATGCCGAACGGACCCGCATCACATCTGCCGAACATCTTGAAAAACTGGCCCACGCCATGCTGGCAAGCCCGGGCAACATCACCGACCATGCCGGTTCGATGCATGCCGGTCGCAAACATTCCGTTCTGGTGCTGGGTGATTTCCTGGAATTCGTCGATAGCAAGCAGTCGCCGGTCCGCGCGATCAAGACCCTTGGCCAGTATCAGAATGACGGTGCGCTGGTGCATGTTCTTGATCCCGCTGAAATCGAGCCCCCCTTTACCGGTCGGGTCAATTTCATGGATACCGACGATCAGATGATTTACCGCAGCGAACGGTTTGAAGACCTTCGGGAAGGTTTCCGGCAGCGGGCCAAAACCTGGCGTGCCGACATCCGCGACGCCGCGCGTGAAAACGACTGGCTGTGTGACCAGCATGTGACTTCGGAAAGTGCAAGCCCGACCCTGCTTGCGCTTTATCAGCATCTAAGCGAACGCCAAAGCCAAAGTGGCTCTAACGGACGTGGTCGTCCGGCAATGAACCGCAACAGCCCGACGAGGCCGCGATGAACCTTGCGGCCATCACCTTTTTATATCCTGCGATGCTGGCCGGTCTTCTGGTTCTGCCGATTGTCTGGCTGATCATCAGATCCGCACCAAGGTCGCCCAAACAAGTCGTGTTTCCGGCGGCCCGGTTGTTGCGGGGGCTTCGTGCCAACCGGCGTGACATGCAACGTGCACCAATCTGGCAAACGCTTTTACGCTGCCTGATCCTGACCTTGCTGATCCTCGCCGCCGCGCGACCAGTCCTTAACAGAACAGAATTCTCGCGCGACGAGGGCGCTATTCTGATCATTGCCGAAAACAGCTGGTCATCAGCAGCAAACTGGCAGGAATATCGCACCGGCCTTAGCCAGATCATCAATCAGGCACGGCTGGATTTGCGCAGCATCTATATCGCACAAACCGCACCCGAGGCATCCGGCGCAACAACAACAAGATTACCCGATATTATCGGCCCGATATCGCCGCACGAAGCTGACCGTTTTATTGATCGACTGCATCCGCGCCCATGGGCCCCCGATTATACGGCTCTGTCAAACCGGATTGCCGATCACCAGCATATGGCAAATTCCATCGGCAGCATTATGTGGCTGACGGATAATATGGAACACCCCGCAAAGGCGGATCTTGCCAACGAACTTGGTACCATTGCACCGATTACCGTACTTGGTCCCAAACGTGAAAACCGCATCGCGGTTCAATCGCTGACACGCAACCGTACCGGACTTGATATCACCCTGGCCCATCAGAATATGAATGCGCCAGGCGAATTTGCCCTTCTTGCGCGCAATGAACGTGGTCAGGTCCTGTTGCGTCACACTGTAAAAATTGAACCAGCAACCCATCAGACCAGAACCCAAATCCCACTACCCAGCGACATCACCAATTCGATACAGTCCTTAGGAATAGAAGGTATAGAATCCGCTGCCACGGTCTTTCAAACCGGTGCCCGCTGGCAACAGCGAAAAGTCGGCGTGATTGTCAGTTCCGGAGATAGTCCGGTGCTGCTGTCGGATCGGTATTTCTTTCTGGACCGGGCAATTTCCCCCTATGCCGACGTGACCTATGCACCACTTGGAAAGCTGCTTGAAAGCGGGATGGATATCCTTGTCGCCACAGGGCCGATTTCCGGCCTTGGCAGCCAATATTCAGCCCTTGAACGCTGGGTCCGCGATGGCGGTATGCTGGTGCGTTTCGCAGGGGACAGCACGACCGAGGTCGAACCGGAATTCCTGCCTGTGACGCTGCGTCTTGGCAATCGGGATTTCGGCGGATCGATGTCATGGGAAAAACCGAAACGACTTTTGGCATTTCCGGAAACCAGTCCATTTTTCGGCGTCCTGATTCCCGAGGAAATCACCATCAATCGGCAACTTCTTGCCGAACCCGATCCGGATATTGTTGCCAAAACATGGGCCCGTCTGACTGATGGCACCCCGCTGATTACAAGTGCCCCGCGCAATGCCGGGCGAATTGTTCTTTTCCATGTGACCCCGTGGGCTGATTGGTCGAACCTTCCGATGTCGGGCCTGTTTGTCGAAATCTGGCAACGCCTTTTACCCCTTGCAAGCCCAAGTGACCGGTCTGAGGCCGAACTGCAAACAAGCCTGCCGCCCCAATCCGTGCTTGATGGCTTTGGCCGTGCTCATCAACCTGATGCAACGACCCTGCCCTTGCGCACACCGTTGCCGATGCCCGATCCACGGCATCCGCCGGGGATATACGGCAAAAATGGTCAGGCCGTTGCGCTTAACCTTGGCTCATTCCTTGAAAATCTTGACAGTCAGGTCCGCTGGCCGTCCGGCACGGTCATACGCGAAATCACCGATCAGGACCAAATCGATCTTGCCGCGATGTGCCTGATGGCTGCGATGCTGCTTCTGATCCTTGACGGGGTTGCCCTGATACTCGTCCATCACGTCAGTCTGAGACGCGCCCGGCATAAAGATGCGCTGACATCTTTCCTTCTGCTGGCATTTATCGGTGCTTCGGCAACGATGCTGCTGGGTGGCCGCGACGCCAGGGCGGTCGAAACACAGGCAGCTGCCTTGCAACCGCGTCTCGCCTATCTCAAGACGGATGTTGCCCCGATTGACCGTCTCAGCCAGTCGGGACTTGCCGGCTTGACCGAAATCCTGCGTCGGCGAACGGCCGCTGACCTGGCCGCCCCGGATGCCATTGACCCCGAAGCCGACGATCTCAGCTTTTATCCGCTGATCTATTGGCCGCTGGTTGACGGACAACAACCTTTTTCGGACTTTGCCCGGACGCGTATCAACCGATATCTTGATAGCGGCGGCATGATCCTGATTGACAGCCGTGATCAGGAAGTCGAACCCGCCCGCCTGCGCCGATTACTGGCCGGGCTGGAAATCCCGATCCTTGATAAGGCGCCGGGGGATCATATCCTGTTTCGCAGTTTCTATCTGCTGGACCATGCCTATGGCCGCTTTGCCGCGCCGCTTTGGCTTGATGCACGGCCCGATCAACGGTTGGACGGTGTTGCGTCTGTTCTGTTTGGCGGGAATGACTGGGCATCGGCCTGGATGCTGAACGAAGGCATCCAGACAGAGAGCCGCACCGATGACATTTCCCCGCGCCAGCGCGAAATGGCCTGGCGGTTCGGGGTCAACCTGGTGATGTATGCGCTTACCGGCAGTTATAAGGGGGATCAGGTTCATTTGCCGGCAATCCTTGAAAGGCTTGGCCGATGAACAGAAGCTGGCAGGATTTTCAGATCGCACCATTACTTGATATCGGGCTGCTGCAAATACTTGCCATCGCCTGTGTAGCCGCCATCCTGCTTTTTGCGGTATTTCGCCTGCGGGGCACGATCTGGCGGACAATCGCGATGGCGGTCATGCTGCTTGCACTGATTGCGCCGCAATTTACCGATCAGAACCGTGAAAAACTAAGCGACATCGTCCTTGTGCTGGTGGATCGTTCCAATAGCCAGAATATCGGCAGCCGCACCGACCAGACGGATGCCGCGATCTCGCAGATACGCAACCGCTTTGCCGATGATCAAAGTATCGAACTGCGTATCGAAGAAGTGCCGGGCGAAACCGACACCCTGATGTTTGCCGCCCTTGACCGGCTTCTTGGCGGAATCCCGCGCGAACGACTGGGTGGTGTCGTCATGATTACCGATGGGCAAATTCACGATATTCCCACCAGTCTGGATCTGGGTGCGCCCCTGCATGCGCTCATTACCGGGCGCGAAGATGAACATGACCGGCGTTTGCAAATTCGCCAGACCGCCGATTACGGTATCGTTGGCAAGAACGCGGATTTCATGGTCGAAGCCATTGATCGCAACCTTGAGACAGGAAGTCCGGTATCGGTCCGCATGCTGCATGAAGATGGCACCGAACAGAACCTGACACTTCCGGCCAACGAACCGCACCGGGTTACCATTCCTGTGCCCCATGCCGGGCCGGTGATCGCCGAATTGCGCATGGATGAAAATCCTGACGAAACAGATCAGACCAACAACCGGCTGATCCTTGAAACGACCGGCGTTCGTGATCGGCTCCGTGTCCTGCTGCTTTCGGGCGAACCGCATCCCGGCGAACGGGCATGGCGGAACCTTCTGCGTGCCGATCCCGGTGTTGATCTGGTGCATTTCACGATCCTGCGCCCACCGGAAAAAGGCGACGATACCCCGATCAACGAATTGGCTCTGATCCCATTTCCGATCCGTGATCTGTTTGAAGTGCGCCTGCGGCAGTTCGATCTGATCATTTTTGATCGCTATCAGATGCGCGGGGTTTTGCCTGCCCACTATCTGGAAAAGGTGGTGGATTATGTCCGATGGGGTGGTGCCGCCCTTGTCGTCGCCGGGCCGGAATATCTTGGACCTGATGGGCTTTCAAACACGGTTCTGGGTGATTTGATGCCGGTTCGGGCAACGGGCCGTGTCATTGAACAACCTTTTGCGCCGCGCGTGAACACAGCCGGACGCATTCATCCGGTGACAGCCCCGATTGCCGGTTCAATCAATACCCCGCCAAAATGGGGCCGCTGGTATCGGCAAATCGAAACCCGGGAAACTGACAATGACGTCATGACGCTTTTGACCGGTGTGGATCAATTACCCCTATTGTCCTTGCGGCGTGTTGAAGAAGGCCGGGCAGCTATGCTGAGTTCGGATCAGATGTGGTTGTGGCAGCGCGGCCATGATGGTGGCGGACCGATTGCCGAATTACTACGCCGATTGTCGCACTGGCTGATGAAGGAACCGGCCCTTGACGAAAACACCATTGCCACCGAACGCAGTGCCGATGGTAAAAGTCTGACCCTGAGCTGGCGCAAGATCGGGGCTGAACCGACAACCGCAACCGGTGCCGATCCGGAAACCGGCGAAGTCGTGCGCACAACATTTGAACGAACATCGGATCAGACATGGCAGGCCACCCTGCCCATCGCAGAGCGCGGCCTGATCCGTGTTCAGGCCCTTGATCGCGACGGCGTTACCCAGTCAGCATTGCATGTCGACCGCGATGTTCTGACCAGTGAACGTCGCAACACCAACTCGACATCGGACCTTTTACGCGAACTGGTTCTGGCCAATGGCGGATATGTTGATCGCATCGAAAAAGGGCTTCCCGATTTCCGCCGGGTGAAAGAGGAACGTGTCTGGTTTGGCACAAACTGGGCAGGCTTGATGGAAACGGAAAGCTATCGCACAGTGATTGGCGGCATTACCAATCTGTTGCCTCTTCCGGTCGTTGCTATTCTTCTGGGGTTGATGTGTCTGATCGGCTGGCGGATCGAAAGCAAATAGCCTTAGTCGACCGGATACATCGTTTTGTGGAAATTACATAATCCACCGCGAAACTTTTCCACTAGAAAATCAATGAAAATACGTACCTTGGTCGGAAGATGGCGTCGTTCCGGATATACGGCATAAATCCCGCCACTGGCCAGCGAATTATATTCCTTAAGGATTTCGACCAGCGACCCTTTTTGAAGCGCCTCGGCAACGATGAATTCCGGTTCACGCGCGATACCAAGGCCCCGGATCGCTGCGAACGAGGTAAAATCACCATTGTTACACGACATGACCGGATTGACGCGGACATTAATCTGGCCTTCGGCTCCTTCAAATTCCCAGACATTCGGGCTGGGAAGGTTGGTATAGGCAAGTGTCCGGTGATTGGCCAGTTCGGTCGGGTGTTTGGGTTCACCATGTTCGGCGATGTAGCCCGGCGATGCCACGACGTAACCGTTAAAGTCGGCAAGCTTGCGGGCAATCAGGCTGGAATCCTTTAACCGAGTGATGCGGATGGCCATATCGAACCCTTCGGCAACCAGATCAACCATGTGATCGGCCAGATGAATATCGACATGCAACCCCGGATGCAGGCCCATGAATTCAGACACCAGATCGGGCATATACCGCTGGCCAAATGTCAGCGGAGCCGAAATCCGGAGCGTACCCCGCGGCGTGCCCCGTAAATCGGTCAGGGCATGTTCGGCTGTTTCGATTTCCTCAACCACGCGCGCGCAGTGCTGATAAAAAGTTGCACCCGCGTCGGTCAGGCTCAAACGGCGTGTCGTGCGATTAAGCAAACGAATGCCAAGACTGTCTTCAAGCTTGGTGACATGCTTGCTCACCGCGGATTTTGACATGGCAAGTTTGCGCGCGGCACCGGAAAAGCTTTGCTCCTCGACGACACGAGCAAAAACCGTCATTCCATCCAGATTGCCGATCAGCATTGCTTTGCCCCTGTCCGAGTATCGAATAATTGTTGCTCATTTGGAAACAAATTAATGTCATATCGCCCGATTGCATTCAACGGGGAAATGACGATGATGGGAACAACGACCCCGGCCGCGCGTAATCGGCATATCACGGGACCACAAAAAACCGGAGGATACGATTATGGGCCTTTTGGTCGATGGAGAATGGAAAGACCAATGGTACGACACGAAATCGACCGGTGGTAAGTTCAAACGTCAGGACGCCGCTTTTCGGAACTGGCTGTCGAAAGACAAGGACGCCGAATTTCCTGCCGAAGCTGGTCGTTATCACCTGTATGTTTCCTATGCCTGCCCGTGGGCACATCGCACGCTGATCTTCCGCGCCCTCAAGGGACTGGAAGACATGATTTCAGTTTCGGTCGTGCATTGGCGCATGCTTGAAAATGGCTGGGAATTTTCCCCTGATGAGCGGCTGCCCGACCATCTTGGCAATCACCGTTTCATGCATCAGATTTATACTGCGGCAAAACCTGATTATACTGGACGGGTTACGGTGCCGGTTCTTTGGGACAAGAAAACCAACCGGATTGTCAGCAACGAATCTGCCGAAATCATCCGGATGCTCAACTCTGCCTTTGATGATCTGGGAGCCAAACCCGGCGATTACTATCCCGAAGATCTGCGCAGCGAAATCGATGCGATCAATGGCCGGGTCTATGACGATGTGAATAATGGTGTCTACAAATCCGGCTTTGCGACCGCTCAGGATGCCTATGAAGACGCTGTGACAACGCTTTTTGGCACGCTGGACTGGCTGGAAGACCATCTGTCGACCCATCGCTATCTGGCGGGTGATCGTCTGACAGAGGCCGACTGGCGGCTATTCACCACCCTGATCCGGTTTGATCCGGTCTATCACGGGCATTTCAAATGCAACCTGAAAATGCTGAAGGACTATCCCAATCTTTGGGCCTATACGCGCGAACTTTATCAGGTGCCCGGCATCAAACAGACCGTGTTCTTTGAACATATCAAGGGCCACTATTATGAAAGCCACCTGATGATCAACCCGACGGGCATCGTGCCCAAGGGACCTGTTCTCGATCTTGATATGCCACATGGCCGGGACAAACAGTTCGCCGGATAGATACGATTTGTTGGCTGACAACACCACGCCCAAACAAAAACCCCCGCAGAAGTTCTGCGGGGGTTTTGCATTCCGAAAACCGGAAACTATTAATTCAGGCGACCTTTGATTTCCGCAATTGCGCTATCGACAAGCTCGTCTGCCTTTGCAGCAGTAACCTTTTCGGAAACCAGTGCAAATGTGGCCTGTGCCGCGATTTCGGCCACACGGGCACGAACTTCGGCAATGGCCTGGGTTTCGAGATTGGCAATACGGTCCATGGCCTGCTGTTCACGACGCTTGAGCGACGCTTTCAGTTCAGCCTGGGCGTTCTCCAGCATGCGGTCGGCTTCCACCTTGGCATGGGCGCGGATTTCATCCGCTTCCTTCAATGCTTCGCGCTGTTTGGCCTGATATTTGGCCAGAAGCTCCTGAGCTTCTTCACGCAGGCGCTGTGCTTCATCCAGCTCTTCCGAGATTTTCTGCGCACGCTTGTCGAGTGCACCGGAAATACCCTTAACAGCCTTGAAGCCGCCGAAACCGGCAACCAGCAAGAAAGAAAGCGTGGTCCAGGTGTAAGGATCGGTAAGGAACGTAACCTCGTGCGGGGTTGCCATCTTCTTACTCTCCTACAATCGCCGAAACGGCCTTGTCGGCAGTTTTGGCCTGAACCTTGACACCGATAAGCTTGTCGGTTGCTTCACGGGCGATTTCGGATGCAGCTTCGGCCACACCTTTCATTGCGTCGTCTTTCGCACCGGCAATTGCCTTTTCGGCATCAGCGGTCTTTTTCGACAGTTTCTTGACCAGCGCTTCGGTTTTCGCAGCTTGCTCTGCAGCTGCTTTCTCCGTTGCTTCGCGAATATCTGCCTGTGCGGCATCACGAGCTTCTGCCAAGGCAGCCTCGTACTTCGCGATGGCGGCATCGGTTTCGTCTTTCAACGCCCGAGCCTTGCCAAGATTGTCTTCAATGGTCTTGTGACGGCGTTCCAGAACTTCGCCAACCTTCGGCAGCGCGATTTTCGACATCAGGAAATACAGGATGCCAAAAATAACGAACAGCCAGAAAATCTGTTCCGAGAACGTCGCAATATCAAACTGCGGCATAGCCTACTCCCGAATTCAACGACACCGGCGAGGGGTATCCTCGCCGGGCCGAGTATTCGCGCAAAAGGCGCCGATTAGCCGAACAGAACGATCAGCGCAACGACGAGTGCGAACAGTGCAATAGCTTCGGTAACGGCAAAGCCGATCCAGCCATACAGTTCAACGTCGCCTTTTGCAGCCGGGTTACGGCCAACAGTCGCAATCAGGCTCGACCAGATGTTACCAACCCCGATACCGGCACCAATCATGCCAATAGCAGCCAGGCCAGCACCGATCATCTTAGCAGCATCGAGTTCCATAACTTCACCCTTTCGAATTTCTTAAAGGCAATCAGAAGAGATCACACCGGTCCACTAGCATTAGTGCATGTGGATTGCATCATGGAGATAGATGCAGGTGAGAATGGTGTAGACATAAGCCTGAAGCGCAGCAATGCCGAACTCCAGAACCGTAATCCCCGTCAGAAGAGCAAACGGAAGGACGCCGAAGATGCCGATCAGGCCGACGAACCCGCCAATCACTTTCAGCATGATGTGTCCGACGGTCATGTTCGCAAACAGTCGGATCGCCAGGCTGAACGGACGAGAGAAATAGGAGATGATTTCAATCGGGATCAGAATGAAGGCCGTTGCAATCGGCGCACCTGCCGGGAAGAACATCCGGAAGTAATGCGTGCCGTGGCGAACGAAGCCGATAATGGTCACACCGATAAAGATCACCAGAGCCATCGCAAAAGTCACAGCGATATGGCTCGTAAAAGTAAAGCTGTGCGGGATCATGCCAAGCAGGTTCCCGAACAGAACAAACATAAACAGGGTGAAAACGAACGGGAAATACTTGCGCCCCGCGGTCCCCACGTTATCTTTCAACATATTGGCGACGAATTCATACATCACCTCGGCGGCACCCTGCCAACGGCCAGGTACCAATGCCCCACGACGCATGCTGAGCGTCATGAAGCCCGTTACGAGAACGGCTGCGATCACCATCCAAAGTGCGGAGTTGGTGAAGGAAACATCAATGCCGGCAACCGAAAGCTCGGCCAAGGGCTTGATTTCAAACTGCTCTAGCGGTCCAGCCACCGTAATCCTCGCTCAATCTTTTGAGGGCCAAGGCTAATCCTTGTCCCCCTGCTTGCGCTCCCCCATCGCGCGTCCAAGTCCGACTGCACTGTCGAATCCTTTGGCCACCCGATAAGCGTTAAGACCACCAGCACCTGCTCCGAGAAATACAAACAGAACAAGCAGCCAGGGCGTCGTACCAAGCACCCGATCCAGCGCCCAGCCAATCAATAGTCCAACAAGAACAGCAGCGATCATTTCCGCCGAAATTCTCATTCCTAATGCCATCCCTTGGGATGGTTTGCCGGTCGCCCGGTTCGGGCTGTGCGTTTCTTCACGCTTGCTTGCTACGGCCACCAACTTGCTTTCAAGCTCTGCTAATGAAGCGCGATCTTTATCATCGCTCATTGTCGTGAACCCCGCTGTGGCAGCCTTGCAAACGTCGCAAGGAAATGCGCGGGCAACATACTTAGCGCCCCATAGGCTGTCAAGCCGTAAAACCCCACCTTGCCGGGGGCACAAAATTGACATTAAACATCTGTTTTATAACAATTTTACCGTCGAAATGTGTGATCATTCACATTTGACGTTAGGCGATAGTCGCAGCCGCATTTATCACACTTTTCCATAAACAACCGCTTGCAACCGGCGGTTTCCCTTGGTTCCTGGCCCGTTGAACCGCTGAATTGGGCTTCTGAGTAACCATTGTGAATTCAATCGCTTTTTATTGATTTCCGCCTTTTGTACCGTGTTTTGGCACCGGTATCCCGCCCAAGGTCCGATACGGGCTGGAACACGCAGTCATCAGCCATGCCGATTCATCACAAATCCGCCCGCGCCGTTAGCCGCAAAAACACCGATCAAGGATCACTTCGGCAAATTAACCGACAAACGGCGTTGTCCATCCTGCTGCTGCCAGCCGCTTTCGGATGACGATGCCAGCATCCAGTCGAACTTGTGAAACAGCGCCCAGACAGCGGCCAATGTATTGTCTGCAATCTGGTTCATATCGATGGGCTGTTTGTGCAGGATTTCGTCACGCAACCGGGCTGATATATCGCCAAAGGACGTCTTGCCATCAAACAGCGCTAAAAGTCTGGCCAGGTCGGGTCCACCGGTCAGATCGACCGCGTTACCGGTTCCATCCGCAAGGATAATCGGTTTGCCTGCATTGGTCAGCATATCGTCAAAGAAACCGTCAGAAGGGGCGACAAAGAACCACGGGCACAAATCACGATCCGGCATTGTCGTTGTTCCCGCCGCACGTTTGGCATCAGAACGTGTAAGATAAAAGGCATGCAACGGCATCGCACAGCTGTAACGTTCACAAAATGCCTGCTGATCGCGAAGCGGCAAAGCCGTCAGATCCCGCAGGATTTTCGGGTCCGCAACATGGTTTTCAATGCTGTAATGCGCCTTTCCAGTGCCGCCAAAACCGAAAAAGCCGGTAAAGGCAGCAACATCAAGCCCTGCCGAGGCAGCAAAGTCATAGACCCCGTGCACGTCATAGGCACATTCAACCGGATGCAGCAGCAGATCGACAATCTCGGGATCGTTTTCCAGCAACCCTTTAATAAAGCCCGGACCACCCCCCATTTTAAGCAGCATGTTGCCTTCGGGAAGCATCGAAAGAAGGCTTCGGGTCATGGCAAGCTGCTCATCAAGCGTCTTTCCGGGCAGAAGCGGTGCAACCATCTTGCGCCACTCGGTCACGGCAAGGCGGCCATGTTCCCCATACAGCATGGTACCGATGCAACCATCATTGGCCAGAACCGACACCAGATCATGAAGACCTTGTTCGGGAACCTCAAGGTGATGCAGCACACCGGCACAATTGATGTAATCGAACTTTTCCGGTACGGTCGCGGCAAACTCGCCAATCGTTGCATTCACATAGGTAATATTGGTCAACCCACGTGCTTCGGCGCGGGCACGCGCCACCTTGCTGCTCGCACTTGATGGTTCCAGATATGTAACCTGCCCGCCGCAATCGCGCAGTTGTTCGGCCAGCCAGACAAGACTGTCACCTGTACCGCCCCCGGCAACAAGCGCACGAAATCTCGCATCAATCTTCTTGCGTCCGCCGAAACCGTAATGATTGACCCGCGAAAGGGTGTCCATCGGCGGCATCAGCAACCGTTCCTTTTCCTCCTGCGGGTCACGCATGGGATAAGGAAATTGCTCGTATAACGCACGGACTTCTTTGGACATTTTCGCAATTTTCCCGGTTGGAGTATCTCGCCAAGCCTCCCTCTTAACCCAAAGGCAGAGACGAACGAAACCCAAATACCGGAAAAATCATCAATTGGTAAAATCGAGCTCTTTTTGCTCTTTCTGGGAATAGACCTCGGCCTGGCGCAAATCGACCGACACCAGCGAGGAAACACCACGTTCCGCCATCGTCACCCCGAACAGGCGGTTCATGCGGGCCATGGTCATGCGATGGTGGGTAATCACAAGGAAACGCGTATTGGCGTGACGACCAATCGCTTCAAGCAATTTACAGAACCGGTCGACGTTGGCGTCATCAAGTGGTGCGTCAACTTCGTCGAGCACGCAAATCGGTGCCGGGTTGGTCAGGAACACCGCAAACAGAAGCGCAACAGCGGTCAATGCCTGCTCGCCACCAGACAGCAATGAAAGGTGCTGCAATTTCTTGCCCGGCGGGGATGCCATGATCTCAAGCCCGGCTTCCAGCGGATCGTCCGCATCGGTCAGCATCAGATGCGCCCCGCCACCGCCAAACAGGCGGACAAACAACTGCTGGAAATGTTTGTCGACTTCGTCAAATGCCGCTTTCAGGCGGTTGCGTGCTTCGCGGTTCAGCTGGTTGATACCATTGCGTAATTTATCAATGGCGGCGATCAGGTCATCGCGTTCGGAAACCAGTGTGTCTTTCTGTTCTTCCATCTCGGCCAGTTCGACCTCGGCCCTCAGGTTAACCGCACCAAGGTTTTCGCGTTCGCGCGACTGACGCTGCAAACGGGCCTCGATATCGTCTTCGGATGGCAATTCCTTGGTCTGATCGATTTCGGCCAGCTCTACAAGCTGATCAGGCGTGGCATTAACCCGTTCGCGAATGCGTTCAATCAAATCTCGGCGGTGCTGTTCTGCCTGCTCCAGAAGGGCTTCACACCTAACCCGGCCTTCGCGGGCCTCGGCCAGTTTCTGTTCCGCTTCTTTCAGGTTGTGATCTGCTTCGCGCTGCGCATTTTCGGCACGCACCAGTTCATCCGCCGCGTCCTTGCGTGCCTGATCGGCAATCTCGATACGGTCGGAAAGGATCGCGCGGCGCTCTTCGATCTCGTCGGGCTTAAGTTCAAGCTCCTCGATCTCCATGCGCGCTTCTTCCTGACGTTCACGAAGCTGGGCCACACGTTCGCCTGCCCCCGATGCGCGATCATTCCAGGATGCGATTTCGCTTTCAACAAATTCAAGTCGCTTGCGACGCCCCGATGCATCACGCTGCATGCGTTCAAGCTGGCTGCGCGCTTCCATCTGATCGGCGCGCGCATCCGAAAGCTCGGCACGTTTTTCAATCAGCTCAGCCTTGATTTCCATCAGGCCTTCGCTCGATTCCTCGGGCGTTGCCGCCAGTTCTTCCTGCTCGGCGATCAGTTCATCAAGGTCCTGCTTGGCACGCTTTTCTGCTTCTTCTGCGTTTTGCAGGCGTCCTTCAATGGCACTGGCGTCACGTTTGATATTGGCAATTTCTTCTCGCGCGCGGGCCAATGATCCCTCTGCCTCGCGAAGGGCACGGTGGGCTTCCTGTTCGCCGTTGCGTGCGGCTTCAACATCTTCTTCAAGACGTTCAACATTTTCCCGCGTTGTATCGGCCTTTTCCGCTGCAAGCTCGACCGCGTCGTCGATCTCCTCGAGCTCAAGGCGTAATTCTTCAAGTCGATTACGCTGTCGCAAACGTGCGGCTGCCGGAAGCTCCGCGCCAACCTTGATCCGATACCCGTCCCAACGCCAAAGCGCACCTTCACGCGACACCAACCGCTGCCCGGTTTTCAACGTCTTGGCCAGCCAGTTACCGGTTGCCTCGTCATCAACAACCCCGATCTGCCAAAGGCGTCGGTTCAGCAATGCCGGACCGTCAACAAATTTCGCCAGTGCCTGGACCCCTTCGGGCAGGTCAGGGTCATCTGCGTCGGGGTCAACCGCCGACCAGTGCATCGGGGCATCTTCGGCATCGGGCGCGTCAAGGTCCTCGCCAAGTGCCGCCGCCATCGCCATTTCAAGGCCGCTGGTCACCGAAAGCTTTTCGATCACCGCCGGGAACTGCTGATCTGCATTGCCCTTGACCAGACTTTCAAGCGCCTCGATCTCGGCGACAAGCCGTGCCTTGCGGCTTTCGACATCACGCAGGGCATCGCGCGATTCGGTTTCCGCCGTTTTCAGGCTGTCTTCACGGTCGCGCAATTCGGCAAGACGCATTTCGGCATCTTCGATGGCAAGCTTGCGCTGCTCGCAAAGTTCTTCGCATTCCTCAAGCGCCAGACCGGCCTCTTCGAGGGCGTCGGTAAAATCGGCTTCAACCCGGATATCATCAAGGCGGGCAACGGCCTCGTCATAGCGTTCGGTCAAACGTGACCGGCGGGCGGAAAGCTCGCCTAACCGCTGCTGAACGCTTTTAAGCCGGGCTTCTTCGGCGGCTGCCCGGTTGGTCAGTTCGTCAACCTGCCCTTCCAGCGTTTCAACCCTTGCGGCCTGCGCGACGGCGCGTTCCTTTGCCTCGTCAAGCTCGTCATCCTCGCCGTCCTGGGCTTGACCCAGCTCTTCGCGTTCTGCCTTAAGCTTGTTCAACGCCCCTTCGGCGTCGCTTGCCAGTTCGGCTTCACGCGCAAGGTCGGCATCAATCTGCTGGATGCGCGCACGAAGCTGCGACATTTGGGTTTCGATCTGTGACTTGTCCTTGTCCAGTCCCTCACGCTCGATCAGCATGCGCTGCAAGGCCGCTGCCGCATCGCTTTCCTTTTTGCGAAGATCCGGAAGGCTTGCCGCAATATGGGCCTGAATGGTCGTTGCCTCGGTCACCTGACCGGTCAGGTCACGCACGGCACTTTCGCCCAGCACCAGCAATTCACGGGCATCTGCTTGCCGTTTTTCGGCATCGGTCCAGCGGATGTGGAATAGCAGAGCCTCCGTCTGGCGGATGCTTTCGGAAAGTTTGCGATACCGTTCGGCCTGTCGCGCCTGCTTTTGCAGAGACGCGATCTGGCTATCGAGTGTGACCAGAACGTCTTCAAGGCGTTCCATATTCTGTTCGGCATTTTTAAGTCGAAGCTCGGCCTCGTGACGGCGTGAATGCAGGCCGGTAATACCGGCGGCTTCCTCCAGAACCAGTCTGCGCTGACTTGGCTTCGCTCCGATCAGCGCACCGATCTTGCCCTGTGACACCATCGCGTTTGACCGTGCCCCGGTCGCGGCATCGGCAAACAGCAATTGGACGTCACGCGCACGGACATCCTTGCCATTGACCCGATAATTCGACCCGCCGCTGCGTTCGATACGTCGCACGACCTCAAGCGTTTCGTGATCGTTGAACATCGCCGGTGCTTTGCGTTCGGCATTATCCAGAACGACGGTAACTTCGGCCACGTTCCGCGCAGGACGCGACGATGTCCCGCCAAAAATAACGTCGGACATGTCCGAGCCGCGCATCTGCTTGGCAGAGGTTTCACCCATGACCCAGCGCAGGGCTTCGACAAGATTGGATTTGCCACAGCCATTCGGGCCGACAACACCTGTCAACCCGTCTTCAACCAGCAATTCGGTTGAATCGACGAAGGATTTGAACCCCGTCAGCCGTAGCGATTTAAACTGGACCAATCATGCCCCCGATCCGTCCCTTCCCCTGATTGCCGGATGTCGCATCTGCAGCATCCGGCAGGATCATATTTATCAGTTGGTCAGATCTTCGACTTTGTCTTCAAAGAACTTCAGATCGCGCGAACCGGCAAAGGTTTCACCATCAATCACAAAGCTCGGCGTTGAATTGACCTTGAATTCCTGTTCGCCGCGCATGCGCGATGCAACGATCCCGTCGATCAGGGCCTCGTCCGCCATGCAGGCATCAACCGCATCGCCATCCATACCGGCAAAACGAACCACCTGTTTGATGCCTTCAATCGGGTCCGCGGCCCGTGCCCAGGTCATCTGCGATTTGAACAGCATGCCCAGAACACCGAAATAACGGTCATCACCGGCACATTGCGCAACAGCCGCCGCGCGAACCGCAACACCATCAAGCGGATAATCGCGGAAGATCAGCTTGGCCTTGCCGGTATCGATCAACGATTTCTTGATCTCCGGCAGGGTTTCATTATGGAACGTGGCGCAATGCGGGCAGGTCAGCGACGCATATTCGATGATCGTCACCGGCGCATCCGGATTGCCAAGCACATGTTCCTTATATTCTACAGCCTCGGCCTGCTGCGCCCCGACAACACCAATCGCAAATGCACATGCGACCGCAAAAAACTTAACTGCCTTCAGCAAGGAAACCTCCGTTAAAACAATATTTTGTGATTACAAGCCTGTTGCAGCGCGGGAGTCAACACGCCCCCCAAAAGCGCTAATGAGCCAACGAGTCGCCAACATCGTTTGGAAATGCGGCAACTCCGTGATCAAACATCATGGGAAAATGATTCGATCCGGCCCGCATCGGAATAAGGCTTTGGGCCACCGATTGGCAAATGACTTACACGTGATTTTAAACGCAATTTCACCGGCTATTTCTTCTGTCCCGGTTGCCCCCGCGCGTGAACGTCCCCCGAAATGCGGCGTCCAAGCCGGGTCAGCACTTCGCGCAGATGCGGGTCTTCGATTTTGGCGATATCGATCTCGCTGGTTTCGCGGATCGGACCTTCGGGCACATTTTCCGGCCGTTTGACGGTGCGCTCCGGGCGGGAAATATCGCCCTGCATCATCTTGATGCGTTCAACCGCGCGATATCCGAAATAGGTATTCACCCGGTCGATGATCTGCGGCATGCGGTGCTGTAATTCAATCGCCACCGGTCCCATCACCCGGATCACAAGGGTTCCGCCCCCGGCATTTTCGCCGCGAGGCGGATTGTATTTGACCGGCATGGTGAATTGTTCAAGATCGCGACCGACAATTTCGGACCAGTGCAAAATGATTTCGGCCTGAAAGAAACCGCGTTTGCGGACCAGCGGACGTGTCAGATTGCCAACCATGGCGGCAATATTGCGCAGGCCCATGCGGCGCTCCGAACTGCCCATCGGGGTAATCTTTTGTTTCTTTTTGACCGCATTTTTTGCAGCAACCATATCGGCACGCTGATCTGGCGTGCTATGTGTCGGCGTATCGGTCATATCTTTTTGCTTGCTCACGCCCGCTTCTTTCGTAGGGTCTGAATCTGACCTAAACGTAATTACCCGTTTTCATCCCCGCAACATAACACGGGAACGCCGTGCATTTCACCAACGACGAAATCCATCACCTCGGTCGGACCATGTTGGACTGGTATGACCGTCATCATCGCACCCTTCCATGGCGTGCCGAACCGGGCGACGCACAGGACCCTTACCGCGTCTGGCTTAGCGAAATCATGCTGCAACAGACCACCGTGATTACGGTCGGTCCCTATTTCGCGGCATTCCTGCAACGCTGGCCGACTGTCAACGATCTTGCCAATGCCGATCTCGATGAAGTTCTGCATGCCTGGCAAGGTCTGGGATATTATGCACGCGCACG
>CERN01018153.1_pt1 | contig 31638 bp, 28 predicted proteins | sample 530761 | NCBI WGS metagenome assembly CERN01 (sample SAMEA2620947, study PRJEB7988) | marine metagenome | isolation source: saline water (ENVO:00002010), including | reverse complement strand
GCCGGCTCGGACGAGTTGATCACCCTTCTGATCCGTGCCTATGCCGGTCCGGGGGATGAAGTGCTGTATTCGCAGCATGGTTTCCTGATGTATCCGATTGCGGCCAAGGGTGTCGGTGCGGTTCCGGTGACTGCGGCCGAAACCAATATGACCACCAGCGTTGAGGCGTTGCTGGCGGCTGTTACCGAAAAAACCAAAATCGTTTTTGTCGCGAACCCGAACAATCCGACGGGCACCTACATCAATGATGCGGAAATGAAACGCCTGCGTGATGGTTTGCGCGAAGATATCGTTCTGGTTGTTGATGCGGCTTATGCCGAATTCATGACTGGTCAGGAAGATTATTCCGCCGGTGAAGAACTGGTGCGTGCCGGTAAAAATACCGTCATGACCCGCACTTTTTCCAAGATTTATGGTCTTGGTGGCATTCGCCTTGGCTGGTGCTATGCGCCGGTTGATATTGCCGATGTTCTGCAACGCCTGCGCAATCCGTTTAACGTGGCCCTTCCGACACAGGAAGCCGGTCTTGCGGCACTTGATGATGATGAATTCGTCAATGCCTGCGTGCGTCATAATGCTGAAACGCTGGCGTGGTTCCGCGATCAGGTGAACGCGATTGACGGCCTGATCGCCCATCCGAGCTATGGCAACTTTGTTCTGGTCGAATTCCCCAAGGAAGAAGGCAAAAACGCCGATGCTGCCAATGATTTCATGATGGCACAGGGCGTTATCCCGCGCAAAATCGGTGCTTATGGCCTGCCGCAGATGTTGCGTATTTCGATTGGTACGAAGGAAGAAATGGAAATCTGCCTTCAGGCGATCAAAGACTTTGTGAACAGGTAAAATGACCAACACCGCATCCGAACCGCTTTTTGATACCGTTGCCTTTATCGGCATGGGGCTGATTGGCTCGTCACTTGCCCGTCGTATCCTGCGCGACGGTCTGGCGAAAAAAATCACCTGTGCCGTGCGTTCCGAAGCCACCCGTGACCGGGTGCTTGAACTGGGTATCGCCGATGAAGCTTATTGCGACATCAAGGAAGCGGTTAAGGATGCCGATCTGGTGATGATCTGTGCGCCGGTGGGGGCCAATGAAGCCATCGGCGCACAGCTTGCCGGAAAACTTAAAAAGGGTGCGATTGTTTCCGACGTCGGGTCGGTCAAACAGGCGGTCATTCGTGACATTGCGCCGCATCTTGACGAAGGCGTCTCGTTCGTGCCGGGCCATCCTTTGGCCGGGACCGAACATTCCGGACCGGATTCAGGTTTTCCCGAACTGTTCGAAGGCCGGTGGTGCATCCTGACCCCGGTTCCCGGTGAAAAGGAAAGTGCGACCGCGCGCGTGCAGGCCCTTTGGGAAGCATGTGGCATGAAGGTTGAGTGCATGGATGCCGATCATCATGATCGCATTCTTGGCATCACATCGCATCTGCCGCATCTGATCGCCTATACCATCGTCGGGACGGCAACCGATCTTGAAGATGCACTGCGTCAGGAAGTCATCAAGTTTTCCGCATCGGGTTTCCGTGATTTCACCCGTATTGCCGCATCCGACCCGACGATGTGGCGCGACGTGTTTTTGAACAACCGCGAAGCGGTCCTTGAAGTTCTTGGCCGTTTTCAGGAAGATTTGATGGCGTTGCAGCGCGCGATCCGCTGGGGCGAGGGCGAAAAACTGTTCGACCTGTTCAGCCGTACGCGTGAAATCCGCCGTGGTATTGTCGATGCCGGGCAGTATTTCACCAATTTCTCGGCCGAAGGTGAAGACCGCCAAAGCGACGCCAAGGGCAAAAACAAGACCGATAAATAATCAATTCACGGTTTGCAAATGGCAGGCCGTCGTCGGGTGGAAAGATGCGCCCCAAACAGCATCTTTCGCCGGAAAAAGGGGAACGTCATGCCTGCCACCGATCATCCGGCTTTTGCAAGGATTATGCCGTTCTTGTTTGTGTTCCTCTGGAGCACGGGCTTTGTTGGCGCAAAGTTCGGACTCCCCTATGCCGACCCGTTTACCTTTCTGTTTGCCCGTTTCGCCATTGTGATTGTTCTGATGGTGCCGGTGATTTCGTTGCTAGGTGCCAAATGGCCCAAAAGCTGGCAGCAGGTTGCCCATATCAGCACGACCGGTGTTCTTGTCCACGGGATTTATCTGGGCGGTGTTTTCTGGGCAATTGATACGGGGCTTCCGTCGGGCTTGGCGGCCTTGATCGTCGGATTGCAGCCGGTCGTGACCGCATCGGTCGTCGGTGCCCTTCTTGGGGAACGTGTCAGTGGACGCCAGTGGGCGGGGCTTGTTCTTGGCCTGATCGGTGTGGCGTTGGTGCTGGTGCCCAAAATCGGTGACGGGATCGGTATTACGGCCTTTGGCATCGGGCTTGCCATCATGGCGCTGTTTGGCATGACGGCCGGGACGCTTTATCAGAAGCGGTTCTGCACGGGCATGGACCTGATGAGCGGTACGGTTATCCAGTATGTTGCCGCGGCGGCCTTTGTCGGGGTGGTTGCCCTGATCAAGGAACCCTTGGTGATCGAATGGAGCATGAACTTCATTCTTGCGATGGCGTGGCTGGTTCTGGTGTTGTCAATCGGCGCGATCATGCTTCTGATGGTTTTGATCAAGCAGGGCGAGGCAACCCGGGTTGCAAGCATGTTTTACCTTGTCCCGCCCACGGCTGCCTTCTTTGCCTGGCTGCTTTTTGATGAACATCTGGGCATGCTCGGCTTTGCCGGATTTGCAATTGCCGCACTTGGGGTGGCATTGGTAATGGTGAAACGCTAGGTTCAGGGCGAAACTTGAAAAATGCCAGCGTGACCGGAGGAAATTTTGACTGAGCCCCAGGAAAGATGGGTATTTGGATATGGATCGCTGCTGTGGCGTCCGGGCTTCGAATTTGAAGAACGGGCACGCGCGACGCTGCGCGGCTATCACCGGTCCTTTTGCATCTATTCCCATCACTATCGCGGCACACCGGAAAATCCGGGGTTGGTCCTGGGGCTGAATGTCGGCGGGGAATGTGTCGGGAACGCGTTTCGGATCGCGCCTGACAACTGGCCGCTGGTCAAGGCCTATCTTGATGAACGCGAACTGGTGACCAACACCTATATTCCCGCCGATGTCGAGGTCGAGCTTGCCGACGGACGCACGGTCATCGCGCACACCTATGTCGCCGATCCAACGCATGAACAGTTCGCCGGAAACCTGCCGGTGCGAACGGCGGTTGAAATCATTGTTGCGGCACATGGCAATATTGGCCCGAACCTGGAATATCTTGAAAACACGGTCTGCCATCTTGACGAGATGGGAATTGTCGACCCGCCGTTGCACGATCTGATGGATATGGTGCGCCGCGAATACGGTGAAATCAATATGGGAGCCGGAATCTGATGTCGGACGCCACCACAACGTCCAAAGGTGCCAATGCCCCGATGATGGCTGCCTATCTGATGCTGGTTGCCTGCGCGATGATGTGGGGGTCAAACCATGTCGTTGCACGCGGGGTGAATGCCACGGTGCCGCTTGAAGCATTGGCGTTCTGGCGTTGGGTTGTGGCCGCCGTATTACTGTTTCCGGTTTGTATTCCGCACCTTAAACGCGATCTGAGGCTGATGGCCGATCATAAAATGTCGATGTTCCTGATCGGAACAACCGGCGTTTTCATGTTTTCAATCGTCATTTATCTGGCGGCTTACAACACAACGGCGGTCAATACCGGGCTTCTCAATGCGACAACTCCGGTCTGGGTTCTGTTATTTGCAGCGGTGCTTACGGCCGATAAACCCAAGCTTGGCCAGTGGGCCGGTGTGCTGATTGCCGGTGTCGGGACGGCGGTGATCATTGCCAAAGGCGACTTTTCGGTCTTTGCCGAGATGAACTTTGTCTCGGGCGATCTGTTTGCGATGATTTCAGCAATGGTCTGGGCGGCATACTCGATGCTTTTGAAACGCGCCCCCAAGGGGGTCCATCCGCTAAGCCTTGTGTTTGTTTCGGCCCTGATCGGGTTGGTGTTCCTGACTCCGCTTTATATCTGGTCGGTGACTGTTCGCAATGAGCCGTTCTTTACCCATCTTGATCCGGCATGGCCCGATATGCTCAAGATTTTCTATATCGGCGCGGGGCCCGCTTTTTTGGGCTATCTGTTCTGGAACAAGGGGGTTGCGGTTGTCGGCCCGGCAAATGCCGGTGTGTTTCTGTATCTGATGCCGGTTTTTGCCAGCATCCTTGCCATCATCTTTTTGGGCGAGGAACTACACATTTACCATCTGGGCGGGATCACATTGATTGCCTTTGGCATCTGGCAGGCAACACGCCGGAAAGCATAAAAGCTGCCGGACGGATAGAATCGAAAAGGCCGGATCAAACTCCGGCCTTTTGGGTGTTCGAACGATCCGTATGATCAGGAAGGTGTTTTTTCCTGGTTGACGGATTTCATCGGAATCGCGGTTTTGGCTTCCTGCTGTTCGGCTTCGGCTTTTTCGCGGGCTTCCTCGATCTCGACGTCACGTGATGTCAGGGTCGGCAGATTAAACTCCGCCTGTGCTTCGCGTTCAAGTTCCCGTGTGCGGTCATCAATCCTGCTTTTGATGGTTTTCATAAATGTTTTGCGATCCAGATCCGGCTCAATCGCGGGCAGGAATTCCATGGTGACCTCGCCACCGTATTTCATGAAGCTGTGACGTCCCCAGAACATGCCGGAATTGATGGCAACGGGAATGACCGGCGTATTGGGGAACGCCTTGTATAGCGCATAAATACCGGGATGATACGGCCGATCCGAACCGGGCGGTGTGCGGGTTCCTTCGGGGAAGATTACGATCTGCCTGCCGTCCTCAAGCGCACGTTCAGCACCCTTGATCATGTCTTTCAGGGCGGATGATCCAGCCGATCTGTCGACCGCAATCTGCCCGGAAAACAACAGGAACTGCCCCATCAACGGAATGCGGGTCAGTTCCTTTTTCAGGATATATGCCGGGTCAGGCACGACCGTGTGAAAGGTCAGGGTTTCCCACGCAGACTGATGTTTGGCAACCAGAATACAGGGGCCTTTGGGCAGGTTTTCAAGGCCGCGAATACGTTTATACATGCCAACAGAGATGGCCAACGCGCCTTGCGTCAAATGACACCACATATGTCCAACAAGCTGATTGGCCTTGCGACCAAACGGCATCAGGGGAACCATACAAATGCAAAGTGCTGTTGTACCGGCGAAAAACAACACGTTAAACAAAAACGCGCGCAGGGCTCTCATGCAGACAGATCCTTCAAACACTTAGTCAAAGGGTTTGTAACAGTTATACGACACGAGTGAAACGCTGTATCTTCAACCCGATTTCTGCGCCGGGCGATTTGATGCGGAATAATCCTGTCCGGAGGGGTCTGGTGTCGGGGCGGGGCCATGCAGGTTGGCGCGATCACCGTCTGGCAGCAGCCGCAGGATATAGTTCCTGAGGCTGGCAAACAGGAATTTGTTATATTCGCTTGCGATCAGGCTGGCGCTTCCCGGCCACCGCCACCAACTGTCGACCTTGACGTTATCGGGGAACACCGGGTGGGCGATGATTTCGACATCGGGCATCAGGCTGCGAAATTCCAGAAGCGACCTCGGCATGTGATAGTTTGCCGTGACGATGCGCAGGCTTTTATAGCCTTCCTCATACACCCAAACCGCCGTTTCCTGCGCATTGCCGCGGGTGTTTTCCGCAACATGACCCAGAACTACACAGCATGAAACCAGCCGGGGATCGGCTTTGCCCGCCGATAGAAGCTCGTCGACTTCAACCCCGCGATAGACGCCGGAAATAAACAGTTTTCTGGCAAGCTGGCGGGTCAGAAGACGGCGCCCTTCCGAAAGCCGTTCACTGCCACCGGTCAGAACAACGATGGCGTCAGTCTTGCGATCAGGTTCATCAACCGCGGTTGGAATGATGTCGACATACCAGATAAAGCCACCCGCCCAGACCAGCCCCAGCAGGATCAGGGTCGATAGCAAAAACCGGAACCGGCGAAAGCGTCGTCGGTGCTGAACGGAAAGGGGCGGCCTATTCATATGATTGGGCCTGGCGGGACGCTGGCATGCGACGGGGCTCTCCTTTTGGGACAAGGTCATGATCCGAAACAGTAAATGATCACGACGCTGCAGGCCGACTATACGGAGGAGTGAGGCAGGTTACAACATTCTGCGCAAGACACGCAGCACAGTTCTTTTGGCCGTCATCTGTGCGACACCGGCGACCACGAACGGAATGGCGATGATGATGCCGATGAAAAGCGGGCTGAAAACCAGTGTCGGGATAGGCCATCCGGCGCGCAGGCCAAGCCACGCGATCACACCCGAAACCGGCAGGGCGATCAGAAGGCCGATCAATGCCCCGAAAAATGCCAGCCGCAGGTTATGGCGGGCAAACTGGCCCGCGATATAGGAATCCTGTGCCCCGATCAGATGCAGCAATTCAATGATCGTCCGATGGATTGAAAGACCCGAACGTGTGGCAAAAACAACCGACAGCATCGTTGCCCCAAACAGCACGACGATTAACGCCATCAATGCCAGTTCCACCGAAAAGGCAACATCGGCAATCCGTTCGATCCAGATGCGATGATCGTCCAGAACGGCTTCGGGGGCGATTTCACCCAGACGGCGTTCAAGCATATCGAAATTAAACCCGGTTTCCGGGGTGATTTCGATAATGCGCGGGATCGGTAATTCGCTGACGATTTCATCGGGGCCAAGCCACGGTTCAAGAAGGGCCGACATGGTTTCGGGGCTGAGTTCCTCGATCCGGGAGATGCCGGGCATGTCGGCGAGCTGTTCGATAATATCGTCAACGGTTGCCTGCAAAGCCTGTTCGCGTTCTTCGGGGTCGCGATCCGCCATGCCGGTCGGGGGAACCTGTATCGAAAGGCTGCCTTCGATCTGACCGGACCATTTGCCGACACTGTCATGCAGGGCCGCCAGGCCAACGATCGAAAACGTCAGCAAGGCCACCATCAATGCGACGATGCTTGGCAAAAAGCGCGTCGATGAGTCGCTATCAAGTGGCAGATGTGACGGTTGCGAACGAAAAGCCATGATCGATTTTGGGTCCTGTCTGAGCCAGTTGCCGTCGGTTTGGTCGGTTACGCGCTATGCGTGATGTCGTGCAGGGTGCCAGCCTCAAGCAGCCATTGATTATGGCCAAAGCGACGCACAAGTTGCCGGTTATGGGTGGCGATCAGCACCGTGGTGCCAAGTTTGTTCAGTTCTTCAAAAAGATATAACAGCCGCATGGCGATCCGGTCATCAACGTTGCCGGTCGGCTCGTCAGCCAAAAGCAGGGCCGGGCGACCTATAACCGCGCGCGCAATGGCAACGCGTTGCTGCTGCCCGCCGGAAAGCCGGGACGGCACCGCGTTGATCTGATCACCAAGGCCGACCCATTCAAGAAGTTCGGTCACGTTCTTGCGGATTTGCAAATCCTCGACCCCGGCGACGCGTAGCGGCAGGGCGACATTTTCAAAAGTCGTCAAATGATTGATCAGGCGGAAGTCCTGAAACACCACGCCGATCTTGCGGCGGATGGCGGGCAGTTCGTCGCGCGGAATGCGGATATTGTCGCGTCCGAAAATATTGATCTCGCCGCGTGTCTGGCGCAGGGCAAGATAGAGCAGGCGCATCAATGTCGATTTGCCCGCGCCCGAAGCCCCGGTCAGGAAATGAAAGCTGCCACGATGCAGGGTAAAGTTCAGATCGCGCAGAATCTCCGGCCCGGATTCATAGCGGACACCCACATTCCTGAAACTTACGACTTCAGTCAAAACTTGCGCTCCATATCGCAGCACGACGTATCAGACCCGACATAACATGATAATGATGGGGCCGGTTGAACAATTGCAAAAGTCCGATCTGGCTGATCCCAAAGTGGGTATCATTATAGATTGGCCGAAAATATGACGACTTAAACAGTTCTTCGGATGTCATCTAAGCACCATATGTGCAATGCTGTGCTATCCAAATTGGGGCAGCTTCAGTTATCTGTGCTTAACAGTCTGTTAAATCGCCGCTATTTACATATAGTGTAGGTTCTGCCCTACCCGGCGAATTCGGGGGATCGCCGGAAATCACTAGGTTATGGCCGTGCCCCGGGTTTCATGCCGCTGACATCGAGATGCCAGGTTTGCAATGATCATTACTTGCCCAGATTGTTCAAAAAAATACTCTGTGAAAACAGAGGCGATCGGCCCAAAGGGCAGAACCGTACGCTGCAAGAACTGCGGCAATAGCTGGCATCAGGACCCGCCGGGAATGAAAACCCCGTCGCCAGCACAGGAAAACAAGCTGCCGCCGCCTTTCGATCAGGATGGCGCGCTTGGTGCCGATTTCAATGCCGATCAGATGCCAGGTCAGGTTGATCCCGGTTTCGAGGACGCGGACAAAATTCCCGATCCGCCCCCCATCCCGCAGCAGCTGATTCGCAACAATCCGAAACCGCCTGCGAAATCGAAAAAGGGTGTGATTGGCTGGATCCTGTTCTTCCTGATCCTTGGCGGGATTGGTGCGGGCGGATATTTTGCCAAAGATATCCTGATCAATTTGTGGCCGCCGATTGCGAAGGTCTATGACATGGTCGGGCTTGACGTCCCTCATGTTGGCGAAGGCCTTGATATTCGTGAATTGCCGCCGACTCGCGAAGAAGAAGACGGTGTTGACGTTCTTGTCGTTCGCGCCGAGATCGTCAATATCGATGAGATCGACCGGGCGTTGCCCTATTTGTTGATTGAGCTTCTCGATCCGCTGGATCGTGTGGTTCAGCGCAAAAAGGTGCCGCTGATCTATGACGAAAGTGCGGTGCAGGGCGGGGCGGACATGCCGATGGAAGCCCAGATGCTGCCGGTTGGTGAAACCATGACGGTCGAAACCAAAATCCGCCGTCCGAACCCGACAGCAACCCGTTTGCAGGTCACATTCCTTGACCCGCGGGAAGCGGTTGAACCCTGACCGGTTTGATCTGAAAATGACAAAGGGCAGCGATCCGTCGCTGCCCTTTTGTTTTATCTGTGTCGTCCTTTGGACAGGCCTTTAGAACCGTTTCAGCAAGCGATCAATATATTCCTGTTCGATCACCGGGCGGTCCGGGTCGCCGGAACGACGGCGGAGTTCCTGAAGAATGCGCCATGCCCTTTCAAGGGTGTCGACTTCGGGGATGACGGTGGTGCCATCGCCGCCCACCGGCCGACCAAGCGGATCACGATTGCCCGACCCCTGAAGTTCATCGAGCATCGGCATCATCTGGCTTAAACCTTCAAGAGCACGGCTTAACTCGCCAATACCCTGTTGCAGGGCTTCCATGGCCTGTCCCTGTTGTTGCAGGGCTTCGTGGGCACGGTTGTGGTCAAGGGCCTCTGCGGCGCGTTGCATGGCCTCTATCGCGGTTTCAATGCCGCTGAGATTGCCAAACTGGCCAAAGCCGGAATTATTGGTCAGGTTCTGTGCGTCCCCGGCAAGATTTTGCTGCTGCTGGGCGCGGTTGCCATTTCCGCCGGGGCTTGACGGATTGTCACCCTGGTTCATCAGGTCCTGCTGGCGGCGGGCAAGATCACGAATGCCATCAAGCATTTCGCGCAAGGTGGATGTGATATCGGCCCCGCCGTCGCCCGATGTGATCTGCATGTTTTCGACCAGTTCGCGCAGGCGGTCGATCAGGGCGCGCGCCTGATCACGCGCACCAGCCTGCATGAGTGCTTCGATCTGATCGACGATACGTGACAGGTCCTGCTGTTCAAGGATGGCGGCGGGGCCCTGTTGCTGGCTTTGCTGATTCTGCGGTGCCTCGCGGGCGAGGGCGGCCATATATTCGTTAAGGGCGCGGCGATAGTTTTCGATCAGATCGGCGATTTCGGCTTCGGTCACGTCCGGGTTGGCAAGGGCATCCAGCAGCCGTTCCTCGGCCTCCATCAGATTGCGTTCGGCCATGCCATAGCTGCCGCGTTCGATCTCTTCGGCGATGTGCCAAAGCAAACCGGCCACGTCTTGATGGACCGCGCGGTCGCGCAGATGCGCCGAAAGCCGTGCCTCGGTCACGGAAAGTGCCAGAAAAATGCCGATATGGCCGTTGAATGCCTGCGGGGCATAAATGACAGGCAAAAGGGCGTTGCGCATTTCAAGGGCCTTGTCGGGATAGCGCAGCAATCCGCGGCGGATCGTGATCAGTTTTTTGGCGACGGGATGGGTGAACTCGCGTTCGGGCAGGATAATCGAACGTATGTCGCTTTCACCATCCTGTCCGGCATTGTCTTTTGATACCAGTTGCAGGTTAACCGGGAGCCCCGCCCATGGATGGGATACCAGATCAATGAAACGTGGTCCTTCGATCCGTGTTGGCATGGCGGCCTCCCCCCCCGGGGTGTCGCCACCAGACAGATCGATACGGATATTATCGATGGTGCCAAACTGTTCCCGACCAATGCCGTCGGTTGCGGGTGTGATAACCAGTTCAAGATTTTTCATGCCGTAATCATCGGTCGCAACGTAATCCAGCCGGATATGTTCGCGCCGGGTAATCGAAGGCGGGCTTACGAATGAAAGGGCGGGTGGTTTATCGGCAACCAGATTGACATTAAGGGTCAGCCGATCCGTGCCCCACACCGAAATGCGCCATGGTCCGGCCTGATCAAGAGCGGTCGAGAGGACATAGCTGTTGTCGCTGCTTTCGGAAATGTCGCGTTCACCGGTCGGCGTATGCAGGGTCGGTTGCCAGACGCTGCCGATGCTGCCGGCCAGTGTCGATCCGACAGGCACGTCGACATCAATGACGCGTGATGCGTCAGAGCCGCCATCATCCTGCTTTTGCGCGCCTTTAACCTGTTCAAACCGCAGGACGCGCGGGATTTGTCCGGTATAGGCCGGTGGGGTCACCCACAATGTGGTGCTGAAATCGGCGGTACCCAGCCGTTGCAGGGGGCTGAATGCCTTGTAAAACCGCTCGCTGATACGGTCATGGCCCGCAAACAGCCCAACGCTCAGGAGCAATACCGGCAAGACGACCAGCCCGTATCGATCCACCCTGGCAAGGGACGGCGCGGGACGCGGCAGATGCAGATGGTTCAGCATCGCTTCGTGGCGTTGCAATTGTTTTTGCCACAGATAGCTGGTCAGTGGGTCGTCGCGATCTTCGATATGGTCTTCAAGGCTTTGCAGCGGGTTGTTTTCAAGGCCGTTTTCCTGTTCCATCCTTTGCAGGACAGCACGGCGATTGGGCCATGTGAAATGGCGCCACGGCAGGATAATGGCAGCAAGACCGGCAACCGACAGGATCGACAGCAAAATGATATGCCCGGTCGCGGGCAGTATTTCAAAGGTACCGGTCAGGGTCAGACCGGCAATCAGCATCACGATTGTCAAAGGCGGGATCAGCCGGGGCCACACCCGTTCCCACGACATGATCATCCGCGCCAGGCGCAGATGCCGTTCCAGTCGGGGATTGGGTGGTATGATCGACATATCGATTTCAGGCCCCTGCAATCGCCCCGTGTCCGGGACATGTGACGCCAGCGTGGTCCTATGAACAGATTTCAGACCTTAATCTAAGTTTGGGGCTTTGGCGGGGCGGGTCAAGTCAGGATCGCGGCCAGGCCAAAATAAAAGGCGGTCCCTGAAGGGCGGCAGCCTTGGACGGTATATAAAGTTTTTTCAAAAAGTTCTTGATTTGTTCTTTTGATTATGGCATAAGAGAAAAGTCAACGGGAGAAATGCACCCGGACAGAAACCCGCAAGGCCCTGAGCCTCGCGGGTTTTTGCGTTTGGGGCCGGATCAAAGAGGGGATCAGGATGCAGCGGCAAGGATTGAGGCAGGGTGGAGGGGCAGTCCGCAGGATATGCGTCGGCGGATGGCGGAGCCATTACGGCGGTATTACGCGCCGGTTCTAATACGCTTTTAACACGCTTGTTTGTCATGACGGGAGAGGTGCGTCTTGTCGGGGAACGGACCCCGGATTTGCCGGAAGCGGCAGCAATGGCAGCGGTGGCGGCAGTGACGGCATCGGATTGTGGCCCGTCGGTGGTGGACAGGTTGGTGGCAGTGCGCCCGAAGTCCGTCTGCCGGTGAAAATGGCGGATGCCCGAGGTGTGTCTGAACGTCGGGGTAGTAGGTTGTCGCCTTGGCCGGACGGTGATCGATGCGGCAGAGAGCCCGATGATGGTCCGTCGGCGACGGTTGCTGGAGGCCCGAGTTGTGTCTGGGCTTCTGAGGTCACGGCATTGCTGAATTTGGCCGAAGCGGGCAACGAGGGTGCGGGCGGTCGGCGAGCCGTCCATTGGTCAGGCTGGCAGGGGACCGAGGCCCGACCGGGGTTCGGTGGTCGTGGCCGGAGCTCGCGGTAAGCCTGTGGCTGGGGTCGTCTGTTGCCGTGCTTCCAAAGTTTGGCGTTCCTATCCTGTCATTGTGTGAATTGACGCATAAAAATGGAAACGCGACACATAAAATTAGAATGGGCAGAGCAAGTTCATTTGAGTGAAATGAGTTCGCTCTGACTTTCTTTCCCGCAGATATTTTTGCGACGCGGTGTCTGGTTACCGATACTCTTATCAGCTCCGAAACCGAACTTTCTTTTTCTGGCACAATAACTAGACATCCCTGTTTTGAGCAAAATACTGAGCTGGTGTGCTGCCCAGGGCTTTTTTGAACATTGTGATAAAGGCATTCACGGACTCATATCCCAGCGCACCTGCAACATTCTGCACCGCCTCACCACTGGCCAGTTCCCGCAGGGCAACAACCAGATGCAGTTGCTGTCGCCAGCGCCCAAAGGTAAGACCCGTTTCCTGCACAATCAAACGGGCGAGAGACCGTTCGCTCATCGCGACATGCCTGGCCCAATCCTTCAGCGTGGTGCGATCAGCAGGGTCGAGCGTCAAGGCATCTGCCATCAGCTTAATTTTTGGATGATTGGAAATTGGCAGATTAAAACGCTCTCGTGGCATGTCGGCCAATTCATCAAGCATGACACGCGCAAGCCGCGCCGCATGGCTATCGGGCGGATACGCACAGCAATCCCGGGCCAGCCGATCAATCATTTCGCGGATCATCGGTGAGATCGACAACGTACAACAGGTTGCAGGCAAATCAGCCGCCCCTGGCGCGACAAACAGATAATTAAGGCATGCGTTCGCCGTGGCACGCGCGCTATGCGGAACATCACCCGGAATCCAAACCCCGCAATTGGGTGGCACCACCCAAAGCTCGTTACCTGCACGACAGGTAACAGCCCCGCGCAAGGCCAAAATCAACTGCCCTTTGCGATGCACATGCAAAGGTACTTCACCAGCGTGGTCCGAGAAATTCAGCTTATAGGCGAGTGCAGGCACAGGTATGAGGTCAGGATCAAAAACAGAAACAGCAGATCGTAATTCCGTCATGAGAATGGCAGTTTTTAGTGATTTTATGTCATAATATCGAATTTATTAGTTTTTGCAAATCATTCACAATCGCGGGCATTGAGGACAACACGCTCCAGGAGGTCCCTTTTGACCCAGGCCATAAAAATTGGAATAAACTTCTTTTGTTCTCCCACCCTGAAGATTGATGCAAACGCAATCCTATTTTCCGCCAAAACCTTCATTGCGGCGATGCTGGCCTATTACATTTCGCTCCGGATCGGGCTGCCCCGCCCGTTCTGGGCGATCATAACGGTGTATATCGTCTCGCAAACCTCTGCCGGTGCATCCCTTAGCCGGGGTGTATATCGCTTTGCAGGCACCTTCATCGGGGCTATCGCAACCGTAGCCATCGTCCCGAACTTTGTGAATGAACCGATTTTATGCAGCCTCATCCTCTCTGGCTGGATTGGTTTGTGCCTGTTCTTTTCGCTGCTTGATCGCACGCCCCGCGCCTATGCCTTCGTTCTTGCAGGCTACACCGCAAGCCTGATCGGCTTCCCCAGCGTCCTTGATCCCGGTGCGGTTTTCGACATCGCATCCTTGCGCGTGCAGGAAATTTCCATCGGCATTCTCTGTGCCGTACTGATACATCGTTATGTCCTGCCAAAACGCATGACGGGCCTATTTACCGGTAAACTTGCTACAACAATGCAGAATGCGCATCAACTGGCCAGGGATGCGCTAAATGGCACGCCAGAAGAAAACCGTAGCGACCGTAAACAGCTCTCGCTTGACCTGCTGACGCTTCAGGATCTGGCCACCCATCTGCCTTATGATCCAGCACCTGTCATACCCCATCGCAGAATTCTGCGTCTTATTCATGATCGTCTGGCGCGGTTGCTTCTGCTCACGACAGAAATCGAAGAACGCATTCATTTTCTGCGTCATGATGGCGATTTTGCCCCTGCCGAACTTACCCGCCTGATCGATGACGTCAGGACATGGTGCACACTCGCAGATATCGCCGATGAGAGCGACGCAACGTTTGATCTGATCGCACATGCACGAACCGTGCAAAAACAATTGGCGAAAGAAAAGGCATCTTCGGTTGATTTGGTTGGTGCGAACCTTGCCGGCCATCTTGCCGAGATGATCGGCCTGCTTCATGACTGCAAGCAATTGAAGTTCAGTGCAACTCTTATCAATCCTCTTCGGAACACAAGATCGCTGCATGGTCCCAAACACGCCAGGGGCTATGTTTATCACCGGGACTCCCAGATGGCCGCGCGTGCTGCACTTGGCGCCATTACGGGCATTTTATGCGGCTGTGCATTCTGGATATGGTCAGGCTGGACAGAAGGGGGAACCGCTGTTTCCGTTCTCGGTGTCTGTTGCACCCTGTTTGGCAATTTCGATACGCCGGTGCCCTTTGTTGTCAAATATACCATTGGCACATTGTATGGCATCGCCTTCAGCCTATTTTACAGTTTCTTCATCCTGCCGCAGGTCATGGATTTCGCCGTTCTTGTCGCAGTTCTCGCACCGGTTTTCCTGCTCGCGGGCTCCCTTCAGGCGCGCTTGCCTACCATGATGACTGCCCTTGGCATTACCCTGACCATTCCAATCCTGTCAGGCCTCGGCACCAATTATTCAGGTGACTTTGCTGCCTCGCTCAATATCTCGATTGCAGTCTTGGTCGCCGTAAACTTCGGGGCACTAAGCATGTCCATATTTCAAACAGTTCGCGCTGACACTGCGATCAAAAGACTGCTCGACCTTAGTCGACGGGATATCGGACGCCGCGCATTGGGCCATGCCCCCAACGAAGCGCGCTGGATCAGCCTGATGATAGACCGGACAGCACTGTTGCAGCCCAAACTTCGGGCATCCGGCAAGGCCTATAGCTCTGTCCTGGACGACACGCTGCATCATCTTCGCATCGGCCATGTCGCAGGTCGGCTCCACAAGATGATCCCCCTGCTTCCGTTCGAAACAAGAGCCCCGATAAAGGACCTTCTTTTGGCAACCGCAAACTATGTCAATGCCAGAAAGCCGACAAAGAACCATGACCCTGTGCCGCTTAACCAGCACATCGCGACTGTGATGGCGATCAGCACACAAGGCCCAAAGAAAAACCGGGCACAAATACGCGATCTGCTCATTGACCTATGCTTTGCCCTGGGTGCAGCGCCCCTTTCGCAGGCGGGAAAACCTGAATCATGACCCAGGATGTCAATTTCTGGGGAGTTCTGATTCCCGGCTTGGTGGTTCTCGCCGCTATGGCACTGGTCGGAACCATCGCAACCATACGCTTGCTGTTCGCTACCCGCTTATCCCGCATCTTTACCTACAGACCGCTCATCGAGCTCGCCCTCTTTATCACCATTTACGGTCTGCTCACGCTATACCTGCCATTAAACGGACTTTTACCGTGAAAACTGTTATTTCTCTCGTCGGCCGCTACATCGTTACTCTTTGTCTGGTCGCTGTATCGGCCTTTGTCGCGTTCAAGGCTTGGAGCCATTATGACAAAACACTCTGGACCCGAGACGCCCGCGTTGGCGTTGATGTCGTACAGATCGCCCCGGAAGTTTCCGGCACGATCCGTTCTGTTTCCGTTGCGGACAACCAATATGTAAAACAGGGCGACGTTCTATATCAGATAGAGCCAGAACGCCTGGAACTGGCTGTAGCCCTGGCCAAAGCAGATGTCGAAGCAAAACAACAGGACATGATTGTCCGGCAGGCAACCGCCCGGCGACAGCGCCAATTAAAGGATTTCGCATCCCGGGAAGCCATTCAGCAAGCGAATGGTGCCGCAGCAGTTGCCAGCGCGGCCTATCAATCGGCGCAGGCCTCCCTCGATCTGGCCAAACTCAACCTCGCCCGATCGACAATCCGTTCAACAGTTGACGGCTATGTAACCAATCTAAAGCTCCGCCCAGGCGATTATGCGACGGCAGGTATAACAAAAATTTCCGTCATCGATGCCTCCAGCTTCTGGGTCACCGGATACTTTGAAGAAACGAAGATAGGCCGGATTCATATTGGGGCGCCCATATCGATACAGCTGATGGGTTTTGACCAACCGGCATTTGGTCATGTTGAAAGCATTGGCCGCGGCATAGAAAACAGCAATGACACACCGGGGCATCTCGGCCTCCCCAATGTCGCCACAACATTTTCATGGGTTCGCCTTGCCCAACGGATCCCTGTTCGCATCAAAATTGACAAAATCCCTGCCAGCATAGAGCTGGTGGCTGGCATGACCGCAACGGTCCAAGTCATGCGTCAAGATAAAGCGACAAATACCGACAACCACGCCTTATCTGCGTCCCCCGATCTTGACGGCCTATATCGCCTCAAACATAGCGAAGACTGATACAGGCCAAGCTCCCCGTCAAACTAACCGGCAATATATTGCCGGTTAGTTTGCATATTCCGGTCCGGGTCAGTCCAGCCAGTCGGGAATGCGGTCCAGACCGATCAGGTCGTCAATCGACTGACGTGGGCGGACGATGGCGAAATCGTCGCCCTTGACCAGAACTTCGGGCGTCAGGGCACGGGTGTTGTAGGTCGATGACATCACCGCACCATAGGCACCCGCCGACATGACCGCGACCAGATCACCCGGTTTCAGGTCATCGGGCAGTTTGCGGTCCTTGCCAAAGGTATCGCCGGTTTCGCAGACCGGGCCGACGATATCGACGGTTGCCTGTTTGTCGCCTTCAGTCTGTTCATCGACCGGGATGATTTCGTGATAGGCGTTGTAAAGGGTTGGCCGGATCAGGTCGTTCATCGCGGCATCAAGAATGACAAAGCGTTTGGCCTCGCCATCCTTGATATACATGACGCGCGAAATCATCACCCCGGCGTTGCCCGCAATCAGGCGGCCCGGTTCGAGCGTGATGTGACAGCCAAGGTGACCGACGGTTTCACGCACCATCTGGCCATAGGCATCGGGCAGGGGCGGGGTTTCGCCCTGATAGGCAATGCCAAGCCCGCCACCAAGATCAAGATTGCGGATATTGATGCCTTCGGCCCGAAGCTTTTCGACCAGATCGGCAAGACGGGTGAAGGCTTCGCGGAAGGGTGCAAGATCGGTCAGCTGTGATCCGATATGCATGGCAATGCCGGTCACGTCGATCCCGTCCATGGCGGCGGCCATGCGGTAAACCTCGATCGCGCGGGTCCAGTCGATGCCAAATTTGTTTTCGGCCTTGCCGGTAGCGATTTTTTCGTGGGTTTTGGCATCGACATGCGGGTTGATGCGGATCGCGATCCGGGCCTTTTTGCCCATATCGAGGGCAACCCGGTTGAGTTCTTCAAGTTCCGGGATGCTTTCGACATTGATCTGGGCGATATCGGCATCAAGGGCTTCGCGCATTTCGGCATCGGCCTTGCCAACGCCGGAAAAAATGACTTTGCCCGGTGCGACACCGGCGCGCAGGGCACGGCGCATTTCACCAACCGAAACCACATCGGCACCGGCCCCCAGTTTGGCGAGTGTTTTCAGCACAGCCTGATTGGAGTTCGCCTTGATGGCGTAGCAAACCGTGGCATCAAGCCCGTCAAACGCACTGGCATAAACGTGATAGTGACGTTCAAGGGTGGCGGTGGAATAGCAATAGAACGGCGTGCCGACTTTTTCGGCAAGCTCGGGGATGGAAACGCCTTCGGCGTGAAGGACGCCATCAATATATTCAAAATGGTTCATTGTGCCGGATATGTCCGTGGATAGTTGCGGCCTTCGTCGGTCGGTGGTTCAAGCGGGCCTTTTTTGCCACACGCGGCAACAGACAGGCCCAGCATCACCGCCAGTACGATCACTGTGCTGCGTTTGAAGATCGGGTTGCTCATTTCAGGAACCTTTCCTTTGCCGCCGCAACCTGTTCCTTCACCCGGACCGGCGCGGTGCCGCCAAAGCTTTGACGCGCACTGACCGATGCCTCGACGGTCAGGACATCGTAAACGGCCTTGGTGATTTTGGGTTCGATCCCCTGAAGGTCTTCTAGCGAAAGCTGATCGAGATCACACCCCTTGCCTTCGGCAAGTTTTACGGTCGCACCGACCACGTGATGGGCGTCGCGGAACGGCATGCCCAGTTCGGCCACCAGCCAGTCGGCCAGATCGGTTGCGGTGGTGTAACCGGCCCCGGCAGCCGCACGCATGTTGTCCTTATGGACCTTCATGTCGGCAATCATGCCGGTCATGGCGGCGACACAAAGACCCAGATGGTCGTGGGCTTCGAAGACCGGTTCCTTGTCTTCCTGCATGTCCTTGGAATAGGCCAGCGGCAGCCCCTTCATCGACAGCATCAGGGAATTGTAGCAGCCAACGATACGGCCGATTTTGGAGCGGATCAGTTCGGCAGCATCGGGGTTGCGTTTCTGCGGCATGATCGAGGAGCCGGTCGAAAATTTGTCCGACATGCCGATAAATTTGAACTGTGCGGAACACCAGATCACCATTTCCTCGGCCAGGCGCGACAGATGCATGGCGGTGATCGATGCCGCGTTCAGATATTCCAGCGCAAAGTCACGATCCGACACCGCATCGAGCGAGTTCGCGGTCGGGCGATCAAAGCCAAGCGATGATGCCGTCATGTGACGGTCAATCGGATAGGGCGTTCCGGCAAGGGCCGCCGAACCCAGCGGGTTTTCATTAGCACGCGTGCGGCAATCGGCAACGCGGCCACGGTCCCGGCCAAACATTTCGACATAGGCCAGAAGATGATGGCCAAAGGTGACCGGCTGGGCGGCCTGAAGGTGGGTAAAGCCCGGCATGATGGTTTCGGCATGGGTGCCGGCCTGTTCGATCAGGGCTTCCTGAAGGCCCTTGAGCCCGGCTTCAAGATCGGCCAGTGCAACGTCGCGGACCCAGAGTTTGAAATCGGTTGCGACCTGATCATTGCGGGAGCGCGCGGTATGCAGGCGACCGGCGGCAGGCCCGATCAGATCACGCAGGCGGCTTTCGACATTCATGTGGATGTCTTCAAGGGCGGCCGAGAAGGTGAATGTGCCGTTTTCGATTTCCTGAAGGATCTGGTCTAGACCCGCGACTATTTTGTCGCCATCTTCTGCGGGGATGATCTTCTGCTTGACCAGCATGGCGCAATGGGCTTTGGAACCCTGAATGTCCTGGGCGTACAGGCGTTTGTCAAAGCCGATGGAAGCATTGATTTCTTCCATGATGGCGGACGGGCCCGCTTCAAAGCGGCCTCCCCACAGGGCGTTGGCATTTTTCTGGTCGGTGGCGTTTTGATCGGTCATTGTGATCCGCAAGCGTTGGAAAGGTGAGTATTGTGAAGGCATTGCTTCGTTACGTAAAACTGGGCGTGATTGTCGCCATATCGGCCATTTATGCAAGCCCTGCCTTTGCAGATACGCAATTGCCGCAAGAACTTTCGAAAATGGAGACGGTGCCTGAGGGCTCAAGCCTGCCGGAAAAGGCGGTTTTCATCGAGGCCGATGGCAGCGAAAGTGACCTTAAGAACCTGAAAGGAAAGGTTATTCTGGTCAATCTTTGGGCGACATGGTGCGCGCCCTGCATCGAGGAAATGCCCGATCTTGATCGACTGGCGGCGAAAATGGATGGCAAGCCGTTCCGTGTTCTGGCGCTTAGTCAGGATCGTGGTGGGGCAGAAATCGTGCAGGAATTCTTTGATGAAAACGGAATCGGCCATCTTGATGTCGTGCTTGATCCGCGCGGGGCAACCGCACGGGCCTTTGGCGCGCGCGGCCTTCCGACCAGTTTCGTGATCGATGCCAACGGGCAGGTTATCGGCAAACTGGAAGGCACGGCCAAATGGGATGCCGACGGGGTTATCGACTATTTCAACAATCTGATTGATGCCGCGTCCTGATTGGGATCAATCAGCACTTTCCATCAGTGATAGAACCTGATCAAGGGTCGGGGCGGCGTCGGCAGCACCATAGCGCGTGGTCGCCAATGCCCCGGTCGCACAGGCAAACCGGACGGCATCACGCAGTGGTCGTCCGTCATGCAGGGCAACGGCCAGCCCGCCATTGAAACAGTCCCCCGCGGCAACCGTATCAATTGCGGCAACGTCAAAGGGGTCGACCCTGCCCGACTGGTCGCCGTCGGAATAAAATGCGCCCCTTGATCCCATTTTGATCACCACGATACGCGCGCCCATTTCGTGCAGTTTTGATGCGGCCGCGTGGGCGGTTTCATCATTGTCGGGGTGAATGCCGGTCATGGCAGAACATTCACTGATATTCGGGGTGACGATGTCGGTCAGTTCCATCAGATCGCGCAAAACAACCCGGTCGGGCACCGGTGCCGGATCAAGGATGATGGTTGCGCCAGCTTCGCGGGCGTATTTCATTGCGCAGGCAATGGCAACAACCGGGCATTCGAGCTGCACCAGCAGATAATTGCAATGTTCCAGAAACACCTGTTTTTCGCGGATGTCGGCCCGGCTCATGGTCATGTTTGCCCCACCGGCCACCGTGATGATGTTTTCGCCAGCATCGTCGATGGATATCAGGGCAGTTCCGGTCTGGGCGTCGGTCGACTGGATCAGCTGGTTGGTGTCAAAGCCTTCGGCGTTCAGGGTATCGATCAGGCTGCGTCCCAGAACATCATTGCCGATTTTGGAAATGAAAACAGGCATTTGACCCAGTCGTGCAACGGCAATCGCCTGATTGCATCCCTTTCCGCCCGGGCCGGTCATGTAATCCTTGGCCGATACGGTTTGGCCGGGTTTGGGCAATTGGGCAACTCGGGCGGCAAAATCGATATTGGAACTTCCGACGATGGCAATGGTCATGGACTATCCGATTAGAAAATTTCTAATACCTTTTACTGATATTGGCATCTTTTCAGGTGTTTAAAGAACCCGGATGCAACATTTCAGGTGAAATGCATCACACCGCTGAAAGGCCGGTCAGGTAAGGCAATCGGTATGGTCTGATGACGTATTCAGACAGGTTGGAATTCATCGCGCAGGGCTGCATAGATTCGTCTGAATTTGGCAAATCGCGGCTGATAATCGGCATGTTTGCGCATATCGGGTTCGATCACTTCCTGAATGACCGGTTTCTGACAGACATCCTCGACCGTTTCGTGATCAAGTGCCAGCCGCCCCAGACGTGCCGCGCCAAAGGCCGGGCCCTTGGCCGCCCCTTCGTATCGGGCAAGCGGACATCCCATGATGTCAGATATCAGTTGAATCCAGTATCGGCTGCGCGCGCCGCCGCCAATGACACCGGGCAATTCGCAATGCGTTCCGGCGGCATGCAGGCGCGATTGCCCGTCCAGAAGGGCAAAACCGACCCCTTCGAGTACCGATTGGACCATTGTTTCGCGCGATGTGTCGCTACCAAGGCCAAAGAACACGCCGCGCGCATAGGGATCGTTATGCGGGGTCCGTTCGCCATTAAGGTAGGGCAGGAACACAACATCCGACGGGGCCTTATGCCCGGCTTCGGTGCGTTGCAGCAATGCGCCGATATCCTTTTCGCCCAACAGGTTTGCCGCCCACAAAAGGCAGCTTGCCCCGTTGAGCAATACCGCCATCTGGAACCAGTGCTGGGGCACGGCATGGGCGAAGCTGTGCAAAAGTTCCAGGGGTTTCGGGCGATAACGGTCGGATGCCACGAAAATCTGTGACGAGGTGCCAAGCGAAATGAAGCCGTCGCCGTGGCTGACCGCGCCGACACCGATGCCACCGGTCGCGGCATCGCCGCCACCACCGGCAACAATCACGGTCGGCTTCATGTCCCAGCGCGCGGCCAGTTCACCGCGCAAATGGCCGGTGGGATCGCTTCCTTCGGCAAGGCGGGGTAGTTGGGCAATATCCATGCCGGTTGCGGCAATGGCGTCAAAATTCCAGCTTCGGCTTTCTTCATCAAGCCACAGGGTTCCGGCGGCATCCGACATTTCCGTGACCTTTTCGCCGGTCAGGCAGAAACGGATGTAATCCTTGGGCAGCAGGACGGTTTTGATTCGGGCAAAGATTTCGGGTTCGTGTTTGCGCAGCCACATCAGTTTGGGCGCGGTCATACCGGGCATGGCAACCACACCGGCCTGCGATGGCAGATCGGGCAGGGCGGCCTGCAATTCATCGCATTCGGCCTTGGCCCGGCCGTCATTCCACAGGATCGCCGGGCGGAGTGGCTTGTCATTCGCATCAAGGATTACCGCCCCGTGCATCTGGCCAGACAGGCCGATGGCCCGAACCGCGGCAAGGGCGGCGGGGTTGGATGATTTCAACTGATCCAGCGCCGTGCAGGTCGCCGCCCACCAGTCATCGGGGTGCTGTTCGCTCCAGAATGGTTTGGGGTTGCTGAGCGTCAGGGGCACATCGGTTTCGGCGACGGTGAGCGAATGTTCATCCATCAGAAGCGCTTTAACGGCAGATGTGCCGACATCTATTCCGAGAAACATGTGGGACGGCCTCCTGGGTCCTGACCTGGACTCTTTTTTTGGTCTTGGTTCCTTGGCCGTCATCATAGCAGGGCAATTTCTGATCGAAAGATCAAAAGCTTTGCACGTTGGTTAAATCATCAATCCAATGCAAAAAGGCCACCGCAGCGATGCAGTGGCCCTTGAATGCGTAACCTGGCAATGATTAGCGGGTCGGAACCGGCTCGTCACCGCTATAGTCATAGAAGCCGCGGCCGACCTTGCGGCCAAGCCAACCGGCTTCGACATATTTGACCAGAAGCGGGCAGGGACGATATTTGGTATCGGCCAGACCATCATGCAGGACATGCATGATCGACAGGCAGGTATCCAGACCAATGAAATCGGCCAGTTGCAGCGGCCCCATCGGATGGTTTGCGCCAAGGCGCATGGCATCATCGATGGACCGGACATTGCCGACGCCTTCGTAAAGCGTATAGATCGCCTCGTTGATCATCGGCAGCAGAATGCGGTTGACGATGAAGGCCGGGAAATCTTCGGCACTTGCCGTGTCTTTGCCCAGTTTCTTGGTCAATTCATGAATGGTGCGATAGGTCGGCTCGTCCGTGGCAATGCCGCGGATCAGTTCGACCAGCTTCATCAGCGGCACCGGATTCATGAAGTGCATGCCCATGAATTTCGACGGGCGGTCGGTATAGGAAGCCAGACGCGTCACCGAAATGGACGAGGTGTTCGTCGCAATGATGGCTTCGGGGCCCAGAACCGGACACAGAGCCTTGAAAATCTGTTTCTTGGTTTCTTCGTTCTCGGTTGCGGCCTCGATCACGAGATCGCAATCAGACAGGAAGCTGTATTCCGTACCCGTGGTAATCCGGGCGAGGGCTGCTGCTTTCTGTTGTTCGGTGATCAGGTCTTTCTTGACCTGACGATCCATGTTCTTGCCAATCAGGCCAAGCGCCTTGTCGAGCGCCTCTGCCGATACGTCAAGCAGTCGGACGTCGTAGTCGGCAAGTGCAATCACATGAGCAATGCCATTGCCCATCTGACCGGCACCGATTACGCCAATGGTCTTGATATCTTCAAGCGAAGCCATTTGTTCCCCACTCATCCCCAAGGGTCAAAACAAGGTCAGAACAACGTTCTTTAGATTGTTCTGACCCTAGATGGGATCTGATTATTTGTCGAGTTCGCTCGCCAATGCGGGAAGGGCCTCGAACAGGTCCGCGACAAGACCGTAATCGGCAACCGAGAAGATCGGTGCTTCTTCGTCCTTGTTGATCGCAACAATGACCTTACTGTCCTTCATGCCGGCAAGGTGCTGAATCGCACCTGAAATGCCTACCGCAATGTATAGCTGCGGTGCAACAACTTTGCCGGTCTGGCCGACCTGCCAGTCGTTCGGGGCGTATCCCGCATCGACGGCGGCGCGCGAAGCACCAATGGCAGCGCCGAGTTTATCGGCAATCGGTTCGATCAGGTGGAAGTTCTCGCCCGAGCCCATACCGCGACCGCCAGAGATGATAACGCTGGCTGCGGTCAGTTCCGGACGTTCCGACTCGGTCAGTTCCTGACTGACAAAAGCGGATTTCCCGGCATCTTTCGCAGTTGCGATATCTTCGATGGTTGCGGAACCGCCTTCGGCCGCGACCGGATCAAAGCCCGTGGTACGCACGGTGATCAGTTTCAGGCTGTCGGACGACTGAACGGTTGCCATCGCGTTTCCGGCATAGATCGGACGGACGAACGTATCGGCACTTTCGACATCGGTGATGTCGGAAATCTGTGCGACGTCTTTTAGTGCGGCAACGCGGGGCATGAAGTTTTTGCCCGTGGTCGAAGCCGCCACCAGAACGTGGCTGTAATCACCGGCCAGTTCATTGACCAGACCCGCCATGTTTTCGGCCAGGAAATGGCCATAGGCCGCGTTATCGGCAACCAGAACCTTGGAAACGCCCGCCACCTTTGCGGCCGCATCGGCAACCGCACGGCAGTTTTCGCCCGCGACCAGAATGGTGATGTCGCCACCGATTTTCTGTGCGGCGGCAACGGTATTGAGCGTTACGCCCTTCAGTTCGGTATTGTCGTGTTCGGCAATAACAAGAATGCTCATTTGATCGGCCCCCGCTTAAATCACTTTGGCTTCGTTGCGAAGCTTGTCGACAAGCTCGGCGACGCTGGCAACTTTCACACCTGCCTGACGTGCCGGTGGTTCCGTCACTTTCAGGGTTTTCAGGCGCGGCGCGGTGTCGACACCAAGATCAGCCGGGCTTAACGTATCAAGCGGCTTTTTCTTGGCCTTCATGATGTTGGGAAGCGACGCATAGCGCGGCTCGTTCAGGCGAAGGTCGGTGGTGACGATGGCCGGAAGATCGATCTTGATGGTTTCAAGGCCACCATCGACTTCGCGGGTGACGTCAAGCTTGCCATCGGCAACGGCGACCTTGGACGCGAATGTGCCCTGCGGCCAGTCCAGAAGGGCGGCCAGCATCTGACCGGTCTGGTTGGCGTCGTCATCAATGGCCTGTTTGCCGAGGATCACGAGATCCGGGCTTTCCTTGGCAACGACTTCCTTGAGAAGTTTGGCAACGGCAAGCGGTTGCAGTTCGTCGTCGGTTTCGACCAGAATGCCGCGATCGGCACCCATGGCAAGGGCGGTACGCAGTGTTTCCTGACACTGTTTCACACCCAGCGATACGGCGACCACTTCGGTCGCGGTGCCGGCTTCCTTGAGGCGGACGGCCTCTTCAACGGCGATTTCGTCAAACGGGTTCATGGACATTTTGACGTTGTTCAATTCAACGCCAGACTGGTCCTGTTTGACACGGATCTTGACGTTGTAATCCACAACGCGCTTAACGGCGACAAGAACCTTCATGACAGACCTGTTCGTTTTTGTTGTCGAAGCTATGGGCTTGCTGCGTTCTGCCGGGGCAGTCCGTAGCGGGGCCCGATGTTACTGTTTTCCCCGCGATGCACAATAGGGGGTGCTACGGGGCTTGTCAATTTACGTAAAGAGGTTAACGTTAACGATAACTTCTTTACTGAAATTCTGAAGTATCTGGCGGTATTGATAGGCAACCAGCCCCCGAAAAGACAGGGATTTATTCGAATATTTGCCTAGCGGGTCAGGCCGGGTTGCCACAGGATATCGTCCCTGCCGCCATTATTGGCATGACGGGCCAGAACGAACATATGGTCCGACAGGCGGTTGATGTAACGCACTGCTTCGGGGTTGATCGCCTCGATTCCCGAGAGCTCCACAATCAGCCGTTCGGCGCGGCGCGACACGGTGCGCGCGACATGAAGCTGGGCGGAAAGGGCGCTGCCGCCGGGCAGGACAAAGGATGTCAGCGGGTCCAGATCGGCATTGATCGCATCGATTTCGGCCTCAAGCCGTTCGGTTTGCGTGGCCGTAATGCGAAGGGCCGGGCGTTCCGGGTTATCGTCGCTGCCGTCACCGGGCGTACACAGATCAGCCCCAAGATCAAAAAGATCGTTCTGGATCCGGGCCAGCATGGCATCGACATCACCCGTCGCATGCAGGCGGGCAACCCCGATCACCGCATTGGTTTCGTCCACCGTGCCATAGGCCGCAACGCGAATATCGTTTTTGGCAACGCGGTTGCCATTGCCAAGAGCGGTTTTACCCTTGTCGCCGGATTTGGTGTAGATGCGGGTCAGTTGAACCATCTTGAATTCCGTTATTCTGAGACGTGACTTTCTGAGGCTAGACCTTCGGCGGGCTTGTTTTATTTGCCAAGCGCCATGAAGGACAGGATGACCAGCAGCAAAAGGGCAATCCCCTGTACCAGTACGCGAAGCTGCATCAGCTTGTTGGATTTTCTGGCATCCTTGCCGCGCGCCATGGTGACGATGCCAAGTACCAGAATAACCGCGACCGCGGCCATCGCGATCAGAACGCCAATCTGTAAAAATCCAGCCATACCGGACTACTCCTTTGTGCCGCCCTTGCGGTGGTAATGTGCCGGGCGGGGCGACATGCTGCGTCAAACTGCGGGCGGGGGCAAGGTCGCAGATCGAAAAATCTTTGCGATTTCCGATGACTGGTTCCTAGTGCTGGCCCGATGGCGTGAAATCGCGCCGGTCAATCCGAAGCTTTTTGATCCGCGATGCCAGTGTTGTTGGCTTTACATTCAAAAGGGCCGCCGCGCCATCGGGGCCAAAAATCCGGCCGCGTGTGGTTTCAAGGGCGCGGATGATATTGTCATATTCACGTTTGCGCCGGTCATCTTCGGTGAGGATTGCGGATGCGTGGTTTATCTGATCACGCGCGGGGTCGGCATTGCCGGGGTCGGTTTCGCGGCGATTGGGTTCGGGCAGGTCAAAATTCAGTTTACCATCACGGGCCAGAATGGCGGCGCGTTCGATAATGTTTTCAAGTTCGCGCGCATTGCCGGGCCAGTCATATTTCATCAGGCTTCTGACCTGCCCGTTGGTCAGGGTCAGTTGCGGGATGTTCAGCCGCTGGCAGATATTGCGCAGGAAATGTGTCGCCAATGGCGGGATATCGTCGGGCCGTTCGCGCAGTGGCCGACATTCGATGGGAAATACATTGAGGCGGAAATACAGGTCCTCGCGGAAGCGGCCGAGCCGGACTTCTTCCTTGAGATCGCGGTTGGTTGCGGCCAATAGCCTTACATTGACCTCGCGCGTGCGTTCCTCGCCGATGCGTTCGAACTTCTGATCCTGCAGAACGCGCAAAAGCTTGCCCTGCAGTTCCAGCGGGATTTCACCGACCTCGTCCAAAAACAACGTCCCGCCATCGGCCAGTTCGAACCGGCCAACGCGATCGCGCACGGCCCCGGTAAAGGCACCGCGGACATGGCCGAAAAACTCGCTTTCGAACAGTTCATGGGGGATGGCGGCACAGTTTACGCGCACCAGAACGCGGTCGCGCCGGTGGCTGGCCTGATGGATGGCGCGCGCGATCAGTTCCTTGCCGGTCCCCGATTCCCCGGTGATCAGGACGTTGGCATCGGTAGGGGCGACCAGATCGATCTGTTTAAGCGCACTATTGATCGCCTCGGACTGGCCGATGATTTCGTGATGGTTGTTGGTCGAGAGGATTTCTTCCTGAAGATAGGCGTTTTCAAGTTCCAGCCTTTCGCGAAGGCGATCAACCTCGGCCAGGGCGGCATGCAGCTTTTCCTCGGCAATTTTGCGTTCGGTAATGTCGCGAAACACGATCACCGCGCCAATCACCAGCCCATGATCGCGGATCGGGGTGGAGGTATATTCAACCCGGATCGGTTTGCCGTCGCTGCGCCAGAAGACTTCGTCGTCAACGCGCCGAACGATGCCTTCGCGAAACGCATTGTAAATCGGGCAATGTTCGGCATGGTATGGGTCGCCATTGACATGCGAATGGTGGATGATCGAATGGATTTCCTTGCCCACCAGTTCCTCGGCCGTCCAGCCCAGCATGCGTTCGGCGGCGGGATTGACAAAGGTGGTGACGCCGTCGCTGTTGACCCCGTAAATGCCTTCGCCCGCCGCACCCAGTATCAACTGGTTTTCGCGTTCGATTTCACGGAAAAAACGTTCGGCGCGCCGCCATTCGGCAATGCCTTCGCGCAGGTAATTATCGGCCTCTGCATCAACGTCGCGGCGGTGGCGGGCGTCCAGATCACAAAGGATGATGATCAGGTAATCCGCGCCCTCCCAATGCAGGGCGCGGGCTTCGTGTTCAAGCCGGATTTCGGTGCCATCCGCATGCATCAGGTTCAGGCCCCGTGTCCAGGCAAAACCGTGATAAAGGGCGGCCTGACTGAACACCACAAGGCTTGGCACCTGTCCCTTGTGCAGGCTGCTCATGGCGGTGGATTTCAGATCGGAAATGCTGCGGCCCAGCAAATTCGCCGCGGCCTGATTGGCAAACATGATGCGATCGCTTTGCGGATGCACCAGCAGGGTCGGATGAATATGCGATGCAAGGGCCTGTTGATACAGGGCGTCCGAAACCGTTGGGGGTGGCGGGTTTGCAATCTGATCCATCGTGGTCGGCCTACGATATTTCGTAAATATGGTTACGAAATATCGTAAATTACGAAATTTCGTATGGTCTGAGATTGCGCCTGTTTCGGGCCAAAGTCCAGTCTTTCCCTAGAGTTTTTCGCGCTGCACAAATCTGGCACGCCGGTTGCTGTTATCACCCCGAATATCGGTGTCGCCTGACGGGCGGCGTAAACAAAACAGGGGGTGACCACATGTCTATCAAAAGTCTGGGCGATCCATTCAGTGGCGAAAGCGATCTGCGGCATAGCAAATCTTGCGGCTGCGAGGCTTGCGCAACCGGCAAACATCACCATGCCGGTCATGACCATCACGAAGACACATACGATCTGGCATCGATGCCCGCCCATAGCGATATGGCTGTGGATGGCGTTGCTTCGTCGTCTGGCAAGCTTGCCAGCAGCGAGGAAATGCTGGATCGCGCGATTGAAAGTGCGGTGGTCCGCTCTGTCTTCGGGCATAACGAGATTTCACGTCGTTCCTTTGCCAAAATGGTTGGCAGCGGGACGATGATGGCGGCACTGGCGTCGGTCCTGCCGCTTGATAAGGTCAAGGCGGCGATCCTTGATGATCTGGGCACGCCGGAAAAAACCAAGCTTAATATCGGTTTTGTTCCGATCACCTGCGCCACACCGATCATCATGGCCCAGCCGATGGGCTTTTATGAGAAATACGGTCTTGATGTTGATGTGATCAAGACGGCGGGCTGGGCAGTCGCACGCGACAAGTCCCTGAACAATGAATATGACGCGTCGCATATGCTGACGCCGATGCCGCTTGCCATCACCATGGGGGCCGGATCGACCGCGACCCCGTTCCTGATGCCGGCGGTTGAAAACATAAACGGGCAGGCGATTGTCCTGCATAACGACCATCTTGATAAACGCGATCCCAAACAGTGGAAGGGCTTCAAGTTCGGTGTGCCGTTCGAATATTCGATGCATAACTTCCTGCTGCGTTATTACGTCGCCGAACATGGCCTTGACCCGGATAAAGACATTCAGATCCGTGTCGTTCCGCCGCCCGAAATGGTCGCAAACCTGCGTGCCGGTAACCTTGATGGTTATCTGTCGCCTGATCCGTTCAACCAGCGCGCCGTCTGGGAAAAAATCGGCTTCATCCACACCCTGACCAAGGATATCTGGGAAGGTCATCCGTGCTGCGCATTTGCCTGTTCCAAGGCGTTTGCCGATGAAATGCCCAATACCTATGGCGCACTTCTGAAATCGATTGTTGATGCGACGCAATACGCATCCAAACCCGAAAACCGCAAGGAAATTTCGGCCGCAATTGCGCCGACCAACTATCTGAACCAGCCGGTGCCGGTCATCGAGCAGGTGCTTACCGGGCGGTATGCCGATGGTCTGGGCGAGGTCAAAAATGTGCCGGATCGCATCGATTTCGATCCGTTCCCGTGGCATTCGATGGGTGTGTGGATTCTGACGCAGATGAAGCGCTGGGGCTATATCGACGGCGATGTTGATTACAAGAAAATCGCCGAAGAAGTCTATGTCGCGGCCGATTGCGCCAAGATCATGAAAGACCTTGGTTACGAAGCGCCAGACAGCACCTATCAGAAATACACGATCATGGGCAAAGTGTTCGATCCCGATCAGCCCGAGGCCTATGTCAACAGCTTCCCGATTGGCAAAGGGGTAAGCTGATATGATCGCATCCCTGAATGCCAGGGCGCTGCTGTTGTCTGCTGTTTTGCTGGCGGTTCTTCTTGGAATATGGGAGGCCGCCAGCCCCCAGCAGAAACTGGGCAGTGAACTGACAGAATATGAAATCCTGATGGGCGGGGCAGAGCCAAAGGCCGCTGTGCCGCCGCCATCTGCGGTGTTCGTCAAGGCGTGGGAAGAACTTTCCAACCCTTTCTATGATGCCGGTCCCAACGACAAGGGGATTGGCATTCAGATCGGTTATTCGCTTTATCGCGTTCTATCGGGCTATTTTCTGGCGGCGGCAATTGCCATTCCCGCCGGGTTCCTGATTGGCATGTCACCATTGATGTATCGGGCACTTGATCCGTTCATCCAGATCCTTCGCCCGATCTCGCCATTGGCGTGGATGCCGCTTGCGCTGTTTATCATTCAGGACAGTCAGGCATCGGCGATCTTTGTGATCTTTATCTGTTCGATCTGGCCGATGCTGATCAATACGGCCTTTGGTGTTGCCGGTGTGCGCAAGGATTGGGTCAATGTAGCGCGCACCCATGAACTTGGCACGCTTAAAACCGCGTGGATCGTCATTCTTCCGGCGGCGGCACCGACCATCCTGACGGGGATGCGGATTTCCATCGGGATTGCGTGGCTGGTGATTGTGGCCGCCGAGATGCTCGTGGGGGGTACCGGCATTGGCTATTACGTCTGGAACGAATGGAACAATCTGGATCTGACCAGTGTGATCTTTTCGATCCTGATGATCGGTCTTGTCGGCATGCTTCTTGATACGGCGTTCGCCTATTGCGCCCGCCTTGTGCAGTACCAGGAATAAGGAAAAGCACCATGCCAACACCCTTCCTGAGCGTACAGGGACTAAGCAAACGGTTCCCCGGCCCCAAGGGCTCTGATCCGTTAACCGTGTTTGAAAACGTCAATCTTGGCATCGAAAAGGGCGAATTTGTCTGCATCATCGGTCATTCGGGCTGCGGCAAATCGACGATCCTGAATATCCTTGCCGGGCTGGACGAGCCGACCGACGGTGCGGTGATCATGAATGGCAAGGAAGTATCGGGGCCAAGTCTTGATCGCGGTATCGTGTTTCAGAACTATTCCCTGTTGCCGTGGTTATCCGCGCTTAAAAACGTGACCTTTGCCGTGCAGGCGCGTCATCGCAACTGGACCAAGAAGCAGGTCCATGA
>CERN01010016.1_pt1 | contig 32209 bp, 41 predicted proteins | sample 530761 | NCBI WGS metagenome assembly CERN01 (sample SAMEA2620947, study PRJEB7988) | marine metagenome | isolation source: saline water (ENVO:00002010), including | reverse complement strand
CTGTTTTAACACTAGCAACTAATAAAAATGCAACTTTTGCAGGAGATGTAAGCGTTGAAGGAGATGGCTCAGATTTCTTTGTAAAGTCAGCAGATTATACTATAGCAAGAATTATACCTAGAGGTTCTGGTTCGGCTGTAGATAAAGGATTATTTTCATTAATGGATGATGGAACAGAGGATGTAAGAATAGATACAGGAGGTAACAGTTGGATTAATACTGGATATAACTTAGGGCTTGGAACAGTAAGCCCACAAAGTAATCTTCATATATCTACAAGTACAACAAATTCAGCAATCAGATTACAAAATGATAATGGTAGTGGTTCTACTGCTAATTATGTATTACAAACAGATTCTCAAGGATTAGGTGTTAATGGTTTTGGAATATATGATGTTGCAAATACTGCATACAGATTAGTTATTGATGGTGATGGTTCGGTTGGAATTGGATTGGACAATCCGTCAATAAAACTTGATATATTAGGTACAGCTACAAATTGGACTGCTAGAGTAAAAAATTATACAGATGGTGGTTATGGTTTACAAGTAGATAATAGTGGTGCAAACGCATCTACTACTTATGCTTTTGCAGTATATGATGCTGCTGGTGGTGCTAATTTCTTTATACGAAATGATGGTTTAGCTTCTTTAGGTATTACACCTTATGCAACTGCAGCTAACGCTAGATTACAATTACCAAGTCATGCTCTAGCTATTAAAAACAATGTAAGTGGTAGTAATAATAATTGGAGTTATGTTAGAAACACAGCAACTGGTAACCAAGCAAATTTAGAATTTACCACAGGAGTAGGAATATCCTTAACATTAAATCATGATAAATCTGCAACCTTTGCAGGCAACGTAACAGTTCCTGCTTTAGTAGCAACACAAGATATTTATCTCAATGATGGTTATTCAGCAGCTAATAGATATTTTCATCTACGTAAAAATACTGCTAATGATGGTGGTATAATTATGAGTTCAAAGACAGGTTCTAATAATGCTACAAATGACTGGCAAATAGTAAATTATGGAGGAAATCGTGATTTAATTTTTTATGCTTATGGTCTAGGTGCTAGTGCATTAACTTTGGATAGAGAAAATGGTAATGCAACTTTTGCAGGAAACGTTGGAATAAAAAGTGCGCCTGTAGGAAACGCTGGAACAAATATAATAAGTGTCGGAACTGCTGGTTCAGTTGCTGGTGGTGTACAATTATGGGCTGGAACAGGTCAATCTCACTTTTTACAATTTGGAGATGAATCAGGTACAGCTTCAAATCATTATAGAGGTGCGGTTGGTTATGCGCATGGTTCAGACACATTATCTTTAATTCAAGGTAGTGTGACAGCATTAAGTTTTACTGGTTCACAAGCTGCAACTTTTGCAGGTAACATTAATTCATTTGGAACAACAAACACTTATTCTAGTGTTTTAGGAAGGCATCCAATTCATACAGCTTATGGTGGTTTGTGGAATACTAAAGGTCAAGCTAATGAGACAGCTCGTTATATGATTTTAAATGCAGCAGATGCTGATGGTTATAGAACATATATTAATGGTGATGAATTATATTTAAGAGCAGGCGTAAATTCTACTACAGGACAAGTAGTAGTTAGAACAACTGGAACAACTTTTGCAGGAGAGATAATAGGTAATACAATTAAACCAAACTCTGCTGATTTAGATATTAAATTAGTATCAACAAGTCAAGATTTAAGAATATATGATGGTAACAACGCTGTAACAGCTAGAATAAAAGGTAATGGAACTGGGGCAATTTTTGCAGGAGCAGTAACAGCTACATCAGTTAAAGCAACTGATTTCATGAATGTGATGGCTGATGATGCAGAAATATATTGGACTATAGCTGCTAATAACGATTATTGGAGATGGAGAAGAGATGCTAGTGATAATTTTATTTTAGATCATTATGATGGCAGTTCTACAGGCACTGCTTTAACTTTTGATGGTTCTCAAAATGCAACTTTTGGAGGGACAGTAAGAGCTGAAGATAGGTTTGATTTATATGATGGCTCTCACGTTTATCAATTAAGAAATTCAAGTGGTGCTTTTGATATACGTAATGGTAATTCTGGTGTAATACCTTTAGCAATAGACTCTTCTTCAAATGTAACTTTTGCAGGGACAGTTACTTTTAATGATCATACTTTATACGGGGATCAAGTTAAAGCAAGGTTTGGAGCAGGTGGTGATCTTGAAATATATCATGATGCTTCAAGTTCTTTTATAAACAACAACACGGGGCATTTATATATAAGAAACTACGCAGATGATAGCGACATATATTTTCAAAGTGATAATGGTTCTGGTGCTTTAGCTAATTATTTCTATATAGATGGTGGAATAGGAGAAACAGTATTTGCTAGAAACACACAGCACTTAGATAGTGTATATGCTCAGTTCGGTACAGGTAACGATCTTAAAATATATCATAATGGTACAAATTCATTTATAGAAAATGGTACTGGTTATTTAATGATGCGTTCTGATACTGCTCTTTATCTACGTTCATATACTGGAAATCAACAATATATAACTTGTACAAAAGGTGGATCAGTTGATCTATTCCATAATGATTCTAAGAAACTACACACTCTAAGTACAGGTGTTAATGTTATTGGTGGTATTTCAGCGTCAGCTACTTCATCTATAACTTGTGATGGAACAACTAAGGCTTTGGGTGTCAGTAATGTCGGTACTACTAGCGATCCTACTATGGAGATTAAAACTTCTGGTACAGCTTCTGGTGCATCTTCTCTAGACATTTATCAAGTAAATACTATATATGGTCCATCTGCAATACAGTTTTTCTATGGATCTACATCTTCAACTGCTGTAGGATCTATTAGAGCAGCATCTAGTAGCACAACTTATAATACTTCTTCTGATTATAGATTAAAAGAAAATATAACAGATTTAAGTAATGCTTTAGAAAGAGTAGATAATTTAGAGCCTAAAAGATTTAATTTTAAAAATACACCAGATGTAGTTGTAGATGGTTTCTTAGCACATGAAGCTCAAGAGGTAGTGCCTCAAGCTGTTAGTGGTGAAAAAGATGCAGAAATAGATGGGAAGCCTAGCTATCAAGGAATAGATCATAGTATGATAGTACCATTACTTACTGCTGCTATTAAAGAATTAAAAACACAAAATGAAGAGCTACTAGCGAGGATAGAAGCATTAGAAAATAATTAATTATATTTGCTTTATGGCATTACAAGGATCATATAATTTTAAAGGTATTGACATTAGCGAGGCTTATGTTAAAATCTATCATGTAAACTGGGATACATATTCAAGAGAAGAAACTACTGAGACATCTCCTGCTACTTATAACGAGGATGGTACTATAAAAAAAGAGGCAGTATTTACTACTAGCTGGGTAGATAATTCAAATTGTAATTACTCTGCTAGAGTATATAAAGATGCTGCTGAGAGAGAATCTAATCCTAATAATTGGATAGATACCTTTAGTGGATCTTTTGAAATGGCTGTAAATAGCACAGCCAAGAACTCACTAAAGCAAGCGTATGAAGCGTTAAAAACTTTAGATGCTTATTCGGATTATACAGACGTATAGTATATAAATATCTTTACTTTTTCTTATTTAATTTTAAGTAATTTTTAACTTAAAATTTTAATATTATGCCAACAACTGGAGTTTTTAATGGAACAAGTTTAGTTTTAAAAGTAGCAACTACAAGTGGTGGTACTTACAATGTAGTAGGAAAATGCCAGTCATCTAGTTTATCTGTATCTATGGATTTACCAGAAGCAACTAGCAAAGATTCTGCTGGTTACGTTGAACATATTGCTGGATCTAGGTCAGCCTCGTTGTCGTTTAGTGGGCTGGTTGCCTATGATGATACAGTAGATGTAGACTTTTTCTTAGATTATATGATTGGATCTTCTAATGGTAGATCTAAATTATATGCTAGCTGGTCTACAAATGTAACTGGAGACAAGATCTATACTGCTGCTGTGTATGTATCTAGTATAGAATATACTTCTGATGCAGAAGCACCAGTAACATTTAGTGGTGAATTAGTTGTTACAGGAGCTATAACTACTGCTGCAGTATCATAATTTTTTTTATTAAGACAAATTATTTAGATTTGTTTTATGCAAAAAATTAAAGGTTACTACTCATTAGAATTGGGGGGTAAAGAACGTACCCTCCATTTCTCTATGAATTTTTGGGCAGCTTTGACAGAGGAGTTAGGAGTAAGTTTACAAGAATTAGATAAAGTATTTGGAAATGAAATGGCTCTTAGTAGTGTAAGGGCTATTGTTTATTGTGGGCTATTAGCTTATGATCAAGAGGAAGGTAACGAAATATCTTACAATAAATTTAAAGTAGGATCATGGTTAGACACTATGACTCAAGATCAATTTACAGAAATGATACAGGCATTAACTGAATCTAAAATACTAGGTAATTCTATGAACGCTGGAATCAAAAGAGCTACTGAAAAAAAAAATCAAAAGAAATAACATTTGACGATTTACTAGATTATTATATCGGTCAAATAGGTATTCATCCAAAAGATTTTTGGAAATACACTTTTAAAGAGTGCTATCTATTAGCAGAGAATTTTCATATTGTAAATAATCAAGAGTGGGAAAGGACTCGTTATTTAGCGTGTATGATATACAATATGAACATAACTAAAAAGAATCAATCTAAGAGACCAGATCAATTATTTAAACTACCACAGGATAATATTGATATAGAAGAAAACAAAGTTTCTGATGAGGATTTTGCAGAGTTTGAGAGAAGGGTTAAGGAGGCAGATAAAAAGCAACTGTGGAAGAAAGTTTAAAATGTTATATTTGTAATAAAAAACATGGCAGAACAAAGACTCACCTTTAGATTTGACGGAGATGCAAGTGGCTTTCAGAACGCTATTAAAAAAACAGAAGGATCATTAACAAGGATACAGGGTAAATTAGCAGGTCTAGGATCTTCTTTAAGGAATGTTGGTAGCATGATGACGTTAGGCATTACTGCACCATTAGGATTGCTTGGTAAGTCATTTATTGATGCTGCTTCTGATGCAGAAGAAACTGCAGCAAAATTTACTGCCGTATTTAAAAACTTATCTGCAGATGCTGAGGACTTCGTACAGGCAACTGCAGGTGAGCTAGGCAGATCTACTAATGATCTTAGAAAGTATATGGCTACTTTCCAAGATACATTTGTACCATTAGGTTTTGCTAGAGAAGAGGGTTTAGAAATGTCTAAGGCATTAACTGGCTTGACAATGGACTTAGCTTCATTTAACAATATGGCAGAGCCAGAAGTGTTAGCTGCTTTACAATCTGCTATAGTAGGTAATCATGAAACTATGAGGCAGTTTGGTGTTATTATAAACCAAGCTATGCTAGATCAAGAGCTTCTTAATATGGGTATAGAAGGTGGAGCTAAGGCTGCTACAGAAGCACAGAAAGCACAGGCTAGATTAAATATTATTATTGCTGGTACTGCTGATGCTCAAGGTGATGCTTTAAGAACCTCTGGTAGTTTTGCTAATCAAGTAAGAAGATTAGGTGGTCAGTTTACAGAGTTCTCAGAGGAGCTTGGTAATATATTAATACCTGTAATTAAAAATGTAATTAAATTCTTTGGTGATGTTATTCAGAAATTTAGAGATTTAGATGGTAATACTAAGATATTAATAGTAGCATTAGTAGCTGCAGCAGCAGCATTTGGTCCTATGCTTACTGTACTAGGGATGATTATATCTCCAATAGGTTTAATCATTACAGCTTTTATTGCTCTTGCTAAAACAATACACGATAATTCTGATGTGGTTTTGGAAAACCTAGTAGCAATTATTAATAACTTTATTGATATATATAATCAAAGTATAATTGTAAGAGGAGCAGTACAGGCTTTAATGTTTGTATTTAAAACTGCGTTTAATGTTATTAGGACAGGTGTAGAGACAGTATTAACTTTATTTAAAGGATTAGGTAAAACTATATTAGCTGTTCTTAGAGGCGATCTAGGAGACGTTAAAAGTATTGTTAATGATACACTAGGTAAAGTAGGAGAGGGATTTGATGAAATGGGTAGACAAGTTGGTGAGGATTTTACAAAAGGATTAGCAGAAACTTTAGATGGTCAGTTAGCTCATGTAACTAAAGAAGGGATACAAAATGGTATTAGTCAAGGTATAGATAATGTAAAAAATTTTATTATAGAAAAAGCTAAAGCATTTGGATTTGAAATACCAGCTAGTATTTCAGATGCAATAAAAAAAGGATCTGAAAACATTACTGTAGCAGGTGAAGATATGGGTAACAAAACTACTGAGGTAGTAGAAAAAGTTTCAGAAGATTTTGGTGAAAAATATTCTGGGGTTTTAGAGGGTGCTATAGGAGGATTTTTTGAAAGCATAGGAACAGCTATTGGTGAGGGCAAAAGCGTGTTTGCTAGTTTTACAAAGATGGTTGTAAGTTTCTTAGGAGATCTTGGTAAAATGTTTATCCAATTTGGAGTTGCTCAATTAGCATTTGTTGAAGCATTAAAAAAAGTATCTGGTCCTGCTGCTATAGCTTTAATTGCTGCTGGGGTTGCATTGGTAGCAATATCATCCTCATTAAAAAAGAGTATGGCTGGAGCTGCAGAAGGAGGTCTACAAGTTCCTGCAATGGCAGAGGGTGGCGTGGTTTTAGGACCTACTCTCGCATTGATAGGTGAGGCAGGTCCAGAAGCTGTAGTGCCTTTAGATCGCTTAGGAGGCATGGGAGCAACTAAAGGTGAGTTTGTATTACGAGGACAGGATCTTATACTAGCATTAGATAGAGCTGGTAATTTCAAGAATAGAATATTATCATAATGGCATACGGAGATAAATATGTAATACCTTTTAAAGACGTAGATCTACATCAATGGCGTTTATCAATAGCAAAAGAAAATTATTCTGGTACAGTATATGATAATATTATTTTAGGGGATAATCCAATAAATATAGAGTGGCAATCTAATGACGATTTTTTTAATCCTATAATAGGATCAAGTTGTAAGATTGAGCTTTATGTAGAATCCGAATATGGATCTAGTGAGTGGCAAGATGAAAATGTAGGTAACTGGGAGGATCAAACATTTTACACTTGGGATGCAGATGCTATATCTTTTATGCAGCCAGATCATGATAGACAATGGAGGATAACTGTAGAATATAGAACTGGTGGTACTGAGGCATCTCCTACCTATTCAACTTACTGGAGAGGATTTGTTGTACAAGATGAGTACCAAAGACCATTTAAAGTATTTCCTTATAAGATTTCTTTTTATGCTTCTGATTTAATAGGTACTATAAATGGTTATAATTATGGTGGTAGTACAGAGCAGCCTAATGCTTTTGAAGCTATGAGAGAATGTTTAAAAAATATTAACATACAAGATAACGAGGGTACGTCTGGAAATTCTTTAGATTTTGGATATAAGTTTCTAACTAGAATAACACCAAAAAATTCTACCGATTATACTAATCCCTATACAGAATCTTTTATTATGAGTAAAGATGCTATGAAAGATGAGAATGGTAATGCTGTAGATTGTAAGACAATATTAGAATCATTGTTGATGATGTTTAACTGTAGGATCTTTCAGCACAACGGACAATGGACTATTGTATCTTTAGATGCTTTGTCATTGTCTACATTTAGTGGCACAGGTAAAAACTTTATTACCTACGATAAAAATGGTGCTAATCAAAGTACATATTCTATTACTGATCCTGTACAAAATATAAATAGTACAGGTGATCCAGATACTATAATGCCTATGAATAATGATCTTATGAAGATTATTAAAAGACCATGTGTAAGGCACAGATCAAATATAAGAGTAAAAGATCTGTATAGAAATGAATTTAATAATGGCACTTTTGAATTTGTTGCAGCTCAAGGTACTGGTGGCGTTCCTACATGGGGATTCAAACCAGATAACTGGACTGTAACTGATTATAGCGTTACATACTGTGTAAGCTCTAGTAGTGTAGACACATCACAAAATCCTGTTATTGTGTATGGTATATCTCCTTATAGTGGTGTTTATTCTTTATTAAATATAGGTAGTGTATCAAGTACACCAGCATCTCCTATAGCTACTAATAATACAGGTAATAGCGACTCTCCTAATGGTACGCCAATGAAGTTTAGTTTTGCAGTTTATGCTAATGCTCCAGATAGATCTGGGCTTTTAGCTTACAGTATAAGATGGAGATTAAAAGTAGGTGGATTTTACTGGGATGTTAATAATGATAGGTGGACTACAAATAGTACAATTAATACAACATTAGGTGCAATACAAGAAGAGTGGGTAGTATATGAATTTAATTTAACACAGCCTTCGTCTGGAACTATAACAATAGATTGGTATAAACCTCATGAGGCTGTACATAATGATGCTAATTTTAGATTGTATTATGATGATGTTAAATTCACAGTAGATGATGAAAAAGAATTTCATTCTACAAAAGTAGAAATAAACAAAGCAACTCTTAAAAATAATAGTGGGGTGTTGCCTGCTATGGACATTAGATTTGGACAGTTAGGTGATGATGCTTATGTAAATTGCTTAGTAGATTCAAATGGTGTAGCAATAAGTAAATACCAAGAATATGGAGCTAATGTAGATTTTAACTTAGAAGAGTTAATGGGAATGAAAAGATTAAATGATATGTCAGAGAATAATGACAGAGTACAGGGTACAGTAAGAAAGCTATCTGATAATGATGGATCTGGTAATTTAGATGAGACTGTAACGCCTATAGATCTTTTAACATTACCTAAGTTAAACTTTACTACTGTACAATCAATTAATAATAGATTAGCTATAGATGGTCTTTCTTTTGATGTTAAAACAAATAGATATAAAATTATTACACATACACCTAGCCAAAGTAACTTGACCAGCTCAAGCGATTTAACAACTCTCAGAAACTTTTATAAATTTAAACCAGAAGATTAGATCTTATCTTCTAATTGTTTTAAAGATTTATCTTCATTCTTTAATAAGTCTTGAAAGTCTTTAATCTGTTTTTTATACTCATTTATAATCTCTCTCCTTTGTTCAAGATCGTGCATTGATCTGGAACAAGAATCAAGAAAGTTTTTTCTCAGATATTCGTATATACTCATGATACTATAATTAGCCCTAACCAAGTTAAACTAAACAATAAAGCTAAAAATAATATTTCAATAATTCCTTTTTTCATTTCTTTTTACATTTACAATGTTCACATACTCCGTTCTTACGAGTAACCACTCTGTAACATTTTATTCTGTTACAGAGGTTTACCTGTAGAAAGTAACTTACTAATCTCTTAATTATATTCTTCGTAATCTGCAACATAATCTTTTGCTTCATTATACACTTGCTCGCTAACTACATAAGTCATGTCTATAGGATCTTGTAACATCACTATATCTCCGTTCTCTGTAGTGTAATCTATCATTTCTATTTTTAAATTACGAAACTCATAGAATACATTAAAAGTAAATATGTCGTGCTTAAATTCCATTTTTATCTCCTATTAGTTCTTGTATCTCTTCTGCTAATTCTTTAATACTCTTTAAGGAAACTGCTACCTCACTATTCTTTACCTTATCTTCCCAGTTAGTATTAATCCATTCAGTACGTTTCTCTACACGCTTCTGGCGTGCTTTACGTCTTGCTTGCTGATAACTATTATTCATTGATTCTGTGTTTAGGTTTTTTAGTATAAAATCTTTTTTGATTTTTATGTTTATCATATAGTTTATTAAAAAACTCATAAACCATACTTTGATTTTTTAGATTTGAGGGTAGATGTATATCGTTTGATATATGTTTTATAACCTCAGTATTTAATTTACCATAATCATTATATATCTTTTTAAAACCTCTTATATAATACGCTGTCATTAAATTGCCTTTAGTATTGTTAGAATAATCAGCTATAATATTAAGACATTCAAAAATGTTTTTTGCTCTGACAGAATCTATATTAAACCTATTCAATTTATTAGCATCTGTTATTTTTCTTAATAAACCTTTAGGGTTTCCAGAAACATGTAGTAATTCTACTGCATTAGTTAATGATAACTTATTATAAGAAGTTGTGTTTGACACCATCCACTTTGCTAAATCATAAGTTTTTTTAAATGTTATATTTTCTGTGCCTATTGCTAAAACTTTTATAATATCCCAACTATTCATTAATTTAGAATGGTTGTTAAGTTCTAACATACTAAATAAATCAACATTATCTTCTATAACATATTTGACTGGTATATTTAATTCTCTACAAGCTAAATATCTATGTTGTCCGTCAAATACATAAAAATGTCCATTACGTTTAACTACTTTTATTGGTTGTAATAAACCACTACGCTCTATACTTTCTTTTATATTTTTAAGATTTGTTTCATCTATATCTCTGTTAAAATCCCATAAATGAAAAGTATAATTTTTTGTTATTTTATAATTATTCATAAAATTAAAATTTACATTAAACATGTAACAATACTATAAATAATTTTACAATTATCAAAATAATTATACTAAATATTTCTTTTTAAGTATTATTACTTGGTCATGAAACTTGGACCAATCGTCTGACTCTTCTTCACTATAGCACCATTCTATCTCTTTTTTAGCTAATCTTTCTATCGCTTTTAATAGGGCTAAACGTCTTTCATTATTATTTATCATGGTTTTATTATTTTATTAGCTATAAGCATCTCTAGAAGCTCATGAAAATCGTCCTTCTGCATAATCACATACTCACCATCATTTTTTCTTTTATGGTATATGACTTTATAATCTCCTTCTTCTGGCTGCATTTCTTTAAATAGCTTATGATAGGTAGGGCTGTTTTGGGTGTACTTAGCCTGTACGGCAAATGGTTTAGTATTTACCAGATCTATTTTCCGATCATCCATCATCTTACTGGCATACCTTGATGTCTCACAATGATGCCATCCTAAAGATCTATAGTCTTTCCTCAGATTCCTTTCGTAATCGTGTCCCTTCCTTCTGTTTGTGTTTGACATAAAATATACTTAATACACCTAACAATATAACAGCAATAATTTTAATTATCCTCTTTTTTACCATCTCTTTCTACAAACAGAGCATAGCCTAAATAACAATAGTTCATAATGTCAGCAAACCTAGAATGTATTGGTTCTGACTTTTTAAGGTTAGCATTATTTATGTGGCTAAATATGCTTTGTAGCTGTTTGTCAAAAAAAACACCGAAGCACTTTAATTCAGATATTCCTAGTCTTTCTGCTGTGTTACGAAAGTTTGTAAGAACGTCTGTATTTTCTAAAGTATATTCTGGTCTTTTTGCTTTTCTAATATCTTCTGCATAATTGTTAAGCTGCCTAACAAGTTTATCAAATTCTTTTTCTGTCATATTACCTTTTTTAATGTGTCAAATTTTATTGGATCTAATAATTTTATTTTTGCCAATAACAATAATTGTTTATTCTTTACGTCTTTAACTTCCTCATGAGTGCTGTCTATACCAAGAGTACATTCCAGATTTGCCATCTGTCTCATGAGACCATCTATTTTTTGTTTGACCTGTTTATTTGTATTATAAGAGCCAAACAGTTCTCTCTTTTCGTGTTTACTTAAATCATCTGATATTGTCATTGTATTGGTATTTCTATGCCTTTAACATCTTTTCTATCAATAAGAGTGATAACATCCTTATTGCCTTTCCTTGTTTTTAATTGATACAGAGGAAAAGTATTATTATATACTTTTTTTACTTTACTTTCAATTAATAAAACAAGATCTTTTCTCCATACGACCAGCCAATGATCTTTCTGTTTAAATGCTATGAAGTCTGCCTTACCATATAACCAGCCTTTGTATCCATAACAATTTAAAATTTCTACCCAGAGAAATTTATCATTGTGATCTCTACCTCTTTTTATTGACTTTCTATCCTTAACGTCTACAGTCATTTTTGTCTCTATCTCGTTTATAGTAAATGTTATTTTACCATCTATATGATCGTATTTATTTTCATTTAAAGTGGCTGGCTTGAAACCCAAAGAAGCTATATCCTTTTTCTCAATAGGATTGTATTTCTTCATAAGTGCATACGCTAACTTTTTATTCGCTTCTATCATAATATATAACTACCATCTTCATTTATATCTTCCCAGTAATAACCAGAAATAAGATTCTTTTCTTTATAATTTTTCCAATTATTAAATGCTTGCCTCCATGCCATCTTACCTTTTTCTATAAGATCATCTGACAAAGAATAAACAGCCACATCAAATGGATGTTGATTCTCAATAGCAATAAATTTGAATTGATTTTTAATATCATTATAGCCTAACATCTCTGCATAAAAACAGGCTTGCAGGTGGTAAGCGTACTTGTATACAGCAGATCTAAATGCTCTTGGAGAAGCATCTTGACAGGTTTTAATATCTAATATATATCTATCTTGTTTTATTCCGTCTGGTCTAATCTTCACATTAACTCCTTGATACTCACCATAATAGCTATACTCAGCTTCTGTGATGTTGCTGATTAAGTTCATAGCTAATTTATTAGACTTTATATTTTCTACTATTTTATCTAAACTCTCTTTGTCTTTATACGTTATTATAATCTTATCTGGATTTTCTCTTTCCAACTTTTCTTTTTTCTCTCTATGTGCTTTTAATCTAAGGTTTGTATCTTCTGGCAATACTAAAATTTCATCTAATTCTGGCTCTAATATATGGCTGTGTACGGCAGTACCAAAGTTCATAGATGGGCTACTGACAAATGGCTTTTGGTTTAGGAAATGAAATACTGATTTTTGATATATGGCTTTTAGACCAGATGCTGATATTGCATCATTGCCATCGTGATATTCTGAATTTGTATCTTTTGTTCTAATCATAATAAAAAAAGAAGCACCTTCATCTCCAAACACATTAAACCAAATAGAATCTGGTGCTTCAAAATTAAACTAACCTATAATTCATTGTATGAAAAAAACACTAAAACGGCAGCCCAGTATTACTAGATTGCGTTTCAGTCTTTTTCTCCATCTTAGAAGGATCGTTCCAAACGACCACAACATCCTTACCATACTGATCTTTCTGATCTTTCTTAGATATTCTAAGGCGTACAAATTTGTTACCTTTATAGTTCTCCACGACCTGTGGGTGGTTTCCTATTTTATCTAAGTTTAAGGTTACATTAAAAAACTCTCCATACTGTCCTTGAACAGATTTCCCACTTCCCAAATATATTGTTTCACTCATATTATTTATTTTAAAAGTTTACCATTATTATTACTAGGTGCTTCCTTACCATTGGCACACCAATATCCAAAACGACTAGCTACTGCTATTACATCGCTTGTAGATATATCTTCGCATTTACCACCAGACTTTAAAGTCCAGAAATCTAATGCTGCCTTTAAAGATGATTGTCTTATAATCTGATTTTGTGTATCATTCATAATCGTATAATTAAAGATGTTATAAATCCTATTTTAACCATCTTCTCTATCTCTGCGACTTTGAAGCTGCTAGGATCATTGAACTTGTTGTGTAATGTCATCGGAGTTACACCGAGTTTTTTCGCTAATTGCAACTTAGTCATACCAAGTTCTATTAGCCTCACTTGTAAATCTTGTTTTTTAAACATGACCAAAGCTAAGAAGAAATATCTTAAAAACAAAATATTTTTTGTTTATATAAAAATAATTATTATTATTGAGGTAAATTAGGTAGTAACAACGCCCTAATAGATCTATTAAATTAATCTATTTTTTTCTTTAGAAAAAAAATAGATTAATTAAATCTATAGATATATTATAACTATAGATATAATAATAATAAAATAATAAATTTTTTGACACCGACCAAATGAAAAACACAAAAAAAGAGAAAATAAGAAGAGAGGCTGAGGTCAGCCAGACTGTGTCGGATTTCTTAACTGAATTTGAAACCAGCGAAGAGACCTTTAGATTCGTAGACTTGTCGTCTAAGAGATCGGAGTACAATAGAAAGATTGATATGGCTTTTTATGATTTTGCTAAAAAGAGCATGGAGAAATTAGCCAAACTCGTTGTACTTATAAATGCCCATGAGATGTATCATCTGCATGAGTACAGACAAACCATTTTAAAACACAAAGCAGAAATTAAAAACATCTATGAAAAAATTAAAGATTGTAGACTTTGATGATGTCCTCAAGCATAGTGCTGAGGATCAAGAAACAAAAGAGATATATGTAAACGATATAAGGGATGAATTAGAGACTTTCTTTGATAAAGGTTATCCATTAGGTGAGTCATGTCATATTAAGTCCTTAGATGGGATATTTAGCTGGCGTAAAGGATTTCTATATTGCTTTAGTGGCTACCCTCAAAGTGGTAAGAGTGAGATGGTAAACTGGCAGATGATCCTAAGAGCCAAACATTATGGCTCTAAGACATTATTATATTCACCAGAGTCAGATACTAAAGAATTAATTACAAACCTAGTAAGGGCTTATATAGGGCAGAATGTAAATCCAGAGTTTAGTAATGTTTGTTCTAAAGAGGATTATGATAAAGGCTTAGACTTTATACATGATCATTTTGTGTTTATAGAGAATGAGGATGAGATGCCAAGCATTAAAACTCTTTTAGATGTGTTTTATAAGTTCTCTAAGAAAGGATATGAGTTTTTTGTTATAGATCCTCTTAACTGGGTGGTAGAGTCTACAGGAGAGAATAATTTATATAACTATTTAAAACTAACATTAACGTCTTTAAAGCTGTTTGCTAGAACACATGATGTATGCTCAATATATATAGAGCATCCAAAAACACCAACCATAAGTAATAAGACTGGATTAGTACCTCGTGCAAATTCATTTTCATTAGCTGGGGGCAGTATGCACTTTAATAAATGCGATTGCATAGTCATTTTACATAGATTAACTAAGGAAGAAATAGAGGATAAAGTATCTAAAGGAGAAATATTATCTAGTTTATTAGAGAATGATAAAGAAAATTGTAATTTTGTTGAGTGGGAAACTGTTAAAATGAAGTCTCAAAGACTGAATGGTAAACTAGGATCTCAAGTTCTACAGTATGATTTTACTACTGGTAGATTTGTTTAATATTAAAATTTAAGTTATGAATAATGATCAAGCAATGAATATTCTGGTCAGCGTTTGTGAGAAGTCAGTACAGAAAGGTGTACTTACTTTAGCAGAAGCACATTTAGTTTTAAACGCCTTAGAAACTATGGGTGTTAAATTACCAGAAGTAAACGCTATACAAGACGCTGATGCCGAACCTGTGGAAGCAGAAACAGTTAAGGAAAAAAAAGGTAAGGTATAATTTCGTCTGTGATTTAGACGGAAAGACCGAACAAAATATGGGAGAATCTAGTGATCCATGTCAGACTACTTATAACCATTGGATAATGTATAATGAGTATCCAAATAAGAGAATAAGTTTTGACATAGATCGCTCTTCTCGCCAATATAATTTCTATCATAACCTAGAATTAATAGAAAAAAACGGAGTAAAAACATATAAATACAATAAAGAAATTATAAATAGAGAGAGATTTATCCTACTTTTAGGATGTGAAACTGACAGGGAAGCAAAAGGTAATACGAAATATTGAGACATTCATATTGCATTATAAGATAAAAGCAAAGAAACACAGGTACGATGCTAACGATGATTATAAATGCTTTAAAAGAATCCATGCTATCTCTATTTTATTCCCAGTAAACGACAAATATGAACGCAATTTGCCAGAAATAGAGTGGCAATTAAAAGAATTATGGTATTTATATTTCTATTATAAACACAGACAAGAGGGTAAAAACAATACATATTCACAAATAGTAACAAAATATGCTTAATTTTGCTTGTTATGGCTAACAAAACTTTACACAATAAAAAAAGACTATTGCAATCTCTGGAGAACCATCTGGGTATTGTATCTGCTGCCTGTAAGGAATGTGGATTATCTCGTACTACTTATTATGATTATTATAAAAAAGATAAAAAGTTTAGAGCTGCAGTTGATGAATTAGCTGATGTAGCATTAGACTTTGCAGAAACATCTTTATTTAAACAGATAAAAGATGGTAATCCAACATCTACTATATTTTATCTAAAGACTAAAGGCAGAAATAAAAGAGGCTATGTTGAAAAACAAGAGGTAGAGCATAGTGGAGGAGTAGAATCTACATTAATACAATGGAAGCCAGCAGAAGAGAAATAAGGTGCAATAAGCAGTTTTATCAAACACTTAATAGTAAGAAAAGAATAATATGCCATCAAGGAGGCTCACGTAGTGGAAAGACTTTCTCATTGCTACAAATAATTATTTATTGGATGACTGTAAGAAAAGATCCTATGGTCATTACAATAGCTCGTAGGACATTACCAGCACTTAAAGGATCTACTCTAAGAGACTTTCTAGATATAGCTAAGACCACAGGTATCTATCAATTCTCAGAGTTTAATAAAACAGAATTAACATTTAAGTATAAAAATCATCTCTGCGAATTTTTATCATTAGATTCAGAAATAAAGATTAGAGGTAGAAAGAGAAATATTGCTTTTCTCAATGAGTGCAATGAAATTGATAAATCAAGTTTTAACCAAATCGCTCTTCGTACTACAGAGAAAATATTATTAGATTTTAATCCGTCTGATGTAGTATCATGGGTATATGATGTTATGGCTAGGGATGATTGTGATTCATTTATTACTACTTACAAAGACAATTTCTTTATAGATCCAGAAGTCAAAAAAGAAATATTAAGACTTAAAGATGTTGATAAAGAAATGTGGAGAGTATATGGTGAGGGTAAGAGAGCTAACTGGAGGGATGGGCAGATATACGATAATTGGAAGTTTGTAGATCTAAAAGACTTTCCAGACAAAGAACAAGCTGAGGTAGTATATGCTTGCGATTTTGGCTTTTCAAATGATCCTACTGCAGCCTGTATGGTTATGAGAAAAAACGATAAGCTCTATGTACATGAGTTGTTTTATGCTAAAGGAATGACCAATGAAGATATTTTTTCTGAAATAACTAAACTAGGATTAGAACAAGAGCTATGGATCTTTGATAGTGCAGAGGCTAAATCATTGGAAGAAATGTCAAGAATGGGTTTATACTGTAGAGGATCTATAAAGGGAGCAGGATCAGTTATGGCAGGAATTAATCAGATTAGACAGTATGAGGTATATGCCTCTAAGGAGAGCAAAAATCTGCAGAAAGAATATACTTGGTATGTTTGGGAGCAGGACAGAGAAGGCACGAGAATAAATAAAATAAAGCAAAATTCTATGGATCATTGTATGGATGCTCTGCGTTATGGAGTTACAACTGGTCTTAGTAAACATAGAGATCTAGTAATAGTGTAATCATGGTTTCATAAAATTATGTATTTTTGAATAAAATTTTCTTATGGCGAGCTTTTTAGATAGAATCAGAAATAGTATTAAGGCGTTTAACACAAATGTAACAGCAGAATCATACAACAAATTCATATACAGTTTTCTGGGAGATAACATAATTTCTAACAATGTTTATGATGATGATTACATCAAAAAAGGATACTCACACAATACAAGTATTTATAGCATCATAAATCTTATTATTCAGTCATCTACCTCAGTACCATTTAAGATCTATAAGAAAGTAGATAATGGTGCTTTCAAGGAATATAAATCTTTAACTACTAATGGCTTAAATCAAGAGTCTTTATTACAATCTAAGCTATTGCGTAAATCTACTTTTGAAGAAATAGAAAATACTGGATTACAGAAACTATTAGAAACGCCTAATCCTACTCAGAGCTTTTCTACATTCTTAGCTGAGATGATTGGATTTGGTAAGCTAACAGGTAACAGATATGTCTATGGTATTTACCCTAACACTAGAAAAGATAGAGTAGTACAACAATTATATAATCTACCAGCACACCTTATAGAAATTAAATCTGCAGGAATATTTAAGCCAGTAGATAAATATGTTATGCAGTATAGAAAGCAACAATATGATCTAGATGCTAGTGAAGTATTACATATTGCAGATTGGAATCCAGACTATTCTACAGGTCAAGGATCACACTTATATGGTCAAAGCCCTATAAAAGCTGCTATGAGAGTATTAGCTACTAACAATGAAGCTATAGAAACACAGCTAAAATATTTACATAATCAGACTGCAAAAGGTATGCTTGTACCAGATGATGATTCTTTGACACCTACACAGGCACAACAATTAAGCGATGCTATGCAAAGAAACTTTGGTGGATCTGCAAATGCTAATAAAGTGATGATTACTGGTAAGAAGTTTAGCTGGGTTAATTTTGGATTAAACAGTACAGATTTACAATTATTAGAAACTTATCAAGCATCTATTGCTGATCTTGCAAATGTCTATGGTGTGCCAATACAATTATTAAATAATACTGATTCTAGCACTTACGATAATTATAGAACAGCCAGAAAGGTAATGTTTACTAATGCTGTCATTCCAGAGCTTAATAGAATAAGAGATGAATTTAATAGATGGCTAGTACCACAGTTTGGTGAAGATCTATATTTTGATTTTGACTATACTGTAATACCAGAGCTTATGCCAGAGCAGCAACAATTAGTAGATAATCTATCTAAGTCTTATTGGCTTACTACTAATGAAAAGAGAGAGGCTGTAGGATATGGTATAATGGATGATATGCCAATAGCAGATGATATGTTAGTGCCTAGTGGTTTTGTTGCAATTTCAGATTTAGATATGTCAGTAAGTGATGATTTATCTTTCCCTCCTAAGCCAGAAAGAGCTGAGGCAGATGCTAATGAAGAGCCAGAAATAGTAGATGAAGAGGAAATAGAAGAAGTAAGAGAAGAGGAAGAAAAGCAGGAAATGAGTGCTACCCTAAGAAAGTCATTACAAAAAAAAGCTGACGATCATAATGAAAAGGTAGGAGATGTAGCTAGTAAAAGAACTAATGTTAGAACTTTATATGCAGTATATAAAAGAGGAATCGGTGCATATAGAACTAATCCAGAATCTGTAAGACCTAATGTAACTGGTCCAGAGATGTGGGCAATGTCAAGAGTAAATTCGTTTTTATTTGTTCTAAGAAATGGAAAGTTTAGAAGTGGTAAACACGATACAGATCTTTTACCAGAAGGACATCCTATGTCTAGTAAAAAAAGCTCATCTGAGGATTCTATAGTAAAGAGATTAGTAGATGGTATGACAGATGTTTATACTACTGAGCAAGAGGCAGAAGATAGAGCCAGAGAATTAGGTGGATCTGGCAGCCATAGCCACACTATGGATGGCACAGATGTATTTATGCCTTTTAATACTCATGAAGAGTATAACGAAGCAGTAAAAGAAACTAAAGAAGAAATGTATAGCAACTATCCTAAGTCTGCTATAAATAATGCTAAAAGAGCAAAAGACATTAACGAATCTTTTAACAATCCCTGTGCAACCTTAGTTGGTAAGAATAGAGCATCTGATCTTATAGCTGGTAGAGGATTAAGTTTATCTATAGTAAAAAAGACTTATGCCTACCTGTCTAGAGCTAATGAATATGTTACAGGTAAATACACAGATGAAAAAGGTAAGCCTATCTGTGGTGATATTTCTTATGCTTTATGGGGAGGATCTATAAAAGCTAAAGGAGTAGATAGTGATCCTATGGCTAATTGGTGTAAACGTATTATTGAAAAAAATGAAAATTAATGTCTACATCAAAAGTTATAAGAAGCATCTTCACTAAGAATCAGAAGAAACGTCTATCACTAGAGTTTAGAAAATTATTATTATACAGTCAAAAGAAAAACAATTCTTTAGTCTATAAGTTTTATAAATCAAATTTTGATAAAGCTATACAGATGTTTAAAGAAGATGAGAATCCTAATAATCAGAATTTTGCTCAGTTATTCAATAAAGAGGATATACATAAACTTAATTTAGAGTTATATAACGATATAACTAAAAGGTATTTTAACTGGTACAAAAAACATTTAGTGAAGTCTATACCAAAGCAGCAAGATGAAGCAGATGTAGAATATGCTACCGAAAAGTTTATTCAAGACAAAGAAAACTATATAGCTACAGGAGCAAATATTAAAACAGTACAGGATACAGCCTTAGTAGAATTAAGATCCGTACTACAAGCAAAGCTAGACGATCCAGAGTTTATGGCGTTAGGTATAGAGGATAGAGTAAGGATATTAACTAAAGATATGGACTTCAAAGCAAGATGGATGGCTAAAAGAATTATAAGAACAGAGAGTACGGCAGCAGCTAATCTAGGTGTCAAGGTAGCTGCAGAGAATATATTTGGTACAGATATGCTACAAAAGGAATGGATAGCTACTATGGATGATAGAGGTAGACCTGCTCATCAAGCATATTCTGGTACAATATTACCTTTCAATGAGCCATATAGCATTAATAATCAAAAAATGATGTTTCCTAGTGATATGACTATGGGAGCTGCAGCAAAAGAAATTGTAAATTGTAGATGTTTCTCTGCACCTTTTGTAGCTACTGAATATACAGAGCAACAAGCATTAGCTATCAGAAAGGAGTAAAAACATTTATTATTTATTTTATTTATTTTTGAAAATAAAAATTTAATTATGAGCAGTCTTATATATAAACAAGGAGAAATAAGTGATATTGATAATAAGTTAGGAATAGTCAAAGGATATGGTAGTGTATTCGGTAACGTAGATTCAGATAACGATATTGTACAAAGAGGTGCATATTCCAGAACAATTAAAAATAACGGATCAAGAGTAAAGTATTTATATCAGCATGATATAACTAAGCCAATAGGAAAAATAAAAGAATTAGAAGAGGACGAGTATGGTTTAAAATTTATCGCAGAGATCCCTAAGACTACATTCGGTACTGAGGTATTAGAGCTTTTAAAATATGGAGTAATTGAAGAAAACAGCGTGGGTATGCAGGTATTAGATAGAGAAAACAGAGAGGATGGCGTTAGAGTAATTACTGAGGCTAAGTTATATGAGATAAGTGCAGTAACTATTGCTGCTAATGATCAAGCAAAAATATTAGATGTAAAAGGTAAATCAGAACAGATTGACTATTACACAAAGAGATTTGACAATTTGATTAAGCTAGTTCGTAAGGGAAACATTACGGATGATCTTGGTTATTTAGTTGAATATGAATTAGAAGTTTTGAAGTCTTTGATTGCTCGTGATAATTCACACCAATCGGAAAAAGAACCAACTCGTAGTAATGTACACTTGGAAAATAAAGAAGATGAAATAACCTCAGATTCAATCTTTAATTATATGTTTAACAGTTTAAATTCAAAATAATGGATGAGAATATAAAAAAACAGTTAGATGACGTTTGTAATATTATTGATGAGAAGCTAGAGAAAAGTTCAAAGGCTATTCAAGATAATGTTAATAACGAAATTGATACTGTAGTAAAAGGCGAGGTAAGTAACCTCGTTGAAAAACACTCTGAATTAGTTGAAAGATTAGACAAAATGGAAGTTGAAAGTAAGAAAGACGACTTCTCTGATGTTTATAAAACTAAATCAGAAAGATTTGGAGAGGCTATGGAAAATAGCGAATCCTTCAAGGCTTATAGAGCTGGATCATCTAATTCTGCTTCTTTTGATATTAAGGCAGACGTTTTAATATCATCTGATTTCTCTGGTGCTGGATCATCAAGAGATGCTACAGGTGTAGATAGAGTTGCAGGAATTAAGAGAGATCCTTCTAATGTTACTAACATGATGGGTATTATCCCAGTTGCTAGTACATCTGCTAATGTAATTAGATATGTAAAAGAATCAGCTTATACTGATAATGCTGCTAACGTAGCTGAGGGAGCTGCTCCGACTGAATCAGAATTCCAGCTTACTGCTGCTGATGCAATCGTACAGCGTACTTCTGCAACTATGACTATCTCGCAAGAAATGCTGGATGATACAGTTGGTTTACAGGCATACCTTTCACAAAGGCTACCTGCTAAAATTATGACTGTAGTAGATGATCAATTACTAAATGGTTCTGGTGTTTCACCAAATCAGTTAGGATTAATCAACGGAGGTACTTCTTTTGCTGCTGGTGGTTTTGCAAATGCTATTGAGTCAGCTCAAGAATTGGATGCGTTGATAGTGTCAGCGAACCAGCTTGCTCTTAGTAATTACACAGCTACTGGTATAATTTTAAATCCTACAGATTACCATAAAATCTACCTATTAAAAGATACTACTAATGAGTATCTAAGAGGTAATTCTATTGTAACTTCTGACGGCTTTACTAGGATCAATGGAATCCCTGTTTATCTAAATAATAAGATGGCAGCAGGTTCTTTTGTAGTTGGTGATTTTGCTCAAGGTTCGCAAGTGTTCCAGAGACAAAATATGACCATAGACTTTGGCGTAGAAAATAACGACAATTTTGAGAAAAATCTCGTGAGTGTACGAGGTAATATCAGACTTGCTCACGCTATATATCTACCTAAAGCGTTTGTTAAAGGTACATTTAGTGCTGCTAAGACTGCTTTAGAAACATCATAATTAGTTTAACTAATTAGTATAAATTAAGGGCAACTAAATTAGTTGTCCTTTTTTTTTATCTTTACACCAAACAAAATTTAAGTATCATGAAAATTAAATTATTAACTAAGATTATTAGGGATAACGTAACTTATGAAAAGGATGATATAATAGATGTTCCAGAAGAAAACGCTAAAGTATTTATAGCTAATCTATGGGCAGAATATATTACTAAGAAGGAAGCAAAACCTAATAAAGAAACTAAAGAATATAAAGGTAAAAAGGAAACAAAATGATTTCATGTCAAATAGATAGTGTAAGTGGATCAGAGATTGTATCATCTTCTGAATTTAAAAGTTTTGCAAGAATAGATACATCTGATGATGATAGTATTGTAGCAGATATAATTAAAGCTGCTAGAATGAAATGTGAGGCTATAATCAATAGAGATATAGTAGCTAAGACTAGAACATTATTTATTTCAGATGTAGATTATAGTGGTGAATATGGTAATCTATATAGAAAAAGAATGAAAATAGTTTTACCATTTGCACCTATTGCTAGTATTACTTCTGTTCAATCGCAAGATTCTGATGGTAATTTAAGTACAGCATCATACGAATCTTATGGGTTTGATGATAAGTATATAGAGCTAAGTTCTAGCGATTCTAAGAACATAAAAATAGTTTATGTAACATCTGGTATGAATCACGAAGATCTTGCCTTAGCGATCAAACAATTAGGTGCTTCATATTATGATAACAGAGCTGACTTTGTAAAGGGTACTATAGTAGCTAAGATGCCTACTAACGTACAAACTATTTTGAGCCCATATATTTATTATAATGAAGTATGATAGATGCAGGAGAACTAAGACATAGGATAACAGTAAAACGCAACACAAATAGTGCTGACGGCTATGGTGGGTTTACTCATACGCAATCTACAGTTGGAACATTCTGGGGTAAGAGAGAATACTTAAATGGTAAAATGATATTTCAAAATGGAGAGAGGATCTTACAAACAGGTATAGAGATCACCCTTAGAAAAAATACAGCTACCACTAACCTGCAAAAAGGAGATCTTATATTCTTAACAGGAGATACTAATGAATATAGAATTAATGATATGTATGAGACAGATCTTTATACATATAAAGTAATGGCAGATAAAGAAGAGTAATATGGCTAAACCAATGGATTTAAGAGCTGGTTTAACTCCAGCTAGTAAGAAAGCGTTTCAAGATAGGATGGCACAGCTATCTAAATTTATAGCTCCTAATCAAGGGCTAGCTAAGTTACTTGCTATGAAAGGTACACAGATGCTTAAAGAAACTGCTAAGATAGTACCAGTAGATCAAGGTGCTTTAAGAAATAGTGCTTATATATCTGGTAACGATAAAGACATTGAAATAGGATATAATGCAGAATATGGTGTATATGTAGAGTTTGGAACTAGAGGTGAGCAGCTATTAAGTGCTGATACCAAGACTGTCAAGAAAACAAAACAGGGTAAAGGTCATGGAGAAAGACCATTCTTTTATCCTACTATTAACAGAGAATTAGATACTTTCTCTGATGAGTGGAGTGCAGAAATAGTTAAATTATTAAAAAAGAAATAAATGAAAGATGCTAGTCATTTAATTAGGAAAGAGATATACGATGCTTTAAATGGTAATGTAACGCTTAACTCAGCTACTCTACCAGTATATAATGTAGTACCTAACAATGGTAACTATCCTTATATCTATATCTATTCTTTATCAAATGACGAGACAGATGTAAACAAAGACAAGTATAATGCTAATGTCATTACGAGAGTAGAAGTAGTTACAGCTTTTGCTACAGGTACTGGAGGACAGCTAGATTGTAACTTAGCAATGAATCAAATATCTCAATTACTTGTAGATAAGTCAAGTTTTTTTGATCTATCATCAAATAACTTTAATGTCTACGCTGCACGAAATAATGGTATTAACTATATTACAGAGGATACTAGAACTAGAACTCTGTATAGGGCTATACTAGAATTTAGATGCACAGTAGAAGAGATATGAAGAAATTAGAATTATATAGATACAGTTCACAAAAAGATAGTACACTAGGTTTATTATTTATAACTGACTATGAGACAAACGAAAAGGAGTTTCTTTGCTTTACTCTTGAAGATGAAAAGAGAGATGTCAAAGTTTATGGAGAAACTAGAATCCCAAAAGGAGAATACGAAGTGGTCCTGCGAGAGTATGGAGGACATCATGAACGTTATAAAAAGAAGTTCCCAGATTTTCATAGAGGTATGTTGGAGTTTCTCAATGTTCCTTCTTTTACTGATATTCTTTTGCATATTGGGAATGATACTTCTCACTCACATGGTTGCCTATTGTGTGGGTTTAGCATACAAGAGAATCTTATCAAAGAGCCGTTTCTAGGTCAAAGCACAGCAGCTTATAAATATATTTATCCAAAAATTGTAGATTTGATTGATACGCAAAAACATCTCTCAATTAAAATTATTAATTTTGAAGAGAATTAAAATCTACAAATTATGCCAAAAGAAATCTTAGATAAAAAAGTTGCCATTGATTTGGACTCAGATGGGAGAAGCGATATAAAGCTGGACATCAAATTCATCGGATTATTGGTTGGTGGTATAATATCATTAACTATGACATACTCACAATTAACTGCAGAGATAGAAGTAGCTAAGACATTACCAGAGTATAAGATAGAGCAAGACGATACTAAAGTTATCAATCAAAAAATAGATTATCTTATAAAAGAGTTAGAGAAGTTTGAAGATCAAACTAATAGAAGATTAGAAACATTAGAAGATAAAGTATATAAAAGATAATGTATGAAGTTGTTAAGCGATGTAAGTTTATCAGAAAGTGATGTCAATAGTCAGTTGAAAGTGAATCAAACTTTAGCTAAGATAAATACTTTGATGGATGTAGCTGATGGCTTGAAAGAATGGGAAGGTGTACAGAGAATAGAAATCTTCTTAAGAATAGAAAATAAATTAATTGATTTAATAGATGAATTGTAATGGCTGTGAATTTAATGAATGTAGATTTTGTCCTTTTGGGAATTACTCTTCTTAGTGCATTGCTTACTGGTGGTTTTATTATTTATATATGGACAAGTGAAGAACAAGATAAATGAATAAAATACTTACAAAAATATTTGGTGATGCAGGTGTTAGCATTGTAGATAAGATAGCTGGAGTAGCTGATAGGTTTATTAGAACCAAAGACGAGAAAGCAAAATTTCAAAAAGAAATGGAGCAGATCTGGATTAAAGCTGAATCAGATATGCAAAAGAATGTAACTGAAAGATGGAAGTATGACATGATTAATGGTAACATACTTAGTAAATCAGTAAGACCTATTGTACTTCTTTTCTTAATATTCTCTGTAGTCGTTTTAGTATTTGTAGATTCTGGTAGTATAAAGTTTGAAGTATCTAGCGAATGGATTGAACTATTAAAAGTTTTACTAATGGTTACTGTATCAGCTTACTTTGGAGGTAGGTCATACGAAAAGGTAAAGAACAATGGCTCGTAAGTTTTTTGTAAAAGCGTATGAGGCTAAACCTAAAAAGAAAAGGAAAGGAATACATAGCAAAAATAGAAACACTAATCAGAAAGGTGGCAAATACTACAAAGGATCAAAGTACAGAGGACAAGGAAGATAGCCAAGTATGTCGCACCTGTAAAAAAGATAAGCCACTAACTCAGTATTATAAACGAGCAAATAAGAAACACGAAATACATTGCAGAGCCTGCCGTAATAAACAAAGAGATAGAAACCATAGACATTGGAAACAGGAGTTTATTTATAAGCTATCTAATCATGTGAAATTAGAATGTGTTATCTGTGGCTATGACAAATCATTTAGTGCTTTAGACTTTCATCATGTCAATAAAAAAAACTTTTCTATAGCAAGAATTACTAGAAACTTATCGCACAAAAACTTTACTGATGGTAAAGTAGATAAGATTATTCATGAGATAATATTCAACTGTGAGATACTCTGTGCTAACTGTCATAGAGAGGAACATACTAAGCATATTATGAAAATGATAAAATAAGTATATTTGCTATTAATCTGATAAAAATATATTATGGGCGTAACATTAACTGGGAAAACCATTGCTTCTACCTACACCTACCTTCTCAAGGTGTCTGGCAATTCTAACATAGGATCTTCAATAAAAAAGATAAGTGATGGTGATGGTAATGAAGCTAATCTATATTTATCTACCACACAAACATTAGTAGGTGCAGGATCTGTTAGTGTTCCTTCATTAGCAATATTTGGATCTACTACAACTGGTTTATATTCACCTAACTCTGCTCAGTTAGGTATATCTATAGCAGGTTCACAGAAAGCATTATTCTATAGTGGAGGGCTTACCCTTACAGGCGATATAAGCGTCTCTGGTGGATTTAAAGATAGCAACAATACATTTGGTACATCTGGACAAGTTTTAGCCTCTACAGGCTCTGGAACTGACTGGGTAAATTTAAGTGAGATCTCTGGTATAGATGGATCTGGTACACTTAATACTATACCTAAGTTTACACCAGATGGCAATACTATAGGAGATTCTACAATAACAGATGATGGAACTGATGTTACTATAACAGCTAATGTAAAACTGGGCGATAGTAAAATATTAAATATAGGTACGGGTAATGATTTACAAATATACCATAATGGCACAGACACATATTTACATAATGATGAAGGTAATTTAATTATAGAGCAAGATAAAGTAGATCATGATATAATATTTAAAAACGATGATCAAAGTGGAGGTTTAACAACATATTTTAATGTAGATGGAGGGTATGGATTAACTGAGTTTTACAGAAATCTAAGAATGAAAGATAATATTGTATTTGAGATCGGTGATCATGCTGATGGATATTTAAGATATAATTCTACTACTAATATAATAGATTTTTGGACACCTGCTGGTATGGAAATGGTAACTAATGCCACTATTAAAATTCGCACAGGTGCTGATGAAACTATAGCTACATTTACAAGAGATGGTAGTGTTGATCTCTACTATGATAATTCTAAGCAATTTGAGACGACAAGTGCAGGAATAAAGCTACCTACTTATACAGCAGGTTTTTTAACTACCGATGCAGATGGAGATGTTATACTAGATACTAATACTTACTTAAATACAACTGGAGGTACATTAACTGGAATATTAAAACTCAATGATAATGTTAGGTTAGATTTTGGTAGTGATTCAGATTTAAGAATACATCATTCTGGTAGTGCTGGTACCATAAGCAATTTAACTGGGGATTTAACAATACAAAATAGTGCAAATGATTCTGATATAATTTTTAAATCAGATGATGGCTCTGGTGCTATGACTACATATCTTGAAATAGATGGAACATCTGGAGAAAATGTTTTTTATAAACCTACAGGTCATAGAGATAATGTTATAGCTAACTGGGGTAATAGTAATGACCTTAAAATATATCATGATGGTACTGATTCAGTCATTCAAAACGAAACAGGTGATTTAGAATTACAAAATAGACAAAACGATGGAGATATAAAATTTAAGTCAGATGATGGAAGTGGTGGAGTTGCTACGTATTTTACTGTAGATGGTGGTAATGAAGCAAACCTATTTTCTAAAAACGTTAAGTTATCTGATAGTGTAGAATTAAGAATAGGTAGTAGTAATGACCTAAAAATATATCATGATGGTGGTACATCATCTTACATAAACAACTACACGGGACATTTATATTTTAGAAACTACGCAGATGATAGTGATATATATTTTCAGTCTGATAATGGTAGTGGTGGTTTAACTAATTATTTCTATTTAGATGGTAGTATCACAAGAACAATTTTTCCTCAAGACACAAAACACGAGGATAATGTAAAAGCATTTTTTGGAAATTCATACGACCTAGAAATTTATCACGATGGTTCTCATAGTTATATAGCAGATACAGGTACTGGTGAACTTAGACTTCGTAGTGATGGTATCTCAATACAAAGTGCTAATGGTAATGAATATATGGCTTTCTTTGCAGGTACTGGTGGACAAACTGTAAGTTTGTATGCAGGAAATTCTGTCAAGTTTCAAACAACAAGTGCTGGTATAAAATTACCTTCTTATGGTGCTGGTTATTTAAAGACTGATTCTGATGGTAATGTTTCTGTAGATAGTTCTACTATAGAAGATACTTTACAAACAGTTACAGATAGAGGTGCTACTACAACTAACTCTATATTAATTGGAAAAACATCATCATCAATATCTACAGCAGGTATTGAACTGCATCCTAATGGTGTTGGTAATTTTACTAGAGATAGTATTATAGCACAATTTAATAGAACATCAACTCATGGTGATGTTATTAATATTTTAAAAGATGGTTCTACTGTAGGTGTCATAGGTACACAAAACTGGGGTATTGGAGAGACATCACCAGATACTCAACTGCATATATCTGGAGCAGACGATGTATATATTACATTAGAATCTACTGATGCAAGCACTACAGAAGAAGTAGCAATAAAATATCAAAACCAAAGTACAGGAACTAATTTCTGGTGGGCAGGTTTAAATCAACAAGAACACTATTCTCTTGCTTATGGTACAAGTTTTAGTGGCAGCACTACTAAACTGACAGTTGGTACTGATGGCGTTATAACATTTAATGATTATGGAGCAGGATATTTAAAGACAGATGCTAACGGAGTTATATCTGTAGATACTTCTACTATAGAAGATACATTACAAACAGTAACTGATAGAGGTTCTACGACTACCAATACTATGCAAGGCACGAGATTAGGTTTAGGTGGTGCTCCTCATGCAAGTGCTGCTTTACAAATAACAACTACAGCCCAACACTTACGAATGTATAATGGCTCTGAGCTAGGCGTTATGCACGTTTTATCTGGTGGAGAGTTAGAACTTTGGGCTCATGGTAATGATGAAACAATAAACTTTAGAACTGGTAGTGGTAGTGGTGTTTTAGCTGCCCATATAGATGGTATTGATACAACTTTTGAAGGGGATGTAACTATTAATAGTGATAATTTAACACTTTCAACAAACGCTTCTATACCATTACTTAGTCTAGAAACAAGTCATGCTTCTGGTATTCCTATTGTAAATTTAAAAGGCGCTGCATCATCGCAAGTTAGATACCAAGATGAAAATGGTACAATACAATCAAGAATTGACTTATTAGATGGTGGTGCTTTTAGTTTTATTGATGTTACATCATCTACTACTCATTTAGGTATTGATAGCTCTGGTAACGCAACTTTTGTAGGAAATATTTTAGGATCTTCTACCGATTTTAAAATTGGTGCAAATACATCTGATGGCTCTGATAATGCTCAATTAAAAATAATGGGTGGTGGTGATGCTACAGATACAAGAGGGGCTTCTATTCACTTAGCTGGTAATGAACATGGAAATGCAGGTTTATTACAATTAAGAGCTGGAGATGGTGCTACTGGTGGAATTAGACTATACGAAGGTGGCTCTGAAAGAATGAGAATAACTGCTGGTAAAGTTTCTATAGGTGTTGGTATTCCTCAAGAAAAATTGCACGTATACAATGCAGGTACAGCAAGAATAGAGGTAGAAGGCACGACAGGTCCAGCAGCTTTTAAAGCAACAAATAGTCAAGGTTCTTTTGGATGGTATGTGCCTAGTGATGCTAATGAGTTTAGACTTTGGAATTTTGGTACAAGTGCTGATTTAGTTGAAGTTGATGCTTCTGGTAATACAATCGTAGCAGGTTATCTTGGTGTTGATAACATAAAATCAGATACTACTAATGGAGTACAGTTTTTAACAACTGGTAACTCTGCTCAATTTATTAGAACTAAAGCTATACAGGTTTCTACATCTTACGGAGGTACACCTCCAACACAAGGTATATTATTTGGTACAGACACGAATTTATATAGAGACTCTTCAAATGTTTTAAAAACAGATGACAGTTTAATAGTAGCTGGCGATCTTACAGTACAAGGCACAACGACAACTATAGATACTACTAATCTAGATGTTAAGGATAAAAACATTACTTTGAATTATGGATCTGGAGATACATCTGCTAATGCTAATGGTGCTGGTATAACAATACAAGATGCAGTAAATGCTACTACAGATGCTACAATAACATGGAACGCAACAAGTGATTCATTTAATTTTAGCAATAGTGTAAACGTTACTGGTGGAATAACATCTACATCAAATAACTCTTATACTGGTGGTATGTCATCTTTTGAGACAACACTTACAAATAATGATGACTGGCAAAATTCACCTATAAGTATATTAGAAAGAGCTAATATTGGTACAGGTAGTACGGCTGATAAATACGCTCCTAATTTAAACTTCCATTGGGGAGGTATAGTATCAAGATCACTTTGGATGGATGCTAGTGGTAATTTAAACTATGGTGAATACAGCTCAACTGGTAGTCCTGGATATTCAAATGGTTTTATTAGATCTCACGAAATGCACGCTGGTGTATTTAAAGATAAAGATAGTACAGGTTATTATTTAGATCCAGCTAATACAGGAACATCTCTAAACGTTGCTGGTGCAGGAACTTTTGCAGGAGTAGTAAACATGGCAAGTGGTAAAATAACTAGTGATGGTTCTGCTGATGCTGGTGCTTATTTAGAATTAAAACACGCTAATAATAATTCAACTGATGTTTGTGCTACTATTAATTTAACTAATAACGCAGGTGGTTACGCAGCAATAGTAGGTGGTACAACAGGAGCAAATAACACAGGGTATATAGAGTTTAAAACTGACAACGCTGGAACACAAGGTACTGTACTTACTTTAAACGGAGATAATTCTGCAAGTTTTGCAGGTAAAGTTAGTGTTGGAGGTGGTGATACATCAACTGCTCAAGTAGCTTTAAAAGGGCAACAAAGTCTATTAAGTTTTATAAGAGGTACGTCTGGTGATTCTACGTTTTTTATGAGTTCTGATTCTGCTAGATTATATTTTTCACATACAGATATTACAACACCTAATGTAATTTTTAAAATAGATTCAAGTGATAAATCTGCAACATTCTATGGACAAGTAACAATAAACCCAGATGCAGATAGTCAAGTAATAATAGGTAATGGTGGTACTAATGCAAGTACAGTTTTTGCAGGCACAGGAGATGATTTATATATTGGTGGTGGTGCTAGTTCTAACATGCGAATATTTGATGGTACTGCTGTGCAATTTTATGGTACAGTTGATATAGATAGTACGCTTAACGTAGACGGTAATGCAGCTTTTGGAGGGGATGTAGATGTTACTAGAAGTAGCACAGGTCAAATATTATCTAGAGTTTATAACTCAAATACAAGCGGCACAGGAACTTCTGTACTAAGAATTGCTAATGGTGGTAATCAAGCAAATGGAGCAAGATTAGAGTTTAGTGATTTAAACTATTACAATGCTACCATTTCTGTAGACAGAACCAATGGTATGAGGTTCATGGTACATGATGATTCTAATTCTATGGCTGATTTATTAACGCATACTGTTTTAACACTAGCAACTAATAAAAATGCAACTTTTGCAGGAG
>CERN01014550.1_pt1 | contig 32219 bp, 41 predicted proteins | sample 530761 | NCBI WGS metagenome assembly CERN01 (sample SAMEA2620947, study PRJEB7988) | marine metagenome | isolation source: saline water (ENVO:00002010), including | reverse complement strand
ACCATTCGATATTTTGTATTTGTATGAGCTAAAACACCAACTTTATTATTTTTTTGTTTACCTGTATTGGCAGAATATGTTACAATGTTACCATACCGGTAATTATAATAGAGTTGCTCAACTACTTGAGCACCGCAATTGTTTCTTTCTATTAATGCCGGTGGTGATCCCCATTGTAATAATATTTCATGTAATTTTTGTGTGAAATTAAAGGGATTTATTTCATCGTTCCAGTAAACAGCAACCTGCTCTATATTAGATAGGTCTTTTAAGTCTAAAATCTGTATACAACTAGCATTTTGATGGAGTCCTTCTGCAATATCAACACCCACAACGTATAAACCGTACTCGTCAGGTGCTCTAAAAATTTTATACTTACCTTCTTCCATGGACATCTTGGGTTTAGCACAATTAATTTTTAAATTTTCAAAAAGTTCTTCATTAATTGCCATTTCACCTGATGACACAAATTCACACCCAAATTCTTGATTAAAAGCTTCTTCACTTCCAATAGTTCGCAATGTTTCGCTTCTCCACTTTTCATCTCTACCAGGAATTTCACTCCATAAAATTTTATCGAACCCCCAACCGTTCTTTTCTTCGATAGCACCATTCCATATCTTATAAAACAGGTTATCAGTACCGTTTGCAGTGGATGCAATAAAGATTTTAGACTTTTTTGAAGACGAAATAACAGGAAAAACAGATTTCCAAAATTGATCTACTAAATGTGGTTCAATAAACGCTAACTCATCCAGAACCAACACGTTAATTGATTGACCACGTGCTGCTGTACCGGTAGTAGTACTAATACCTATTGTCGTACCGTTTGTAAACTTTAATGACTCTTTTCCATATTCAGAAACACCTGGTTTTATCCAGTTTGGTAATTCTTCGTAAGCCATTCTTATTCGAGCAAAGATTTCTTTAGCTGTTCCTTCTTTATTAGCTACAATAAGCATTCTTTGATCACTATTAAAGCATGCATGCCATAATGTATAGATTGTCATCATGGTGGTTTTACCAATCTGTCTAGATGCTAACAAAATAAAGAACCTACTATCTCTCATCTTTCTTAATGACCTTTTTTGACAAGAATGCAATGCTATTTTTTCTCGCCCTCTATCTAGGTTTACAATAAAGAAGAAATTTTCAGCAAAATAAAGAAGATTCTGTTTAGCCTTCTTGAGATCTGCCAACATTTTTGGCGTCCACTCAAATTTAGAATTTTCGGTAGGTAGGTTTGGATTTCCGAGATAATAATCTCTTTTATTCTGCATTATAATTTTATTTAAACAAGGAACGCATAAATATATTCATGAACCGAAAAAAAGATTTAGTTATGTTATGTGAGGTTTATTCATCTGGATTATTAGGAGAAGGTGGATCCGACATGAAAGACTATTATGCTTCACAAGAACAAGAAAATGCTGATAGGGGGAGCGGCGGCGGTTTCGCTGCTCAAAGAATGTCAGGTCAAATGGGTACAGAAACACATACCGGTTATGTGCAACAGGCTGAAGACCAAAACCCAGTTGAAAATTATGAGGGTGAAGAAGAAACCACACAAGAAAAGTCTGTAAGATTGTTACATCGAGGTGGTTGGAAACGAAGTGAAGTAACACCCAAAGGTAATATTATAATGACCAAAGCTGATCAACCTGATGCTCAGGTAGGTACAGACGGTCTTATTAACGGTAAAGACTATAAACTATTTCTCAGTAATACAGGTAAACAGGGCGACATAGCTGAAGACGAACAAGACGATGAGTCCTTACCACAACCAGAAGATACAGGTGTCAATTCAAATCAAAACCGCGGTTCATGGGGTAGCGCAGCATTTGGCAACGAATCTGAAGAAGGTTATGATGAAGATATTGAAATGTTAGTAGGTAAATCTTGCGCGAGAGATGCTGGAGCATCTGATCCAACGATCAATCCCGCCGCTTTAGGTGGTATGGTAGATATTATAGCCAAAGCAATAGCTGATCGGGATAGCGAAGATGAAGAATATTCTGAAGATGGTGAATATCCTGAAGATGCTGAAGATACAGATGAAGTAGATCAAAGATACTTTAAAATGCGCGATAAACAAGAAAATGCCGCTGCTAGAAAGCAGGGATTTGATCCTGATGAAAATGCAGAAGATGGTGCTGCTGCAGCAATGAGAGCAGACGAAAGAGAAAATAAGAAAAGGCTTCGCGCTCAAGATGCAGTAGCTAAAATATACGGTTTTAATCCTGATGCAGATGAGGAAGATAGTTTTGATGATTTTGACGATGCTGAAGATACAGATTCGTCAGATGAAGCTCATTTTAGAGAAATCGACCCTGAACAATGGGCAAAAGCTAAGCAAGCTGGTTGGTCAGGCGGTGCTACAGAGGATGAAGAATATGACGAAGACGAAGTAGATCGTGAAAAGAGATATAAACATCGTTGGGGTAAAGATCTAGACGACGAAAGAGACCGTGAAGGTAGTTCGAGTGCTGGAGCTTATACAGACGTAGATAAAGACGAATTTTGTGGACCATCTGGTGGTGCCGCTGATGGAACATACCCTGTTAATACAAGAAAAAGAGCAATAGCTGCTAAATCATATGCACGTAATGCTCCAGATCCAGAAGGTATCGACAGATGTGTTGCAAGAAAATGGCCTGATTTAGATAAAGACGAAGATGAAGAAAAGAAGGGTAAATATGATGACGGCGACGGTAAAGACGAACGCTGTGATCACGTACCTTGTCATGAGAATGAAGAGGTTTATTATTCTTCTAAAGGTGATAGAGCAATGACCCAATTAATGGAGTCATACGAACAGGTTGAAAGAAAGCCAATTGAAAACCACGGTTGGTACTGATATGAAATATTTTAAATCAAAAGGTGATAGAGCAATGTCTGATTTGTCCGATGCATATGGGCAAATTGTAGAAGAAAACACCATAACTAGTTATGATGGTGGTACAGAACGACAGGTTGTTCAAGAACTTGCTCCTATAGCAGGCGCCGCGATTCGCACAGCAGCAAAATATGCACCAAAAATAGCGGGAGCAGCAGTGAGAGGTGCAAAAGCTTTAATGCCAGCTGCTAAACAAGTTGGGAAAGCTGCAGTAGCTGGAGCTGCTCAAGGAGTACAGCAAAGAGTTCAAAATAAAATAGCAGGTCAACAACAGCAAGAACAAGAAGAAGAATTTGGTATCGGTATGTACGTTGACATAGAAGATAGAATTGGTGGTGGTACCGGTGAAATAGTTGGTATCGTCTCTAATCCACCAAACACATTTGTTGTACAAACAGATGATGATGAAACGCTTCATGTAAAGAGTGAAGATATTAGTGCAATTGAAAAACAATACGCGGAAGTTGACACTACAGAAGACATTCAAGATGAATGGTTAAAATCCGCATAACAATTAAATAATTTTATGTATATCAAAAATCGTAAAAGACAATTGAAACAAATTGAAGAAGCTTATGAAGCTGTAGTTGGTGATCCACCAGGTAAAGCGGCGCACAAGCAACAAATCAAACCAGGCAAGCCTATTAGTAAGACCTGGGAGCGCGCCGGTAAAAAAGTAAAACTAAAAGGCAGCAACACAGACATACCTGCTGAAAAGCCAGAAGGTTATAAAGGCTTTTATCATGGTAACTCCGGACCTAACGGCGCCGACAATTATAAAAGCACGGAATTAGATCCAAATAACCCAGAAATTAAATTAGGTAACGCTTACGATGTTAAGCAATTATCTGATACGGACGCTTCAGACTATTTTAAGGCAGAAAACGAAAAAATAAACAAAGAGAGTATAAATACTAATATGGCTAAGAACAAATCTATTTTTGACCGTTTATACGAAGAAGTTATGGACGATGAACAAATTGATGCAGTAGAACTCGGTATTGACACAGACGATGTCGATGTTGAAACAACCGAAACTGATACAATTACTATCGAGATTCCAAAAGAAGTTGCAAAACACTTACATGACGCACTCATGGACGTAATGGACGCAGCAGATGATATTGAAGATGTCGAGGATGCTCTTGGTGATTACGACGATGACGAGGACGAAATGGGATACGATGAAGACGAGTCCGAGAAAGAGAAGCATTTCGGTGGAAACAAAGGGGACAGAGCTCGTCGTTACGACAAAAAGACAGGTCGTAAGAGTGAAGTAAGAGATTACGGCACGAGCGACCATCCTGAAGAGGATGAAGAGAATTTTAACTACTTCGGCGAGGAAATCGAAGCAGAGATTCTTGGCACACCGTTGGTTAACCAGAAAGAAGGTAATCCAACACCCGTAACTGGTAGTGCAAACGTTGTTCATTCACAATATACACAGACCGTTGGTCATAGCGAAGGCGATGGCAAAATTAAAGATGGTATTGATGGTGAAGGAACCGACGAAGGTACACCGTTGGTTAACCAGAAAAAGGGACACCCAACGTCAGTAAAGGGAAAATCTAATGTTGTTAAAAGCAGGATTAAGGGTGGCGGAAAGGGTGATCAATCATTCTTCCAGAAAAACAATTAAGTCAAAAAAAGTTAGCCTTTTAAAGCCCCTGAAAAGGGGCTTTTTTTTGCTTAAATACTAATATGACCTTTAAAGAGTTTTTTATTAAGATAGAAGAAAAATGTACTAAGACCACAAAAAAAGCTAGCAGTACATCTAAAGGTAAAAAATGGATGAAATGTGTAAAGAATCCTGATGGTAAAGGATACAAAAAAATTCATTGGGGTCAAAAAGGAGTTAAGGTATCAGGTAAAGCTAATACAAAAAGGAGAAAAAGCTTTAGAGCTCGACATAAATGTAGTTCTGCTAAACCTGGTACAGCAAGATATCAAGCTTGTAAAGATTGGTAATATGGAATCATTATTTAACAAAAAAATAGAAGAGATTTTAGAGAAATCTATACACGATCCAGTAAGACCTGGTATCTTGAAAAGACAAACTAAAGGTAAACTTACGTGTACTAAAGCTCGTACATTAAAAGGTAAACAAAAAAATAAAGGCAATAACACAGCCAAAGCTGCCCAGCGGTATCTAAACTATCATTGTGAAGATAATGAGATGGGTTGCCCAGCACCTACTCAAAACTTAGAATTAAACACAATTAATAGAGATGCAACTATAGAACAGTTTAACTATGGACCGTTAAATGTAGAAGAACCTGGTAATTATTGGAAGAAGATTGCGAGGTATTGGAAGACATCAGAAGAAGCTGCTAAACAATCTTTGTGTGGTAATTGTGTTGCGTTTGATGTATCACCAAGAATGGATGAATGTATGCCAGGAGAAACATCTGATGAGGATGGTCGTTTAGGTTATTGTTGGATGCATAATTTTAAATGCCATAGTGCTAGAAGTTGTCACACATGGGCAAAAGGCGGACCAATTACTGAAGATGAAAAGTCATACAATTGGCAAGAGCGTAATAAATCATCATTGTGAAGATACTGGTAATTACTTTGCTTAAATATAAATGTGACTTTTAAAGAGTTTTTCATTATGATTGAAGAAAGATTTAATACAGGAAATATTCCAGGTGTTAATCATAGACACCAACGAGCAATACCAAAAGACCCGGGTTTGCGTAAGTCGCCACTGACGGTAGCTAATTATCTACAAAATGATACCTCGCTACCCGCAGCTTATAGAGTATTACAACAAAGAGTAGGTCCAAAATACATTAAAATATCACAAAAAGATGCTTATATGTTAACCAAACGTTTTGGTGTAAATAGATTAAAGCCTGGTAGACCAAAAGGGCTAAAAAAGACAGGTATAGCTATTGAGGTAAAACCAAATGGTGAGTATTATTTGTTAAAAACTAAAGTAGAAAAACCAGAACCAACAACAACTACAGATAATTTAGTATAATGGCAGTAGAAATGGACAGATATAGGGGGATGAATCAAATCATGCCTCAGTTTTTACCGGGTGTTCCTACACCCGATCCAGATAACCCTGGTTCAATTTATCCTGGTCCTAAGCCCTATAATAAATGTTTTAGATTTACGGACAAATCTCAAAACGAATGTGAGAGAATTGTAATAGATAATTGGTGGGAAGAAATTATTGCTTTATATGGGCAAGAAGTAACATATTATCAAAACCCATACCAGACTTTATCAGCAGATGGTGTGCCTCAAGGTGCTATAAATGGTGAAGGTGGTGGTCCTGGTAACATATATGGTGAAGATCCTACTAAAGTTTTTGTAGATCCAAAGAAAATAATCGTTGCAATCGAGTTAAACGAAAATGCAGTTATATTACAGAAGTATGGATTTGATTCAGACGACGAATTAACTGCTTATATACATATTAGTAGCTTTTATGCTTCGTTTGGTTACCCTCAAGAGCCTAAAGCCGGTGATGTATTCATATTATCCGAGTATGGTGATGACAGACCATGGCCTAGAACAGGTAAACAGTTTGAGATAACAGAGAGATTAGATGAGGACGTTGCTAGAATCAATCCTCTTGCTGGTCACTATGTATGGATGGTTAAGGCTAAACGTTTCGATTACAGTTTTGAGCCTGGTTTAAGTACAGAAGGTGGAAGCGATCAAGTGTATGATGATAAATTCTCTGGTAGAATGGATGAAGGTACAAATTCCAGGTCACCTAATAAGAGTTATGATGGTGATCTTGAAGAATTATCTAAAGCAATATTTGATTACCAAGACTTTGGTTATGACGACGTTTATGGGGGCTACGGAAACACGGAAGAACCAGAAGACGGGCCTTTCGGCCCAACTTCTTAAGTTTTTAATTTTTTATAAAACTGTTCATATTCCGGTATCGCTTCATTTTTAATACCTGCAATAAACATATCAGCTTCTTGACAGGAACGAAACGATTCTACTATCAAAGAACCATCTTGCCCTTTAAAGGAATAAGCCATATTCCCGTTTTCTTCCTTTTTTATATAGGATAATGTATATAATACACCAGGGGTTAATGATCTTCTTTGCATAACTCTAGGTTGAAGGTTACGTTGCTGGCTAGGAATAGTAGGACCACCAATTTTCCGTCCTTGATTTTCAATCGGTACCCTTAAAGATGTATTAGGCGTGTAGTGCATCTTCTCGATATATGAACTCTTTCACGTTTCTTGGTGCAACTTCTACATCTCCACCCATTTTATAATTCAAATAAACAGATTCATACATTTCAGCAATGTAATTTTTAAATGCAAGAGGCTTTATCCATGAATTATTCTTGTTTACATCCATTCCAAGCTGATCAGCTTTTGCTGCAACATAGTTTACTGCATCAAATAGACACAACCACCTTGAAATTTCTTCGTCAGACATTTCTGTTAATACTTTTTTGTTCAATGACTTTAGCATACCCTTCTATTATAGATGCAATCCTTTCATGGTTAAAGATAAAATTACTTAATTTTGTATTTTTAATTGCATTTTCGATAACTTGTAAATTTAATTTTAAAATATTGTGATTGCTTTTAATTCTATCTGAATTTTCACTTAAAATATCATCAAAAATAACTTTGATTAAATTTTCCACAATCCTCTCTTTGTTTTTTGCGTCTAAAGTTCCGGTGGCTGCAAGTTTACCCTTTTCATACGATTCACGTAATAACGAACCGTGATATCTTTCTGTATTTTTAACAGGGGGCATAGGATTTATTACCGAACCATTTTGTTCATTAAATTTTAAATCGTTATTTTTAGTTGTCATAATCAGTATTCGTTACAAAATTGTGTTTTTCAAATGGATCCCCATCTATTGGCGTTGTTTTAAGAAAACTTTTTGTACCAACATATATTTTTACTCCTACATTACATTTCGGACAATCATATTCATTGTCTTCACTAATAATTATAGGTACAAACGTTTTATGCATACAACTTTCTACAGGGCAAGTAACTTCTAATCCTTGTTCTGAAAAAGCTTTAATTCTTTCGTTTTCTAATCTTCTGAATTCTATTTCCAATCCTGATCTTCTCCAACGAGAAAAAAGATCATAAATGATAAATTGACCAATAAACGTTATTCCTAATATAGCAAAGAAATTATAACCAAGAAGATAGCCGCAACCTCCTAAAAATGCACTTACTATAACGACGATAGATAAAGATTTTACTACTTGAATCACTTAATTATTATAATGTAGAAAGGACGATTATCAACTAGCTTTATCTATATGCTTACGAAGTTCATTAACCCATTTTTGCATTTCTTTTTTTCGTCCTGACTTCGAGGCGGGCCAACCTTGAAAAAAGTAGTCTAATATTTTTAAAGCCGCAGAATAGTCTAAATGACTGGTACCGACTGAAATTGCTAATACTGATGTAAGATGTCTAGGATCAGAATATGTCCCGTTATCAATTTGATCGGTAAGCTCATCTAAAGTATAATATTCTTGAAAAAGCATTATTTTGGCAACTTATTAATTGCTTGTGATCCTCCTGAATCCATAGGAGCACTTGGCGTTTCATCGCTATTGTCTTCTGGTTCTGAACTGTGACTTTCGTAAGGTTTTCTATCAACAATTATATCTAAATCATTAGTCATTGATTCAATTAATGCTTTAATTTTCCTACATTTACGAACAAATCCTTTCAAACTATCTAAAGCATTGTCGCTTTCTGTAACAACAGGGTTATTTTTTGCCATATCTGCTTTAGCTTGAATATTATCTGTAGCAAGATATAAACCACCCATATCTTCAACAATATGAGTTAAAGGAAACGGTAATTGAAGAGGAGCTTTATTATTATCATTACGTCCTGATGCTTGTAAAAGATCTCCAACTGTAACATGTGTGGGTTTTTGTTCCCGGGTAGCAATGCCTCTCACCCACTTATTGTACATTTTTATTTGATCTTCTTCTAAAATTTTTAAACTACCCATGTTAATATTTATTCAAAAGCATAAATATATACATGAGCTTTTTTGGCAAACACTTTGTTCATGTATTGGAACAAGATGAAACAATTCAAATAACAGATACTGAAGCTATGGAAACCCAGTTAGATCCGGGTACCGAAGTAACAGAGTATGATGTAGATGCACCAACATTAGATGGTGGCGAAGTTACAGCACAGAGTAATGCAGCACAGGCCCAAGAATTAGTAAGCATTATTGGTGCTATGGAAGAATTTACTAATTATCTTAATAGTGAAAAACCAGATTCAGTTCAATCTCTCCTGCACGCAGCTAGTTGTGATACCCTTTTTAATAAAATTGCAGGTGCCGAAACTAAGAAGATTGCGAGAGTTGCAATGGAGTTAAGTTCACTAATTGAAAACCTTAAAGGTTATCTTCATACAGTTGAAACAGGACCGGGTGCCGGGCCTGCACGTTGAGCGGGATGGTAATATTATTTGTATTGCTATTAGCAATTTGTTTTTGCTATCGTACTAATTTATTTGAGATAGAATAACACGCCCTTTTAACCCGTTATATGAATGTTCATCAACAAATGTAGCGGGTATTTTATTCATTTTTTGTCCAACAGCTATTGCATTAAAGTCTTTGTATTTTAAACCTAAATTTTTTGGCCATATAAAAACACACAACCCGGCATCAAGTAAAAATTTAGTTTTGTTTTTAGATGCAGCATCTTGCCATTGAGAGTCTAGTACAATTACTTTTTCTTGAAATGGTAATTTATTAAGTTGTTCATATTGAAGTTTTGTATATAAGTTAGAACTATTTTCAGTAATACCTGCAACAGCAACCCCATTAGTCGTAAAGCATGAATCTATAGGACCTTCAAATATATACATCCTATCTAAACTTTCGTCTACCTGATTAATATTGAAAACGCTTTTGTCGCTGTTTATTTTTGACAAATATTTGGGTTTAAATTTTTCATCGTTCTTAAGTAACGTTCTTGTTTGGTAGTGTACTATTTTATTGTTATCATCATAAAACGGTATTATTAATCTGTTCTTATGAACTTTATCTTTTAATGACAACCAAAGACTTTTAGGTTTATTGCATGCAGTATCTAACTTTCTGTTTGTAATATATCTTAATGCAGTTTGAACTATTGCATTCGATTTGAAATAACTTACCTGGTTGTTATCAAATAAATTTATACTATCTTCTGGTAACTTTTGTTTAAGAATATTAGATACAGTTTCATTTATTTTTGAATTTGTATTTGAAATATCTTCGGGTAAAATATCAAACTCTTTACTTTCTTCAATTAAGTCTTCAAATGTACTTCCTGAAACTTCTATAATCCAATTTGTCGGATTTGAATGCCATCCACAATTATGACAATGAAAGTAGTTATCTTTTACAACATAAAATAATCTTTTTTTTCTTCCCCAAGATTTACCCTCACGACATACAGGGCAACCCCCTTGATAGGTTTTTGTTAATCTATTATATTTCGGTGAACCTGCAAATTGATAAAATTTTTGAATAACATATGCCTCTGGTAACACCATACCATAGATTATATATTACTTCTGCACATCTTCAATAGAAACAATTCCTTTGCGTATAAAAGCACCGCTAGCCGGGTCAATCCAATGAGCTTCAGTATAAACTTTACCGCCTCTTTCTAATTTATGAATACGAGGAAAGCATGTTTCACCGGAAATGGGGCTAGCAATCGGAATCGCTCTAACCATCTGCATGTTGTTAACGTTGTTATTGTTTTGTAGCATATCTATTGTTTATATATTTATTATTTAATAGGTTTACTTTCTCTACAACCTCTTGAAATACATCCTTAGTAAAAAAGGTATTCGTCCACTTATCTTTGTTCTTCATAATAGAACCTAAGTCTAGCTCTTGACACCTGTCATAGAACGATTTTGAATTACAAGGCGGCATACCTTCTTTCATTTGTTTTTGATACGCTTCTTCTTCATCGTCGTAATACTTCCAACCCAAAGACAAATCCATCATCTGTATATTATGAGAGTAGATTTGATAATTTTCTTCGTTTAAAATACCTTCCCATTCTTTTTCACTACTGTTAAATTTATCAAGCAAGTTCAAAGCTCTCTTGTGACCTACTTTATGCAACCCTTTAAGATTATCACTATTATCTCCAACAATAGCTTTATAATCTAAAAAATTCTTCTTACTAACACCTTTAGTATAAATTTCAAAATTGGCATTAGTAACAGCAACCTTTTGGATAGGATTAAACACCATTGTATTTTCATCAATTAATTGATACAAATCTTTATCAACCGTGACGATAATTTTCTTCCCGGGTAACTTACCAACCAACCAACTTATTACGTCGTCAGCTTCCATTCTATTAGGGTAGATACTCTTTATTCCCAATGAATCCAATAGCTCTCTCAACGTTTCGTCGTTCTGATGAGCTTCTTTAGCCACATTACGATCTCTATTGCTTTTATATTTGTTTTCTGAAAGAGATTTACGAAAATTTGTTGAAGGGTACGCTAATCTTTTGTCCCAAACAGCATAAGTTTGATCCGGACTAAATTTATCAACATACGATTTTACTGAGCGTAAAAACATTAAGGTTGACATATTAATATCGCCTTCCTTTTTGTTTTTGTTAACCCAAAATATTCGATACAATAAATTATTTGCGTCTAGAAGCAGTGTTTTCATTTTTCTTTCCTTTCTTTTTTGACTTAGGTTTATTTCCGGAAAGGGAGTTTATCCTTTCAACCACTGCTTTTCGAATTTTGGTCTTTGTATTGGTAGAACAAAATTCGAATGTTTTCGATTCTTCTACCAAAGTATCAATTTCTTTTTGATTGACTGCTTTGAGTATTCTATCTCGTATTGATGTCATACTATCATTTTAAATGATCTATTAAATAAGTCAACTAAAAATTGATTGAGTCATTTTCCAATTTTCATTTGTAGTATTGGTTTTTGGAAAAGGTACGTTTGGTATGTCTTTATCTAAAAACGGGCATAATTTTTCCCATCCGTCACCGGAAATGATATCAAGAATTAAAATATCATCGGGTCTATCTTTGAAATAAGATAGGACATCCATATGATGCTTTTCAAATGCGACTTTAAATGCTTCTATATCCTCCTCATCAAATCTAGTTCTGTCATATACAATTCTGTTTACTTTATTGGCAAATTCATCATCCATTTGATTGATAGTAGCTTCAAAATATTTTTGCATAGACTCAACCCATTTATCTATTTTTCTCACGGTATAAACAAATTTACTCCCGGGGAAAAACACGTCTAAAATTTTATAACTCATTGCTACTGTGACATCAACAGCAGCATCACTGGCAAGTATACTTTCGAAGTGTTGTGGGTAGTGATAACTGCGTAAACCTAAAATTTTAAATGCTTCATGTAAGGAAGTTGTACCCGTTCTGGATAAACCTATACCAAAAACCTTATTAATTTGTTGCATCGTATTGTGCTCTAATTACTTTATAGACATGTCTTGGTAAAACCTCTACAAAGTCTACTAGTCCCGATTTCATACCATCTTTAAAGTCTTTTATAGGTACTTCTATCTTTTGATTGTTAGGTACTGTGAGAAAAATATGTTTTTCCGTGGTAGATCGAATATAGGCACAGAAATGCCCTGCATAATCACCATTTTTTATGGCGTACATGTATCTAGGTTTGGGTTTTCCAGTGTTTCTTATAAAATTCAATAATTTCATTCCATTCCTTACTATTTTTTATACTTCTCTTTGGAGAATACCCTAATCGTTCTATTTTAGAAAAGTTTACTGCGTATCTAAAATCGTGACCAAGTCTGTCCGAAATATACCTTATGGTAGTATCGGGTTGTGTATACTTAATAATTTTATTAGCTATTTGATTATTAGAATATTCATCCCCCGAACCGATATTATATATTTCACCAGCCTTACCCTTTTCAGCTACTAATATTAAAGCCTCTGAATGGTCTTCAGCGTGGACCCATTCACGTTTATTGGTACCATCACCGTAAAGTAATATTTCTTTGTCTTGTATCGATGAAAGAATTGATTTTGGTATCAGTTTTTCTGCATGTTGACCTGTACCAAAATTGTTACAACAACGAGTAACACGAACATCCATACCATATGTTTTGTAATACGACAGTGCAATCAGATCCGAGCTAGCTTTTGAAGCTGAATAAGGTGAATTTGGTAGTACGGGTTGCTTTTCATTCCAATTTTTATCGTCCGAACGTAAAGCACCATAAACTTCGTCTGTTGACACGTGGATCACTTGCTTTCCGTACTGTTTAGCCAAGTTTAATATATTGACAGTGCCTATTACATTTGTGTTAGCAAACACGTTTGGATTAGCAATGCTATTATCCACATGAGACTCTGCTGCTAAATGAAATACTTTGTCGAATTTATGGATTCTAAATACGCTTTCTAACTTTTTAACGTCTAATATGTCTCCATACACACTCCAGACGGTACGAACGTTCTCTTTATCAACGTATTCACATGCATATGTTTCTTTATCATAAACAATAGTTCGATATCCCTTGTTTCTAAGGCATTTAACTAGGTGATGACCTATAAACCCATAACCACCTGTAACTAAAACAGTCATATATCTTCGTCTTTACGTGGTTCTTTGGCTCCTTGAATTTCTTCTATATCTACCACGTTATCTGGTTGAGATTCCAAGGTTCTTTTGTTTTCTATGTAACCTTTCACCACTTTATCAAGGAAATCATGCGAAACATCAGTGAATTCATGTAGTTTTAACTCTGAAGCTGAAGTATTGTTAAGAATACAGTTACTTCTCTTTACTGCCGTTACACCTTTCTTGTAGAATGCCTTTTCTTTAATGAATTTAATGTTTTCTAAGGACCAACCATTAGGAAGAAGGCCTTCTTGTATAAGATCTTCTTTATTATTGTTAAAAGCAGTGAATAAATCTTTTGAATTGAACACATTCGAACTTACAATGTTATAGATACCAAAAGGCGGTGGTGCTAAAATAGCATTATATACAAAATTCATTAAATCAAACATATATGTTGCACTATTATCTTCATCTAGTACTGTTTCATACTTCAACATCTTTGAAATAAGATTTTTTGGGTGGAATATTTCACCAATTGGCATTCTGATACGTAAATTATAACAATTAAAGCTTGATGTTAGTGAAAGCTCACCAGCATGCTTTGTTTTACTATACCAAGATGAGTCATCATCAAACAAACCAAAGTTTGGAACTTCTTCTTCAGTGTACCCTACATATGGATCTGGCTTTGTATAGCCTGTAAATATACAACCAGAAGAGATATTAAAAAAAGAAGGTATATTACATGCTTGTGCTGCTGATGCTAAGGTGGTTGGCAATACTGTGTTTAATAACCACACCAATTCTTTCTGTTTTTCAGCATCATCAACGTTTTTTTCACCAGTAAACCCAGCTGCATTAATTATTGCATCAAACCCTGTTCCTTCTTCTTCATATTGTGTTAGAAAGTCTACGAATGTGTTGTAATCACGGTAGTTAACTTGTGAACTTTCTATTTGATGTACTTCTAATCTTTCATCTGTAGCAAGAAAAGTAGATAATTGTTGACCAATAAAACCTTTGCCTACTACGAGTACTTTCGTAATATCCATATCAATATTTTAAGATCAATCTAACCCATTTCCACCCATTAAACCTGGTGGTCCTAAGTGACTAACAACAACTTTTTGAAGTAGGTGATGAAGAGCGTCGTTTTGTAAGTTGTTATCTTGAAGAACACGAACAACCCCGTTTCCTTTTACGTCATAACCTAAAATTATACAACAATCCATATATTCTTTTAAAATTCTATCTAGTTCTTTATAATGGTTTGCTTGTTCATTTTGTTCTTTTGAAAACTTACGCTTTACCAAAGATTCAAAAGCATGTTTAATTTCTTTTTCAGAGAGATTATCAGTATTATTTTTGTCTGGTAAGGGTGTTGGAGCTGGTCCTTCGTTTTTACTTTTCTTGCTCATCGTTTTTTATAATAAGTAGAGCTTTTATTATTATTATTTACGCCCCAAGTAACAATTAGCTGAGTTATTATTGATTCCATTGAAGGGGTTGCCATAAAAAAGTTTTTTGGTATTTTCTTCCCACCGTCATTAAATTCAAACGCAACAGATACCTCATTATCAAAGTTCACATAGCAAGTACAAAAGATAGATTCTTGCCCCGGGTTAATTAGTAGACACCACTTACGCTTATCTTTATCATTAAAACTTTTAAAAACATCCAGTACAATAAATCCGTTATCTTTCAAACGTTTTTTAAAATAACCACATGTCTTTACTTTATTCCTCATACTTGCAAACCAGGTACAATATATTTCAACATTGACGTCTCGGTTTTTAGTTCGAAAGTACTTAATCCTTGTTCTGTATTAATCTTTACATTAATTCGAATATTATTTGTTGCTCCTAAAAGTCTTACTATATCAAAATGCATTGGAAAACTAACATCTTTAGCTTCAGCAGTATCATTAATTAAAATAGAATAACTATCTACAGATGAATTAGATCTATCTGTTATTTCTGCAAATATTTTACCTTCAGAAATATTAATATATAATTTTTCAGACTCTGCTACAAATGCTGCACCTTTTGCAAGTTCGCTTATCTTAGATGAATCAATATTAAATTCAATATCATAAGGTAAGCTCATTATTTTTTCTACACTTAGTTTAGGAGCCTGTATAATATTGTCATCAAGAAAATGATACTTAAATCGCATCTTTTTGTCTTTATAAGATAACGAATTTTCTTTATATGTTAAGTCAATATCGTCTGATTCTATAAATGATAAAATCTTTTCTAACTTCTTAATGTTAGGGATGTTTAAAACCAAATCTGACTGGACGTCTAAATCGTAAGATGCGTAAATAATAAGCCCTTGTTCATTATTTGCAATACATTCCAATTTATTATCTTTTGTCTTTAAGATTACTGCATCGGTTAAAGCACTAATAGGGCGCAAGTAACCTGTAACAAATTGGTTTTTATTTTTGATATTAATGACCATAACTTATTATAGCCTTTAATCTTTGATTTACAAGTTAGTTTTTTAATCGTCGGTAGCCAACGAGTCTTTAATACCGTTTAACAATTTCAATATTTTAGTTTGATCTCTTTCTATATCAGATAATCTATTGAATATATCTTGTGCAGTGGCTGAATTATCAAAATTGAATTCAATTTGGTTTGGGTCGTGTTGATTTTGTTCAGGCTGTATTACGGGAGCTTGTTGAGGAGCTTGCGGGTGTACATGATGTGCCACTTGTCCAGGTTGTTGTTGCTGTTGCAATTGTTGTTGTTGTGGATTTTGACCCATAACTTTTAGAATATCTCTATCCATTACGTTTTTATCTACATTTTTTGATCTTAAACCAGAAGATTCACTAACCAAGTGTTCATTTAGTTGTGCTAAATCATTATGTACTGCTCCAAAAAGACCTCTTATGGCCATTGCATCACTATATGGATCATCCGGGGGAGGTTGCCCTACCCCCGGATCGAAGTCTGGGTCTAAACCTGCATTATGGTTCACCGGTGCTACTGGTACCTCACCAGGAGGTGGTTCCCCAGGCGGCATTTGCCTCTGCGGTGGTCTAGATTCGTTATCCATTATTTGATGTCTTCTAAGCTGTTAAGCAAGTTAGCAATATCATCATCTTCGCTGTCAGTATTGTTCGAAGTGCTTGATTCTGGTTCACTTTTCTCTTCAGACTTAGTAGGTTCAGCTGCTTTTTGTTCAATAACCGTTGTGGTTGTTGTACTTGCAACATCATCTGTACTTATGCAATAGAAATGCTCATTCAACATATCTTTTAGTTCATCAAAACTCTTCACCGTGAAGACACTTTCAAGATCTGATATGGTATCATACGTTTCTTTTGCTTTGTTGTCATCCATGCCTTCAATTGCTTTGGGCATACCGAATTTTGACGATACGTATGTAGGAAAGTCGCCTTGCTTCTCAACCTTAATACGAAAATCGCACCCATTCTTACCTAGATCAAAGATGCGTGGGCCTAACTCTTCGGCTTCATCACCTTGCATAGCTTCCATAATAACTTTATGAAGCTGTCTACCAAAACGCAACAACTTGTTTGTGCCGTTATTGTCAGGATTAACGGGATCATTCACCACATACACGTTTACCATCCAATTTTCACGACGCAAGATCGCTTTGGCCTTTTCTTTCTCTTCTTCACTACCGGTTTTAGTAATACGATAACGAGCTTCACCAATTGGATCACGCTCACCCCACGTTTGTGGGCTAATCTGATTAATGTATTGACCGGTGGCGAATGAAGTCCACCCGTGCGTATAATAATGAAAGAATGTTTTACTTGCATCCTTTACATTAGGCAATAAACGCACTGTATAAGTATTGCCGACTTCTGTTCTTAGAAACTGAGAACGGTTTGTCTGACCGGAGTCTTTTGTCATCTCAGTTTTAATACTCTCGAATAATGATTTAATATCTGTCATTTTATAATTTTTAATATTTGTTCGTTAATTTTTCGTAGAGGTAACATTCATTACCGTACTAACATAATTATATATTATCCGACTAATGTATCCACTCTTTTTTTGCATAGCTTAGTAACCTTACCGAAATATTTTTTTAAATCCTCTTTACAATTGTAAAATTTTACACGATATACACCGATATCATCAATTACTCCCTTGAGCATCATCTCAACTACCTCTCTATCAGCTTTTTTATATTCAGATGAGAACTCTGGAAAGGTATAAAGCATATATACTGAAACATTCCCCGATTTTAAATGAGAAAAAAAGGAATTAAGTCGATCTGTCTTGTTTTCTTTATGAGTTATGTAACTATCCCATTTGATCTTGTGTTTGCAACAGTATTTTGTTATAAACAACCCAGAATTCGAAAAGAAGTCTTTGTTTTCTTTGGAATCAATTTCAGATCTATTCAAACTGTTAACATAATCGAAATATAACTTACAAGCTTTAAGAGAAGTATAAAATTTTAAATCTAATATAGGGTTGTCTTGGTAAATTTTAAATGGAGCATAGAAAAACCTATCTAGATTGATATTTTTGTGCTTTGTAAAGAAGTGAGCTAACTTTTTACACAAAAACTGTTTATCTTCTTCTAGGTTATCGAAATTTGTACGGAACTTATAAGGTTTGTTTTTAGTTACCCTACTTACTTTAAGATGGGTGTTATAAATTAGCTTTTCGAATTCTGTCACTAACTAATTATAGTTATATCCACTAATGAATCAATTTGTTTTTACTACTATTAATGTATTTCATGATATATTTGCTCTTATGTAATGATGGATCATAAAATAAAAACAATTTAACCATTTCAAAGTCGGTATCGATATCAACTTGTTCCTTAAACAGTGTTCTGAGCTTTTTATCTTTAAGCAACAGAATAAAAATGTTAGGAAGGTTTACTTTTTTGTTATTTAAAATAGAAACAAAGGAACAAAACCCCATGAACGCATGCGCCATCTCTTTATTGTGGGTATGTTCTACTGGATTGTGATTTTCGTATTTCATACTTCAACTTTAAAGAGTTTAGTGAACTTTAAAAATGCCTCTGTCAGCTTTCCACCAGCTGAATCAGTATGACCACCTCCATCAATTAGTTTACCGGCAAGTTTATTAAGATTTACACTTACACCTGACCGTTTCCGTACACTAACGCTGTGAGATTTTGGATTTATTATGAATACAATGTCTGAAGCATGCTTCTTTAACAACCCAGATGCAACTTCGTTAATATTATGGGAACAAACCGAAGAAATTAGTTTATATGGTTTACCGTCAATGTTTGTCTTATAAGAAAACGCTTCTCCATTCTCTACTTGATCGTGGATCTTGTTATTAGCTAACACAACCATGTTTTTTTGATGTAAACTAAAACCACTAAACCCATCACCAAACTCTTGTATAAATTTAGCAACTCTATCACCTGTATAGCTCCACAAAACATGATTAACACCCAAGCTTTCTTCATGAGATAACTTGTAACTATCATAATCATCCACCAACTGTATTAATTTAGCTTTAGCACCTGTAAGTTTTGTGTTAGTATTGGGAATTGTATCCAGACCATACTTCAATACCAGCTTTGTAGTAGAAGTGTAGTCACTATCTAACACTAAAGTAGGTTTTGTAAACTCATCGTAATTGTCTTTACCATTATGATGGTCAATAACAACAATATTTTTATAATTAAGTAAATCTGAGTGGTCACTAACATTTAAATCACAGATATAAATTGTATCAAATTCGGAAATTTTATTTTTACTGAGAAACTTTACAAAGTCCCCCCTAAAATTCTTATGGGTGGTGGTTTTGTAGGAAATTTCCGTATCAAGTATCCATTTGAGTACTAAAAAACTACCAACCCCATCTAAATCCGAATCAGTAAATACGTAATCTTTACCGTTCATTTAGAAATTTATGATTTTTACTACGATTCTCAACCATTGGCTAGGGCTTCTATAGCACCCATAACGTTAGCAGCCGCATTACCCATATCTTGGCTACCTCCATCACTTATAGTTAACGTTGGGTAGTGTATACTCATTTCTGTAGCACCAAAGTTTGGTCCAAATCGGTTCTTCATAACACCTAACCTTATTTGATCTAAACCCCTGTCTTCTTCGTTCTGAAATATTGAAAATATTGCATCTGCAGTCATTGCTAACCCCATACTTTCACCAATAGTGTCTAATCCTGGGTCTTGCGTATCGTAACCGGACCTATTTAACTGTGTTGCTGTTATAATAGGGCAGTTATGGGTATAAGATAACGCTCTAACTTGTTCTGTTGCATATTTTACACGTTCATAACTATTATTACCAATTGGTGAATGCATTAAGTTAACGTAATCGAGAACTAACGCATCAATCTTGATGCCTTTTTGTTCTATCTTCTTCATAAACGCCCCTAACTGTGATGCTGTTATAGTACTTGGTGGAAATTCTTTAATTAATAACTTACCTGTTGGGTTTTCAATAACTTCTTTTTGCATCTTGGTTCTTAACTCTGGAATTTCATGTCTTAGATTATTAATTTCTAGTCCAGTAAGATTACCTGCAAGTCTCTTAGCATACATTAGTTCACTCATTTCAAGTGACACCACCAACACCGTTTTACCTTGTTTGGCCATGTTTACTGCTATGTTACCCAAGAAAATAGACTTACCAACATTAGTTTCACCAGCAAACACATAAATAGAACGACCATTTTCAAGAAACCCACCATCTAACATTTCATCTACCCATGCCCAACCTGATGGTATGGTTGGTTCATCGATTTGAAGGTTTTCAATTAACTTTTCATGGTCTACAAGAAGATCAAACCCAAGATCTACCGATAAATTAATACCACAACACTTTTCAAACTTGTCAAATATTTCTGTTGGTTCAACCTTACCTTTTGAACAGTCATCTGCAACGTCTAACATAGTATGATACACGGACTTTTCTTTTAAAAATCTTTCCGTGTTTGTATACAGCTCGTCGTTGTTAAATGATTTGTCTAATTGATCTATTTTTAATAGAGTTTGTTTTAAATTAAGTTTTAATTCAGGGGTAGTACAATAAGATGCAATTTCTGTAGCACTCGGTATTGTTTGTCTTTTAATAAAGAATGCTTTTATAATTGAAATTATACTTCTATAATTTTTATTGTCAAAATACCGTGGATGAACGTGATCAATTATAGACCCAAGGTATCTCGGATCTGTAATGCATTTATATAGTACTACATTTTCGTAGTATTCTAAATCCAAAGAGTTTACTGACATATAAACTAGTATAGATTATATACTTGAATGATCAACGATCGATTCTTGGTTGATTTGATCCCAAATCCAATCGTACGTCTGTTGTATACCTTTAATAAGGGGGTAGTGAGGTGACCAATCGAGCTTTTCTTGTATAAGTTTGTTATCACTATTCCTACCTCTTACTCCTAGTGGTCCTTCAACATATTTTCTACCCAGTTTTTTACCGGCGACGGTTTCTGCAGTTTCTACTAATGCATTAATGGTAACCATTTCGTCTGATCCTAGATTTACTGGACCTGACCAGTCTGACTCCATTAATTTTCTTATACCATTTATACATTCATCTATATATAGAAAAGACCGTGTTTGTGTACCGTCACCCCATATTTCGATATCTTCACCTTCTTTGGCTAACACTACTTTTCTGCAAATAGCAGCTGGAGCTTTTTCTCTACCACCTTTCCAAGTACCTTTTGGACCGTATATGTTATGAAATCTAGCAATAGCACATGGAATGTTATAATTTCGTTGATATGCAAGGTATAGCCTTTCGGAAAATAACTTTTCCCAACCATACTCACTATCAGGTGCAGCAGGATATGCTGAACTTTCTTCACAATTAGGATTATCAGGATCTAATTGATTATGTTCAGGGTACATACATGCAGAACTGCTATAAAAAATCTTAGTTGTAACCTCATCATATGGTAAAACTCGAGAATCGTTATACCAAGGGGTTTTAACAAATTGGTTTAACCGGTTTATTGCATCTAAGATATGTAAATTAATAGTTGCTGAATTTCTCATAACGTTTGCATCATGTTCACCGGTAAAAATATACCCGGCTCCACCCATATCAGCAGCTAATTGATATATTTCATCAAATTGTCCTTGATATTGTTTTGGTACAGTACCGTAATAGCTTCCAGTTCTAATGCACCTTTCAACTATATCTTTTTCTGTTAAATCACCTGTTATAAATTCATCGGCTTGTGATTCTTCGTAATCTGGGTGCTTTAGATCCACACCACGTACCCAATAACCTTCTTTTTTAAGCCTACTAACAAGATGGTTACCAATAAAACCACCTGCACCACATACTAAAGCTGTCTTCATATCAGTATTATAACTACTTTTCCTCTTTTTCAACTACGCTAGCAGCAATAACATAATTACCACCATCGTTAGTTTTAATTTGTTCAAATTCGTAGTTTTCATTTATTTCTAAAATTGTTTTTTTAAGATAATCAACCCCCTCTTCTTCTAGATAAAGAGGCACGTCATCAATTAAGATGGGGCTATTTTTATTTTTACATATTGCTTTTATTAAATCAAGTTCTTGTAGAACAGGTACCCCACCACCCTCATCATGAGCATCGAGCCAAAACATAACTTGATCATCTTGTATAAGTGGTAAAACGTTCATTAGAAAAACAATAGACTCGGAGTTAAAAATACAAGGGTCAATTATTGAACCATACATGGCCATTTCTGACATTAACTCAATTGAATGTTCTACCCTTTCTAAATTTATATCACATGAATACAGTTTAGTAAAACCAACATGTACTGCTTTAGTTAACCCACCCCCTAAATGACAACCGGTTTCTACAAATATACCAGAATCGGGTTTATATTTTTCAAATAAGTCATAGATAGCACGGTTACTTGGATCTAAAGTCTCTTTATAATCTAATAAATCTTGCATAGTTTTATAAAACTGCAAACGGGTTGCTGTCTTCGAATTTTACATACTCTAAAAATGCTGAGCCTTCATGCATCATATATACATATCCATCTAATAACGGTTTACCACCATCATATTGAACTGATGAAAATGTTGTACCATTTGAAAATAAAGTACTACCATTTTTAGTTAAATATACAATACTATTTTTATCGTCCCAAATCCAACATGTATGGGTTCCTTTAAATGCACTAAATGTTTCTTCTAATATTTGTTTATCATCCCATTTTACCGGTAAATAATCTAATTCTTCCATAAACGCTGGAATATATGATGTATCTATGTCTTTGGTATCACTTGATTCTGTTATATCTCTATAATTGGTTAAAACACCATTATGAGCTACATGCCACCTTCCATAGTTAAATGGATGAGAAGTCTTTTCACTATATTTCCGTACTTTACCAGTAGGAGCTTGATGATGACCCAAATAATAATCCCAATCCTCTAAGTATACATTATCTAAATCAAATAGTTTATTTTTAAAAACATGTAACTTACCATCTTTTATACCACAAAAAGTAGATGCATAACCACCCCTATCTTTATTAAGTTCATACAACGTTATAAATTGTTGTCTATCTGAAGTACCAAATATTGCACACATTTGTTTATATTATAAAGTATCTAATAAATATTTCAATATGAAAGATAAAGATACCCAGTTTCTTTACGAATCTTACCAAGAGTCTTTAACAGAAGGAAGAAAAAAACAGTTTGAAGATAGAGTAAGAAAAGTTGTTGCCGACCCTGAGACAGGAGAAGAAAGAAAAGAATCATATTATGAGATGATGATGAGAATTAAGGGTATTCGTGGTGGTGGGGGAGCAAGAAGCAGATCTACTAGATTTAAAAAGCCGGTGGAAAAAGAAAAAGTTGCTTTAGGTAAGCGAAAATTTAAGGTAGCAGACGCAGCTTATGAAACCCCGTTAAAAGGGTTACAAAAAGATATAGTTGGTTTTGTAGAAGTTAGGCCAACCACAGCAAAAGAAATTGTTGACTTTGCTTCAAAAATAGAAGATCAAAAAGAGGCAGAAAAAATCTTAAAAGATATGATTCTGTTGGGTTTATTAGATGAAGTTTTTGGTGAAGAGGAAGCCCCTGTAGATGATGTAGATCCCGATAAGTTAGGAGAAATCGAAGCGTATCAAGATTTTACTGCTACTGATAAAGAGTCCGAAGAATTAGAAGATTATTAAAATGGAAGTAGAATTAGGTTATCAATATTTAGATACCCGCTTCACCGGTACGAGTTCTACTAAATTATCAGGCAGTGGAAATTTTCCTTTTCCTAATCAGGATATGGGGGTTGCAAACTTATTAGCTGATGCAGAATTACAAAGTTATTTTACTGTAGCACTCTGTTTACCTATTTTATACTAATTAGCAAGGTTGGTGACCCCAATCATCTTCTTTGAGAGAGTCTTCATATCTCTTCATCTGTTCCTCCTTTGAGATCTCATTATGACATTGTTTTGGGAATCCATGAACTTCGGGATCCATTTCTGGCTGTTCTGTTCTGTCAGGTAAATCGTCGTGCCTTCCTTCATATTTTAAATTACACTGTAAATTAATATTACTAGCAAACAACGTCCCGGGTTCCTGTATAGGCCATGAATCATAAACAAATTTAAAATTCTTTGTTACCCATTCTAATAACCAGGGTTTAAATCTATGAAAGTGTTCGCTATCGTGAAGAATTACTACTTTACTGGTATCGTTTGCTGCAAATTTTACCCAGTTTGCTCTGTTTTCGTACCCACTTGTATCTATAAAAATTATATCGTAGTGATCGTCCAACTTATGAAAATATTCTGAACCAAAAACCCATATACCCTGTTGCTCATGAGTAATTTTGTAGTTTTCGTTTGCATATTTTTCTTTCATTTGTTCATACCAGTTTTCAGGTGGAACATTATGATATTCTATACCCCAAATTTTAGCTTTTCCCTCTTTTGAAATTTTACTAAAGTAATCACTACTACCGTTACCTGTACCGCACTCTAAAATACTAAGTTGTTTGTTACCGTTTTTCTTATACAGAAAATCTACTACATATTCTAAGTAGATTCTATGCGATGAAAACGCTGTATCATCAGTGTACCCTATTTTTGATATTTTATCCTTATCAAATATATGCATTAAGGACCTCTGGTTCCAAATCTATCAGAAAATACCTCATTAATAGGAAACGGTTTACATTTATTGTCTTCCCAATATTTGGTTAAATCTTGTTTATATTCAATTGGGTCAATATAACCTGCATCTGCAAACCCTTTAATTCGTAATGAACTGCTTGGTGTGGTTGCATCAGAAAGTTCATCACCACTATAACAAGTGTATGTATATTTTAGATCAACCCTACTACCAACACAAAACTCTACAATAGCTTGTTTACTCATACTAAGTAACGGGCAATTAAGAGTAATTTGGTGTGTTCTATTTAGCCCTATTAACGTTTGAAAGTGTTCCTGAAATTCTGCACTACCATCCCAATAACCAGCTAAACTATCAACTTGAGTTGCACCATGATAAACAGTTTCAGCACCAATTGATTCTGCATATGCACATGCTATTGTCAAAAACAATTGATTTCTAAATGGCACATAACTTACCGGTTGTGCTTCCCCTACCATATCTTTAACATCAGGATTATCAATGTCTGTATTAGTAAGTGAACTTGTAGTAAGTAACTCTTTTAAAAATGAAACGTCTAACACTTTGTGTATTACTTCACAATCTTCAAAATTATGACTAAAGCTAACCAACTTTGCATGTTCGATTTGTGTCTTTGCACATTCAAGTTCGCGTATATGCCTTTGACCATAATCAAAAGTTAAACAGTGTAGCTCACCCGATTGAAATTGAGCCATTCTTAGCATGGCAGCACTGTCCATACCACCACTAAAAATCATTACAGCTTTTTTATCCATAAAATGAGTATATATTACTTACCAATGCTTACCATAATAAAAGTCTTCAATTATTAGGTAATCCATTTGTGTACCCTCTAAGACTTTCATTGCATCGGATATAGTATTCAAAATTGGTTTACCAGCAATGTTAAAAGATGTGTTCAATAACACACCATGACCAGCTGCATCTTCAAAAGCGGTTAAAAGATCATATAAGAACTGATTTTGTTCTCTTGTCACTGTTTGTACTCTTGCTGTACCGTCAATATGTGTAATAGATGATAATTTTTCTTTCCATTCTTTCTTTACTGTAGGACAATAAAGCATATGACGACTTTCCCCTTCCCATTCAAAATATTTAGAAACGTCTTCTAATTTGCATACTGGTGCAAACGGTCTATACCACTCTCTGTTTTTTACTTTAAAGTTGAGAATGTCTTTCATTTCAGGAAAAGCAGGATTACAAAAAATTGATCTATTACCAAGTGCTCTTGGCCCGTGTTCGGACCTTCCTCTAGCACATCCAAAGATTTTACCGTTTGCTAATTCTGTAGCAATATGACCAAGATTGACAGGTTTGGCAGAATTGCTTTCTATCCAAGCAGGGTATGTGTTTTTATCTAAAAGCTCCATACCACCGTAAGTGATATCAATAGGTTTTTTAGGTTTTTTAAACCCAGCTAACAAACCCAAAGCAATACCACAATCATTTGTATTTGGTGCAACGAAACTTGGTCTTTCTGGAAATAGCGTTTTTATTTTGGAGGCTAACAATATATTAAGACCACAACCACCAGTTATAATGATAGGTAGGTCTTGGTATTTTTTCAAATAAGGGTCTACTACTTCAAAAAAACATTCTTCAAATGCAGCTTGAGAAGTAGCTGCTACGTCCCAGCTAATTTCTTTTTCAAGTCTTTTATTTTCATCAAATACCAACCCACATGTATCAGTAATATATTGTTTTAACTTTTTATAAAAATCTTCTCCATCAGGTTTAGAATAATAAAACTTTTTAAAGTGTGGTAACCATTCTTTGTTTATGTTCCCGTAGTTACACAACCCCATAATTTTACCACTATAAACTAAATTACCATCTGATATCCATTCCTGTCTAATATCAGGACAAAAGTGCGCAAAACACATATATGGAAATCCAAAATCGTAATCATAGTCTGTTCGATCAGCTGGATTTGTTTTATCTAAATATGTTACACCGTCTTCCCGATTAGCAGTAAATATATTAAAGAACCCATCATTACCACCACCATCAAAACTAAAAATTAAAGCTTTTTCAAAATTAGATTGATAAAAGGACCCACTTGCATGTGCGTGGTGGTGCCAACCTTCAAGTACCGTATTAGCATCAATAAAATTTTTATAACTGTATGTTATATCGTCATGTACACATTCAGTATTAATATGAAGTAAGTTATCAAAGGGTGTTGGGTAACCTAATTCCTTTTCCAGATATTGTAAAATAGCATAAACGGCTTCTTCTCTAAATTTTAATGGTTTGTATTGAGCCAGACCAATATTTTTAATATTAAAAAATCGTTCAAATTCAATAACGTAATATTCATCATTGTCTTCTAAAGCAATTGCACCGTTATGCGAACCGTAGATAGCAATATTTGCCATATCCTTATTTACCGTAACTATACACCAATTTCAACTTCTTATCCAACTCAGGAATAATAAAATTTTCCCAAAGTTCTTTATCTTTTTTCCAATTTTTATAGTATCCGATCTTGTCTCCTGGTTTGAATTTTTCGTCCTTACTCTCCATACCTATTTGAAATGTACTACCGGTCTGCGTTAATATCCCATGATTAACAGCCATGTCTTTTAAGCCACTGTACCTATCTAAACCAGTACGGAAGTTAAGATATATTTCAGCTTGTAAAAATGGCGGAACAAACCGATTTTTAGTGGTTAAAAACCGTAATGTTGCACCAGAGTAATTACGAGCTTCTGATAACATTTCATCATCTTCGTTAGATGCATCTTGTCTTTCTTTTTTATTAGCCAATTGCACTAGTACACTAGCCATATACTGTGGGCCGCTCCCACCTGAAGCTGTTTTAACTAAAGTAGGGTGTAATGCACCTGGGTTTTCATATGTATGATTACTAAACAAAATTGTAGTACCAGATAGACCGGCTTTGTATGTAAGTATTCTCATCATAGATTTGAGTTGTTTAGCTCTCAGACCCATATCCATTGCACTTTTATCTTTTGCTGCATCTTCTACTTCTTTTTGTGATGCTAAATTACCTAAAGAATCAATACTAATAATAAATTTACCTTGTAACCCCTTTTCAACAATACTGTCTAGTAAAGCAACAACTTGATTTCGGCATTGCTCAACAGTATATACAGGGACATATTTTGTTTTTGATGCATCAAGGCCAACCCCTTCACTACTATCTTTATCTACAGCAAATTCGGTATCAAATATAACAGGATGTAGCCCTTCTTTTTGAGCATTACCTAAAATCTTATTAATAATGTATGTTTTACCAGATTGTGAAGGTCCTGAAAAACCAACCAATCTTCCTTTTGGTACACCACCACCAACACAACTACCACCAATAATAGCATTCAATGCATAACAACCAGTATCATACCAGGTATCAACATTAGATAAAGCATTTTCACTAAGATAGGTGGCTTCTGGGTTGAGTTTATCTAAAGTTGAAAATACATCTGAAATAGGGTCTTTTGCCATGCGCTTATTATATAGATAAAACCTTTAAATTCAAGAAAAAAAAAGCGCCCCTAAGGGCGCTCACCAATATATGGTTTTTTTGTTAATCGTCAAACAATTTTACTACTTCAGGCTCTTCAGCATCGTCTCCAGATGCGTCCGGTTGCCCTAAGTTAGTAAGAATGGCTGTATATTGGTTAACTAACTTATCGTCCAGATGTTCGGCACAGTCACTATCAATAATATTGCCCTTATTGAATGTCCAAGTTGTGCCTTCTTCCCTACCAGCCTCGGTAAGAAATTCTCTAAAAAACATTGGTACGGTTTGTACCTGTAACTGCCCCGATTCGTTCGGTTGTACGAAGATGGTACATGGGTTTTTAAGTACAACGGTTGTATCCCCATCATCCACTAACTCACCAATAACGGTTCGTCCGACTTGATCAACAAAAATCTTAAGATTCATATCAATATTTTATATACGCTCAATCTAAGTCAACTGAAAGACTTTTCTGTGTTTTTTCTTTCATGTATTTTAAGAAATCTCCTATACTTCTTTCAGACCCAATTCCATATGAAGGGCAACTCAAAGCAGCTTCGCCTGTCATTAAGTTTTTATTTTTAATAATTCCTTTTTCATCCAAATCCGCCCATTGTTTATTATCAACAATATAATTTGCAGGAGTATTTTTAAAAGAATCCTTTCTGTAATGATGATACATAACAGGTTCATAAGGGCTTAATAAATCATACCCATGTGTAAAAGTTCTTAAAGTCATATTATATTCATCCCCCGAGAAATAATGATCAGGGTCAAACCTAATTCGTTTGTTATACATGCCTTCGGTAAACATAAAATGTAATGAACACCAAGGTGAAAACATAAATTCATTTTCTGTTTCACCAATAGTTTTTCTTGAACGTTTACCGTCATAAACGGTATATTTTTCAACGTCTACACAACCAGGTTGTGATTTGATCCATGAACCACTAAAACCACCGGGTCGGGGTTCTTCTAATTGTGTGTATGTGTTTTTAACTTCTTCAGGGTATAAGTCCATTTCATCACCATATACTAATTCACAAGCGTAGTTTGTTATAATGGGATTAAGTCCTTGCTCTTTCAATTGTTTATACATTCGTTTAAGAGTCGTATCCCAATCAGAAATAAAACGCATATGAGAATCTATAGATAAAAAATACGTTTCATTATTATAAAAATTTTGAATTATATTTCTTGCATGACTAATACCTTTTGCATTACGATAGTTTGTATGTATATAATGCATATTAGTTTTATCGAAATTTACATAGCCGTCATGCTCAGACTGATCAAAAACACAAACAGTTAGTAGTTCGGGGTTAGTTGCTTTTTGATATAAATCCGTTAACGTATTATCAAGGTCTTTATCCCTATAACTCGGTACCATAACAAAAATAGTTTCTTCTATTTTTTTTGTTTGTTCGATGTTTTCAAAAAAAGAAGATACCTCACCAGCTAATTCTGGCATAACTTCATTTAACTTTAATCTATTTTCTGATTTACTCATTTTCTGCTAAAAGACTAAACAAATCACACTGAACTGCTTGGTTAGGTAAATAACATTTCCAATTTACTGCGTTATAAAACCGTTCGATAGGAGCAAAAATTAGCTTTTGATAAATTTTATCATAATCAGGTTTAAAAAATGCGTCAAATTCTTCTGGCCACTCATATTTGTATGCAATTGAATCAACATTATACTTGTTTGGTTTTTTTACATAAAAGAATCTAACCTTATCTCCTGATCCTATCGTTTCATATTTTTTATCAAGTTTATGCAATTTTAATAATTGATTATAAAAGTAACTTGCTTTACAATGTATTGGCATACCCTTAACCGTCTTCATATTATCACATTGACCAGCATACTTTTCATAACCTTTTAACCCCATAACACTTGCAATATCTGTAATAGGTAGATCTTTAAATTTTTCATGAACCACTTTCATAGCTTCATTCGTCTTTTGATAGTCTTGCGTACTAAGCATTGTTTCAATAACGTTTTTCATATGAGGTTTTAATGAATTAGGCAATGTCGTTCTAACTACCTCTACCCCAGTATATTTTGTTTTGTTTATCTTAGCACCTTCATCATCAAGTATGTTCATTACATATCGTTTCTTTTGTAAGAACACCCCAACTTCAGCAATACACTCACGTTTAAATACAAACCTACAATCTTTACTATTGAAAGTTTTCTTACCCCATATCATTATTTGTTTATTAAGATACTCTACTAATTCATCTTCCAACGTATATATATCTTGGTGTACTTCACCGCTTTCATTTTTAAAATTAAGCCCTAAATGTTTTATTAACAATTCAATTGATGCATATGATGAATCTGTATCATTATAAATGATTGGGTCCTTTTTCTTTAGATCATCATCTGTTAACCCCGTTTTAAGTTTAATAAAGTCTCTAATAATTATATTGCTTTGTTTGATTACTGCTTGACCGCTTAATGTTACAGATGATGCAATATCATCATCACCAATAGGAGCATTTTTGTTACCAAAATAACCATATATCGAGTTAATCAAAATTTTAACCGTTAATTGTTTTGTTCCAGCTCTTTGAGCTTCAATCCCAATTTTTTCATAATCAGGATCTTTTTTCTTCATCTTTGAATGTTTCTTCCTTAACTCATTATACTCATCTTTAAACCCTTTACGTTTTTGATAATAATAATCAACAATCTCAGGTATTATTCCTTTCTTTTGTTGATGAAATACTACGTTTGCTTTTGATATTGTAAGCTTGTAATCTTTTATCATTTTAGCAAACATTGGTATTGTAAATTCTTTTACTTTACCACTTACCATTTCCATGACCACTTCTTTGTCATCTTTTTGTAAAATTTTACCAATCTTTGTCTCGGGTGATAAGTTCAAAGATATCATCACATTTGGGTATAGACTGTTTGCATCAAAAGATAATATGTAGTTTTGAAATCCTTGTTGTGGTTCCCCCACATATGCACCTGGGTTCTTACCAGTATCTTCACCTCGTATAAAAGTAGGAATTATATGTTGGTTATGTCTTGCACGAATACAAAAAGCACCATTGATTACAGATAATGCTCCCATTGCTGCATCAAAAGTTACACAACCAACATAAGCTAACATTCTTATTAACCCCAAATATTGAAGCTTTTCTTCTAGTCTTACAAGCAGATTAACATCCTGAATATTGTAATCAATAAACTTATCCCAATCTACATCAGACAACGTTGCCAAGTCCATTCCTTGGAAATCTACCTTACGTTGATTTAACTCAAGTTCACCAATTGCATCAAGCTTATATGATTCACGTAATGGTGCAAACTTTTTATAAATGTCCAAATAATCTAATAAAGCTATACCTTCAATATACCATCTAATTTGCTGTCTACCAAAAGCACCTTGTAAACTTCTATAATAAACGTTCTTTACAGGTGAAAGTCTTTTCATTTGCTCTTCACCCATTATTCGTTCACAACGTTTTACAATATATGGAATATCAAAGAACTCAGAGTTCCAACCACTTAAAATATCTGGATAATCTTGTTCGAGATAATCTAAAAATTTTGCAAACAATACCCTTTCGGTTTCACAATAGGTATATTTTACATCATCTCTACCTTTACCATTATATTCTTTTGTACCCCAAGTATAAAATTTTTTCTCTAAATTATCATAAACTGTAATAACATTGATTGCATGATTTGCACTTTCAATATTTGGAAACCCATCTGGTGAATAAGTCTCAATGTCCAATAAAAGCATTTTAATTGGATGCTTAGTAAAATCATCTGTTTCGTTTACTTGCCAAAAATTATCTAATAAAAACTGTTGTTTAATTGGTAAATTTTCAAAGAGTCTTTTTATTCCATTGTTTCTAATGAAATGTCTTCTTTCAGACTCTCTTCTAAACACCATTTTTCTTAAAGGTGTATCATAAATTGATGTTGCGTTCGAATGCCTTTTGTCTTTAGGTTCAATATAAAGATATGGACTATAGCTTTGTAAAACTTCTATTCTGTTACCGTCTTCATCCCAAGTGTAAAGTCTCATTTGTTCTAAAGACGGTTCATAAA
>CERN01055481.1_pt1 | contig 32287 bp, 28 predicted proteins | sample 530761 | NCBI WGS metagenome assembly CERN01 (sample SAMEA2620947, study PRJEB7988) | marine metagenome | isolation source: saline water (ENVO:00002010), including | reverse complement strand
CGTGGCTTTTATGACGGCACTACCCTGCTACGCTCAAGCGTTGAGGCTTCAGCGCACCATCCAAGCTGACATCTCGCTCCTCAATTCTGGCCAAGACCCAATCAAAGACCTCGGAATCAACCCATCCGACACCTCTGGTGTTGAGCCCTTCATGCCCATTGGGTGCCAAATTCACCGGCTTCGGGAAAATCCCCTCCCCGATGTATTTATAGATGGTGGAGCGTGCAAGGCCAGTGGTGTCGATTACGTCTTTAAGTCGCATGATCCTCATGAGCAATCTCCTCCGTTAGCTCAAAGGATGTGGCGCTGAAGTAAAAAAAAATGCGCTCCTAACAACCACGTCTCGTGCCTGCTGAAACAATCAATCCTGTCGTGTTCGCCTGCTAGGCATGAGCTTGCACCCCAGCCGATGAGTAAAGTCTTTTGGGCAGCGCGGCTAGCGCGATAACGCCCATAAAACCTGAGTCGGAATCCATGTAATTTAAGTCGGACCGCCATGAGTTGCTCAGTTTGCTGCTGATAGACATTTACCTCAGCCTCGGCGGACGACAGAACTAAGTAGGCGCTGATTGTTGTACCGCTGAACCCATTTCCGCGCCGCCATCTCAAAAGGCCCCGGCTTTTCCATGATTGCGATAAATGAAGTCGGCCTTGTGCAGACCGTTGCGCAGAATCCCAGTTGCTTGGACAGACCACGGTTCTCGCATTCCAGCGCCTTGATGTTCTCGCGCCTTTACTTGGCCACACCGCGTCTCAGGCCGATGTCAGTCTGATGCATCCGAATCCGGCCATGCAGCGTCTGTGCGGCACAGCCACTTTTAGAGGACTACGGACTCGATGGCCGACCACTCGGATGGGTAGTCCTTGAGACTCTCTAAAACCATGCGAACGGCGCGCTCACGGACTTCAGGGGAGTAGCTCTTGGATTTCTTCAGACCTCATTCTCTCAAGATTTGAGGCCCAAACGATACCCTATTCGGCTCGAAAATCTCTTATATTTCAGTTCATTAAAAATATTTTGCCAACATATAAAACATCTATAAAAAATCATTTTTTATTCTACAAAACCTCCATTATCAAGCTATATTTAAACTATTTCGTATCTTACATTGATCTTAATACGATCAGTTAAATGACTATTTTGTTGCTATGGAATAATAGAAATGCCAAAAAATGAGAATGATACTCTTTCTGAAATTCTGCCTGATTGGTCGCTCGACGACAGAGAGGTAATGTGGCTTTGGCTTGTCCTGACAGCGACAGAGCGGATCCAGCTAGACGAATGCAAACTGAACAGCAAGAGCATGCGCGACCAAATCGCAAAGCGACTAAGAAGACAGCAGGCCCACCTGAAAGACCTCAATGACGCCAGAGACGTAGCCCTTCTCCCCGAGGAGGCATTTAGCTGGATCGAAGCAAACGAGCGTCAAGCAAGATGGCTAGTGTCCGCAATATCGCAACGAACAGGGCTACAGATAAGCAGCAGCGTCTTCCGCACGCTTAGCGCAAAAAACCAAGTGATTGCTGTAACGGATTTCTGGGATAGGCCTTTCGACCGAAAAGAAGTAATGCTGACTCGCTTGGCCCAGGCTTGGACAGAACAGCTGCGAGCAGATCGGATTTTTGAATGGTTCAAAGGCCCCGATGAACATGCAAAGTGCGCAGTAGCGTGGGCATGGCTAGAGAAAAACAAGCCTCAGCTGACCAAGCGCTTTGACTCCATAGCAACAGTCGATGACCTGCTAGAGCTTTTTGACAAAAGCAACGCATCGAACGAAGAGAAAGAGCTCTACGTAGAGAAAATCAAGCGCCGCTGGAGCACCCAAAAGACGCGCGAAAAGGCCACCCACAAGAAGCAGTACAACTTTGTCCTGACTGACAGGATCAACTCCATACTGGACGAGCTCGCCGATGCACACCAGCTATCAAGGACAAAGGTCCTGGAGCTTCTGCTGCTAGGCGAAATTGAGCACCGGATGTATATCGACCCTAGATGAGAGTGACTTACTGAAGGAAATACGGTGGGGCAAAAAGTGGGGCAAAAACGCGAGACAAATAAAAAGGGGCTAGACCGTATTGATCTAACCCCTTGATTTTATTGGTCGGGACGGAGTGATTCGAACACTCGACCCCTTGCACCCCATGCAAGTGCGCTACCAGGCTGCGCTACGCCCCGACGATGCTTCGGTTTGTCTGCCGAAGCGGGTCGCATAATACATTAACTCCCTGAAATGAGAAAGTTTTTTTTCAGTATCAGCGAACCCGAAGAACGTTGAGCACTTCCTCCAGCTCGGCAATGGTCTGGCGGATCAGTTGCTTGTACTGGGTGAGATCTTCACGGGCTTCTTCACCGGACAGGCGCTGGCGTGCGCCGCCGATGGTGAATCCCTGATCGTACAGCAGGGCACGAATCTGACGGATCATGAGCACATCCTGACGCTGATAGTAGCGACGGTTACCCCGACGCTTGACCGGCGACAACTGGGGAAACTCCTGTTCCCAGTAGCGCAGAACATGGGGCTTTACTGCACACAACTCGCTCACCTCACCAATGGTGAAGTAGCGTTTACCGGGGATCGCCGGCAGCTCGTCGTTATGGCTGGGTTCCAGCATACGCTTCTACTCGTGCCTTGAGTTTTTGTCCCGGGCGAAAGGTCACCACCCGCCTGGCGGTAATGGGGATCTCTTCGCCTGTTTTCGGATTTCGGCCGGGGCGCTGACGTTTATCGCGCAAATCGAAGTTGCCGAATCCGGACAACTTGACCTGTTCATTGGCTTCCAGTGCGTTACGAATTTCTTCGAAAAACAACTCGACCAACTCTTTGGCTTCGCGCTTGTTGAACCCTAACTCTTCGTACAGCCGCTCAGCCATTTCCGCTTTTGTCAGAGCCCCCATTTCACCTATTTCCTTAGCGTGGCGTTAAACCCTTGCTCCAAGGACTGCAGCACTCTGTCCATGACAGCATTCACCTCATCATCGGTAAGAGTGCGTGACGAATCCTGTAACGTCAAGCCGATTGCCATGCTTTTTCTATGAGGATCAATACCTTTGCCCTCATACACGTCAAACAACCTGAGGTTTTTGAGATGTTCGCCGGCCGCTTGGCGAATGGCGCCGAGCAGATCCTGGGCCAATACCTCGCGGTCCACAACCAGTGCGATATCCCGTCTGACCTCAGGGAAGCGGGACAATTCGCTAAAGCGCGGCAGCTCGCCCTGACAGATCTTCGCCAATGCCAACTCGAACACAAATACCGGCCCATTGAGGTCAAGATCCTCAACCAGTTGCGGGTGCAGCGCTCCGATCAGACCTACCTGCTCTTCACCATTGAGGATGCCGGCAGACTGGCCCGGATGCAGCGCAGGGTGGGCCACCGGTGCGAAGCGGAAGCTGACGCCGGCGGCACTCTGCGCCAGGATGGCTTCGACATCAGCCTTGACGTCGAAGAAGTCGACCTTCTCTGCCCCGTTCGCCCAGCCCTCAGGTTGACGGCTGCCGGTAACAATACCGGAAAGCATGACTTCCTGACGCAGACCATCTGCGCACGGAATGAAGCGCTGGCCGCTCTCGAACAGCCGTACCCGGCCTTGCTGCCGATTCTGGTTGTACTGCACCGCCTTGCTCAGGCCCGGCCACAGGGAGGGACGCATGACTGCCATGTCACTGGAAATCGGGTTGGCCAGCGCCAGGGGTTCGATCTCCGGCTCGAACTGCTTGCTCAGGCCCGGCTCGATGAAGCTGTAAGTAATGGCTTCATGGTAGCCACGGGCGACCAGCAGGCGACGCAGCACGGTCAGCTCGCCGCGGGCCTCCGGCTTGCCAGCCAGACTGAGGGCTGCGGTCGGTGCGCTGACCGGCAGGCGGTTGTAACCATACAGGCGAGCCAGCTCTTCGATCAGATCCACTTCGATACTGATATCGAAGCGGTGACTGGGTACATCAATCTGCCACTGGCCATTACCAATCGCGGTAACGCCCAGCCCAAGACCGGAGAGATAACCGACCACGTCGGCCTCACCCATCTGCATGCCGAGCATCTGGGTGATGCGGTCATTGCGCAAGGTGATTTGCTTGAGTGAGGGCAATGCGCCCTGCTCGACCGCCTCGATGACCGGACCCGGCTCACCACCGACGATCTCCAGGATCAGCGCCGTCGCACGCTCGATGGCCTCACGCTGCAGTTGCCAGTCGACGCCTCGCTCAAAGCGATGCGAAGAGTCGGTGTGCAGGCTGTAGCCACGCGCCTTGCCGGCGATGGCGATGGTGTCGAAGAAGGCGCTCTCCAGGAACAGGTCCCGGGTGTTTTCGCTGACGCCACTGTGCTCACCACCCATGATGCCGGCCATAGCCAGCGGGCGTTCGTGGTCTGCAATCACCAGGGTATCTGCACGCAGGCTGATTTCCTGGCCGTCCAGCAGTACCAGCTTCTCACCCTCTTCCGCCATGCGCACGCGAATGCCGCCCTTGATCTCGGCCAGATCGAAGGCATGCATCGGCTGTCCCAGCTCAAGCATCACGTAGTTGGTGATGTCGACCACTGCATCAATACTGCGAATATCGCTGCGACGCAGACGCTCAACCATCCACAGCGGCGTTGGGCGTGACAGATCAACGTTGCGGATAACCCGCCCCACATAACGCGGGCAGGCTTGAGCAGCGACCAGCTCAACCGGACGCACCTCGTCATGGACGGCCGCGATCGGCTCAACCTTGACACGGCAAACCTCGGCGCCATAGTTGGCGCCTACTTCACGGGCCAGACCGGCGATAGACAAGCAATCGCCACGGTTCGGCGTCAGGTCGACTTCGATGATAGCGTCGTCGAGGCCAAGGTACTCGCGTACGCTCTGACCGACAGGGGCATCAAGCGGCAGCTCATAGAGGCCGTCGTGGTCTTCGGAAATCTGCAGCTCGGCAGCCGAGCACAGCATGCCGAAGGATTCGACACCGCGCAGCTTGGCCTTCTTGATCTTGAAATCTTCGCCCAGTACCGCGCCCACCATGGCAAACGGGATCTTAATGCCGGCGCGCGCGTTGGGTGCGCCGCACACCACCTGGAACTCTTCGCTGCCATTGCTGACACGGCATACGCGCAGCTTGTCGGCATCGGGATGCTGCTCGGCACTGAGGATCTCGCCCACCACAACGCCGGAGAACTCGCCGGCTGGCGGGGTAACGCTGTCTACTTCGAGTCCGGTCATGGACAGGCGCGCTACCAGTTCGTCACGAGAAACGTCAGGGTTTACCCAGGTGCGCAGCCACTGTTCACTGAATTTCATTATCGATTCCTGCTGTCAAAAGGGTTGCGGATGCGGCGCTCAACGGAACTGCTCAAGGAAACGCAGATCGTTGTCGAAGAAAATGCGCAGATCGCCCACGCCATAACGCAGCATGGTCAGGCGCTCGACGCCCATCCCGAAAGCAAACCCCTGGTATTTCTCCGGGTCGATACCGGACATGCGCAGCACCTCCGGGTGCACCATGCCGCAACCCAGGACTTCCAGCCAGTCGGCCTTTTCTTCACCGTTCTTGACTACGCGGCGGCGAATATCCACCTCGGCGGAAGGTTCGGTGAAGGGGAAGAACGACGGGCGGAAACGGACTTCGAGATCAGCCTCGAAGAACTCGCGCAGGAACTGCTCAATGGTGCCCTTCAGATCGGCAAAGCTCACACCCTCGTCAATCAGCAGACCTTCAACCTGATGGAACATCGGCGAGTGGGTCTGGTCGGAGTCGCAGCGGTACACGCGACCCGGACAGATGATGCGAATCGGCGGCTGCTGGCTCTCCATGGTGCGTACCTGAACCGGCGAGGTGTGGGTACGCAGCAGGGTGTTGGCATTGAAGTAGAAGGTGTCGTGCATGGCACGCGCCGGGTGGTGACCCGGAATATTAAGCGCCTCGAAGTTGTGGTAGTCGTCTTCCACTTCCGGGCCTTCCGCGACGGTATAACCGACGTGGGCAAAAATCTGTTCAATCCGCTCCATGGTGCGGGTAACCGGGTGCAAACCACCGGTAGTCTGACCACGGCCGGGCAACGTGACATCCACACGCTCGGCAGCCAGACGGGCATTCATCGCAGCGCTTTCCATCTCGGACTTGCGTCCATTGAGCACGCTCTGAACCTGCTCTTTGGCCTGGTTGACCAGCGCGCCAACCTTGGGACGCTCCTCGGCCGGAATGTTGCCCAGGGTCTTCATCACCTGGGTCAGCTCGCCCTTCTTGCCAAGATACTGAACGCGGATATTCTCCAGCGCAGCCACATCAGCTGCCTGTTTGATTGCCTCAAGTGCTTGTGCGACCAGGGCGTCGAGGTTTTCCATCAACACGTACTCCAGAAACAAAAATAGGGGAAGAGCTTTGAGGCTCTTCCCCTATCATTGACGTTGCCAGCCGCGCCCGAAGGCACGGTGATTGTCGTAACGAGGGCTTAAGCCAGGCTAGCCTTTGCTTTTTCGACAATCGCGGTAAACGCCGCTTTTTCGTTCACGGCCAGATCGGCCAGAACCTTACGATCGATCTCGACGGACGCCTTTTTCAGGCCAGCGATCAGGCGGCTGTAGGACAGACCGTTCTGACGAGCACCAGCGTTGATACGGGCAATCCACAGCGCGCGGAACTGACGCTTGCGCTGCTTGCGGTCACGATATGCGTACTGACCAGCTTTGATAACCGCTTGCTTGGCAACGCGGAACACGCGTGAACGCGCGCCGTAGTAACCTTTAGCCAGCTTGAGAACTTTCTTGTGACGCTTGCGCGCCATGACACCACGTTTTACACGAGCCATTGCTTTCTTCCTCTAACCTGTAACCTTGATGATTAACGCAGACGCAGCATGCGCTCGACTTTTTGGACGTCAGCAGCGTTCAGCTGCGAAGTGCCGCGAAGTTGACGCTTACGCTTGGTGCTCATCTTGGTCAGGATGTGGCTCTTGAAAGCATGCTTGTGCTTGATGCCGTTCCCGGTTTTCTTGAAGCGCTTGGCAGCGCCACTTTTGGTCTTCATCTTTGCCATGTTCAGTTACTCCAAATTGAAGTGCATCAAATAATCGCAAGGCCTGGCGTTGCCCTGGAGATTACTTTTTCTTTTTGGGGGCGATGACCATCATCAGCTGACGACCTTCCATCTTCGGGTGCTGTTCCACGGTGCCGTATTCAGCAAGGTCGGTTTCGACCCGCTTCAACAACTCCATGCCCAGCTCCTGATGGGCCATTTCGCGACCACGGAATCGCAGGGATACCTTGGCCTTGTCCCCGTCAGAGAGGAAACGAATCAGGTTGCGAAGCTTGACCTGATAGTCACCCTCTTCCGTCCCTGGACGAAACTTGATTTCCTTGATCTGAATCTGCTTCTGATTCTTGCGCGCTGCGGCTTGCTGCTTCTTCTTTTCGAAGATGTGCTTGCCGTAGTCCATGATGCGGCACACGGGCGGTGCCGCATCGGGAGAGATTTCAACCAGGTCCAGCTTGACTTCTTCAGCTGCGGCCAGCGCTTCCTGAATGGATACGATGCCGATCTGCTCGCCATCTGCTCCAATCAGGCGCACTTCGCGCGCCGTGATGTTTTCGTTAATCGGCGGGCGTTGTGCGGCTCTTTTGTCTTGTCTCATCTCGCGTTTAATCTTTATTGCTCCGAATTCGGGCGGCCTCGTTGTGCCACAGCGCGAGATAGGAAATCAGCGAACTCGGTTACAGTCATTGAACCCAGATCTTTACCCTCTCGCGTGCGCACGGCCACGGTGTGCGACTCGACTTCCCGATCACCTACAACCAACAGGTAGGGAGTCTTGTGCAAAGTATGCTCGCGGATTTTAAAGCCGATCTTCTCGTTTCTCAAGTCCGCAACCACTCTATACCCCATATCCTTAAGGGATTTCTCGACTTCACTGCAGAATTCGGCCTGATTATCGGTGATATTCAGTACCGCCGCCTGCGTCGGCGCGAGCCATGCCGGAAAGTCGCCGGCGTAATGTTCGATCAGAATACCGATAAAACGCTCGAACGAACCGAGGATCGCACGGTGCAGCATGACCGGGGTCTTGCGCGCACCATCTTCGGCGACGTACTGGGCGCCCAGACGGCCCGGCAACATGAAGTCCAGCTGCAGAGTACCGCACTGCCAGACCCGACCGATACAGTCACGCAGGGAGAATTCGATCTTCGGACCGTAGAAAGCGCCCTCACCCGGCTGCAAATCCCACTTCAGACCGGCTTCATTGAGCGCGTCCTCAAGACCTTTTTCGGCGCGATCCCACAATGCGTCATCACCAACCCGGCTTTCCGGACGAGTGGACAGCTTCAGCTCAACGTCGTCAAAGCCGAAATCCCGGTAGACCTGCAGCGTCAGCGCGATAAAGTCGCTGGCTTCCTTCTTGACCTGCTCATCGGTACAGAAGATATGCGCATCGTCCTGGGTAAAGCCACGCACGCGCATCAGACCGTGCAGCGAACCGGAGGGCTCATTGCGATGACAGGAGCCGAACTCGGCCAGACGCAGCGGCAGCTCGCGGTAGCTCTTCAACCCCTGGTTAAAGACCTGAATGTGACACGGGCAGTTCATCGGCTTGACCGCGTAGTCACGGCTTTCCGACTCGGTGGTAAACATGTTCGCCGCGTAGTGCTCCCAGTGACCGGAACGCTCCCACAGCACGCGATCAACCACCTGCGGCGTCTTGATCTCTTTATAACCGGCGTCCAGCTGGACCTTGCGCATGTACTGTTCAAGCACCTGGTAGATAGACCAGCCATTGGGGTGCCAGAACACCATGCCCGGCGCTTCTTCCTGGGTGTGGAACAGGTCCAGACGCTTGCCGATCTTGCGGTGATCGCGCTTCTCGGCCTCTTCCATACGCTGGATGTAGGCTGCCAGCTGCTTCTTGTCCGCCCAGGCAGTGCCATAGATACGCTGCAGCTGCTCATTCTTGGCATCGCCGCGCCAGTAGGCACCGGAGATACGGGTCAGCTTGAACGCTTTCAGAAAGCGCGTGTTCGGCACGTGCGGGCCGCGGCACATGTCGACATATTCTTCGTGGTAGTAGAGGCCCATGGCCTTTTCGTCCGGCATATCCTCAACCAGACGCAGCTTGTACTCCTCACCACGGGACTCGAACACCTTGATGACCTCATCACGCGGGGTCACCTTTTTGATCACGTCGTAATTGGTGTCGATCAGCTCAGCCATACGCTTTTCGATGGCGGCCATGTCTTCCGGCGTAAAGGGGCGCTCGAAGGAAATATCGTAATAAAAGCCGTCATCGATAACCGGACCGATGACCATCTTGGCCGTCGGATACAGCTGCTTGACCGCATGACCCACCAGGTGAGCACAGGAGTGGCGAATGATTTCGACCCCTTCCTCGTCCTTGGCGGTAATGATCTGCAGGGTCGCGTCCTGCTCGATCAGATCACAGGCATCGACCAGACGCCCATCGACTTTGCCGGCAATGGTTGCCTTGGCAAGGCCGGCACCAATGGACTGCGCAACGTCTGCAACGGAAACGGGATTTTCAAAAACGCGCTGACTGCCGTCAGGAAGAGTAATTACGGGCATGTGCCTCTCCTTCTCAGTGGTGACCCCTACGCAAGGCCACGTGATGGATGAACCGCCCCAGCGACTCGCCGCAGTCAGACCGGCATCACGATTGCCGGCAGCCCTTGCGGGCTACTGCAGAAGCACCTGAAGCGGTGCAGAAAGAAAAAAACCCGGCCACAGGGACCGGGTTTCTAATTTGGTAGGCACGATTGGATTCGAACCAACGACCCCCACCATGTCAAGGTGGTGCTCTAACCAACTGAGCTACGTGCCTGCGATGGAGGCGAACTTTACGCACCTCCCTTAACCCTGTCAACCACTAAGTTACTGAAAACCTGAAAAAAGCTTGAATCGCCAGCAGGGCGATCAACAGACAACCAGCACCTGATTATTCTTTATCCAAAACGCTCAAATAACGAGCAAAACCCCTGAATCCGATTCAGATCTGCATCAGTTGATCGCGCAATTTCTGGATCTGGTCACGCAACTGGGCAGCCGACTCGAATTCCAGATCACGCGCGTGCTGGAACATTTTTTCTTCCAGCTCGCCGATACGCTTGGTGATTTCGCCCGGTGTGCGCGGCGCAGAATATCCCGCCCCCTCTTCTGCCACCTTCTGCTGACGACGACGGCCACTGCGACTGCCAGGCACCACTGCACCCTCCAGAATATCCGCCACGCTCTTGGTAACGCCCCGCGGGGTGATGCCATGCTCCTTGTTGAAGTTGATCTGCTTCTCGCGGCGGCGTTCAGTTTCACCGATTGCGCGCTCCATCGACCCGGTAATACGGTCGGCGTAGAGTATCGCCTTGCCGTTCAGGTTGCGCGCCGCGCGGCCGATGGTCTGGATCAGCGATCGCTCGGAACGCAGAAAGCCCTCTTTATCTGCATCCAGAATGGCAACCAGTGACACCTCCGGCATGTCCAACCCCTCACGCAGCAGGTTGATGCCCACCAGCACATCGAAGGCCCCGGTACGCAGGTCACGGATAATCTCGACCCGCTCCACCGTATCAATGTCCGAATGCAGATAGCGCACCCGCACACCGTGATCGCCCAGATAGTCCGTCAGATCCTCGGCCATGCGCTTGGTCAGCGTGGTGACCAGTACCCGCTCCTCTTTATCCACCCGCAAGCGTATCTCGGACAATAAATCGTCGACCTGGGTGGTCGCCGAGCGTACTTCAATCAGCGGGTCAACCAGACCGGTTGGCCGCACCACCTGCTCGACCACCCGCCCGGCATGGGCCTCTTCATAGGGGCCGGGTGTAGCCGAAACAAAGATCGTTTGCGGCGATATCGCCTCCCACTCATCAAAGCGCATCGGGCGGTTATCCAATGCCGACGGCAGACGGAAGCCATACTCGACCAGGGTCTCCTTGCGCGAACGGTCACCCTTGTACATCGCACCGACCTGCGGTACCGACACATGGGATTCGTCGATGATCAGCAGCGCGTTCTGCGGCAGATAATCAAACAGCGTTGGCGGCGGCGCACCCGGCTCGCGACCGGACAGGTAGCGCGAGTAGTTCTCGATGCCATTGCAGTAACCCAGCTCCAGAATCATCTCCAGATCAAAGCGGGTACGCTGCTCCAGCCGCTGCATTTCAACCAGCTTGTTCTGCTCCTTCAATACCGCGAGACGCGCATCCAGCTCCACCTTGATATGTTCCACAGCCTCAAGCAATGTCTCACGAGGCGTTACATAATGGCTTTTAGGATAAACAGTTACGCGCGGAACCTTACGCAAAACCTCACCTGTTAGCGGGTCGAAGAAACTGATCGTCTCGACCTCATCATCGAACAGTTCGATACGAATGGCCTCGAGGTCAGATTCCGCCGGAAAGATGTCGATCACATCACCGCGCACACGGTAAGTCGCCCGGGCCAGCTCCATGTCGTTGCGGGTGTACTGCAGCTCGGCCAGCCTGCGCAGCAAGGTCCGCTGATCCACCTGATCGCCGCGATCAACATGCAGCACCATCCGCAGGTAGGATTCGGGATCACCCAGGCCGTAAATAGCCGACACCGTCGCCACGATGATGGCATCCGGGCGCTCCATCAGCGCCTTGGTCGCCGACAGCCGCATCTGCTCTATGTGATCATTGATGGAGGCATCCTTCTCGATATAGGTATCGGAGGACGGCACATAGGCTTCAGGCTGGTAGTAATCGTAATAGGAAACGAAGTACTCGACCGCGTTGTGCGGAAAGAACTCCTTGAACTCGCCATACAACTGCGCAGCGAGGGTCTTGTTCGGAGCCATGATGATAGCCGGCCGCTGCATCTGCTGAATGACATTGGCAATGGTAAAGGTCTTGCCGGAGCCGGTCACACCCAACAGGGTCTGGTGCGACAGCCCTGCCTCGAGGCCCTCGACCAGCTGAGCGATCGCTGTCGGCTGATCGCCGGCGGGCTGAAAGCGGGTTTGCAGATTGAACTCAGACACGGTCGACGATCTCCCACTATTACGACAATCGCACATCATACCCGACACAACCCCAACGCGTCCGTCACTGCCTCGCAGTGACGCTATCAGCAAAGCTGTCGTCTGCCTTGAGAGCGCATTCGCGGCAAAAAGACGCGCAACGCGAAGGGAACCCGATTGGAGTTATCTGATCAGTTCCTTATAATGAACGGCCGCTAAGATGGCACTGACAGAACCCTGATGGCGGGGCGAAGCAACCCACCCTCGTCAATCCGCAACTTCAGTGCAGTCCCCTGGCATAGCCCGACACCCTACATTCACCTGTATCGAGTTTGCCCATATCATGAGTTTGTTTTCCCCGGTAGAACTGGCCCCGCGTGATCCTATCCTTGGCTTGAACGAAGCGTTCAACGCCGATACCCGTGCGAACAAAGTCAATCTGGGTGTTGGGGTATACAGTGACGAGTCAGGCAAGGTACCGCTGCTGCGCGCAGTACAGGCCGCCGAAGAAGCCCGCGTTGCCGAACATGCCGCCCGCGCCTACCTGCCGATTGACGGCCTGGCACCCTACGATCAGGCGGTGCAAAAGCTGCTGTTCGGCGCTGACTCCGCCCTGCTCTCCTCCGGCCGCATCATTACTGCCCAGGCGCTCGGCGGCACCGGCGCCCTGAAACTGGGTGCTGACTTCCTTTATCGCCTGATCGGCAAGCGAACCGTCGCCATCAGCAATCCGAGCTGGGAAAACCATCGCGCGCTGTTCGAAGCCGCTGGTTACGATGTCGTCGACTACACCTACTTCGACCCGGCAACCAACGGTCTGAACCTGAGCGGCATGCTGGCGGACCTGGAAGCGCTGGCCGAAGGCACCGTGGTTATTCTGCACGCCTGCTGCCACAACCCGACCGGTGTCGATCTGAGCCTGGCTGACTGGGCCAAGGTCATCGACGTTGTTGGCCGCCGCCAACTTGTCCCCTTCCTCGACATCGCCTATCAGGGATTCGGCGAGAATCTCGAAGACGACGCGGTTGCCGTGCGCCTGTTTGCCGAGTCCGGTCTGCCATTCCTGGTTGCCAGCTCCTTCTCCAAATCCTTCTCGCTGTATGGCGAGCGCGTTGGCGCCCTGACCATGGTCACCGCCAGCAAGGAAGAAACTGCACCGGTGCTGTCGCAGCTCAAGCGCGTTATCCGCACCAACTACTCCAACCCGCCGACCCACGGTGCCAAGGTAGTTGCAGCAGTGCTCACCAACCCTGAGCTGTATGCCCTGTGGGAAGAAGAACTGGCCGAGATGCGTGACCGTATCCGCGACATGCGCGCAGCCCTGGTTCAGAAGCTGCAGGAAGCCGGCGTCGAACAGGACGTCAGCTTCATTCAGCGCCAGCGTGGCATGTTCTCCTTCTCCGGCCTGAGCAAGGAGCAGGTGGCACGCCTGGCAGACGAGTTCGGCATCTACGCTGTTGGCAGCGGCCGCATCTGTGTCGCGGCGCTGAATAACAGCAACATCGACGCCGTTGCCCAGGCAATGGCTGCGGTGATGAAGGCGTGAGTTTCACGCCTGATTGATCAATTGGCTTCAAGGCGTTGACTTCCATCATTTTTTTGGTAAAGTGCGCAGCGTCCATTCCGCGATAGCTCAGTCGGTAGAGCAAATGACTGTTAATCATTGGGTCCCTGGTTCGAGTCCAGGTCGCGGAGCCAAATTAAAAAACCCGGCTGATTGCCGGGTTTTTTATTGCCTGCGTTTTATCAGGCGATGGCAGCCAAAGCCTGATCCGCTTCAGCGCGGCCCTTGGCAGCCTCTTCCTCGCCCAACGCCTGACCTTCAACGTTGACGAATTCCACATCCTGAATGCCGATAAAGCCCAGCAACTGACGAATGTAGGGCTCCTGGAAGTCGATCGGCGTACCGGCATAGCGGCCACCACGGGCGGTCACCACATAGACCTTGCGATCACCTGCCAGACCTACAGGTCCATTTTCGGTGTACTTGAAGGTGCGCCCGGCCAGCAAAACGTGGTCGAACCAGCTTTTCAAGGTAGAGGTAATGCCGAAGTTGTACATGGAAGAGCCAATCACGACGATATCGCTGGCAAGCAACTCATCGATCAACTGTCCCGACCGGGCAGCGGCCGCCCGCTCCTCCTCAGTCTGTTCCTCGGCTGGCTTCATCCAACCGCCAAGCAGGGTGCCGTCAAGGTGGGGGATCGGCTCAGCGCCCAAGTCACGGGTCACCACCCAGGAACCGGGGTTGGCCGCTTCAATCTGGCGCACCAGCTGCGCAGTGTATTCGCGGGTCAGCGACCCTTCCTGACGGGCACTGGATTGCACTACAAGGATCTTTTTCATGGCTCGACTCCATCTTTCGGTAAAGGATGGCGCCATGATAGAACCAATAAAAAGATAAAAAAGCGCAAAAATGCGCTAATACCAATCGGCTAAATTGATATATTCAGTTTACACTGCAGCGCACATCGACCCTGACGCGAGTGATAGCCCGCTGGAAAGACTGACTGACCACCGTGCTCTCCCCTGCGGCCAGTCGCACCCGGCGCGGCGCGGGCCGTTCCGGGCCGTTGACGAACGTCGCCTCGCACAGAGCCGTGTTAGCCCCGGCATTACGCAGCGTCACTGTTGCGATATTACTGATGTCCGTGGTCCGGGTTTCGATGGTCACCCCATCGAGATGCGCTTCCAGATCGATTGGAAAGGCCTGGGCAGCTGCGGGCAGTAACAGGCAGGTCAGTGCGCTGGCGGAGACGAGAGAACGCATCGAAAACTCCTTGCGGCAATACAGATGCACGACGCGTGCAAGCGTCGGGCGTGCCCCGAAACGAACACGCTCGAATACGATACGGCAGAGGATGGCAAGATGAAAGCACCACGTGTAACCCTCGAACAATGGCGTACCCTGCAGGCGGTCATCGACCATGGCGGCTTTGCCCAGGCAGCTGAGGCGCTGCACCGCTCACAGTCCTCGGTCAGCTACACGGTAGCGCGCATGCAGGAACAACTGGGCGTGCCGCTGCTGACCATTGAGGGCCGCAAGGCGGTGCTGACCGAGGCCGGCACGGTGCTACTCAGGCGCTCCCGCCAGTTGCTGTCGCAGGCCAGTCAGCTGGAAATGCTGGCCACCGAGATGGAGTTGGGCTGGGAGCCGGAAGTGCGTCTGGTAGTCGACGCCGCCTATCCGACCGAGCGGCTGGCCAGTGCCCTGCGCGCGTTCATGCCCCAAAGCCGTGGCTGCCGGGTACAACTGCGCGAGGAGGTGCTCTCCGGCGTGGAAGATTGCCTGCTTGATGGCTCCGCCGACCTGGCCATTTCCGGGCTCAGCATCGCCGGCTTCCTGCCGCAACAGCTCAACTCGGTCGACTTCGTCGCGGTTGCCCACCCCGAGCATCCGCTGCACCAATTGCAGCGCAGCCTGACCCATGACGATCTGCAAGGCCACCTGCAGATCGTTATCCGCGACTCGGGGCAGCACAAGCCCAGGGATTCCGGCTGGCTTGGCGCCGAGCAACGCTGGACGGTAGCCAGTCTGGGCACCGCCGCCCGTATGGTCGCCAGCGGCCTGGGCTTTGCCTGGCTGCCCTGCCACGAGATACGCCACCTGATCAACGACGGCAAACTGAAAGCCTTGCCACTGGAGAAAGGCGCCAACCGCTCGGTACCACTGTTCCTGTACGCCAACAAGGACCGCCCGGTCGGCCCGGCCACGCGCATTCTTGCCGACCTGATCATTGAACATTCGATGACAGACTGATGCAGCACTTCAATTGGCAGGACGTCCATGCATAGAATGCCATCTCTATTCGTCAGGGACGCCGTCCATGCCACAGATCCGACTGAACGACTGTGAATTCCATTACACCGACCAGGGCTCGGGCCAGCCGGTACTCTTGCTGCACGGTCTTGGTTCCAGCGAGCAGGACTGGGAATACCAGATACCCGCGCTCAGCGCCCATTACCGCGTGCTATGCCTGGATATGCGTGGCCACGGCGGCACCGACAAAACCGGCAAGGGCTACTCGATAGCCCAGTTCGCCCGGGACTGTCTGGCCTTCATCGAGGCAATGGGGCTGGAAAAGCCGCACATCGTCGGCCTGTCGATGGGCGGCATGATCGCCTTTCAACTCGCCACGGACGCTCCTGAGGTGCCGGCCAGTCTGACCATCGTCAATAGCGCACCCGAGGTCATCCCCCGTCGCCCGGCGGAACTCTGGATGGCCGGCAAGCGCCTGTTTTTCGCCCACGTATTACCGATGTCGACCATCGCCAAGGGGCTCTCTCGCCTGCTGTTCCCCAAGCCTGAGCAGGTGAACCATCGGCAAACATTCATCCAGCGCTGGACCGCCAACCATCGACGCAGCTATCTGGCGTCACTGCGGGCGATTGTCGGCTGGGGCGTCAGTAACCAGCTGGACCGTATCAGTTGCCCGGTGCTGGTCGTCAGCGCCGATCAGGATTACACCCCGGTTGAACTCAAGCGCGAATACGTCAGTCGCATGGGCGACGCCAGGCTTGAGGTGATTGCCGATTCACGGCACGCTACCCCGGTTGACCAACCCGACGCTTTCAACACGCTGTTGCTGAATTTCCTGAGCCAGGTCGACAGCAGCCGCGTAACAACAACGACAGAGCCTGCCCAGGCAGGCCTTTCCACCCTCTGACCACGGAGTCAAACCATGCTCAAACACCTGATTGGTGCCACTACCCTGCTGCTGCTCAGCAGCACCGCGCTGGCCGAAAACCCGCGTGTGCAACTGACCACCAACCTCGGCGACATCGTTGTCGAGCTGAACGAGGAGCAGGCACCCATCAGCGCCGCCAACTTCCTGCGTTATGTCGAAGCAGGCCACTACGACGGCGTGATTTTCCACCGTGTGATCCCGGGCTTCATGATTCAGACCGGCGGCTTCGACAGCAACATGCGTCAGCGTGAAACCGGCAACCCGATCAAGAACGAAGCCGACAACGGCCTGCGCAATCTGCGCTACACCCTAGCCATGGCCCGCACCGGCGTAGTCGACAGCGCCACCAGCCAGTTCTTCATCAATCTGGATAACAACGATTTCCTCGACCACGGCTCACGCGACTTCGGCTATGCCGTGTTCGGCAAGGTCGTCAGCGGTGAACAGGTTGTTGAAACCATCGGCAAGGTACCCACCACCAGCCGCAGCGGGCACCAGAACGTCCCGGTCAACCCGGTCACCATCATCAGCGCCACCCGCCTGGAAGACGGCGCCGAGTAAGCTCGCTACTCAGCTGCCTGCCGGAATGGCAGGTAGCTGATTGCCTCCTGCTGATAGGCTTTCACTCCCGCGCGCTCGCGCAGCAAAAAATCCGCTACCGCCCCATGCAGGCCCGGCTGCAGCTTGTGCCATGACTGTGTCAACACCGGCTCAAAGCCGCGCACCAGCTTGTGCTCACCCTGCGCCCCGGCATCAAACCGCTTTAGCCCTTCAGCAATACAGCGCTCCATACCCTGATAGAAACAGGTCTCAAAGTGCAGGCGGTCAAACTCCTCAAGGCAGCCCCAGTAACGCCCATACAGGGTGTCGCCACCGACGAGAAACAACGCGCCGGCGACTGGCCGCTCACCCTGCATGGCAAACAGCAGGCGAACGCTGGCCTGGCAGTAACGGTTCAACAAGATAAAAAACTCAGCCGGCAGATAGGGCTCCTGTCCGCGCTTGTAATAGGTCGCCGCGTAAAACGGGTAGAACTGCCGCCAGACCGCCTCATCCAATTGTTCGCCGGCCAGCCAGCGGAACTCGATACCCTGATCGCGAATCGCCTGCCGCTCCTTGCGAAAGTTCTTGCGCTTGCGCGAGTTGCAGGCAGCCAGAAAGTCATCGAAGCACTGGTAGTCGCGGTTGTACCAGTGAAACTGGCAACCCAGGCGCTGCAGCCAGCCATGCTCCTGCAACAGATCGTTCTCGCTGCCAAGATTGAACAGCAGATGCAGGCTGGACACCTCACCGGCCTGCAACTCGGCATCCAGCCCGCCAAGCAGCGCACCGGCCGCCGCCGGATCCCGCGCAATCAAACGCGGCCCCTGCACCGGTGAAAACGGCGCCGCACTGAGGTATTTCGGGTAATAGCGCTGCCCCGCCCGTTCCCAGGCTTCGGCCCACTGCCAGTCGAACACGTACTCACCCCAGGAGTGGCTTTTGCGATACAGCGGCATCAGTGCCAGCAGCTCACCGTCCTGCTCGAACACCCGGTGTGCAGGCTCCCAGCCAGAGGCCGCGCATACCGCTCCGCTTTCTTCCAGTGCGCGCAGAAAGCCGTGGCACAGAAACGGGTAGTCCGCCGCGAGCAGCGCGTCCCAGCTGGCGGCATCAACATCATTGATCGAACGTAAGCGTTTCGGCACCATGGAGCAAAACCCATCCGGCAAATGACACAGCAGCCGATGATGACCGGCTGCCGATTCAGTAGCAAGATACCGGATGCAGCCCCGATCTGCCGCAGGCAACATTGTTGGCAGACACCTCGGCGAGACACGGCCATGATCCAGACACCTCCAGACAGCCTGACCCGGCAGCGCCTGCAACAGATTCAGGCCCGCGATGCCGCGGCCGATGGCAGCTTTATCTACGCGGTCATCACCACCGGCGTGTATTGCCGACCAAGCTGCCCGTCCCGTCAGGCAAAGGCGGAAAACCTGCGTTTATTTGCCAACACCGCCGAGGCCCGCGCAGCAGGCTTTCGGCCCTGCCTGCGCTGCAAACCGGATGGAGAACCCAACGCCGAACGGCAGGCGCGCGTTACCCGCTTATGCCGCCTGATTGAGCAGGCCGAGCAGGCGCCCACGTTGCAGCAACTGGCCGAAGCAGCCGGCCTCAGCCGCTGGCACCTGCAACGTGAATTCCGCAGGGAAACCGGCGTAACACCCAAAGAGTACGCCCGCGCTGTGCGGCAAAAACGTCTGCATCAACAGCTGGCCGACGCCCCGACAGCAACAAACGCCGCTTTCGCTGCGGGATTTGGCTCGACCAGCCACTTTTACGCCGAAGCCCCCGGTGAACTCGGCATGCCTGCGGCGGATTATCGTCAGGGCGGCGCCAGGCAGCAGATAGCGTTTGCTACAGGCCCCTGCCCGCTCGGCCGCGTACTGGTCGCCCGCAGCGCACAAGGCATCTGCTCCATCCTGCTGGGTGATGACGACAACTTGCTGGAAGCTGATCTGCGGGCACGCTTTCCAAAAGCCCAGTGCACGCCCGACACCGGCCTTGGCAACCAGTTGAGCGCGGTCGTCGCGCTGATCGAGTCACCACACCAGGCGCAGCAGCTGCCACTGGATGTTCGCGGCACCGCCTTCCAGCGTCGCGTCTGGCAGGCGCTGCAAGCCATCCCGCCCGGCCAGACCCGCAGCTACGCCGAGCTGGCCGAGGCCATGGGCTCGCCCAGCGCCGCAAGGGCGGTAGCCGGCGCCTGCGCTGCCAACCCGCTGGCTATCGTCGTGCCCTGCCACCGTATTGTCCGCAGCGACGGCAGTCTGTCTGGTTATCGCTGGGGCGTAGAACGCAAACGCGCGCTCCTGCAACGCGAGGCGCAGGGCCCAAAGGATGACTGAAGCCGGTACCGCACTGCGCCTCACCCTGCCCGCAGACTATCGTCATGCCGATGTGCAGCGCTTCTACGCCCGTGACCGCGAGCAGGTCTCGGAACGCACAACAGGCCAGCGCATCGAAAAGGCCCTGCACTGGCAAGGCCACCCCACCCTGCTGCAACTGGATTTCAGCGAACCCGGCAGCGTGCTGGCCCAGCTGTCGATTGCAGAACCCGACACCACTGCGCTCCTGCATTACCTGCGCAACCTGCTCGGCCTGAATCAGGATATCGACGGCCTGCGCATTGCCCACGGCGCGCACCCCGAGATCGCCCGACTGCTCAGGCAAACACCCGGCCTGCGCATGCCGCAGAGCGCCAGCCCGTTTGAAGCCGCCTGCTGGGCGGTCATCGGCCAGATGATCAGCGTCGATGCCGCCATCTCCGTACGCCGCCGCGTTATTCGCGCACTGGGTACGCCACTGGCCAACGGCATGCATTGCCACCCCCAACCCGACGCACTGCTGGGCGCGACACCAGACGACCTGCGCAGCTGCGGCCTGTCCGCCAGCAAAGCCGCCACCCTGATACGCCTGGCCAAGGCAGTAGAAAGCAACCAGTTGCCATTGGACACCTGGGCCGCCACCACCCCGTCACCCGCCGCAGCTATTGCCGAAGGCCTCGCCAGCATCAAAGGCATCGGCCCCTGGACCCAGAGCTATATCCTGCTGCGCGGCTACGGCGTACTCGACGGCTCCATGCACGGCGACGTCGTCGTGCGCAAACGACTCGGCGCACTGCTCAACCTGCCCGAAGCACCGGACCAAGCCTTTACCCAACAATGGCTCGCCCAGTTCGGCTCCTGGAAAGCCCTGGTCGCCGCCCACCTCTGGGCCATGCCAGCCGACACCCAAGCCAAAGACTACTAACAGCGATAGTGCTGGCTGTGCAAAGTCGGCATCCTGGCCCCCTGCCGCTGGCCCCAATCCGCCGCGCATGTCTACAATGCCCCTGACCCACACAACAACAGCGACATAAGGCTTTCTCGACAATGGCTTTCGGTTCCCACGGCAGTAGCGCCCTATGATCAGACACTGGTTCGATATTTTCCGCTCCGCGGTGCAGAACTGGCTGGAAAGCCAGGCCTTTATCTATGCCGCGGCTCTGGCGTTTTTCACGGTGTTTTCCATTGCGCCGGTGCTGGTGGTGGTCGTGGCGCTGGTGGGGTTTGTGTTGGGTGAGCGCGCGGTAGAGGGGCAGCTATTTGCGCAGCTTGAGGGCACTATCGGGCCTGAGGCGGCGGGGGTTATTCAAACGGCGGTGGCCAATTCGCAGATAGATCAGAGCGGCATCTGGCCGGCGTTGATTGGCATTCTGGCCACCATCGTTGGTGCAACCACGGTGTTCGGCAAGATGCAGCAGTCGCTGAACCAGATCTGGGGCGTGGCACCGCGCCCGTCGCGTAACAACCTTTGGCTGTTGATCAAAAGTCGCCTGCTGTCGCTGACCCTGATTCTGGCTATCGGTTTTATTCTGCTGGTGTCGCTGACGCTGTCTGTCGCCTTCAGTGCAGTAATGGCCTTTGCCGACAGCTGGCTGCCCGTTCCGGCACCGGCCATGGTGGCGATGGAGTTTTGCCTGTCTCTGGCGTTGACCACGCTGCTGTTTGCGGCGATGTTCAAGATTCTGCCGGATGTGCTGCTGTCGTGGCGTGATGTGCTGGTAGGCGCCTTTATTACAGCAGTACTGTTCGCCGCCGGCCGCTCCCTGATTGCACTCTATCTGGCCTACTCGGCTACCGCGTCGGCCTATGGCGCTGCCGGCTCGCTGGCCCTGCTGCTGCTCTGGGTGAACTATTCCTCGATGATCCTGCTGTTTGGTGCCGCCTTTACCCGGGCGCACCTGGAAGGCCGTGGTCTGGAAGTGCGGCCCAAGCGCACGGCGGTGCGCGTGCAGCGCGAGTTGATAGCCAAGGCGCCGCAGGACTGACCCCGTTGCGGCCAGTTCGGCTGCCGCACACAGGTATTTAGCAAGCGACGGCTGCCGAATCACGCGGGCTTATGCAGCCGGCGCAATCCCCCATCCTGCACGCAACTCCCGTAAGTTATGCCCACAACAATAAAAGATGGAGTACACGCATGAAGAAAGGGATCCTTTCGATCATTGTGCTGCTGGCAATCGCCTGCGGCGTTTTCTGGGTCACGGCCGACCAGGATATGCGCCGACTGGCGCTGAACCTGCCAACCAGCACCAATGTGCTGTTCTGGTCCGACGATCAGCGCGATGCCGGTTTCAGGGCGCTGGATCGCCTGCCGGTTCTGAGCGACTCCCGGGTAATCGAGGCGGGTGACAACGTATACCCCCTGCCCAACGGCGCGCCGCTGGATGTGGGTGTGGACGTAGATGCCTACATGGACGCCCAGCGCGCCGCTGCACTGATCATCGTGCACAACGGCAAGGTACGGCTCGAAAAGTACGCCATGGACTTTGGCCCCGATGGACGCTGGACCAGTTTCTCGGTCGCCAAGTCATTTACCTCGACGCTGGTCGGCGCCGCGATTCAGGACGGTTACATCAAAAGTATCGACGACATGGTGTCGGACTACATACCGGACCTCAAGGGCTCGGCGTACGACAACGTGACCATAGCCCAGCTGCTTACCATGACCTCGGGCGTAGCATGGAACGAGGATTACGCCGACCCGAACTCGGACGTAGCCCGCTTCAACTCGCACACTGCCGAGCCCGGTATGGACGTGACCGTCAGCTATATGCGCCAGCTGCAGGCCGAGGCTGAACCCGGCACCAAATGGGTGTACAAAACCGGCGAGACCAACCTGATTGGCGTGCTCGCCAGCTCGGCCACCAACAAGCCGCTGGCGGAGTATCTGTCGGAAAAGATCTGGAAACCCTTTGGCATGCAACAGGACGCCACCTGGCTGCTCGGCTCCACCGGCCATGAAATCAGCGGCTGTTGCGTGCAGGCCGCCACCCGGGACTACGCCCGCTTCGGCCTGTTCATGCTCGGCGGCGGTATCGCCGGCGGCAAGCAGGTGCTGCCCGAGGGCTGGATCACCGAGGCTACCCACAAACAGGTGGATATCGGCGTGCCGGGCCGCGGCTACGGCTATCAGTGGTGGACCCTCGACGACGGCGCCTACATGGCCCAGGGCATTTTCGGGCAAAGCATCTTTATCGACCCGAACCGCCAGCTGGTCATCGCCGCCAACGGCAACTGGCCGCAGGCCACCGACAGGCAAGGCGGCACCCAGGGCAAGGACCGTTTGGCCTTCTACCGTCAGGTACAGCAAGCCATCGATGCCGAGCAACCGTAGAGCGGACCAAGCCGCAAGCGTGTCCGCGCGGTTGCACCGCGTGATCGGGCTACGCGTGGCCAACGCTGCGCGCTGACCACCCTACCGGCCCGTGCACAAAAAATGGTTCTTTATGGCGTTCTCGGTTACGCGGCCGGGTTGTGACCCGAGCCATCAATGCCAAGCAACCGCAGGGCGGACCAAGCCGCAGGCGTGTCCGCGCGGTTGCGTCGCATGGTCGGGCTACGCGTGACCAAGGCTGCGCGATTGACCACCCTAGCGGCACCTGCACAAAAAAATCCCCGCGTGAGCGGGGAATAAGGTGCAGCACACAAGCCTACGGGGTGTTACTCGATTACTGAGCGGCCCATTCGAGGAAGGCGTCACGGCTTTCCGGGCTGAGCATCAGGTAGATCTGCTTCAAGGTAGCAAGGGTCGATGCGTCATGCGGCAGCGTCTGGGCTGGCGCAGCAGCCTGCGACGGAGTCGGCACGGCCATCGGCACTTGCGCGGTAGCCTGGGGAGCCGCGCCAATCGGAGCGATACCGTGATCCTGGGTGGCGACCATGCCGCTGCCAGCGCCAAATACCTGGCCAAGCATAGAAACATAACGCGGACCAGGCTGACTGGCTACGCGCTCGCCAGTTCGGGTATTAACCGCATAGCCTTCAAAATTGTCTTCCATCTCCTGAGCCTGCTGCAGCGTCTTCGGCTCATCGAACTCCAGGCGCCAGGTTTCACCGGCCTTGCCGTCAATAATGAAGGTTGCGCTGCGGGTGCGAACGATTTCGTGGCTCAGGCCACCGCCGACATCGTAGCCGTTTTCAAAGTACGCGCTGACCTGATACTTGCCCGGCTGCAGCTCCAGTTGACGCGTGCTGTTACCGACCATGCGGTTGGCTTCCGGTGCAGGCTGGCCGTTGATATTGAGGACCTCAAGGGTGTTGGGCATTTCAACAACCAAGACCTGCGAAGCAGGCTGTTCGGCGCCTGAGTACAGTTTGACGGGAGCCTGCTGGGCGCAAGCGGACAGCAGCGCGGCGGCGGCGAGACAGAGCAGTTGACGCATGGGATAGAACTCCTGGCACAAGTGAACATTGAGATCCGTTCGTGATCACACTTTATGACCACCTGGCGACGAGATTAAGACTGCAGGGTTTCACTTTAATGACAAAGCCGGACTGTTTTCTCAAACAGTCCGGCTTTGGGGTACTTCAATCCTGTCAGGTGACGGGATCAGAAGTCGTAACGCAGACCTACGGAGAAGCCGGAAGCTTCTTCACCAGCGGCACCGGCCGGGCTTGCGCTACGCGCTTGGCTCCAGGGAGTCAGAGCAACGTTGTCGTCGTTATCAACCATGGCGTAGTTGGCGTAGACGCGAACAGCCTTGTCCAGCTTGTGCTCGATACCGACGGTCAGCATGTCTGCATCGTAGTTGTCAGCGTCAGAGTCGCGGGTCATCCACATGGCTTTCAGAGCAGTAGCGGAACCCACTTTCAGTTCGCCACCCAGACCGAAGGTATCACCGCTCAGAGAATCCTGAACCAGCTGAGTAGCAGCCGGGTTGGTGTAATCGATAGTCTGATAGAAACCAACCAGCTTGAAGCCATCAGTGATCTTGTAGGCAGCCGCTGCGCGGACGCCGTCACGCTCGCCACGGGTGGTATCTTCATCAGCAGACTCGTAAGCCAGAGCCGCTTCCAGCGCGTCGCCAGCGTAGTTCAGAGAGCCACTGATTACGCTTTCGTCCAGATTGTCGTCTTTGGTAGTGCCTTCCTGAACGGAGTAGCCCAGGACACCGAAGAAGCCGCCCATGTTCGGGGTGGTGTATTCGACAGTGTTTTCATAACGCTCGTCGAAGCGGGCGTTACCAACGCGAGTCAGGTTGCGCATGTCGCCCAGCTGATCGCCAAACAGGTTGGCCGGACCACGAGCCACTTTGAAGGGGCTGTCGAAGCGACCCATGCGAGCAGAACCGAAGTTGCCTTTCAGGCCAACGAAGGTGTCGCGAGTTGCAAAGTTCTGGCCGTTGCTATCAACGCTGCCAGAAGAGAAGTTGATTTCCTGCTCAATCTGGAAGAAAGCAGTCAGGTTCGGGTTGATCTCGTGGTCACCCTTGAAGCCCAGACGGGAAGAGTTGCTGGACAGGTTGGTTTCGGAGTAGTCCGCACCGTCATCCAGAAAATCGACGGATACGTGGGCGCGGCCGTAGATGCTTACATCGGCCATGGCGACTGCCGGAATGGCGGCAGCCAGTGCGGTTACGGCGAATCCAGCGAAGTGCTTGCGCAGAGTCATTGAGTCTTCCCTCAGTTATGTTTTGCGTTGACAGTGAAACAACACATTGGGGCTCGCCGGATGGGGCGGCGCCCGGTGTTGGAGGGAATACTGGCAGCGCCATATTTCAGATCAGTTGCGCAGACATGAACATTCGATGACAGGGGAACTTTTTCCGTACGCAGCACTTCCGCCAGGAAGACGGAAACAGCTTTACCTTGAAAGCATCGAGATAGAGGGGTTCAGAGCAGTCGAGGGTGACACGGCCGGCACCCGTCGGAAACGTACGAGCGCTGATTGATGAGTCAGTGATGGTCGCGGCGAACCGCCTGCATTGCCTTGATCAACGCGTCCAGCTCCGCAACATCGGCGTCTGGCAGCTGGCGGATCACCCGCTGACTGAGGCGCAGCTGGCGAATGAACCGTCGGCAACGCAGACAGACAGCCAGATGCGCCGTAACCGCCAGGCGCTGCTTGAACTTCAGCTCGCCATCCAGCAGATCGCTTGATCGCCCAACCAGCTCCTTGCACGTCAACATTCGCCCGTCACCTCAAAATGCTCCAGCGTTGCAAATACACTCAGACGGGCGCGATGCAGCAGCACCCTGACATTGGAGTGCGAGATATCCAGCAGGTTACAAATGTCGGTCAATTCGAGCCCCTGCCGTTCGCGCAGCAGCAACACACTGCGCTGCAGCTCGGAGAGCGAGTTCAGGGTATGTTCGAGGCAGTCACGCAATGCCTGCTCGTCAAGCAATGCTTCGGGTGAGTCGCTGTGCCAGAGCGGCAGCTCCCCGGCCCAGTGCCCGTCAGATGCAAAGCGTCGGTCGTCGATGGAGCCATGCGGCCCGGTCAGATCGTCGAGCAGGACCTCGCGACGCTGCTTGCGCAGGCGCGACTTTGCGGTGTTGGCAGTGATGGTAAGCAGCCAGGTCTTGAGACTTGAGCGCGCGGCAAACCCGTTGAGGTTGCGCACGACCGCAAGCCAGCTTTCCTGCACCACTTCTTCGGCATTGGCGATTCCGACAATGGCCGTCGCGACTGCCCGCATGGCCCCTTGGTAAGTGGATACCAGCTGGCGGTACGCGTCCTGTTCTCCGGCGAGCAGGCGCTGAATCAGATCCTGCTCGTCGGTCACACGGATCAGCCCTTGCGGACGATAACGCTACCGATGGAGTAACCCGCGCCGAAGGAGCAGATCACGCCGTGGCTGCCGACCGGCAGATCAGCCTGGTGCTGGTGGAACGCGATGATCGAACCGGCAGAACTGGTGTTCGCGTACTGGTCGAGCACCACTGGCGCTTCTTCTACGCTGGGGTCACGACCGAGCAGCTTGCGGGCGATCAGCATGTTCATGTTGAGGTTGGCCTGGTGCAGCCAGAAGCGCTTGACGTCGGCAACAGCGAGACCGGTTTCGGTCAGGTGCTCACCGATCAGCTCGGCGACCATCGGGCATACATCGCGGAACACCTTGCGACCGTTCTGCATGAACAGCTTGTCGCGCGCGCCGATGCCGGACTCGTCACAGCGGTTGAGGAAGCCGAAGTTGTTGCGGATGTTGTTGGAGAACTTGGTCAGCAGCTTGGTGCCAAGGATCTCGTAGGGGTGCTCGCAGACCGCATCTTCGGCGCGCTCGATAACCACCGCGGTGCAGGCATCACCAAAGATGAAATGGCTGTCGCGATCGCGGAAGCTCATGTGGCCGGTACAGACTTCAGGGTTGACCATCAGCACGGCGCGGGCCTGACCGAGGGCAACGGTATTGGCTGCATTCTGAATACCGAAGGTGGCCGAGGAGCAGGCCACATTCATGTCGAACCCGAAACCCTCGATGCCCAGTGCTTCCTGCACTTCAACCGACAGTGCCGGATAGGCGCGCGGCAGGTTGGAGCAGGCAACGATGACGCCATCGATATCAGCCGGTGTGCGGTCCGCAGCTTCAAGCGCCTGATGGGCAGCCTTCACGGCCATCTCGCACAGCAGCGATTGTTCGTCGTCGCTGCGCTCGGGAATGGAAGGGACCATGCGATCCACGTCCAGGATGCCGCTCTTGTTAATGACATAGCGAGCCTTGATGCCCGATGCCTTCTCGATAAACTCGGTACTGGAGCACGCCAGGGGTTCAACGCTACCGGCTTCGATGGCTGCGGCATTCTCAGCGTTGAAACGGTCTACGTAGGCATTGTAACTGGCAACCAGCTCTTCATTGCTGATGCTCTCGGACGGGGTAAACAAACCTGTTCCGCTGATCACGACTCTGTGCACGGTCGGTCCTCTTCTCATGTAATGTACGCCGCCCCCTCAACGTCCGCTGCGCTACAGCGAGGGAACAGCTCTTGTGTGTGCGTAGGTTGCTGGCGCTGAGCCAGCCAGTCGGCAATCAGCGGGAAATGGTCCTGCTCTGCCTGCGGATGGGTGAGCAGATCGGTGTGCCCGTAATGGCGCGAGCAACCCCGGCCCTTTTCCAGCAAGATTACCTGTGCATCATGTCTGCCCAACTCGTGGGCAAACCGTCTGACATCCTGCATGTGCCCCAACACGCGATCACGATCGCCAGCCAGATACAGGCTGGGGGGCCACGCCAGACTCTTCAAGGCGCTAGCATAGTCGAAACCATCCTCAAGATCACGCCATTCGCCGCGCTCCCAGGCCAGGCAAACGGTGTGAACATCGACGCTCTCATCGTGACTGCCCAGTCCCATTGAGCAGGCCGGGATGCGCCCCTTGAACCGACCGGCAATAGACGCCAACGCCCCCCAGATACAGCGCCGGGCAAAGCGGGTAAAACGGCCACCGGCCAGCGCTCGACGGCGCACGCCGAGCTGCACCAGCCCGCAGATCGAGGCCAGCAACTGGGGCTTGCGGATCAACGCTGCCGCCAGCCACACGCCACCCCAGCCGTGGCTGACGACAAACAGCCGCTGATCGGGGTGTTCGGAGCGCAGCCATTCAAGCAGGGCCGGAATATCGGCCTGCAACAGGTCCGACATGCGAATCGGCTGCGGCCCACCGAGCGCGGGCTGACTGTCACCGTGGCCGCGCAGATCGGCTACGTAAACGCAGCAGCCCTGCTCCGCAAGATAACGGGCCAGCCCGTGTTCGGCAGGCAAAAATACCCGACTGTCGGACATGGCACCATGCAGCAACAGGACCACAGGCCCCGACGTTGGCGCTGCGCCCAGGCGCTGCAGCTGCAATTGGCCGCCGTTGTCACTTGCCACCCGAATAGGCTCGATCACTCCAGTCACCCCGTCACGCCGTGCATTGTCAGCCGTGCTGTCAGGCGGTTATTTCCCGCCACAGTTTTGCCAGCCGCTTGCCCGAGACCGGCATCCGCGTGCCAAGCTGCTGGGCAAACAGCGACACCCGATACTCCTCCAGCATCCAGCGCCATTCTTCCAGTCTCGGGTCCCAGCGACCTTCGCGCTGGAAGCGCTCACTCAAGGCCTTGTATTGCTGCCAGTAACCTTGCAGCTCATCGGTCCAGGCGCGATCACGCGGCACCTGACCCGGCAGTTTGTCGAGGCGCTGCTCGATCGCACTCAGATACCGCGGGTACTGGCTCAGCCATTCGCCCGGCACCTGCCGCGCGAAGCCCGGGAAGACCAGTTCAGACAGTTGCTCGCGAACATCGTTCATGGCCAGCGCGTGGGCCAGTTCGACCTTACCCTTGAAGCGCTTGCGCAGCCCGTGCCACTGCTTGAGGATCGCCAGCACCTGACTCGCCAGCTGCTCGCACACCGGCACCCAGTCGCCGCGGCCGGCCTCGATCAGCGCAGCCAACGTCTCGGCATCGCGGGGCAATGGTGCCCCGGCAGGCAAAAACACCCGATCAATCGCGCCCAGGAGCACATCATCGGTCAACTGCTTCTGGGTGCCCAGGTCACGGTAGTAGATTGCTGCGTCCTTGAGGGTGGTCAGCTTCTGGCGCAGGTAACGCGCCTGCTCGTTCAACTGAGGACTTTGCAGCAGCAGGCGCTGAATGCCAAATCGATGCTCACGCAACGCGACCTGCGGCACATCAAACAGTTGTTCGACCACGTCCTCGCCCTGCTCCACCCAGGCGGGATGGAAGTTGACGGCAATACCCGCCTGCTTGCGCACCAGCGTGTCCGGCAACGCATAGCTGCCGGGCATCTGGGCGGGCGCCTTGGGCTTGTCTTCAGCAACTGGCATCGCGGCCTGTAGCGGCAGACCGTCAATCTGGGCGCACAACGCGCTGTAATCGCGGCCGGCACAGATCGGCTTACCGACCGCATCGACCACCTCGATACGCATGCGCAGATGGTCTTCCAGCTCCACATCAGCCCAGGCATCGTCATCCAGCCGCACACCGGTCATGCGCGTCAGCTCGCGGCCGAGCGCCTGGGTCAGGCTGCCGTCGGCAAACGGCATGCGCTCCAGCGCGGCGCGGACAAAGTCCGGCACCGGGACAAAGTTCTTACGAATAGCCTTTGGCAAACCACGCACCAGCGCCACGCACTTGTCGAACAACAGCCCGGGCACCAGCCAGTCGAGCCGCTGCGGGTCGATACGCCGCAGCAGCGAAGCAGGAATACGCACGGTCACGCCATCTGCCGGATGGCCCGGCTCGAAGTGATAGCTGAGCGGCAGTGCCACACTCTCCCAGCGCAGCAGATCCGGGTACAGATCGGCGCTGACATCATTGGCCTCGCGCTGCAGCAGGTCATCGCGGGTCATGTGCAGCAGCTTGGGATCGGTCTCGCTGCTGCGCTTGAGCCAGCGCTCGAAACTCGCCAGCTGGTAGATGTTCTCGGGGATGCGCTGATCAAAGAAGCGGTAAAGCGTTTCCTCGTCCACCACGATATCGCGCTTGCGTGCCTTGGCTTCCAGTTCATCCAGCTGGCTGAGCAACTGCTGGTTGGCCTTGTTGAAGGCCGCCCTGCCGTGCCACTCGCCTGCCACCAGCGCCTGGCGAATAAACAGTTCGCGCGAGACAACCGGATCAATCGGGCCGAAGTGCACCTTGCGCTTTGGCACGATGATCAGGCCGTACAGCGAGACCTGCTCAAAGGCCACGACCTGACCGCGCTTTTTCTCCCAGTGCGGTTCACTGTGGCTGGTCTTGACCAGGTGCGCCGCCAGCGGCTCGACCCACACCGGATCAATCTTTGCCGCCAGCCGACCATACAGACGGCGGGTTTCGGTCAGCTCGGCGACCATCACCCAGGCCGGCTTCTTCTTCGCCAGGCCCGAGGACGGATGCAGCAGGAAGCGGCGTTGCCGTGCGCCGAGATAATCGCCCTCCTCGGTCTTGTTGCCGAGGTGGCTGAGCAGACCCGCGAGCAGCGCCTTGTGTATCGGCTCGCCGGACGCAGGCTGTTTGTTTTCTTCCAGTCCCATGTCGCGGCAGGTGAGACGAATCTGCCGATGGGTTTCGCGCCACTCACGCAGACGCAGATAATTCAGGAAATTGCGACGGCACCAGCTGCGCAGCTGGCTTTGGGTCAGTGCCTGACGCTGGCTCTCAAAACCGTTCCACAGATTCAGGAAGGCGGCAAAGTCCGAGCCCTCCTCGTTCCACTGGGCATGGGCCTGATCGGCTGCCTGCTGCTTTTCCAGCGGACGTTCGCGCGGATCCTGCACAGCCAGCGCGCTGGCAATCACCGCCAGCTCGGCCAGGCAGCCCTGACGAGCCCCTTCCAGCAACATCCGACCAATGCGCGGATCAACCGGCAGGCGCGCCAGCTGGCGACCGATATCAGTCATTGCGCCGCTGCGATCAACCGCGCCCAGTTCCTGCAGCAAGGTGAAACCGTCGCTGATGGCCCGGCCATCCGGCGGCTCGATAAACGGGAAATCCTCGATGCGGCCAAGGCGCAGATGCAGCATCTGCAGAATGACCGAGGCCAGGTTGGTGCGGCGAATCTCCGGGTCGGTGAACTCCGGGCGAGCGAGGAAGTCTTCCTCGCTGAACAGTCGCACACAGATACCGGGGGCAACCCGGCCGCACCGGCCCTTGCGCTGGTTGGCACTGGCCTGCGAAATAGCTTCCACCGGCAGCCGCTGCACCTTGGAGCGCGGGCTGTAGCGGCTGATGCGCGCCTCGCCCGGGTCAATCACATAAACGATGCCCGGCACCGTCAGCGACGTTTCCGCCACGTTGGTTGCCAGCACCACACGCCGTCCGGCATGGGAGGAAAAAATCTTCTGCTGCTCGGCAGCCGACAGCCGCGCATACAGCGGCAGAATCTCGGTGTGCTTCAGGTTGGCCTTGCGCAGGTACTCGGCGGTATCGCGAATCTCCCGCTCGCCCGGCAGAAACACCAGCACGTCACCCGGCGACTTGCCCTGACTGCGCTCAAACTGCTGAATCTCGGTCAGCGCGGCAACGATACCCTGGTCGATACTCAGGTCTTCCTCGACCGTGTTGCCCTCTTCGTCCCGTTCGGCGCTGAGCGGCCGATACCAGACATCCACCGGGTAGGTACGACCGGACACTTCAATCACCGGCGCATTGTCGAAATGGGCCGAGAACCGCTCAAGATCAATGGTTGCCGAGGTGATAATCACCTTCAGATCAGGCCGCTTGGCCAGGATGGTCTTGAGGTAACCCAGCAGGAAATCGATATTGAGGCTGCGCTCGTGCGCCTCGTCGATGATCAGGGTGTCATAGCGGTTGAGGTAACGGTCATTCTGGGTTTCGGCCAGCAGAATGCCGTCGGTCATCAGCTTGATCAGCGAGCGCTCTGAGGTCTGATCGGTAAAGCGCACCTGATAGCCGACCAGCTCACCCAGCGGCGTATTCAACTCTTCGGCAATACGCGATGCCACGCTGCGCGCAGCCAGTCGCCGCGGCTGGGTATGGCCGATCAGACCGTGGGTGCCGCGCCCCAGTTCCAGACAGATCTTCGGCAACTGGGTGGTCTTGCCTGAGCCGGTCTCGCCGGCGATCACCACCACCTGATTGTCGGCAATAGCGGCCTTGATCTGCTCACGCTTGTCGGCAATAGGCAGCGCGTCCGGGTAAATGATCTTCGGGATCAGCCGGGCGCGCTCGGCCACCTTCTCGCTTGAAGCGTTAAAGCGCTCCAGCCAGGCTGCAGCGGCCTTGCCCTGATCGTCCTTGGGCAGGCGCTGAAACTGCTGCTGCAGGCGATGACGATCGCTGGCCATGACCTGGGAAAAATCGGGTGCATTGGAGTGCTTGGCTGACATGGT